>Ga0209794_1000221_pt1 | contig 121165 bp, 112 predicted proteins | sample EBPBio232013_DNA_FD_185869 | JGI IMG/M metagenome (GOLD analysis project Ga0209794, IMG submission 185869) | Wastewater treatment Type I Accumulibacter community from EBPR Bioreactor in Madison, WI, USA - Reactor 1_5/23/2013_ DNA (SPAdes)... | ecosystem: Engineered > Bioreactor > EBPR >...
GCAGACGAATAAAACCAAGCAATAGAATAAACATTGAGCTTTTGTATCTTTAATCAGCAGCGGCACCAGGCAGACGGAACACAGAATACCGCCACATCGCCAATGCTTCAACGTTGCTTGCAATACCGTCGTACAACTTTCAATTCGCACAGTTAGACAAAATTATTTAGCTGACACGCCCAAGTTTACATAATTATCAAAATGAATTTACTTATTGAATTTGTCACCAACTTTATTGCACTACAAGAAGATGAAAAAATGCTTCTTACAAACTCATTAGATACAAGAAAGTATAAGCCTGCCGAAATTATCTTAGGACACAACAAAATTTGCAAGGAACTGATATTCGTGGTATCAGGAACGGCTAAATCTACATTTATAAACGAAAATGGACAGGAATTTACCTGGTGCTTTTATTTTAATGACAAAGATTCCAATTTTGAAAACCTATTCGCTCTTGATTACAACAGCTTTCTGCACCAAACGCCAACTTCACTTACACTTCAAGCAATTGATGAAGTTAAAGCTATTACCCTTCGATATGATAAATGGCAAAAACTATTAGCTCAATCTCATGAAATGCAATCACTAGGCAGAATTATGAATGAGCAGGCTTTTAATGCAATGCACAAAAGAGCTTTTTCGCTATTAACACAATCTGCAAAAGAACGTTATTTGAAACTGTTGGATGAAGAATCTTATCTGCTCAATAAATTTCCACATTATTTAGTTGCTTCTTATTTAGGTATTGCGCCACAAAGCTTAAGCAGGCTTCGCAAAGAAATCTCACGGTCGTAATGATTTCTTCACATATGTGAATGAAAATGTGCTTGCAAAGAATGCAATTTTGCACCATAAATATTTAAATAAAATAATTATGGAAAAAGTAGCATTAATTACAGGCGCTTCGGGCGGAATCGGACTCGAACTGGCAACGCTGTTTGCCCAAGACAAAACAAATCTTTTATTAATTGCAAGAAATAAAGCAAAGTTGCAGGAGATAAAACAGCTTTGGGAGAAACAGTACCCAATCAAAGTTTATCTGGTTGCAACTGACCTGTCAGTTATTGAGGGCTTTTATGCTATTCGGGATTTTGTAACACAAAACAATTTGCAGGTTGAATATCTTGTCAATAATGCAGGATTTGGAGATTATGGCGCATTCGTAGAAAGGAGCATTGAGAAGTTTAGGGAAATGATTAGTCTCAATATTTCAATGCTTGTGGAGTTGACATATCATTTCGCCCAAAAAATGAAACTGAACGGAAGCGGAAAGATTTTAAATGTTGCTTCCACATCAGGCTTTCAGCCCGACCCGTATTTTGCCGTTTATGGGGCATCAAAGGCTTTTGTAATCAACTTTACCGAAGCTTTGCATAAAGAATTGGAAAAAACAGGCGTATCAGCAACCGTAATATCCCCAGGCCCCACTGCTACAGGCTTTACAGATAAAGCTGACATGGAAGACGCCAAACTTTACAAAAGCGGCGTTATGAATGCGAAAGATGTAGCGGTGATTGGCTACAAAGCCATGCACAAAGGAAAACTACATGTTATTCCCGGACTAAGAAACAGAGTCATGGCTACTTTGTCAAGCACTATGCCATCAGGCTATTTAAGATTGAACCTGGCAGCAAAAATCATGGAGCGGGAGAATTAATTGACTGGCAGCTTTCGGTGGACAAAATTTTTCCACTGGTGTATCTTTTAAATTTAACTGACAATTACAAATAGTTTTTATCTTTTCATCAGTTTGTAATTGTACAAATAATTTTTTCAAGATATATTTAATGCTACCATAGACAAAATCAACCAAATCCTCTACATTCGAATTGACCGAAAAAACGGTACGCTTACACGGGTGAGCTAGCTGGCGGCTTGACAGAATAATGGCTCGGTTACAAGCAACTCTGCCATGATATCGGAGAGGGACTGCCTACAACATTGGGTTTTATGCAAATTGGGCATGATCAGCATAAATAGACATTTTTGACGTTAAACTACCAACCAAAGTGGATAAATAGGCATTTCGTGTGCGTATAAATGATTGATATACAGCTCAAAATCGTCGTATGAGCTGCGCCGGAATCTGGAATGACCTCGGGTCGTAGGTTAGTAATCAAACAGATCCCGAACATTTTCGACAGAAAAAAGCAAAGATTTAACTTTTTGACAAAATTGTAGTCCAAGACTAAAAGGAAGATATGAAGCGAGCATTATTCGGTATTGTTACTCTTTTTGCATTAAACCTATTATTTTCTTGTAGAAAAGACGAAAGCACAAATCCCAATACAACAGCTACTGACAGTTTCCATGTAAGCGTTAATAACGGCTACGGGAGTGGCACCTATAAAGTAGGTGACACGGTACATATATTCACGAGCCATTATTCCGAAAGTCAACTTTTTGATCGTTGGAGTGGTGATATAGCCTTATTAAATGCACCTGATGAATGGCATACATGGCTTATTATGCCAAATAGAAATGTAGAATTGACAGGCAGCGTAAAAGTTGCTACGCAGTTTACTTTGCAATATGAACAAATGATGGGGCGGGATCGACTAAAGCCGGTGTATTACTTTTTTCCGCCAGGACATAAAGGTTTAGTGTATTTACAGCATGGCACTAACGGTAGCGCAAGTTCTGTGGTTAATGGCTTTGAATTTCAACTTTTAATTAGAGAATTGGTTAATGATGATTTTGCTGTAGTAATAACGGAGGCAGAAGAGGCAACAACAGGCGTTGATGCGAATGGTGACGGGAAATTGCGTTGGGCCATCTTGCCTGCTGATACAAGTGCAAATATTGATTATGCAAATATCCGTTTAATTACAAACGCATTTTATAGCAGGGGTTTATCAAATAGTTCCGAGCCGAAGTATTCATTGGGAATGAGTGATGGCGGTTTTTTCTCGACTGCCCTTTCCTTTATGTATAATTACAAGGCTTGTGTAAACTATTGTTCTCAAGGAAGCCCTACTGTTATTGCAAGTACTACTGTTCCCACTCAATTTTGTATGGCTAGAAATGACAATAATGAGTCTGTTGGACAAGCCGGAAATGCAACTGCTTTGTCAAACTCAAATTCACTAAATGCACGGGGTGTTTGCAGTAAATATGTAATAAAAGAGAGAAGCCCGATATATACCGAACGATTTGCAAGACAGGGTAATATCACAACTTCACAGTCGGTTTCCATTTTTGATGAACTTAAAAAGAACCAGTTTATTGACGATAAAAATTATTTTATTGGATTCTCCGATGCGTTTATAAATGCCTTTCAAAATGCACCTTCAAATTTCCCAAATTTTAATGCCTTATCTATGACGCAAAAAACAACGGTATTGGGAGAGATCAATTTATCTGTATCCGACCACCACATGTACAGCGATTTTAATAAGATGACACTTCGGTTTTTAAATACCCAGTGCCAGTAATTCGCCTCGTGTTGATCATAAAAAATGCCTGCCTGCAATGTCGTATTTCCAAGGGCGGAACTGAATGGATTCAAATCGGGATTTGTGACAGACGCTTCTTGCCAAATTTCAAAAATTGCCATCAAGCTTAGGCGATAGATGTCTCTGAAAATATTGCAGCCAAGAAATCGCTAAGCAAGTTACCAGCAACAGCGAAAGAAATTGCCTCTGTCAATCCAAACAACTTTGGGTTCTCCTTTTTGCTATGAAGACCGGGTGGTGACTGCAATGGTATGTTTAATGCATTTTGTTAGGGTTATCTACTAGTTATTAGGGTTATCTACTAGTTTCGGATTTGGGGTTGAATTTGATAGGCTAATTGACCTCCCAGCGGGCTGAATGCCCGTTTTTAACTTGATACGAAACCCCTGTTCTTAATACAAAACTTAGGCAATAGTGACAAAAGTAGAGACAAAAAATATTGACTTCCTATTTGGGAAAAATTAACTGGTTTTAGCGGGGTTGAACTTACAAGTGGAGCAAGGTTCTATTTATGGTTTTCTCGGGCCGAATGGTTCGGGAAAGACTGGTATAAACTATCGATAGTTACTAGAAGAATTTAGAGACTAGGGCGCAACAATAGATGGATTGGTCGGACCAAACGCTCAACGATTAGTTTTGCGCTAGTGGAACCAACAGAAAAGTACTGTGTATTTACAATGCTTTTTGGTGATTGTAAGGGCTGGTGCAATTACAAGCAAACATTTTCTTTAACTTGGCTGTCGAAGCTAGCAACCAGTAGCGGCGCTATCCGCGCAGCAAGCTAAAACCGGCGCCGGTTCATGCTATAAACATTGGTGACCGTCAGCCGACAGGCGTTAAAAGTTTATTTTCCGGAATGATAAGTCATGAAACAAAGGCTTGCAAGTGTGACGCTCGTTGTTAAGGATTATGATGAAGCGCTGCGATTTTTTTTAGGGAAACTTTCTTTTGAATTAGTCGAAGACACCAAATTGACCGATCAGAAGCGTTGGGTTTTAATTTCTCCTGCTGGTGACAATAATTGCTGTATTCTGCTCGCGAAAGCTGTGGGCGAAAGGCAAGTTGCTTCCATAGGCAATCAAACAGGTGGCCGGGTTGCTTTTTTCCTTCATACGGACAATTTTTGGCGTGACTATGAAAGACTCAAAAAAAATGACGTCCATTTTATAAGGCCACCGGAAGAGCAGGAATATGGAACTGTAGCTGTATTTGAAGACCTTTATGGCAATCTTTGGGACTTGGTTCAGCCAAAAACGAGCACGAATATTTAGTTGCGTTTATTTTCGCGCCTGCCTTGGTTTCGGTAAGCTTAATAATAATTTGCTGCAGGGACTTTTGCGTCAGCTGGCATAAGCAACAATAGTGGCGAAAGTGATTTAGCGGCAATAGTTGAAAGGTTGGCATTGAATTGGGCAGCGATAATGAAGTCTTTCCTTGGAAAATAAGCCAAATACCTGTAGCAACATCGGACGAATGTTTTTTGGGGTTTCCGACCTGCACTAACTCCTATACCCGCCTGCAAACAAAAAAGTTACTTCACTTAAATGGTCGACACATGAAGAATTTAATACTATTCATTTTGCTGAGTGTTGTAAAGGATACAGTCGGGCAGAAAAGTTATTTTATAACTGGTGCCGCTAATGTTAAGTTACATGTGCAAGAGTTTGGAGTCGGCAAACCGGTTGTAATCCTTGCGGGTGGTCCCGGCTTAAATGCAGTGTACCTCGAACCAATATGGGAAAATCTCTCTGGCAAATTCCGGTGTATTGTGTTGGATCAGCGCGGTACTGGAAACAGCAGGCTGGCTTCAATTGACGCTACTACGGTTAACATGAAGCTTTATGTGGGCGATCTGGAAGCGTTGCGCACAAGTTTGAATCTGGAGCGATTGACCATAATTGGTCATTCTTGGGGCGGCATGTTATCCATGGAATATGCCGCCCGATTTCCTCAACGGGTGGAGAAGCTAATTCTTTTGGGCTCGGGCGGACCAACAAGTAGTTTCTTTGCCTATTTTGGGGATAATATTGAAATGAGGTTAACTGCTGAAGATAAACGGGAAGTGGCGTTGCTCGACAGTTTGAAGCGACACAATCTAATTGGTGTATGGCCTGGTTATTTTTATGATAGAGAAAGGGCGATGGCAACTAAGCCAACGAATGATTCTTTGCTATTTGGCCAACCAGGGGTTAGCGATTATGCGATAAAAGATTATGTTGCTACGCAAAAAGATAGGGTTCGTTTGTTAGAAAAGTTTAGGGGTGATGTTGATTTGATACAGGGAAGACAAGACCCGATAGGTGCGTCTACGGTGTGTGAAATACGAGATCTAATTCCGCAAACGCGGATACACTTCATTGAAAAATGCGGGCATTTGCCCTGGCTGGAGAAGGATGCTCAGGTGAAGCAATTTTTTGATTTGCTGCATAAAAGTTTGTTGTAGTTTTTCTGCCGTAATTGAGTTTTATTTTCGGGGGGCATGGTCGACTTTGCCAGCACCCGACAAATATTATTGAAGCGTATGAAGTGTTGCGTTTGGTAGTTTATGTGAACAGATGGCTGAAATCTCAATGTCAAATTAACGAGTAATGTCAACAGATGAATTTTCGAAACTTTACGCCCAATAAAGCCATTGCTCTTTTTGTGAAGAGTATTTGGGTGTTTGAGCGTGAAAGTGGTGCCGAAAGCACCAGTTTGCCTTTTTTTGCGGACGGCTTTCCTGGTTTGATGTTTCAACAAACTGAAGGGGGATTGACAGTGAAACCGCACAACAAAAAAATGCCCGAGTTATTTCTCTATGGGCAGACCATTAATCCTATCGTGTTGGAAATTAAGGGGAGCTACCTTATCATTATTTTTCATTTGTATCCATTTGTGCTAAAAACATTTTTTGATGTGCTTCCACAAAGCATAAATGATGATTGCTACTATTTGGATGGCACGGAGGAAGAGATTCGAAAACTACATGAGCAATTGGTTACAAGCGAATCGGTACTGAATAAAATAGATATAATTGCCGATTTGCTTTTGCACTATTTCAATACCAAAAAGCAAAGGCTTGACCTGGAAATCAGACAGGCTATTGTTGACATTATGTCTTCAGGTGGGCAAGAAAATATTGGCGCTATCGCTAAAAGATGCAAGTTTAATCTGCGGACATTTGAACGAAGGTTTTTAAAAGAAACTGGGCTTTCCCCTAAAAAGTTTGCCTTGATTACACAGTTTCAGGCTTCACTCGAACAGTTATCTGTAAAGAATTATAAAAAGCTGACTGATATCGTATATGAAAATGGGTTTGCTGACCAGTCTCACTTCATAAGGGTATTTAGGGCTTTTACCGGCAAAACACCCAATAAATTTGTCAAATAGTGTAATTGTCGATTTTATTCTATTTTTTGCATTCTGCCTGTTGCAATTTTATATCATTCATTAAAAATGATATAGTATGAAAATGATAATTTTTGGTGCGACAGGCACCGTCGGACAAAAACTTGTAGAACAAGCGGTAGAAAAAGGCTACGAAGTGACGGCTTTTGTTCGCCATCCCGAGAAATGGCAACATACCCATCTGGCAAAGGTTATTCTGTTCAAAGGGGATGTTTTAAATGTTGAAGACGTGGAAGCTTCAGTGAGACAGCAAGAGGTGGTGATGTGTGCGTTAGGGGATGGAAAAGTTGGAAAAATAAGGGCGTTGGGAACCCAAAATATCATCGAAGCAATGAAAAAAGAGGGGATTAAGCGATTGATCTGCCAAACGACTTTGGGGATGGGTGAAAGCTATGGCAACCTAAATTTTTTCTGGAAGCACCTGATGTTTGGCATCTTGTTAAAAAGAGCCTTTAAAGATCATCAATTGCAAGAAGAATATATTCTGAACAGTAATTTGGATTATACGATCGTACGGCCAAGTGCGTTGACAGATGGCGCAATTACGAAACAGTATAAAGAAGGTTTTAGTGGCAGCTTTCAGCCACTCAGTTTGAAAATTTCGCGGGCAGATGTTGCTGATTTTATGCTTGGACAAATTTGGACAGCAAAATACAGGAGAGGGGCGGTCAGCATTTCTAATTAAATGTCAATTTGCATTGCGGGCGGTCTTAATGGCGACACAGTAGGTTTGGGCGTTGCCGGATGTTGCTGAAACCTCAGTAGGATAGATTTGTAAACCGATTCACCATAGGATTGTGAAAAGCAGGACGGTTCTGAGTCGGTTATTTGGGTTTTTCTGGGAACCAGTCGTTCTTTTTTGTAGCTTTCATGGGAGTGATTGCTACAGTTGTCATAGACGGATGCATACGATAGAATTGATCTATCAGCGGCCCGGTTGAAGGGGACTTGTCTACAGCGGTTGTAAAAAACTGAGCAATCATGGTTTCGTAATGGTCAATTACGTGTACGTAAAAATGTGTAACTATGAGCCAAGGTCAACTTCAAATCCAGGTCGGTACCAGGCAAGCCCCTGCAGGGTTCTATGTGGAGATTATGCGAAATGGTCCCATCATGCTCCATGGCGGAACGACCATCGTTCAGCAGTTTATTATGCCGGATGAAAGTGGCACTTCAACGGCTTACCAGGCAGGCGATAGCTATCCGGCCAAGGCTGTCGTGGCAGTTTGCCGTTGCGGGATGTCTAAAAACAAACCTTTTTGTGACGGGTCACACAAGCAGATTGATGTAAATGAAATCGACCTTACTGAAACTGCCAGCTTTCAACCGGAATTGACGACAGCTGAATTGGTGCAGGGGCCAGAGAGGTCATTAAGTGATGATGAGAAGTTTTGTGCTTTTGCCCGTTTTTGCGACGCTGGGCAAAGGGTCTGGAACGAAGTGCAGGTGGCAGGTAAGGCGGCTGAAGACCTTACGTTGCACATGGCTCATCACTGCCCTGGCGGCAGATTGATTGTATGGGATAATAAGACCCAGCAACCCATTGAGTCCACGGAAGACCCATCTGTTAGTTTAATTGAAGATGTTGTACAAGAATGCAGCGGCCCCATTATGTTGCGTGGTGGGTTTCCGGTGAAAAGTAGTAATGGGCATTTTTACGAAGTAAGAAACCGGCAGGCACTTTGTCGCTGTGGGCAATCGGGCAACAAGCCATTCTGCGATGGTACACATGCTTCCATGAAGTTTCAAGATGGGTTGCCCAATAAACCCAACAAGCAAGGAGTGGTTTGGTGAAGATCTAACGACAAGCCCGCATGACAGCAACTGACATCATAATCCTGCATTTTGAAGAAATTAGGCGACGAAGCGTAAAGCTTTGGTCTGGTTTGACACCTGAACAGTATTCTTGGCAGCCAGACCCACATGCAATGACGGCGATTGAAATGATTAGGCATGTTTTAGAAGGGGAACACTTATTCCATAAAATTATTGACAATCGTGGAAACCTGGGAAGCTATGTCTCACCTTGGCAAGGCAGGCCCTATTTAAACCTACACGACGAGTTGGCGTTTGCTAAGCCATACCGGGAAAGATTTTTGAATACTGTTAAAGCCTTTGGTTCGGAAGACTTAGCCAAGATTGAAATTGTGCGAAGCGAGAAAGGACAACGAAGGCAGCTCGGCGATTATTTGTTGCGAATTGGTTATCATGAGTCAGTTCACACCGGACAAATGTTATCTTATTTTAGATCACTTGGTATAGAGCGACCTGTAATTTGGGATTAAAGATAGTCCTGGTCGGCAGCTGCACAGGTACGAGGAAACAAATGGAGTAGTACTATCAATTTCGCAAATTGTTATGGATAAAAAGGAGCAAAAGTTTGTTGAATGGTTCTTACGAATTGCTTTGAGCAGTGGGATGCTTTCGGCCGTTGCAGACAGGTTCGGTCTTTGGCCCCAGGAGATTTCTGCCTGGGGCAATTGGGAAAGCTTTATAGCATACACCCACAAGCTTAACCCATGGATTCCAGCGTCTTTAATACATTATGTGGGTGGAATAGCTACGTTTTTAGAGGCGTTTTTTGCCATTGGGCTACTGGTTCATTATAGAACTTCCTTGATGGCAAAAGGAACAGGCGTGTTGTTATTGGTTTTTGGATTGGCGATGGCAATTTTTCTGCATATAAAGACCGCTTTGGATTATTCGGTTTTTATAGGTAGTGCAGGTGCTTTTTCACTTAGTTTCCTGACAAAAAAAGATTGTCGGCCGGGTCGTAAGTGAAAACCATAAATCTATCATTTGAAACGTTTAGAATTACTTGGGTTTATTTTGTTGTTTGGTTATTGCCTGGAAGCCCAGCGCATAGCCGATGGCTATTTAGTCGAAGCAGACGGAGATACAATTAAGACAAAAATCAAAATCACTCGAGATCTTTTTGGCCCAGTTATGTTTGAAAAGATCGAGCGAAGGATTAAAACCATTGATAGTGGTAATTCGTATGCCATTTTTCGGCCAAAGGAGATTAGTAGATTCGGTGCCTTCTATGATGATGGTCAACACGACTTTGTAGCAAAGCCGGTTAACAAACGAACCGAAAGGTATTTTGAACGAATAGTTGATGGCAATAATGCAAAGTGCTTTTAGTATGTTAAGAAAGGTACAAAAGGAGCCTTTTTCAACTACTGGCGCAAACTGTGCCATCAAGTTTTCCGCGTTTTTGTCGTTTACTTAATGAAGTACTTGGACGGTAGATTTTCTTCAACAGTTCTTTCATCTACAATTGATCACCTTGTTAAAAGTTGTTGAAACAGAAATAAGGCTTACCATTATTCTTGTCAAACCAAGTGCCGGCGTGGCCTTTGGGTTACAAAAAGGCGCAGGCAGTAACTATGAAGTTGTTCAAAAGCAAATTTCTACTTCCGACGATCTGGCATTTACGTTCACCATCAAGGTGAAAGGGGATAGCGCCAAGGATATAGCGCCTACGTTTTCGGGCAATTTTGTTCAAGGGCCGCCTGGTGGTCGTTTTGTATATATTGACATTGGAAAGTATGCGGGGCAGCCTGGTTCAATTTGGGCGCGACGACTCAAAATTCCACTGACCGGCATAAGGTGGAAAGACATTGATTCTTTATCAGGCAATTCGATATTGCAAACCAGTGTACCTGGAACGGGCAAAGATGGTGGGCCAAATTGCGCGACCGTAAAGCCTTTTGACGGTTGGCAGGCGAAGTAGGTATCGCTTACTATTTATCGCATTAATTGTCTTTTAGGATTGCGCATAGGATGTATTAATGGCAGCATTGGCCATTTGTTTCAATGTGCTAAATGCGAACTACTTGCCTTGGTTGTTTTCCGTTATTATTGTGTTTTACTTGTCAAATATGCCCACGCAAAAAACGCCGCTTTCTGTTGAAGAGAAGAAGATTTTGAAAAGAGTGTTTAACATTAGAATATTCTTGGGCCTTTTTTTCCTGGTACCCTTCTTGTTATGTCTGGGTTTAATTGTGTACAAAAGTATCGGTGATTTTTTGGCAAAGAGGGTTGATTTCCTGACAATTGCCGGTATTGCCATTGCAATTGCTGCTGTTTACCTGATAATCAGGTTTGTTGTTCCTTTTCATAGAAGGTCGTTCGAAAATAGTCGGGCAAGCCATAAGCTGATTATTGAAACAAGTATAAACTCTATTCAAAGAAATTACGCAAATAGGGGAGTTCGGTATGTTGTTGACGCCAATGATATCTGCATTGATTCGTGGCAGGTGGCCATTTTAACCAACAAGCTGCCATTTAGCGAGTTGAGGGAGAATATGAAAATTAGAATACATCAAATCGAAGCGAATAAGACCGACATATTGTGTATTGAAAAATGTTGACGGGCATTGGAAACAGCCAGACTGGTTCGGTATGTAAATGCTGGAAAGAAGCCTAGTGATCAAAGGCATTTTTGCTTGGATGATTTATAGATGGCAGTAGATGACAAGCAAAAGATTAACAAGTTTTGTATCTTCAACGAGTAGCGGTGAAGGGTAGCTTTCAGTGACTAACCGACCTTTACAGCGAACATGGCATTTTCTTTCGCTTTGAATGGCCGTTGAGGCAAGGGCCATTGAACATTTTAGTAGATTTACTTACATTAAACTTGTATAGTGTGAAAAAAGCCATTTATACACTGCTGTTGCTGCTGTTGCTGGCAGGCGGATGGGTGTTTGCCAATCGCGAAATGAAAAGCTTAGCCGCTAAAAAGCCAATTCCCCCACTGCTTACGGCTGCTGAAAAGAAAACGGAATTGGAAAAATGGGAGGCTACCCCTGAAGGCATAAGGTATAAAACCTGGGAAAGTTCGCCCGAAGGCATAAAAGTGCTTGCCGGGGCTGACAAAGTCTGGCACCGGGTAAATGCTTTCAGTAACATGGAAGCTGTTGTTACCTCGCTTTCACTTCCAGCAGGCGCCAGGTTGGGTTTCGGGATCATGGTCAGGGTAGATGGCGAAGCGTATATACTTAGTTTTGGCCCGGAAATAGTTGGCAAGAATGCTTTGAATACCAAAAATGAATTCCAACCATTGCATAGCTTAAAGGTCAACGATAAAATTATTATTAAAAGCCATAGTGTGTCTCATGCGCCCAAGTATGCATATCCCATTTTGGCGGGCGATTATGTTGAAAAGGCTGGTAAAATATTGTACAAACGTGTTTTCCATAAAGGCGGTTGCTGAGTAAAGATTAATTGGAAACAAATGTTGTGCGATAATTGCACACGCAAAACCAATGAACACAGAATCGACGAAATGGACAAGGAAAGATACCAAAGCGATTTATGAATACTATAAAAATTGAAATCAAATGGGCGCTGATTTTCTCGGTGCTTGTATTGGTTTGGATGCTGTTAGAGAAACTTAGCGGACTGCATGGGAAATACATTGACTATCATCTCTACCTGACCAACCTGTTTGCCATTCCCGCCATTATTGTAATGGTAATGGCATTGAAAGACAAGAAGAGAAGGTTTTACGGTGGACAAATGAGCTATAAGCAGGGGCTTATTTCGGGAGTTGTTTTGTCGGTCATCATTGCTTTATTGAGCCCATTGACACAATGGATAACTTCTTATATCATCACACCAGAATATTTCCCGAACGTGATTAAACGATCTGTTGAAATTGGTTATTTTAAGACAACCGCTGAAGCTGCGGCCAATTTCAATTATAAAAACTATGCGATACAAGGCGCCATCGGTGCCTTGGTTATGGGTGTGGCAACTACAGCTATTGCGATGATCTTTATCCAGACCAAAACGAAGAACGAAGCAAAGCAGTGAATCTACCGTGAATAGTGGGATCGACTGCCCTTGGTCGTTTGTGGTGATGAAATCGGTTCGCATAGCCTAGCTGAAAACCTATAGCAGTTGTTGCATTTGATCGGTTTTAATGCAGCAAATGAAAGGTATCAGCAAGTGTTTGACGAATGGTTCGGGCAATATGATAAGATTGACTGAAATTTGAGGTAATTGCTTACCACCTATGTCTATTTCAATCAATACCACCCAATTTGCGCCAGAATTGCACATTCCCAATGGCACTTTGAATATCGATTTTTACATCCGGTTGGGTGCTACCGAACATTTTTGTTTTCGAAACGAGGACCAAAGCATTCATGTGGCCGAACTCGACATAGACGGGGCGGTATTTCATGTACACGAAACCATGCCTTGGTTTGCGGCCCTTGAACCCATCGGTGCAGGCGGCGTAACAACTGTGATAGGCCTGTTTGTAGATGATGTACAGGCCGTTTTTAACCGGACCATTGCCGCCGGGGCCACCGAAATCAGTCCGGTTACTGACCACGATTATGGATACCGCCAAGGCATGTTCAAAGACCCTTTCGGGCACTATTGGCAAATACAGAAAAAGATATAGGCAAAAAAAACCGGTTATCCCTTCTTCACAAACTTGGTCAGGATCACAATGGTCTGCTCGTTGATCTTGCCTTCAATTTGACCAACATTATCAGCCACCAGTCGAATTTTTTTCACAATGGTGCCCTTGGGCGCCGAGAAGCTGGTACCCTTTACATCCAGTGCCTGGGTGAGTACTACATTGTCGCCGGCCTGCAATTCGTTGCCAAAAGCATCGCGGTGCACCTCAGCTACGTCGAATGCACTTAAGGCCCATTGTAGGATGTTGTCGTCGGGCTCAACAGAACTGAGAATGCCAGCTGCCCATTCTTCCCCTTTGTTCAACTGCAGGAGGCGATAACTGAGGGCCTGTACGGCGGGCTCGGGGTTCCAGATGCTGCCCTCCAGGAAACGCCAGTATTCGCCCGTCTGTTGCTTCTCGATGGCCCGCAAACAGGTGTCGCAGAGCGCTACCTGATCGTCGGGGTTATCGCCCGACCGCGGACTAACCGTATACGCCGAGTTGGCCGGATGGCTGGTACAAAGTTCACATGTATCATTGCTGCGGTCGCTGAGTGGTTTGCTAATGGCCATGGTTATTGACTTGAAGCACGCAAGGTACCATTTTCATTGTATTGGTTGTGTGGAAAACTCAAGTGCGAAATAAAACCATAACCCTGTAACTTAAATCGGTTGATTACCATTACCGCCCATATGGTTGCAAGTCTTGATGGCTTTATTGCGAAAGCAGATAATAGTATCAATTGGCTCGAAACATACGATGTATATGAACCAGGCCGCACGCTAAGCCAGGCCGAAACCGAAACTTTTTTGCAGTCGATTGATTGTTATATCATGGGCGCTAATACCTACCAACAGGCGCTGGCCCTGGAAAAAGAATATGGTTGGGCCTATGGTGAAAAACCCACGATCGTACTAACACACCAAAACTGGCGCACAGATAAAGCCAATGTCCATTTCTATTCGGGCGACATACAAGCGCTGTTAAACAATCACCTGAAAGCCCGGTATCGAAACCTTTGGCTGGTAGGTGGGGCCAAGTTGCTGAGGGCATTTATGCAATTGCAGTTGGTGGATGAGCTCCGGGTAACGGTGCTGCCGATTTTGCTGGGTGGTGGCCTCCCTTTTTTTGACCCCATGGGGCAGGAGCAAGCCTTGCACCTGGTTAGTGTTACCCCTTATAAAAACGGCATGGTTGAGTTGCACTATCAAGTAAAACGATGAAAAGCCAATCACCGGTATTGGCGCCCTGATCGGTCTGGCGGCACAAGGAAAAAAGTACCGGATCGACGCCTCACCCGAAAAACTGGCAGCATTCAGACGAGCCGTATTTGTGCCATAACGCCCAAAGACTATTTCAGCACTGACTTAATACCAGCTTCGAGGTGTTGCAAAAACAAGGGCTCGTGCCAGCTTTCGTCGGTGTGTCCCAACCCGGTATAAAACAATTTACCGCCCTCAAAATCCTGGTACCAGGCAATGGGGTGGTGGCCATTCATTTTACCGCCCTGGTAACTGCTCTCATCGAGTTGGAGTAATACTTTTACCTGGGGATTGACATTTTTGAAATTGTACCATTCGTCTTTGCGCGACCAGTTGCCCGGCAACATGGCCGTAGACGGGTGTTTCAAACCTGTTTTGTGCAATACCGCTGTTTGTTGTGCGGGATGTGAGTCGAACTGCGCGCCCATGAACTGGTTGTACCAGGGCCATTCATATTCGCAGTCAGTCGCCGCATGCACACCCACTACGCCACCACCGGCATGCACATAGTCTTGCAAAGCCTGCTGACCCAGGGCATCAAATACGTTGCCGGTTGTGCTCAGCAAGATGATGGCATTGTAGTCGCTGATCTTGTTGTCGGAGAATACAGTCGTGTCTTCGGTGGCTACTACCTGCCAGTGATTGGCTTCGCCCATTTTTTGAATAGCCGCAACACCCAACGGTATGGATTCGTGTCTAAACCCACGGGTGGCCGAGAAAACCAGTATTTTTTTGGAGGCAGTGTCTTTGGATGAATGTGCAGCAGGTGAACAGAACGCGAGGAAGCAACAAGCGAAGAAAAGCAAACGCATAAAAGTTTGGGATTTGAAGTGGTTGGTTTGAAGAAGATCGCCCTGTAGAATACCTAAGCGCGGCAGCACTTCAAACGATCCACTTCAAACCCAAAACGGAGTTTACAATTTTCTGATTTTAATGTTTCGGTACCACACGCCATCGCCATGGTCTTGCAAAGCAATATGGCCGGATTTGAACTTGCCGAAATCGGGCATGTTCTTGAATTTGGAATTGGCGATGAGGTTTCGCCAGTTATCGTCCCACATCGTAGTTTTAACGGTGGTAACGCCATTGAGTTTGATCTCGAGGCTGCCACGGTTGTGGATGATATCTACATGGTTCCATTCACCCACCGGTTTTACCGGCTCGGAACTGGAAGCAATGAGGTCGTAGAGATCAGATGCGCGGTGTTTGTAAATTTTCGCATCGGGGTGACCCGTGTTGTCGAGCACCTGGATCTCGGGACCTGTCACCCATACCCATTCGTATTTGGCAGGGTCGTCTTGTGCATCAATGATGATACCACTGTTACCGTTGGGTGAAATCTTCCAATCGAGCGAGAGGTGATAGTTCTCGAATTCCTCGTTCGATACTAAGTCGCCACGCTCCTGGCTGGCGGTATTAACGGCAATGGCATTGTCGTCTATTTTCCAGCGCGAGTTTACACCATTGGTTCCTTTGAAAGAATGCCAGTTATAAAAAGAAGTGCCATCAAAAAGTAATACCCAACCGTTCTTCACTTCGTTGGCGCTTAAAGTATTGGGCGTAGCCGCCGTTTTTTTCTGCGAGGCACAACCCGCCATTAAAGTTGCCGCGATGGTCAATGAAAATAGTGTTGCTTTCATTCGCATTATTGGTTTTTGAGCGAAAGGATATACTTCACAATGGTTTTTGCATCGTCTTCTGAAATCTGTGGGTGTCCAGCCATTGCAATTTCACCCCATACACCACTGCCGCCATTGATCACTTTATCTGCCAGCATTTTGATATTGGCATCGGTGGCTTCGTATTTTTTGGCAACATCCGTATAAGAAGGGCCAATGACTTTTTCATTCACTTTGTGGCAGGTAAGGCAATCGCTACCGGCGATCAGTTCAATGGCTTTGTCGTTGTTAGCGGTTTCGGCTGCAGCTGCGGGGGCTTCAGCAGGCGCTGTTTCTTTTGTAGCACTGTCTGTTTTCTTTTCAGCATCTGATCCGCCGCAGGCGAAAATCAAGGTGCTGATGCCCGCCATTAAAAGGATTTTTTTCATGTTTCGTTTTTGTTTTTATATACCCAAAATTCGTTTGTTGAATGATTCATCTGCGCCGGTGCCGGCAAAATCGTCGAAGGCTTTGTCGGTAACGCGAATGATGTGATCGCGGATAAAGATAGCACCTTCCGCGGCACCATCCTCAGGATGTTTGAGACAACATTCCCATTCCATGACGGCCCAGCCTTTAAAATCATATTGGGCCATTTTGCTAAAGATGGCACCGAAATCAACCTGGCCATCGCCCAGAGAACGGAAGCGGCCCGCGCGATCAAGCCAAGATTGGTAACCACCATATACGCCCTGCTTGCCGGTTGGGTTGAATTCGGCGTCTTTCACGTGAAAGGCGCGGATGCGTTCGTGGTAGATATCAATGTAATCGAGGTAGTTCAGGCATTGCAGTACAAAATGACTTGGATCATATAAAAGGCAGGCGCGGGGGTGGTTATTTACTTTTTCAAGGAACATTTCATAACTCGCACCATCATGCAGGTCTTCGCCGGGATGGATTTCATAACAGAGATCCACACCCGAAGCATCAAAGGCATTGAGAATGGGCGTCCACCGACGCGCCAATTCAGTAAAACCTGTATCAACCAAACCCGCCGGGCGTTGTGGCCAGGGATACACCGTGTGCCATAACAATGCACCACTGAAAGTGGCATGTGCTTTAAGGCCGAGGTTTTCTGAGGCTTTGGCTGCCCACTTCAGTTGTTGGGTAGCCCATTCCGATTTGGCTTTCAAATCACCTTTCAGCGCAGCAGGGGCAAATCCGTCGAACAATTCATTGTAGGCAGGATGGGTGGCAACCAATTGGCCTTGCAGGTGCGTGCTGAGTTCGGTAATCTCGAGGCCGGTATTGTTGATCTTACCTTTGAGTTCATCGGCATAGGTCTTGCTTTCGGCGGCGAGTTGAAGGTCGATACAGCGCGAATCCCAGGAGGGAAGTTGCACGCCCTTAAAGCCGAGTGCTTCGGCCCATAGGCAGATCGATTCGAGGTTGTTGAAGGGCGCTTTGTCGCCCAGGAACTGGGCCAGGAAAATGCCCGGGCCTTTCAGTGTAGTCATTCAATCGTTTTTAATGGTTCAAACAGTAAAGGGCATCCATTTTTCGGTAGATGCATTGCTTTTTACAACATGTTCAATGAATTGCATGCCCCTGATGCCGTCGTCGATGCCGGGAAAATCAAGCCATTCTTCCGTTGCTTTTTTTCCATCCAAACGCGCGCGCAGGGTGCGGGCGAAATTAATGTAAATATTGGCAAAGGCTTCGAGATAACCTTCCGGGTGACCGGGTGGTGTTCTTACGCCTAGTTTGGCAAATGAACTGAGATAAGGTTGACCGAAACGTAATATTTGCTGGGGCTGGTTGAGCATTTTCAGCAGCAGGCTGTTGGCGTCTTCTTGTTTCCAAACGAGTCCGCCTTTTTCGCCATACACCGATATCTGCACATTGTTTTCTTCGCCGGCATTGATCTGGCTGGCATAGAGCAGTCCATTTAAGCCATTGCTGAATTTCATCATCACCATGCCATCATCGTCGAGTTGGCGACCTGGAACAAATGTTTGCAGTTCAGCGCAAAGCTGGGTCATTTTTTCGCCGGTAACATATTCAGCCAAATTAAAAGCATGGGTGCCGATATCGCCCATGCAGCCAGCGATGCCGCTGCGGCTGGGATCGGTGCGCCATTGTGCTTGCTTGTAATCAGTACCTTCTTCAAAAGTGCTGAGCCAACCCTGCGGATATTGGACATATACTTTGCGGAGTTTGCCGAGGCGACCTTCTTTTATAATCTGTCTTGCTTCTTTGATCATCGGGTAACCGGTGTAGGTATGTGTGAGGCAGAAAAGCAATCCGCTGGTATCGATGATCTTTTTTAGTTCGTAGGCTTCAGCGCTGTTGAGGGTAGCGGGTTTGTCGAGCACCACATGGAAACCATTTTCGAGGGCTAGTTTCGCCGGGCCAAAATGCACATGGTTCGGGGTAACAATGGCGACGAAATCCATGCGAATGCCTTCGGGCAGTTTTTTTTCGGCGAGGATCATTTCTTCGTAATGGCCATAACAGCGATCGGGCGGCAAGTGGAGGGCGGCACCACTGGCTTTTGATTTTTCAGGTGTGCTGGAAAAAGCGCCGCAAACCAATTCTATTTCACCATCCATAATGGCAGCGATGCGGTGAACGGCACCGATGAATGCACCTTGTCCGCCGCCGATCATACCCATTCTTAATTTCCTGCTCATACTATTTGTTAAAGCTGATACATTCTTTCAGTTCCTTCTCTGTATAAGCAAGGTTGTATTGTTTCAATACATCGTCGGGCACACCATTCCATTGATTGGGTTGGTTACCGACATAGCCAATGTCTTTGACCCCGATTTCGGAGGTGTAAAAACCAGTGCAAGTCAGGTCGCGCATACGATTAAAAAAGGCAACGCCGGGTTGCATGTCGGGTGTTGCTTTTGCGGGATAGGCGATCTGGTCTACCACCGCTATGCGGTCGGACTCACGGCAATCCTTAAACGCTTTTCCATACGTGCGCAGGCAGTAAAGGTCCAGCCAGCGGAGGCCGCCGCGCATGGGCACCTGGTGCTCGGGCATGTCTTTGACGATGAACTCGATGAAGTCGGGCACTTTGGCATCGGTGGCACTACCACTTACGGCATCTTTGGGAATGATGATATCAGCCAGTATAGCGATGGTGGCCATTTCGTCGGCCGTAAAAAATTTAGTGCCGATGATGGTTTCGTAATGTGCTTTTTCTTCGGGCGTGCGATCTGGCCCTTCGGGTGGAACGCCGCCGGTTGATTTGGCGGTGTCGACTTTTTTCTCGGGCTCCTTACAAGCATCCAGCACCAGGCCCGTTGAGAGGGTGCCGAGTGCAATGGCTTTGATAGATTTTCTTCTGTCCATACCGCTTAGAGGTTGTTCTTTTTGAGTTGATCAATGATGTATTCACTAGCGCGCATGGAAAGCGCGAGGATGGTCCAGGTGATGTTCTTATCGGCCTGTGAGGTGAAGGCAGCGCCATCTACGACAAACAGGTTTTTGCAATCGTGCGCCTGGTTGAATTTGTTGAGCGCTGATTCTTTGGGATCGTTGCCCATGCGGGCGGTGCCGGCTTCGTGGATGATATTACCAGGGGTATGTAGTCCGTAGTTATTTTCTTTGGTATCGTCGCCGCCCCAGGTAACGATGGCGCCCATATTGTGTAATATTTCCTTAAAGGTTTCCTTCATGTGTTTGGCCTGGTTGATTTCATGGTCGCTCCATTGCACATTGAACTTGAGAACCGGGATACCGTATTTGTCGACCTTATCAGGATCGATCAGGGCTGAGTTGTGGCGAAAGGCAACGGCTTCACCGCGGCCGGCCATGCCCACACCGGCGCCGTAGAAATAGCGTTGGTCTTCTTTGAGCGAAGCGCCATAACCGCCGGCTTCTTTTTTCTTGCCATTCACGAGAAATTTGCCGTTCATGCTTTGGATGCCCATGCCGAAACCATAAGCGGGCTGGCCCATGCCGCCCCAGTATTCAATATGGTATCCACGGGGGAAATCAAGCTTTTTATTGTCGAGCCACCAGGGTGAGTACACGTGCATACCGCCCACGCCATCTTCGTTGTAGCGTTTGCGACCCATCATTTGTGGCAGGATGCCGCCGATATCAGCGCCTGTAGAATCGTGGAGGTAGCGGCCGACCACATCGCTGCTATTGGCGAGGCCATTGGGGTGGCGGGCCGATTTTGAATTGAGTAGGAGGCGGGATGATTCGCAGGCGGAAGCGGCGAGGATCACTACTTTGCCGCTGACCTGGTATTCCATCATGTCGGTTTTATTGACATAAGAAACACCGGTTGCTTTGCCTTCTTTATCGGTGAGTACTTCGCGGGCCATGGCATTGGCGATTACTTCTACATTGCCGGTGGCGATGGCGGGTTTTACAAGTACGCTGGAACTGGAGAAGTCGGCATAAACCTGGCAGGAGCGGCCGCATTGGGCGCAGAAGAAACAGGCGCCGCGATCGTCGTTGATTTTTTTGGTGAGGATCGATAGGCGCGAGGGGATCACCGTTACACCAGATTGGGTGGCGGCGTTTTTGATCATGATTTCGTGCAAGCGCGGTTTGGGTGGCGGCAGGAAAATGCCGTCGGGTTCGTTGGCAAGGCCTTCGACGGTGCCGAAGATGCCCACCAATTGGTCGACCCGGTCGTAAAATGGTTTGATATCGTCGTAGGTAATGGGCCAGTTTTCTCCGAGTCCGTCGATGCTTTTGCGTTGGAAGTCTTTGGGACCGAAGCGTAGGGAGATTCTTCCCCAGTGATTGGTTCGTCCGCCGAGCATGCGGGCGCGAAACCAGTCCCATTGGGTGCCGGCTTCTTTGGTGTAGGGTTCCCCTTCCAGTTCCCATCCGCCATAACAGGCGTCAAAATCGCCGAAGGGGCGGGAGGTAGCGGCACCGCGGCGGGGCGATTGCCAGGGTTGTTTGAGTTGGGTCACATTTTTTGCGGGATCGAACATCGGTCCGGCTTCGAGCAGGCATACTTTGATACCTGCTTTGGCAAGCGTGTAGGCGGCCATGCCACCACCCGCGCCCGAACCGACAATGACAACATCATATACTGTAGGACTTTTTTTGATCTGGAGATCTCCCATTTGCCGGATTTGAGTTTGTTAAGCGTGAGGAGGCTAAATTAACTGATAAACGATTTCGATAGCAGTTAAAAAAATACAATTCCTTGACCAATTTTTATATATTTTTCGGTATAAGCGCGGTTGCGTGTAAAAAATACACGATGAAACCCATACATTTATGATCGCTCTGATGAACTAAACAAACGATATGCAAGCCAACATCAACCGTAACCAACTGTTTGTCGCCAGTTGCCTGGCGCTTCTTGTCACTTCACTTTCTTTCGGCATACGTGCCGGTATTTTAAATCGTCTCGGTGTCGATTTCCACCTGAATGCTTCACAACTTGCTTCCATCGCCGCCACCGCCTTTTGGGGTTTTCCATTGGCCATTGTTGTTGGAGGCATGGTGGTAGATGTGATCGGCATGAAGAAGCTGTTGGTCGCTGCATTTGTTTTTCACCTGGCAGGCATTTTGTTGACCATTTTTGCCAGCGGCTTTTGGACCCTTTTCTTGTCTACATTATTAATTGGCATAGCTAATGGAACTGTAGAAGCAGCCTGTAATCCGTTGGTGGCTACTTTGTTTCCCGAGAAAAAAACAACCAAACTCAATCACTTCCATTTGTGGTTTCCCGGCGGTATTGTTATCGGAACCCTGATTGTATTCTTGTTTGACAAAATGGGTTTGAGTTGGCAGGTGCAGGTAGCCATGATGATTATTCCCACTTTGTTATATGGCTATTTCTTTTCCAAACTGGATTTCCCGGTTACTGAGCGCGTGGCTTCTGGTGTTTCTACAGCCGATATGTACAAGGCCATTGGTACGCCGTTGTTCATTTTCATGTTTGTATGCATGTTTGGCACTGCCATTACCGAATTGTTTACTGGCCAGTGGGTGGGCGTTTTGTTAAACAATGTTACAGATAACCCGATCTTGATATTGACCATCACTACCGGTGTTATGGTGGTTGGACGAGGTATAGCCGAGCCTATCCTGCATCGTTTCTCACCGGCAGGAGTATTGTTGGGGTCGGCCATTCTGGCGGCTGTTGGCATTTATTTGCTGAGTACGGTATCAGGCGGTATGATCTATGTGGCCGCACTGATATTTGGTATTGGCTGCTGTTATTTCTGGCCTACGATGATTGGGTTTGTGGCAGAAAATATTCCGCGCTCGGGTGCGCTTGGGTTGAACCTGATGGGCGGCGCAGGCATGTTTGCTGTGTCCATATACACCATGTTTATGGGCGGATTTTATGACCGCAAAGTGGCAGAACAATTGCCTGCCGGTGCGAGCTTGGACGAGTATCGTTCTGCAGCGGCAGGTACCACCGAGGCGGCCGCTTATGCCAAAGCGCAATTGACGGCGGGTCCCGATGTATTGCAGGCAACAGCCGTCATTCCGGTTATATTAATATTTGCTTTTGCCGGGTTGGTGCTGTATATGCGCAACCGAAAGAAATTGGTCACCGCTTAATTGCTAATATGAAGAAAAACACAAATAGTCGTAGAACCGCGGTTAAGCAAATGCTGGCAGCAGGAGCTGGTGTGGCCATGGCCTCGCAGGGATTGGCTTTATCGAAACCAAAAACGAATAAAGAGATGAGTGCTGCATTAAAAGGAAATATCAATCATGCGGTTTGCCGCTGGACCTATGGGTTCCTACCGTTGGAAGATCTTTGCCGTGAAGCAAAGGCCATTGGTATTAAGGGAATTGATTTGGTGGGGCCGAAAGAATTTGAAACCCTGAAGAAATACGGTTTGTATTCGTCGATGTGCAATGGGGCAGAAATCAACCTGACTGACGGTTATGCTCACACGGAGTTTCACGATACGCTGACCAAGAACTATTCGGAGATGATTCCCATTGTAGCAAAAGCGGGTTATAAAGACCTGATCTGTTTCAGTGGTAACCGGAAAGGAATGGACGACGAAACCGGCCTGAACAACTGTGTAGCAGGTTTGAAGAAAGTGATCGGCCTGGCAGAAAAGCATGGCGTGGTATTGCAAATGGAATTGCTGAACAGTCGCGTTGACCATACCGATTATATGTGTGACCGGTCGGCCTGGGGTGTGGAGTTGTGCAAGCGGCTGGGCTCCGAAAATTTCAAGTTACTGTTTGATATCTACCATATGCAAATCGATGAAGGGGATATCATCCGCTCTATCCAAAACAACCACGCGTATTTTGGGCATTACCATACCGGCGGTAACCCGGGTAGGAACGAGATCAATGATACCCAGGAATTGTATTACCCGGCCATTATGCGGGCGATTGTAAAAACCGGTTTTAAAGGATACGTAGCGCAGGAATTTATTCCAAAAGCGGAGGACAAGATTGCTTCGCTGCGCAATGCGGTTTTACTCTGCGATGTTTAACACAAGTATTACTCATACACTGATTACACAATAGAAACGAAAAAAACATGGCTGACAACACCTATGACGCAATTGTGGTTGGTTCGGGCATCAGCGGCGGCTGGGCGGCAAAAGAACTGACTGAGAAGGGGCTCAAAGTGATCATGCTGGAACGGGGTCGCAATGTAGAGCACCTGAAAGATTATGTGAATGCGAACAAACATCCCTGGGATTTTCCGCACCGGGGTGGACGAACGCAACAGATGATCAAAGATTATCCGGTGCTTAAAAGAGACTATCCGTTGAATGAAACCAACCTCGATTTCTGGGTGAATGAAAAGGAGAGTCCGTATACCGAAGTGAAGCGCTTCGATTGGTTCAGGGGTTACCAGGTGGGCGGTCGCTCATTGACCTGGGGCCGGCAGAGCTATCGCCATAGTGATCTCGATTTTGAAGCGAATGCGAAAGAGGGCATCGGGGTGGACTGGCCGATTCGGTACAAAGACCTCGCGCCCTGGTACAGCCATGCAGAAAAATTTGCGGGTGTGAACGGCGGCAAAGAGGGACTGGCCCAATTGCCCGATGGTGATTTTTTGCCAGCGATGGAAATGAACTGTGTTGAAAAAGATGTTCGCAAAAGATTTGATGAGCATTATAAAGGCAAGCGCTCATTCATTATGGGCCGCAGTGCCAACCTGACCGCGCCGATCAATGGGCGTAACCAGTGTCAATACCGGAACAAATGCTGGCTCGGTTGTCCGTTCAGCGCTTATTTCAGTACGCAATCGGCTACGCTGCCGGCGGCGATGGCAACCAAAAACCTCACGCTGCGTCCGTTTAGTATCGTGACCAAAGTGTTGTATGATAAAGACACCAAGAAGGCCAAGGGCGTAGAAGTGCTGGATGCGGAAACCAACAAGACCTATGAGTACTATGCCAAGATTGTGTTCCTGAATGCATCGGCGTTGAATACGACCTGGATATTGATGAACTCGGCGACGGATATCTGGCCCGAGGGCTTGGGTAGCAGCAGCGATGCACTGGGCCGCAACCTGATGGACCACCACCTGGGTGTGGGTGCGGGAGGTATCGTAGAAGGTTATGAAGACAAATATTATTTCGGTCGTCGTCCCAACGGCATTTATATTCCGCGTTACCAGAACCTGCCCTGGGTGGCTGATTCGAAGAGAGGCTACCTGCGTGGCTTCGGTTACCAGGGTGGTGCCAGTCGCGCGGGCTGGAGCCGCGACATTGCCGAACTGAGCATTGGCGCTGAATTGAAAGATGCGTTGCAGGAACCGGGTGTTTGGTCGATGGGCATGGGTGGCTTTGGCGAGATCCTGCCAGATCCGAGCAACCGCGTGACCCTCGATAAAACCAAAAAGGACAAATGGGGATTGAATGTATTGGCGATCGACTGCGAGTTGAAAGACAATGAAAAGAAGATGCGGGTGGATATGATGAATGATGCTGCAGAAATGCTGGAAGCCGCCGGTGTGAAAAATGTTCGCAAGTGGGATGGTGATGGTACGCCTGGCCGCGGTATTCATGAAATGGGTACGGCGCGCATGGGTCGCGATCCGAAGACGTCGGTGCTGAATGGCAATAACCAGGTTTGGGATGCGAAGAATGTGTTTATCACGGATGGCGCCTGTATGACATCGGCTGCCTGTGTGAATCCTTCGCTGACCTACATGGCCTTGACTGCCCGTGCAGCCAACTTCGCCGTGGAAGAACTGAAAAAACAAAATCTCTAACTTACAGTACTAACCGAAAAATAATTCTTTATGAAAAGAAGAGAAGCGGTAACCGGTTTGGCGGTGATCATTGGCGGGAGCATGGTTGGTTCCAGCCTGTTTTTGACGAGCTGTAAAACCGAAGAGAAAAAGGCGCGCACAGCGTCGACTGATTTCTCGCCCGAAGAAGTGGCATTATTGGATGAAGTGGCCGATACCATTATTCCGACGACCGATACACCCGGCGCGAAGGCAGCCGGTGTGGGTGCTTTTATGAAAGTGATGGTAACCGATTGTTATGATGAGGGCGACCAGAGAATTTTTGTTGAGGGCATCAGCAAACTGGGTGAAGCCAGCCAGAAGCAATTTAGCAAAGACTTTATGGCCCTGGATGCGGCCCAGAAAAAAACCTTGCTGACGGCCATCGACAAAGAGATGAAAGCATACCAGTCGAGCAAGAAAGATACCGACCCCAAACACTATTTCAAAATGATGAAAGACCTCACTTTGCAAGGTTATTTCACTTCTGAGATTGGTGCAACCAAGGCATTGCGGTATGTGGCAGTGCCGGGGAAATATGAGGGCTGCACGGATTATAAGAAGGGGGATAGGGCGTGGGCAACGTGATAGGTTGTTTAAGGTTTAAGGTTTAAGGTTTAATGTTTAATGGTTTAAGGGTTTAAGGTTGCTGCCGCGTGTGTGGCATTTATATGGGAAGGCGACTTGCATTTGGTGTGAGTCGCTTTTTTTTGGGGGTGGGTTGAGGGGTGTGGGTTGTGTTGAGGGGGGTGAGGGTGGCGGGTTATGGCGGCGATAAGTCGAATAATTGGGAATTGAAAAACATAAGTAGTTCAAGAGGGGGTGTAGGTATAAGAAGTTCTAGAGGGTGTGTAGGTATAAGAAGTTCAAATGGATGTGCAGGTATAAGAAGTTCGAGTGAGCGCGGGTATAGCAAGTTCAAGTAGGCGTACTGGTATCACAGATTCCAGTAGGCTTACAGGGATAACAAATTCAAGTTGGCGTACAGGGTGAATGAACCCTCTCGTTTGTTTAAAATTGATGGATAAGGTGTGTTAGGGCAAGGAGGCGGCATTAGATAAATATTTTTCTGGGTTACCTGGTAACCGCTGATTCAAAACGCTTATAAAAGGGAAATCATGTCGGAGTATACAAGGTATTTTGCTGTAAAGTCTTCATCTGAAGGTGAAGTACAAAATAAGCTGCGATTAAAGAAGGTAAAGTCAGTTGTTGACGCAGACAGGACGGATTTTTGGTTTGCAGCCAATGATACAAGAAATGGAATTTATAATTGGGTTGTGGTTTCGGCACCGGCAGATGCTGGGTTTGACAATGACCAATTTTATTATCGTGATCAGTTTGAGGTAATGGGAGATGTGTTTGAGACGATGCTCCTTTTTTTCAAGCAGAAGATTTTGCTGATTGGCGATTAAAAATAAAAGTTAACAATACAATTGTTGAAAAAAAATTTTCATCTGACGAAGAGACCGTTTTTGGTGAAGCGGACAAAAATATTTTCACTTTGTGTTTTGATAAAAGGTTTGAGGATTTACAAGCCTTTTTACAACCAGGTAAAGCAGCCGACTTTTTGAATTATGTTGGCATTCCGTACATGGAAATGAATGACCAGGATAAACTTTCGCCGCAGTTGTTTGGCGACAAATTTTCGCTGTTGGCAGACGAGCTAACGGATTAAAAGAAATGCTTACAATAAAACGACCTGCAATAATTTGCAGGTCGTATATTTTTAAATATGCCGACACGCGGCAGCAACTGTAAACGATTAAACTTTACACCTTCAACACCTAGAACAGCGTCGTTGGTGTTTCAGGTGCTGCTGCTGGTGCTTCAACTGTTGTTACAGGTTCGGCAGCAGGTGCAACTACTGGCGCTACTTTTTTAGGTGCGGCTTTCTTGGCGGCTTTTTTAGGCGCTGCTTTTTTCGCTGCTTTTTTAGGCGCTGCTTTTTTGGCGGCCTTTTTTGGTGCGGCCTTTTTGGCGGCCTTTTTTGCTTTTCTTGGTGCAGCCTTTTTAGCGGCTTTCTTCACTGCTTTTTTTGGCGCTTTTCTAGCTGCTTTTTTCGGGGCTGCTTTTTTAGCGGTTTTTCTAGCGGCTTTTTTCGCTGCTTTCTTGGCTGCTTTTTTAGGTGCGGCTTTTTTTGCTGCTTTCTTTATTGCTTTTCTGGGTGCTGCTTTTTTGGCGGCCTTTTTCACTGACTTTTTGGCCGGTGATTTTTTGGCGGCTTTTTTCTTAGTGGGCATGATATAGGTGATTTAATGAGTAAGAAATAGGTAGTTAGGTCGTATTGGTAATAAATTTACTGTGCTTGGTATTAACTACCAATTTGTCAGGAATATTTTTTCAGGTTGTTGACAGGATTCCCACAATTTGAAAAAGGTGTCGCTGTTGTAAAGAGGTGTATCGGTGTTGGTGATACAACTGATCTTCCTTTCTTCACTTTGGCGATTGGATGGGTGGGTTCGGGCGCCCTTAAAGTGCATTTGGGGCAGCTATTCTGACCGGCATTCGAGGAACGCGGGACAGCCATTCTGATCGATATTCGAGGAATGCAGGAATCCGTTCTGCCCAACTTTTGGAGCATCCGGGACGGCCGTTCTGATCAGCATTCCGGAAACTCGGGGCGGCCGTTCGGGCAACTAGCCGGGCTTTTGTCGGGCGCCGATGCTGTGCTGGCAAAGTACCTGGCTGTGGTTTTGGCCCTCCTAATCGGTGCGGTTTTGGCCTTACAAATCGGTGCGGTTTGCAGGCGCCGTTCTGGCGCCATTCAGGCGTTGTTTGGGCCGGGAAAGAGGCTGGCAAGGCGGTCGTTACCCATTTTCGAGAACACTGTTTAAAATTCCCCTTTCTTTATTACCTTTGCGCTCCAAATTGACCCTCAAATGGCAGACTTAAAGTTTCAAAGGAATTTCGGAATTGCGGCACATATTGACGCCGGCAAGACCACAACGACGGAGCGTATTCTCCGCTATACAGGTATGATCCACCGGATCGGAGAAGTGCACGATGGTGCCGCTACTACCGACTGGATGGAGCAGGAGAAGGAGCGTGGTATCACCATCACTTCAGCTGCCGTAAGCTGCCAGTGGAATTTCCCGACCGATAAAGGAACCGTAACACCCGATTCTAAAAAATATTCTTTCAACATCATCGATACCCCCGGCCACGTGGATTTCACGGTGGAAGTGGAGCGCTCTATGCGCGTATTGGATGGTCTGATTGCCCTGTTTTCGGCGGTTGACGGTGTTGAGCCCCAATCTGAAACCGTATGGCGCCAGGCCAACCGCTATGGCGTTCCCCGTATCGGTTTCGTGAATAAAATGGATCGCTCCGGTGCCGACTTCCTCAATGTAGTGAAGCAGGTAAAAGAAATGCTGGGATCGAAAGCCGTTCCCCTGCAGCTTCCTATCGGCGCTGAAGACAACTTCAAAGGCGTGGTGGACCTGATCAAAATGAAAGGTATCATCTGGCACATGGAAACAGAAGGTATGACTTTCGACGAAATCGACGTGCCAGCCGATATGAAAGAAGAAGCAGAAGAATGGCGCGCCAACCTGGTGGAAGCCGTTGCTGAATACGACGACAAACTGATGGAGAAATTCTTCGACGATCCCAACAGCATCACCGAAGAAGAAATGCACGAAGCGATTCGCAAAGCTACCATCGATCTGAGCATTGTGCCCATGATGTGTGGCTCCTCTTTCAAAAACAAAGGGGTACAAACAGCGCTTGATGCCGTTTGTCGCTACCTGCCTTCACCGGTTGATATTCCCGACACCGAAGGCACCGATCCCGTTACCGGTGAAACACTGGTTCGCAAAGCCGACGCGAAAGAACCTTTCGCTGCCCTGGCATTCAAGATCATGACCGACCCATTCGTTGGTCGTCTGGCCTTCTTCCGGGTATATTCTGGTCACCTCGACGCCGGTTCGTATGTACTGAACGTGCGCAGTGGCAAGAAGGAAAGGATCAGCCGGATCATGAAAATGTTTGCCAACAAGCAGAACCCGATCGATTTCATCGAAGCCGGTGATATTGGTGCTGCCGTTGGTTTCAAAGAGATCAAAACGGGTGATACCCTGTGCGACGAAAACCATCCGATCACCCTCGAGAATATGTTTATTCCCGAGCCCGTTATCGCGGTTGCCGTTGAACCGAAAACACAGGCCGACGTTGATAAAATGGGTATGGCCATCGCTAAACTGGTGGAAGAAGATCCGACCCTGCGTGTGAATACCGATGAAGAAACTGGTCAAACCATCCTTCGTGGAATGGGCGAATTGCACCTGGAAATCATCATCGACCGTATGCGTCGTGAGTTCAAAGTGGAAGTGAACCAGGGTGCGCCGATGGTGGCTTACAAAGAAGCGTTTACTGGTAAAGTAGAACACCGCGAAACGTTGAAAAAACAAACCGGTGGTCGTGGTAAGTTCGCCGATATCGTGTTCGAACTCAGCGCCGCTGATGCTGAATGGCAGGCAGAGAATCCGAAAGAGAACCTGCAGTTTGTCAATGATATTTTCGGTGGATCTATTCCCCGTGAATTTGTACAACCCATCCAGAAAGGCTTCCAGGCTTCGATGGTAAATGGTGTACTCGCCAGCTACCCGGTGGTGAATATGAAAGTGCGTGTTTTCGACGGATCATTCCACGCGGTTGACTCCGACGCCATGAGCTTCGAACTCTGCGCCAAACAAGGTTTCCGCGAGGCAGCCCGCAAAGCCAAACCGGTATTGCTGGAGCCAATCATGAAGGTGGAAGTGGTTACCCCCGATCAATACATGGGTGATGTAACGGGCGACCTTAACCGCCGTCGTGGTATGATGGAAGGTATGGACAGCCGTAACAATGCCCAGGTAATTAAGGCGAAAGTGCCGCTGAGCGAAATGTTCGGTTATGTAACGCAACTGCGTTCTTTGTCATCAGGCCGCGCTTCGTCTACCATGGAGTTTTCACACTATGCACCGGCACCGAACAACATCGCTGAAGAAGTGATCGCGAAGGTGAAGGGCAAGGTGAATGCCTGAGATCGCAGGGTTTAACGAAGAGAATAGTGATTTTTGAATAGAGCCGCTTCCGTTGGGAGCGGCTTTTTGTTGGGAGATTGTTGAGGGAGATACTAGTTGCGTTTTGGGTTTTTCTCGCGGGGGATTTTTCTCACGGAGTTTTTTTTCTCGCAGAGACCGCGGGGTAGCAATGATCACGGTGTTTTTGGGTTTCGGTGATGTTGGCGTTTCTGAGAGGGGTTTGGGAAAATCCAAAAGGCTTTTCGCCAATATTTGTAAATTGGCTGTTTCATAAAAGCTAGAACAAAGACACATGAAAACCCCTTTTGTTATAATGCTGGTGCTGCTGGGAAGCGCTGTTAATGCGCAGGACAAGGACAGTAGTATGGTGGCGCAAATTGTTAATGAGGCCAACAATAATTCGCAACTGAAACCATTGGCGCATGAGTTAATGGATGTGATCGGTCCGCGGTTGGTGGGCACGCCTCAGATGAAACAAGCGCACGATTGGGCGATTGAAAAATACAAAGGTTGGGGTATCGAGGCCCGAAATGAAGCCTGGGGTGAATGGAGGGGCTGGGAGCGAGGTATTACCCATATTGATATGGTAGCGCCGCGGGTGAAATCGCTGGAAGGAACACAACTTGCCTGGAGTGGTATCACCAATGGCAAGGCAGTGGTGGCAGATTGTATTTTACTGCCCGACCTGGCCGATTCAACTGCATTTAAAGCCTGGCTGCCGGCGGTGAAAGGGAAATTTGTATTGACATCGATGCCGCAGCCAACCGGCCGACCCGATTATAACTGGGCCGAGTTTGCTACGAAAGAAAGTTTTGATGCCATGAAGAAAGAGCGTACCGCCATGCAGGATGCCTGGCGCAAACGCATTGAAAAGACGGGCTACTCTGCAAGAGAATTGCCGTTGGCATTGGAGAAAGCCGGTGCAGCGGGTATCATAACCAGCTTGTGGTCGAATGGTTTTGGCGTTGACAAAATCTTTGGTGCGCAGGCAAAGAAAATACCAACGGTAGATGTGGCGCTCGAAGACTATGGCCTGTTGTGTCGCCTCGCTGAATCGGGACATACCCCCAAACTCAGTATACAGGCCGAATCAAAAGACAAGGGCAAACTGCAAACATTTAATACCATCGCCAGTATCAAAGGCACCGAAAAGCCCGATGAGTATGTGATTTTGTCGGCGCATTTTGACTCCTGGGATGCTGGCACGGGGGCGACCGACAATGGCACCGGCACCCTGACCATGATGGAAGCGATGCGCATTCTAAAAAAGCTGTATCCGTATCCCAAAAGAACCATCCTGGTGGGGCATTGGGGCAGTGAAGAGCAGGGATTGAATGGATCGCGCGCTTTTGTTGAAGACCATCCGGAGATTGTAAAGAATATTCAGGCGGTGTTCAATCAGGACAATGGAACGGGTCGCGTGAAAAGTATGTCGGGCATGGGCTTTCTGCAAGCTTATGATTATCTCGGCAGGTGGTTGTTGAAAGCGCCGTCGTATATCAGGGATACCATTGAAACGCGTTTTCCGGGTATGCCGGGAACTGGTGGTTCCGATTTCGCTTCTTTTGTAGCGGCTGGCGCACCTGCATTTTCATTGAGCTCACTCAGTTGGTCGTATGGCACCTATACCTGGCATACCAATCGCGATACCTACGACAAGATTGTATTTGATGATGTGCGCAGCAATGCGATACTGGCAGCGGTACTCGCTTATATGGCCAGTGAAGACCCCCATAAAACTTCGCGGGAGCAGATCATATTACCGGTTGGTAAAGATGGTAAACCAGGCAAGTGGCCGGAGCCAAAATCGCCGAATCGCAAAGGCGGGCTTGATTAATGTGAATACAGCCTGGCTATAGAACCAGATAAATGACACACATGAAAACGGGCTTTACCAATTTGAGTATGAAAAGGACCAAAGAATTGAAACAAACAAAAAAAATGAATACAATGGTTTCTTTGTTGAATACGAAAATATCTTCTTCGCTGATAAAAACAGGTCTCGCTGTTGCCTTGCTTTATTTCGCGGTTACTGTTCATGCGCAAAAAGGATTGCAGTGGACAAAAGACGGTACGAGTTACCTGAACCAATCGAAAGAAGGCATTGAACTGGTGCGGCTGGCAGACAATAGTAAAACACCGGTAATAACCGCGCTGCAATTGCAAACCGCTGCCAATGGAAAACCCCTGGCTGCAAAAAGTTTTAGCAGCAGCGCCGACGAACAAAAATTATTGTTGTTCACCAATACCCGTCGGGTGTGGCGCTATGAAACCAAGGGTGATTATTGGGTGTTCGATCGCACCAACGGCAGCTTCAAACAGATAGGGAAAAGCCTTCCGGAAGCAACCCTGATGTTTGCGAAGTTTTCGCCCGATGGCTTAAAGGTTGCCTATGTGAGCGATTACAATATTTATGTGGAAGACCTGGCTTCTGGTGTCATCACCCAATTGACCAAAGACGGCAGCCGCCAGCACATCAATGGTACATTTGATTGGGCGTATGAAGAAGAGTTTTTCTGCCGCGATGGTTTTCGTTGGAGCCCCGATAGCCGCAACATTGCGTTCTGGCAGATCAATGCCAATAATACCAAAGACTACCTGATGGTCAACAATACCGATTCAATTTATCCGCGTGCTATTCCGGTTGAGTATCCTGTTGCCGGTGAGAAACCTTCATCGTTTAAGATTGGTGTAATCGACCTGAGCAATAACGGTACCCGCTGGATGAATATTCCGTACGATGAAGCCATGGGCAATTATGCGCCGCGGATGGAATGGGCAGCGAATAGCAATGAATTGATTGTGCAGTACCTCGACCGCAAACAGCAGGATTCAAAACTGCTGCTCTGCAAGGTAACTACCGGTGATGTACAAACGATTTACCATGAACACGATGATGCGTGGATTGATATATTGCCTTCGTGGGACCAGGACTATACCGACGGCGGTTGGGATTGGCTGAATGGCGGTGCGGCTTTTTTGTGGGTGAGTGAGAAGGGTGGCTGGCGCCAGGTGTATCGCGTGAGTCGCGATGGCAAAAAAGAAACCCTGGTTACCAAAGGACCGATCGATGTATTGGACATTGTTCGTGTGGATGAAAAGAGCGGGTACCTGTATTACCTGGCGAGTCCGGAGAACGCCACGCAACGATACCTTTATCGCAGTCGCCTCGACGGTAAAACCAACCCCGAGCGGGTGAGTGCGCTGAACCAACCCGGCACCCATAGCTACGACATCTCGCCCTTTGCACTTTATGCCCGGCATCGTTTTTCTAATCATTATACCGCGCCTGTTACTGAATGGATCAGCCTGAAAGACGGTAAAACACTGGCCGGCTCAGCTTCGGTGAATGAGGCATTGTCGAAGGCCAATCCAAAACAGAGCCTGGTTTCTTTTTTCCAGGTAAAATCGGAAGATGGTATTACGATGGATGGCTGGATGTCAAAGCCCGCAGATTTCGATTCTACTAAGAAATACCCGGTGTTGTTTTTTGTGTACACCGAGCCCTGGGGTCAACTGGTGAAAGACAGTTGGGGCGCGGGCTACAACTATCTCTATGAGGGCAATCTGGCCAAAGACGGGTATATCTATATTGCCATCGACAACCGGGGTACGCCGGTACCAAAAGGAAGAGAGTGGCGGAAATCGGTGTATAGAAAAATTGGCATTGTGAATATTCGCGACCAGGCGATGGCGGCGAAACAGATACTCAACTGGCCATTTGTAGACAGCAGCCGGGTGGCGGTATGGGGTTGGAGTGGTGGCGGATCAGCGACCCTCAACCTGCTGTTTCAATATCCGCAGATTTATAAGACTGGTATTGCCATTGCTGCCGTAGCCAACCAACGCACGTACGACAATATTTACCAGGAGCGGTATATGGGGCTTCCGCAAGAAAATGAAAATGACTTTAAAAATGGGTCACCCATCACGTATGCAAAGAATTTAACAGGTAATCTTTTGTATATTCACGGCACAGGTGATGACAACGTGCATTATAACAATGCAGAAATGTTGATCAACGAATTAATCAAATACAATAAGCGCTTTCGCATGATGAGTTACCCTAACCGGACACATAGCATTTCAGAGGGAGAAGGCACGTTTGAACACCTTCGAACCACCTATACTGATTTCCTGCGCGAAAAATGCCCCGGTGGCGCCCGTTAGACCCCCAAAAAGGCTGTTAATTGGGGTGGTTGCTTTTCTTGTAATGGCCGCTTTGCTTTTTTTATTCCGCAGTAGTTACCAGCAATGGTACCAGTTGTGGCGTTGGAAATCGTTGGATGTTGCCCAGCCGGGGCAGATCCCCCGAAAGCTATGGGTGTTTAATGTGAGCGATATGCAACGGTTCGAGAAAGTTGACCCTGGGTTTACTGGTATCGAAACCAATATTGTGGTTGACGCCGTGGGCAAAGCGGTATGGTTGGGCGAAACACCGGGCAAAACCGATGGTACTGCCCTGACAGAATTGTTAGCCGCGGCGGCACAGCGAAAACAGGAAGTACTACTTGATGTGCATACCGAAGGCAGGGGCTATGATGAGGTGCTATTAAACTACCTGAACAATGCCCAGGACAGCAACGGATATCGGGATCGGCTGGTGATGGAGTTATACAGCCCGGCTTCGGCGAATTTTTTTGCTGCGTATGGTTATCGGGTGGCCATTAATATCGGTGGTAAACTAACTGAGCAAACGCCCGACAGCATTAACCGATTTAAAGCGGGACTGCATAAAAACATCGGGTATGTGTGTGAGGAAGCGCATCACTACAATGATTTTAAAAACCATTTTCCGGAATACAGGGTCATTACCTGGGCCGTGGGTAAGGAATACCTGTTCGGTATGAATAAGTTGCAGGCGTTGAATGCCGACCAGCAGATCAGCGCGATTGTGGTTGATCTTAAAACAAGTCCGTTTTAGGTAACTTGCCAATATGAATGCCATTTTTCTGGCCATCGCCATGGGGATTGGGCTGAGTGCCTGCTGTGGTTTCCGCGTTTTTCTGCCGATGCTGGTGGCCGCGCTGGCGGCCCGGGCCGGGGTGTTACCAGTGCAGGAGGGCATGGCCTGGTTGTATAGCTGGCCGGCAATTATCACCCTGGGTACGGCCACGGTGCTGGAAATATTGGGCTATTATATTCCATTTATTGACAATTTATTAGATACCATGGCAGCACCGCTTGCCATTGGAGCGGGTACTTTACTAGCGTTTTCAGTGTTCCCGACGGGTGAAATGGACGCGATTTATCGGTGGGGTTTGGCGCTTTTGGCGGGTGGCAGCCTGGCCGGCACCATCCAGATCGGGTCGGGTTTATTGCGGTTGTTGAGCAGCAAAACCACAGCGGGGATGGGCAATGCGGCGGTGGCGACGGGCGAAAACCTGGCGGCCCTGGGCGGCTCGCTGGCCAGCCTCTGGATACCCGTTATTGCGGCCTTACTATTGTTATTGCTCTGCGCCTGGCTGTCGATACGCATTTTCCGGCAGGTTTTTTTTGGCAAAAAGCCTTAAATATTTCCACGAACTCTTGGAAGCAATAGCAAAGACCCATACCTTTGCACTCCCAATTCAATTTTTGGGATAACCCGTATGTCACAGCGAATCAGAATAAAATTGCAGTCTTACGATCACAACCTGGTAGATAAATCTGCTGAGAAGATCGTTAAAACCGTTCGTAGCACAGGTGCCGTGGTAACAGGACCCATTCCTTTGCCCACCCACAAGAAAGTGTTTACCGTTCTGCGCAGCCCGCACGTAAACAAGAAGGCGCGCGAGCAATTTCAACTGAGCACGCACAAGCGTTTGTTGGACATATATACTTCTTCTTCCCGTACGGTAGATGCGCTGAGCAAGCTCGATCTGCCTTCAGGTGTTGAAGTAGAGATCAAAGCATAACAGTTCTTAGATATATCCCTATCTCTCAAATCTGCAAAGACCAAAAGAGCGCTGGGGACGATTTTTAAAATAAATATGAACAAGCCGTTCAGGGTTTGTTTACCGTTGGTACTTCCGATATAAAAGGAAAAGGTCAACGGCAAACGGGGATTGAAATCCTTCTATGCAAGTCACACTGATTAAAGTGTGCGAAGCCGGGTAGGAATGTCCTTTTAACCATGCGGCACAAATGGTTACTACATGAAAGGAATTATTGGCAAAAAGCTCGGCATGACCAGCATTTTCAGTCCCGATGGCAAGCAGACCGCCTGCACCATCATTGAAGCTGGTCCCTGCGTTGTTACACAGGTGAAAACAAAAGACACCGACGGTTACAATGCCCTTCAACTCGCATTCGGCGACAAAAAAGAAAAGAACAGTACCAAGGCCGAAACAAATCACTTCTCCAAGGCACAAACTGCTGCCAAACGTTTCGTAAAAGAATTTCGCGATTTCTCCATAGAAAAAGCACTGGGTGAGACAGTAACAACCGACATTTTCGCTGAAGGCGATAAGGTGGAAGTTGTAGGTCAATCAAAAGGTAAAGGTTTTCAGGGTGTTGTTAAACGCCATGGTTTTTCTGGTGTGGGCGAAGCTTCGCACGGCCAGCACGACCGTCAGCGTGCACCAGGTTCACTGGGTAACTCTTCAGACGCATCGCGCGTAATGAAGGGTATGCGCATGGCTGGCCGTTTGGGTAATGACCGCGTGAAAATGAAAGGCCTGAAAGTGGTGAAAATTTTTGCTGAGAAAAACTATATCCTGGTGAGCGGTTCTGTTCCCGGTCATATCGGTTCTATCGTTTATATCCAGAAGTAAACCTATTAATCTGAAGCAAGATGCAAGTAGACATTTTAAATATAGAAGGAAAGAAGACCGGTAGAACCTTGGAACTGCCCGAAGAAATCTTCGGTATCGAGCCCAATGATCATGTGATCTATCTTTCTGTGAAGCAATACCTCGCTGCCCAGCGCCAGGGTACACATAAAGTGAAAACCCGGATGGAAGTGAAAGGTGCCAGCCGCAAGCTGCACAAACAAAAAGGCACGGGTGGATCTCGTAAGGGTAATATCCGCAACCCTTTGTATAAGGGTGGTGGTACCATTTTCGGACCCAAGCCGCGTGGTTACGACCTGAAGTTGAACCGCAAGGTGAAAGACCTGGCCAAGATGAGTGCACTGGCGTATAAAGCAAAAGAGAACGCGATTGTAGTGGTGGAAGACATTAACCTGTCAACTCCCAAAACAAAATCCTTCACTGCTGCGCTGAAAGCCCTGAACATCGAAGGCAAGAAAACCTTGTTCGTACTGCCTGAAGGAAACGACAACCTCTACCTGAGCCTGCGTAATATTCCAACCGTGAATGGTAGCATGCTGAGCGATGTGAATACCTACGATATCGTGAATGCACAGGTGTTGGTATTGAGCGAAAGCGCTGCCAAAGTGTTCACTGAGGCTGAAACGGAAGCATAATCACTAACGCATTCAAAAGAAATACAGATGAAACTTTCTGAAGTTCTGATAAAACCCATTCTGACCGAAAAGGCAAACGCCCAGCAAGAGAGCCTGCGCCGTTTCGCGTTCAAAGTGGCACGCAAGGCCAACAAACTGGAGATCAAGAAAGCGATTGAGTCCTTCTACGGCGTAACAGTTGTAGACGTGAACACATCGGTGATTCCCGGTAAGAACAAAACCCGCTTTACCAAGGCCGGTTTTATCCAGGGCCGTAAACCCGCGTATAAAAAAGCGCTGGTAACCGTAGCTGAAGGTGAAACAATTGATCTCTACGGAGCGGTATAAGTAAACAGTAAATAATTACAGCCTCGGCGCTGATAAAGCCGAAAACTAAAGAATATGCCAGTTAGAAAGTACAAACCGATGACCGCCGGCACTCGCTGGAGAATCGGAAATGCATATGCAGAGATTACTACCGACACGCCAGAGAAGAGCTTGTTGGAAAAGAAGAATCGTACCGGTGGCCGTAACGCACAGGGTCGCAGAAGCATGCGCTACATTGGTGGTGGTCATGCCAAGCAATACCGGGTGATCGACTTCAAGCGCAGTAAGAAAGACATTCCTGCGAAAGTAGCGAGCATTGAGTATGATCCGAACCGTACTGCTTTTATCGCCCTGTTGAACTATGCAGACGGTGAGAAGCGCTACATTATTGCGCCCCAGGGTTTGCAGGTAGGTGCTGAAGTAGTAAGTGGTGATGCGGTAGCGCCTGAACTGGGCAATGCCTTGCAATTGAAAAACATGCCGTTGGGTACTGTTGTTCACAATATCGAATTGCAGCCCGGTCAGGGCGCAAAGATGGCCCGCAGTGCTGGTACATCGGCCCAACTGAGCAGCAAGGAAGAAAAATATGCCGTGTTGAAGATGCCGAGTGGTGAACTCCGCAAGGTATTGGTAAACTGTTATGCAACGGTAGGTGAAGCCAGCAATGGTGACCACAGCCTGCAGAGCATGGGTAAAGCCGGTAGAAACAGGTGGAAAGGTATTCGTCCGCGTAACCGTGGTGTAGCGATGAACCCTGTTGATCACCCGATGGGTGGTGGTGAAGGTCGCGCTTCCGGTGGACATCCGCGCAGCCGTACTGGTAAATACGCGAAGGGTGAGAAGACAAGAAAGTCTAAAGGTTCTGACAAACTGATCATCCAGCGTTCAAACGGTAAGAAGCTCGCTTAAACCTTAAACATTAAACATTAAACCAGCTCAATAATGGCTCGTTCAATTAAAAAAGGTCCGTATATCGACGTAAAACTGGAGCAGAAGGTGTTGAATATGTCTGATGGCAAAGCCAAAAAAGGTGTAATCAAAACCTGGAGCCGTCGCTCTACTATTTCTCCTGATTTCGTGGGACATACTTTCGCTGTGCACAATGGCAACAAGTTCATCCCGGTATACGTAACGGAGTTCATGGTAGGACACAAACTCGGTGAATTTGCACCTACCCGCAACTTCAAAGGACACTCAAGCAAGAAAATGTAATTAATAACGGTCCGCCGCGGCGGGTCAAGAATTGAAATAACAATGGAAGCAGTTGCTAAACTGAATAATTATCCCACTTCGCCCCGGAAGATGCGTTTGCTCGCAGACCTGGTGCGTGGTATGGACGTAGAGAAAGCCCTGGCGATCCTGGAGCACAATGCCAAGCATCCCGCAGTTCCCCTGCGTAAACTGGTGGTTAGCGCCATCAGCAACTGGAAGCAGGCCAATGAAGGTGGTGATGAAACCAAACTGGTGGTAAAAACCATTTTCGTAGATGGCGGCAGAACACTGAAGCGGATGCGTCCGGCGCCGCAAGGTCGTGGCTATCGTGTTCGCAAACGCAGCAATCACGTGACCGTTATTGTAGATATCAAATAAAAGAATCGAAAAACTTAATATACCTAACATGGGTCAGAAAACAAATCCTATTGGTGCAAGGTTGGGAATCATCCGCGGATGGGAAAGCAACTGGTTCGGCAGCAAGAAAGACTATTCTTCCAAGCTGATCGAAGATCATAAGATCCGTACCTACCTGATGGCGCGTATCAACAAAGGAGGCATCTCCAAGATTGTGATTGAGCGTACACTGGGTAAACTGATCGTTACCATCCACACATCCAAACCTGGTATCATCATAGGTAAAGGGGGTAATGAGGTTGACCGTATTAAGGAGGAACTGAAGAAGCTGACCGGTAAAGAAGATGTGCAGATCAACATTCTCGAGATCCGTCGCCCGGAACTGGATGCAATGATTGTAGGTGATACCATCGCCAAGCAGATCGAAAACCGTATCAACTACAAACGCGCTATCAAGATGGCGATTGCTTCGGCCCTGCGTATGGGTGCTGAAGGTATCAAGATCAAAGTAAGCGGTCGTTTGGGTGGTGCTGAAATTGCCCGTACCGAAGAAATCAAGCAGGGTCGTACCCCGCTGCATACCCTTCGTATGGACATTGATTATGCCAACGTATTTGCCCTGACTGTTTATGGTAAGATTGGTATCAAGGTATGGATCTGTAAAGGAGAAGTACTGGCCAAGCGCGACCTGAACCCGAATTTCATTGGTGGCAAAGAAGGTGGCGGACTGAGTGATCGTCGTGATCACCGTGGTGATGACCATCGTGGTGACCGCCGGGGCGGTGACCGTGGCGGAAGAGGTGGCGATCGTGGCGGCCGCGGTGGTGACCGTGGTGGACGCAGCAGAAACTAATTTGACAAACGCATTAATAGGATAAAAGATGTTACAACCAAAAAGAACGAAGCACCGGAAAATGCAGAAGATGCCGACGAAAGGCGACGCCAAGCGTGGTGCAACCCTGTCATTCGGATCGTTCGGATTGAAGGCCCTGGAGACAGTGTGGATGACCGACCGTCAGATCGAAAGTGCCCGCCAGGCCATGACCCGCTCTATGAAAAGAGAAGGTAATGTTTGGATTCGCATTTTCCCCGACAAGATCGTTACCCGCAAGCCTGCCGAAGTAAGGATGGGTAAAGGTAAAGGTAACCCCGACCATTGGGCGGCGGTAGTGAAACCAGGCCGTATCCTTTTTGAGTGCGACGGTGTACCACAGGACGTAGCGAAAGCCGCCATGGAATTGGCTGCGCAGAAGCTGCCGATCAAAACCAAATTCGTGATCCGCAGGGAGCTGCAATCATAAGTTTGATATAACCATAAAAATTTCCACCATGGCAAAGAATAAGGATTTCGTGAACAGCCTGAAAGACCTGAGTGCAGAAGACCTGAAAGCGCGCATCCAGGAAGACGAATTGCGTCTGAAGAAACTGGAGTTCGCCCATGCAATCACTCCTTTGGAGAATCCCATGAGCATTCGCAGCCTTCGCAAAGATGTGGCCCGGCTGAAAACCGCGTTAACCCAAAAAAAGGCTTCTGCCTAACTAGTTAAAACATTGAACAATGTCTGAAAGAAATTTGCGTAAAACAAGGATTGGTGTTGTAACCAGCAACAAAATGGAAAAGTCCATCACCGTTGCCGTTGAACGTAAGGTAAAACACCCCATCTACGGTAAGTTCCTGAAAAAGACGACCAGCTTTCATGCGCACGACGAAAAGAACGAGTGCAGCATTGGCGATACCGTCAAGATCATGGAGACCCGCCCGATCAGCAAAACAAAACGCTGGCGTCTGGTAGAGGTACTGGAGAAAGTGAAATAATCCCTCTGTTTACATAACATTAGATAAATCTATAAGAGATGATCCAGCAAGAAAGCAGATTGAACGTAGCTGACAACAGTGGAGCCAAAGAGGTTTTGGTGATCCGGGTACTGGGTAACAGCGGTCAGGATTATGCCCATATCGGCGACAAGATCGTGGTGACTGTGAAGGATGCGATCCCTGCAGGCGGTATCAAAAAAGGTACGGTTACCAAAGCGGTAATTGTTCGTACCAAGAACAAATTGCGCCGCAAAGACGGATCATATATCCGCTTTGACGACAACGCTGTGGTGTTGTTGAACAATTCCGACGAACCCCGCGGTACGCGTATTTTCGGACCTGTTGCCAGGGAACTGCGCGACAAGGGTTATATGAAGATTATTTCACTTGCTCCGGAAGTATTATAATCGTACCTTTGCGCCCCTGATTGGGAGCACGGGCTGGTAACAAAACTGAAAAAAGAACAAACAAGAATCTAACATGAGCACAAGATTCAAAGCGAAATACAGCATTAAAAAAGGCGATTCGGTGGTGGTAATTGCCGGCGACGACAAAGACCTCAAGAAGCCCCGCAAAGTGCTGGAGGTGATTGTAGACAAAGCCCGTGTAGTGGTGGAGGGGGTGAACATCATCACCAAACACACCAAGCCTTCTGCACAGAACACCAAGGGTGGTATTGTGAAGCAGGAAGCACCGATCAGCATTTCTAATGTAATGCTGTGGGACGCCAAAGCCGGCGCCGCTACCAAAGTTAAACGCAGCCGCGAAAACGGTAAACTCGTTCGTGTTGCTAAAAAATCAGGGGAGGTAATCAAATGAGCACAGTAAAATATACACCGCGCCTGGCAGATAAGTACAAGAAAGAAGTTGTACCTGCCTTAATGAAGAAATTCAGCTATAGCACTGTAATGCAGGCGCCCAAGCTGGTGAAGATTTGTTTGAACCGGGGGGTGAACGGTGCTGTTGCTGACAAGAAGCTGGTTGATATTGCAGTGGAAGAGCTGACAATGATCACTGGTCAGAAAGCAGTAGCTACCATGTCTAAAAAAGACATCTCCAACTTCAAACTGCGTAAGAACATGCCAATTGGGGCAAGGGTTACACTGCGTGGCAACAATATGTACGAGTTTCTCGATCGTTTGATCGCGATTTCGTTGCCTCGTGTACGCGACTTTAAAGGTATCAGTGAGAAAGCATTTGACGGTCGTGGTAACTATACCCTGGGTGTTACCGAGCAGATCATTTTCCCTGAAATCGATATCGATAAAGTGAATAAGATCACCGGCCTGGATATCACGTTTGTAACAACGGCGCAGACCAATGAAGAAGCGTATGAGCTGTTGAAGGAAATGGGTATGCCGTTCCGGAACATGAAAAAAACTGAAACTGCGTAAGCGAAATTTTCACTTTTTGACTTTTAACAAATAAGAAATGGCAAAAAAATCTGTTGAAGCCAGACAAAGAAAAAGGGAAGTAATGGTGGCCAAGTATGCTGAGAAGCGTGCTGCGCTGAAAGCGGCTGGTGATTACCAGGGGCTGGATGCATTGCCTAAGAATGCTTCACCTGTTCGTCTGAAGAACCGTTGCCAGCTCACTGGTCGTCCGAAGGGCTATATGCGCTATTTCGGCCTGAGCAGGGTAATGTTCCGCGACATGGCATTGGCTGGCAAAATTCCCGGCGTAACAAAAGCAAGCTGGTAATTTCTCTTGTAGATATCAGATAGGATATCGCATTGTAAAAAATATTTTAAACGACAACAAAGCAGAACAATGGTTACTGATCCTATAGCAGATTTTTTAACCCGTGTACGTAACGCACAGATGGCTGGTCACCGCATCGTAGAGATTCCGGCTTCCAACCTGAAAAAGCGTATCACTGAGATCCTGTACGAGAAAGGATATATCCTGAAGTACAAGTTCGAAGAAGACAATAAGCAAGGGCTGATCAAGATCGCCTTGAAATACGATCCGGCCACCAAAACGCCCGCTATCCAGAGCCTGGAGCGCGTGAGCCGTCCGGGTCTGCGTCAATATTCAAAACCCGCCGACATCAGTCGGGTAAAGAACGGATTGGGTATTGCCATCCTGTCTACTTCCAAAGGGGTAATGACAGACAAAGAAGCCAAGGCCCAGAATGTAGGCGGAGAAGTACTCTGTTATATTCACTAAGTCGATCGACTTAGACCCATTAAGCCGTCCTATGCCGGCTGACAGGGAACCAGAAACAATAAACAATACACTAGAAACTATTTTTATGTCTCGTATAGGTAAAAAGCCGGTTACACTTCCTGCAGGCGTTACAATCACCGTGGGAAAAGACAATGTGGTAACCGTTAAAGGCCCGAAAGGGGAATTGAAACAGGCGATCGATCGTGATATCACGATTGCGGTGGAGAACAATGAAATCATCATCAATCGCCCGACAGACCAGATTCGCCATCGTGCGCTGCATGGTTTGTATCGTGCCTTGTTGGCCAACCTGGTGAAAGGGGTTACCGACGGCTTTAAAGCAGAGATGGAACTGGTAGGGGTGGGTTTCAAAGCCGCCAATACCGGTAATACACTCGACCTGGCCCTGGGTTATTCGCACAATATCGTGTTCGAAGTGCCGAAAGAACTGAAAGTGGCGACCCTGACAGAAAAAGGCCAGAACCCAAAAATCATTCTTGAATCCAGCGATAAGCAATTGCTTGGTCAGGTAGCTGCCAAATTGCGCAGCCTCCGCAAGCCAGAGCCGTACAAAGGAAAAGGTGTTCGCTTCGTAGGTGAAGTAGTGCGGAAGAAAGCTGGTAAGAGCGCAGGTAAATAAACAATAAAAGCTTTCCGGCAGTATCGGAAAACGTAAATAGACAACAATGAACTCAAAAGCAATCAGGAAACAGAAGATCAAGTACCGCGTTCGCAAAAACGTAAGCGGTTCGGCGGCAAAGCCTCGCTTGTCTGTTTTCCGCAGCAATGCTGACACATACGTACAGCTGATCGACGATGAAAATGGGGTAACGCTGGCAGCGGCTTCAACCCGCGACAAAGACATCGTTGCGCAGAAAGTTACCAAAACAGAGAAAAGCAAATTGTTGGGTGGAACGATTGCCCGTAAAGCAACTGAACTGGGATTGAAAGAAGTGGTTTTTGATCGTGGCAGCAGCCTCTATCATGGCCGGGTGAAAGCAGTTGCAGAAGGCGCTCGTGAAGGCGGATTACAATTCTAATCGCCACCAAACATTCTAATACAACTTAATTTTTGCGATAGATGTCAAAAGTAACGTTAAACAAAGTAAAGGCCGGTGACCTCGAACTGAAAGAGAAAGTCGTAGCCATCAACCGCGTGGTAAAAACCACCAAGGGCGGTCGTGCATTCAGCTTCTCTGCCCTTGTAGTGGTAGGTAATGAGTCGGGAGTGGTAGGTCATGGTTTGGGTAAGGCGAAGGAAGTACAGGAAGCCATCACCAAAGGCATTGAAGATGCCAAGAAGAACCTGATCAAGGTGCCGGTGATGCATGGTACTATTCCGCACGACCAGTTGGCCAAAGAAGGTGCTGCTAAAGTACTGATCAAGCCAGCCGCACACGGTACGGGTGTAATCGCCGGAGGCAGTATGCGTGCAGTACTGGAAAGCGCCGGTATTACCGACGTATTGGCTAAGAGCCTTGGTTCGGCCAACCCACACAACGTGGTAAAAGCAACTTTTAAAGCCCTCGCAACTTTGCGTGAGCCGGTACAGGTAGCCAAAACCCGCAACGTGGGATTGAAGAAAGTTTTCAATGGATAACCACTTCTAAAGAATAATCATGAAAAAGATCAAGATCACCCAGGTGAAAAGTGCCATCGACCGCCCCGAGCGCCAGAAGGCTACCCTGATCGCCCTGGGTCTGAAAAAAATGAATGCTTCCAAAGAAGTGGAAGCCACTCCACAAATACTAGGCATGGTAAGGACCGTGGAACACCTAGTGAAAGTGGAAGAGGTTTAAAGTTTAAAGTTTAAGGTTTAAGCTGCCGCGGTGCTAGTTTGTTACGCCAGTAGCGACCCAACCTTAGACCTTATACATTAAACCTTAAACCATATTGTTTCGCGAGGGAAGATTTCCCGTAAGTAAAAATCTACACAATGAATCTGCACAACATCAAGCCTGCAGAAGGCGCAACACACAAGCAAAAACGGTTAGGTCGTGGTGAAGCATCCGGTAAGGGTGGCACGTCGACAAAAGGTAATAAAGGCGGACAAAGCCGCGCTGGTTATTCAAGCAAAAGGGCCCACGAAGGTGGTCAGATGCCCATCCAGCGTCGTATCCCCAAACGGGGTTTTACCAATATCAACCGTGTTGAATACAAAGTCTTTAACCTCGGTCATGTTGACCAATTGGTGGAGAAATATAACCTGACTGAATTCAGCCTCGAAAGTTTGTACATCAATGGCCTCATCGCCCAGTTCGACAATGTAAAATTGTTGGCCACCGGCGAACTGAAATCAAAACTCAGTTTCAAAGTGAACGCGGCGAGCGCCAAAGCGAAAGCAGCTGTAGAAGCGGCCGGTGGAACCCTCGAGATCGTGAAGTAATTTTCAGTAACTTGCCGGACGCACAAGTTGCGTCTTTTTTAGTTAAGGCCCATTTAAAGTCAGAAAACCCGTGAAGAAATTTTTTCAGACGCTCAAGAATATCTGGAGCATTGAGGAGTTACGGAACAAGATCATAACGACCTTGCTGCTCATTCTCATTTATCGTATCGGTGCGCACATCGTGTTGCCCGGTATCGATCCGAATAAGATCAACCTTGCCAGCGCAAAATCAGGTGCCCTTGGGCTGATTGACGCCTTTGCCGGTGGTGCCTTTTCACAGGCATCCATCTTCGCCCTGGGTATCATGCCTTATATCTCTGCTTCCATCTTCATGCAATTGATGACCATCCTGGTTCCTCGCATGCAGAAAGTGCAGAAAGAAGGGGAGAGTGGCCGGAAGAAGATCAACCAATGGACCCGCTATTTGACAGTGATTGTAACTGCCGTGCAGGCCGGTGCCTATGTGGCTTATATCAAGCAAGTGAATGGCGCTGCTTTGCTCGACAGCTATGCTGCTTATTTCTGGCTTTCAACCACAATTATCCTTACCGCAGGAACGCTGTTTGTGATGTGGTTGGGTGAAAAGATTACCGACAAAGGGTTGGGCAATGGTACCTCGCTGATCATCATGGTGGGTATCCTAGCCCGCTTGCCGCAGGCATCCATCCAGGAATGGGCGGCTAAAAGCAACCGTGGCGGTGGAGGTCTGTTGTTGTTCATCATCGAAATCGCCGTACTCGTGGCCATCATCATGGGCCTGATTGTACTGGTACAAGGTGTTCGCAAGATTCCCGTACAATACGCTAAGCAGATCATTGGTAACAAGCAGTTCGGCGGTGCTCGCCAGTTCCTGCCCCTGAAAGTGAATGGTGCCGGTGTAATGCCGATCATCTTCGCCCAGGCCATAATGTTCCTGCCTACCTTATTCTCTTATACCAGTTTTGAATCGGGCCAGGGCATTGCCAAAATCTTTGCAGACCCCCGTGATGCCTGGCATATGGTGATTTATGCGGTGATTGTGATTGCGTTTACCTTTTTGTACACCGCCCTGATCTTTAACCCCAAGCAGATTGCAGAAGACCTGAAACGCAACAACGGCTTTATACCCGGCGTGAAGCCAGGTCAACCGACGGCCGACTATATCGGCGCGGTGATGGACCGGATTACCCTACCAGGCGCCATTCTATTGGCGATTGTTGGTATCATGCCCGGCTTTGCACAACGGTTGAACATTACGCAAGGATTTGCTTCCTTCTTCGGAGGTACTTCATTGCTGATCATGGTGGGTGTTATTTTGGATACCCTGCAACAGATAGAAACCCAATTGCTGATGCGTCAGTACGATGGGTTGATGAAAAGCGGCCGCATTCAGGGGCGCCAGTCGGTGACCAGTTCGCCGATTTAAGGAGAAAAACCACTGCTGGTTGTTGGCAGTAAATAATATTTCAAGGCGGGTGCTCATGGCACCCGCTTTTTTGGTTGTCGCCTGCTGTTGTTTGCAGCGCCTACTGTCAATGCGATTTGCAATAGCTGTTGAAACAGGCTAGTTTCGTACCTTTGCGTGTCGCTGGCGGCGTGAAACTGTCCGGCGCCGCTCCTAAAATGTTCGACTTTATTAAGATGATTCATTATAAAACGACCACTGAGGTGGAAGCCATGCGCGAGAGTGCGTTGTTGGTAAGCAAAACACTCGCGGCTGTAGCAGCCATTTTGAAGCCAGGCATGACCACTAAGGAGGTAGATGCATTTGCCGAGAAATTTATTGTAGACAACGGCGCAACCCCTTCTTTCAAGAATTACAAAGGTTTTCCTTTTGCTTGTTGTATCAGCGTGAACGATGCGGTGGTACATGGCTTTCCGAACGACAAGCCCTTGGAAAATGGTGATATCGTTTCGGTTGATGTTGGCGTTTTTAAAAACGGTTTTCATGGCGACAGTGCCTATACTTTTGCCATTGGTGAAGTGAGTGATGAGGTGAAGAAGTTGTTGCGCGTTACCAAAGATTCTTTGCAAATGGGCATCGACAAAGCGGTAGCCGGTAACCGGATTGGTGATATCTCATTTGCGGTGCAGGACTATGCTGAACGCAAACACAAATACGGTGTGGTACGCGAACTGGTGGGCCATGGCCTCGGTCGCAAACTACACGAAGACCCACAGGTGCCGAACTATGGTAAACGAGGCAGTGGTGCCAAGTTAAACGACGGACTCGTAATCGCCATCGAACCCATGATCAATATGGGTGTAAAAGAAGTTTGGTACGACGACGATGGCTGGACGGTGAGAACCAAAGATGGCCAGCCAGCCGCCCACTATGAACACAATGTATGTGTGCGTCGGGGCAAAGCCGATGTTTTGTCTTCTTTCACAGAAATCGAAGCAGCAGAGAAAGCCAATCCGGCGCTCTGTTCCGATTACTAATCGAGCGCGTATAGGGTGAAAAGTTGAGGAGAGAAACCGTTAAAGAACGGTTTTATTTTCTATGCCCTTACAAGAAGTTTGCTCCAAACAAAACATTATGGAGAAGCTGTCTTACGAAGAAGAAAACCGACGCTTGCGCCTGCAGCTCAGTGCGCTGCTGGGTGGCAGTTTAGACGGACTGCCACCTGCTTCCAGTATCCCGTTTGAAAACAAAATGCTTAGGCATTTGATAGACCTGCATGCGTGGGGAAACAGCGGCACGATGATTACGGTACTTGAATTCCTCGACTATCCCACGATAAAAAAAATCGACGACATTCCGCCCGCCGATTTGGAAAAAGAATTGGATGCGTTGTTGGACCTGCTGGAAAAAGGCGGCGTGTATTTAGCCATTGGTGGCGATTATCCGCCTGAAACCATCTATCGCTTCATTACCGATACGCTCTTGTTTGAAGAAGTAAACAGTGTGAAAGTGACCGGTATGTCGAATTATTTCGACTACGAAGACTTTCATCCAAACAGATTGAGCGACGTGAATGAATTATCTGCCGCACTGGTTCGATGCTGGTACCTGGGTTCGTATACACAGATTGCTGAGCAACTGGCGCAAGTACTGTTGACGCCGACCAATCATGTTTTTGAAAAAAAGAATATAGTCGCCAAGCTGGCGGCGCTGGTGGGCGATAGTGGGATAGTGGAGAAGCGGCTTCGGCAGCCAGCACGCCTCGGCCTGGCCATCGATCTGGTACAGGAAATCAGCCTTCGGGTTGATTTTAAGGACGCTTCCATACAAGGAGCGGAAGGGGCGCGGCAAAAGGCCTGTGTTAAAGGGCGCGCGGCCCTTTCTGTAGATCAAAAAAAACCATCCCCATGGGAAGATTTTTCATTCTACTACAGCAAGGAGCCCGGAGATGAAACCTGGCGTTTGTATTATTTTGAACTTCCCGATTTTGAATGGCGTTGATTGCATTTACTTTGTTGGATGGCAAATAAAACGCTGCTGGTGATTGGTGGAGGCGCGGCGGGCTTCTTTTGTGCAGTGAATGCTGCGCGCATGGATGCGTCGCTGCGGGTTATACTTCTGGAAAAAACCAATAAGCTATTATCGAAAGTGCGGGTGAGCGGTGGTGGACGTTGCAATGTAACCCATGCTTGTTTTCGCGTTAGTGAGTTGGTTAAGAAATATCCGCGAGGCGAAAAATTTCTGCAAAAATCTTTTACGGCGTTTTCACCCGCAGATACCATGCATTGGTTTGAAGAAAGAGGCGTGCCCTTGAAAACCGAAACAGATGGTCGCGTTTTTCCAGTGAGTGATGATTCGGCGGCTATTGTAAACTGCCTGCTGGCCGAAGCCGATCGGTACAAAGTAGACCTGCGGATGGGTGAAGAAGTGAAAAGTATTCAACGCCAACCAGGCCATTGGGAAATAACCAGCAGCAAAGCAAGTTATACTGCTGATTATATTTTTGTGGCCACCGGTGGCTTCCCCAAGGCGGAACAGTTCAATTGGTTGACGGCCCTGGGGCATACTATTGAAAAACCGGTTCCCTCGCTATACACGTTTAATTTGCCCAAGCATTCAATAACAACACTGATGGGGTTGGTAGCGCCGGATGCGTTGGTAAAAATCGCCGGAACCAAGCTGGTTGAACGTGGGCCATTGTTGGTTACACATTGGGGCATGAGCGGACCGGTTATTTTACGGCTCAGTGCCTGGGGTGCGCGCGACCTGGCAGCTAAGAACTGGCATTTTGAGATTGTGGTGAACTGGACACCCACATATAACGAGAATAGCCTTCGCCTTTTTCTGCAGGAGTATCGACAACAGAAAGGTGCGCAGAAAATCCGGAATAAAAATCCCTTCGAGTTGCCACAACGATTGTGGGAATGGTTGTTGGCTGAGGCAGCCATTGATGCCGAGTTGCGATGGGCCGATCTGCCAGCGAAAGCGCAAAACCTATTGGCAAAACAATTGACGGGCGCCAGCTTTTCGGTGCAAGGCAAAACTACGTTCAAAGAAGAATTTGTGACGGCTGGTGGCATCGTTCTACCTGAAGTGGATCCGCTTACTATGCAAAGCCGATTGCAACCCGGATTGTATTTTGGCGGCGAGGTATTGGATGTGGATGGCATCACCGGCGGCTTTAATTTTCAGCACGCCTGGACAAGTGGTTGGGTAGCGGCGCAGCAAATTGCGGCTTGCCCAAACTAAAAATATACGCAGAATGAGGTTTTGTTTTTGGTTGGCTCTTTTCACCGGCGCTATGACGAGTATGCGATGTACAGTAAAACTGCCCAAGGTTAATTTGTATGACTCTCTTTCCGTGCGGCATTTTATTCAAAGGTCTTCGCTCTGTGAAAGCATCGGTTTTGTCGAAAAAAAATAGGATGCATTTTGTGCTGAACAAGGATATTCTAGCCAGATTTTGGCAAGTATTGTAGCTGGCAGAAATGAGCAGGTGTTTATCCCGCATTATAATAATGGTAACCGCGTATCAAGTAAGCAGCAAGAAGTATACTTGCAAGCGTAAATGGATACGTTGAAAAAGATGCTTAGGTGTAAATGAAAAACTTCATCGCAAAGAGTTGTGACGCTTCCAAGCCAGATTTTATTTACTGCTTATACTAGCTAGGAAATACTTTTCACGATGTCAGTTTTAGAAGCACGATTGATTTCGATGCTGATTACCATTACTGTTACGAGTAGAATACTCAGTATGGGTGTGCTGTATGCTATCCAATCAATGCGCGTATGATAAGGATAGGTTTGCAACCATTTCTGCATTACGATGCCGGCTATTGGAATGGCGATAACGAGTGCCAACAAAACCAATAAAAGAAAGCTGCTGGAGAGTACGCGGGCTAGTTGCCATTTGCCGGCGCCAAGCAATTTGCGAATGCCGATTTCGCGGGTTCTTTGCCGCAATACCAGCGTTGTCAAGCCAAATAAGCCAAGGCAGGAAAGGAAGATGGCGAGTGCCGTAAAAACGTCAAAAACGACTGATGCTTTACGGTCGGGCTCGTACTGCTTCACCAACATGTCAGTTATGTACTGCTGTCGGAAGGGAACGTCGTCAATAAAATGGTGGTAGATATCGCTGATCTTTTGGCTTGAACCCGGCTTTGCACTGACAGTGATTACGGGCGACTGCCGATCGGCATATGGCAATATCAATGGTTCGATTTTGTTGTGCAGCGACTTGCTATGAAAGTCTTTTACAACACCGATGATGGTTTGTGTGTTGCCTTTGTCGTCGGACGATTTCATGCCAACAGGATGCGGCACTAAGCATCACAACCTGAGGCTGTTGGAGGGAAGCCGCCGTTCCGTCTACAAAATCGAAATCGAACACGTCAAAAATGGAAGCATCGCTATAATAAAAATTGTCTGCCGAAAAAATTTCCTGGTTGTGTTTGACGACCGCAGAGAATGGACGAAGCCACATTACTTTCTCTACTTCTGGATAGTCATTGGCAAGTGTAGATAACAAAGGAGTAGCAACCCGCGCAACGGCCGTGGTTCTTTCAGGTGCCTTCATCACAAAACTGACCCGTTCTATGCGATCTGCCTTTTAGTTGAAACGGTCGTAGTTGCGTTCGTGAGAAATGTAGATAAAGATGAGCAGACAGGATGCGAATCCCACGCTTAACCCCAGCAACTGAATAAGTGAAAGACTGGCGTGTTTACGCGCATTTCGCCAAGCCAGCAGCAGGTAGTTTTTGATCATGAAGATCTTTTTATCGATGAATGCCGATGTACAGGTTTTGGTTGCCCAGCCTGACAGCTAAATTCATCAAATAGCATTGACCCTGGTGTTAATGCTTGTACAAATCATCAATCTTCAATTACCAAATCTTCAACCGTTGGTCTTCGGCCCGATACATTTTATCACCAGGCTGTACATTAAAGGCTTTGTAAAACGGACCGAAATTCATCAGCGGTCCATTGACGCGCCAGATGGCTGGTGAATGCGAATTGGTGTTGACATAGTTACGCATAAATGCATCGCGGGTTTTCACCCGCCAGATGCGTGCAATCGATAAGAAGAAACGTTGGTCGGGCGTGAAGCCGTCTATGCGTGTACTGTCCTGACCCTGTTTGGTAAGTTTAAAGGCATCATAGGCGATCGCGATGCCACCATTGTCGGCGGTGTTCTCGCCCACGGTTAATGCGCCTTTTACATGCACGGTATCCAACACAGTAAAAGTACTGTAGAGATCGATCACCTGTTGTGTTTTCGCTTTGAACTTGGCATAGTCGTCCGGCGTCCACCAATTGCGCACATTGCCATCTTTATCGAACTGCGCGCCCTGGTCATCGAACGAGTGCGTGATCTCATGGCCAATCACCATGCCGATACCGCCGTAGTTTGTGGCATCGTCTGAACTGATATCGAAATAGGGATATTGCAAAATGCCGGCGGGGAATACGATCTCGTTCAGCGGCGGGTTGTTATATGCTGTAACAGTGCCGGGCGTGGTATGCCATTCTGTATTGTCGACCGGTTGACCCAGTTTCGATATGCCATATTCGAAATCATTTCTTGCGGCCGATACCATGTTTTCAAAATAAGAATTGCGCCCTACTTTCACTTTTTCATAGCTGCGCCATTTGTCGGGATACCCCACTTTGCGGCTGAAAGCTTTCAGTTTTTCTTTGGCGGCTGCCTTGGTAGAATCGCTCATCCAATCAAGCTTATCAATTCGATGGGCATAGGCTTTTTCCAGGTTATCAACCAATTCGTTGATTCGTTTTTTGGCTTCTTCGCTGAAATATTTTTTCACGTACAATTGTCCCAATGCCTGGCCCAGATTTTGGTCGATCACTTCTACCATTTCTTCGGCCCGTGGCTTTCGGGTAGCCTGCCCCGTTAGGACTTTGCTGTAGTCAAAAGCCGCATCAGAGAACGGCTTGCTGAGTGCCGTGGCATAATTGCTCAACACATTTGCTTTCAGGTATAATTTCCAGTCGTTGATCGTTACCGCGGCCAGCATTTTATTCAGCTTCTCGTAATAAGCGGGTTGTTGTATATCGGCTGAATCGGCCTGCAGGCCCAGCGTTTTCAAATAGTTGCTCCAGCCGATATTGGGTGTTTTGGTATTGATGGCCGCGAGCGACATTTTATTGTAATTGGCTTTTACATCGCGGCGTTCAATATTGGTTTTGTGCGATTCAGCCAACTGTTTTTCGATGCCATACACAATGTCGGTCTGTTGTTTTGCAGTGGCCGCATCGGCACCGGTGAGGCTAAACAATGAGGTGATGAATTGTTTATAAGCAGCTTGTACCGTCAGGGTAGGAGCATCGGTTTTGAAATAATAATCGCGATCGGGAAGCCCCAATCCGGTTTGTGAAAAATGAAGAATATTGATTTTGCTGTTCTTGTCATCGGGCCCCACATAAATGCCCATGATGGAGCCATTGTTGTCTTTCTGCGCTTCAGCGACAAATTGCAGCAGGGAGGACTGGTCTTTGATGGCATCGATCTTGTTGAGCAAGGGCTTTAGCGGCGTATAGCCCAGTTTTTCGATGGTAGCGGTATCCATGCCGGAGGCATAGAAATCGCCCAACTGTTGTTCGATGCTTCCTGGTTTGTTCGATGCTTTTGATACACTATCGAGGATGGTTTCCAGGCGCTGGCGCTGCGGATAGTTCATAAAACTATAGGAACCTACACCCGCCTGCGACTGCGGTATGGAAACCGTATCATACCATTTGCCATTCACAAACATGAAAAAGTTATCGCCCGGTTTAATGGACGAATCAATGCCCAACACCGTATCGATCGGCATATGGCTGGCAGCGGGTTCGTTTTTGCAACTTTGGAAAGCAGCGAAAGACAGTCCGCCAGCTACTAATAGCAGAATTTTTTTCATATGTTTTTGTATATCAATAAGCTATATTAACCAATTGTGTATCAATAAGCTATATTAACCAATAATTAGTTGCGCCCAATAACGGTAATTGCCTTTTCCCCACCCATTTACCTGCTCTCCAGGTCAATAACCGGGCAACAAATCACCCAATAACACCCAATAACATCCAAAACCACCTAAAGCACCAAAAACAGCCCTTTCACCCTCCTGCTCCATAGACAATTTCGTAACCACTTCGCCCATATATCTCTGTTCCCCCGCGGTCTCTGCGAGAAACGGCTCCTAGCGAAACAAAGCACGCTCAAATACAAAAAAGCCCCTCGAAACCCTCCTCTCAACCCCCTTTTTCCGTACCTTTGCTGCCCCGAATAAAACCATCGGGAAAACAACATGTTTCAAAACATTTTTGTAAAACAACTAAACGCTGATGAACAGGAGGGAGCCGCTGCGCCAGCAGAAGCCCCTGCAGCGACAACAAAAGCACCTGAGCCCGTTGTCGCTACTGCGCACGACGACTTCGACTGGAGCATCGACAAACGCAATGTTTCGGCCTATGCTTCTGACGAAAAAGCCAAGTACGACAAAGTGTACGACGCTACTTTTGTTTCCATCACCGATGGTGAACTGATCAAAGGCACCGTGGTAGGTATGACCAAGACCGACGTGGTACTGAATATCGGTTTCAAAAGTGATGGTCTGATTTCTTTCAACGAATTCCGCGACCAACAAGGCCTGAAAATCGGCGACGAGGTGGAAGTGATGGTGGTAGAAAAAGAAGATCGCCAGGGCAACCTGAACCTCAGCCGCAAACAAGCCCGCATCACGCGTGCCTGGGAGAAAATTGTGGAAGTACACAAAACCGGCGAAATCGTTACCGGTACGGTTACCAGCAAAACCAAGGGCGGCCTGATCGTTGATGTGTTCGGTATGGAGACCTTCCTGCCGGGTTCACAAATCGACGTGAAGCCTGTTACCGACTACGATCAGTTTGTAGGTAAGACCATGGAGTTCAAAGTGGTGAAAGTAAACGAAGCCATCAAGAATGCCGTTGTATCACACAAAGCACTGATCGAAAGCGATATCGAAGCACAACGTGCCGAGATCATGGGCAAACTGGAAAAAGGCCAGGTATTGGAAGGTACCATCAAGAACATCACCGATTTCGGTGCGTTCATGGACCTCGGTGGCCTCGACGGTTTGTTGTATATCACCGATATCAGCTGGGGTCGTATCAACCACCCTTCAGAGGTGTTGAAACTGGACCAGAAACTGAATGTAGTGGTATTGGATTTCGACGACGACAAAAAACGCATCAGCCTCGGCCTGAAGCAACTCACCCCGCATCCCTGGGATGTGCTGCCTGAAGCCGTTGCAGAAGGACAGGTGGTTAAAGGCCGCGTCGTAAATATCGAAGATTACGGTGCGTTCCTGGAAATCATGCCGGGCGTTGAAGGACTGGTACACGTTAGTGAAATTACCTGGGCCAATACCCCAATCAATGCGAAAGAATTCTTCAAGCTGGGTGATGAATACGAAGCGAAAATTGTTACGCTCGACAAGAATGCACGCAAGATGAGCCTGTCGATCAAGCAAATGACGCCTGATCCCTGGAATGAAATCGAGAACAAATACCCTGTCGACAGCCGTCACAATGGCCTGGTGAAAAACATCACGCCGTATGGTGTGTTTGTGGAACTGGAGCCTGGCATCGGTGGTATGATCCATATCAGCGACCTGAGCTGGCTGAAGCGCTTCAATCACCCCACTGAATTTACCAAAGTGGGTGAGCGCATCGATATCATGATCCTCGGCATTGACAAAGAGAACCGCAAACTGCAACTCGGTCACAAGCAACTGGAAGAAGATCCCTGGAATACCCTCGAAGATACATTTGCCATTGGCACTGTTCACGAGGGAACCGTTATCCGCAAGGACGACAAGGGTGCTGTAGTACAATTGCCCTATGGCCTGGAAGGATTTGCGCCTAACCGTCACCTGAACAAGGAAGACGGTGGCCAGGTGGGTGCTGACGAAACAGCGCCGTTCATGGTGATCGAGTTTGATCGCAATGAGAAGCGCATCGTGATCAGCCATACCCGTACTTGGGAGGCTGCCCGCGCTGAAGAGCGTGAAGCAGTGAAGAAAGAAGCCAAAGCAGAATCTGACAAGACCAAGAAAGCCGTTAAGAACATCCAGAGCAAAGTGGAAAAAGCGACGCTCGGTGATCTCGGTGTACTGGCCGAACTCAAGAAGAAGCTGGAAGGCGGCGAAGGCGAATAATTTCGGGACACCCCTTATAAAACCAAGGTGCATCTGTTTTGACAGATGCACCTTTTTTTTGTCCAATGCAGTAACAACACGCAATGACGTTGACCTGGGTGGGGACGGCTTAGCATAGGAAAAAATGCCTTGGTGTTTAAAGTTTAATGTTTAAGGTTTAAAGTTGGATCGCTGATTGGTTGGGCTGCCTGATTCGCGGCAGCTTAAACCTTGTACTTTAAACCTTAAACACGCTTCGCGGATAAATCCCGCTTTGCTGTTCAATCCGCTTTGCAGTTTTATCCGCGAAGCGTAAAATGGGCCTGCCTTGAAATGACAACTGAATAAGTAAACCTAGAAGGTGGGCTGCTGATTTCATAAACACTCAATCCATCGTGGATAAAACTCAAAAGTTTTCCTTCGCTACTACGCACCAGCTGCCTTCAAAGCAGGCATGATATGATGATAGGTTGTGGTAGGGTAGATCACAACTGTACTTGGAATTGAATCCAGGTACGGATCAAAAACGGAACGGGGGAGTTTAAGGATCGTCTTTTTAAAAAGGAAGGGGGAAAAAAGGAAGTTGACTGACGCTGACTCGAGTATTTCTAAAGGATATTGAAAAAGTTCTGGACGGTTGTTACTTGGACATTGGATTTGCAGGTTGCGTTCCTCGTCAATCAACTTCTGAAACAAAAGTAGTGTGGTGGTTGGATGTGGACAAGAGCGGAATTGCTTGATTTTTCGCATTCGGTAATTACTGCGCCTTTCGTATATCTACGAAGATAACCGCAGTAAATGCCCGTACAACGCTAGAAGCGCTACGATATTTTATTGGGGTTAGTATAATCCGAAAAGTTATATTTACGTAGAAATACTATAGTGAATGTTCAGAATATTTAACAATTTGCAGCCCGGTTTAACCGTTAAATTATCTGTACCCCAATAGAAAAAATCTCCGTATGAAAAGACCAGACCCTAACAACCCCGTTAAAGTCGCCATTGCAGATGACCATGCACTCTTTCGTGCAGGGGTGAAAACTGCGCTGTCCACCAAGAAGGATGTTGAATTGGTAGCAGAAGCTGAAAATGGAATGCAGCTCCTGAATTTGTTGAAACACATAGAGCCAGACGTCATTCTGCTCGATATCCAGATGCCCATTATGGATGGTATTGCTACGCTTCCTGAAATCAGGAAGATCAATCCCAATGTGAAAGTGATCATATTGTCGATGCACAATGATCATTCCATGATTTCCAAGCTCATGGAAATAGGCGCCAACAGTTATCTTACCAAGAACTCAGATTCCGAAACCATTTACCAGGCCATCAAAACCTGTTATGAGCAGGAGTTTTTCTTCAATGAGCTGACCAATAAAGCGCTGTTAACAGGTTTGCGTACCCGCAAAACCGAGCCCGACGCCTTGCTTGATGCCCAGCTTTCTGAAAAAGAAGTGCGCATACTCAAGCTGATGTGCGAAGAAAAAACCACCAAAGAGATCGCTGACATTGTTGATATCAGTCCGCGTACGGTTGAAGCCATCCGCGATAAGCTGAAAACAAAAACAGGCGCTAAATCAATGGCCGGGCTAGTGATGTATGCCGTTAAGAAAGGCTTTGTGCAGGAAACCTGATTTTCACTAACCCTATATATTACGACCACCCCCGCCAGCAATGCCGGGGGTATTTTTTTGCCATTTTGTCGGCAAAACCAGGCAGTTACCGCACTAAATGTTCCTTTCCGTCGAAAAAATTCGACCAATGAACCGTTGTTTTACATACAATAAACCAAGCACCGGTCGTTTATAAAGTTGACCGATACCATCCTACTCAGAAAACCGTACCCGTATCGATGAAAAAGCTATACACAATTATGGCGGCTGTGCTGTCGATATTTACTGTAGGCGAGCTGTGTGCCCAACCTTGTTCCTCCCTGGAGATAGTTAGCGCTGTCCCCACTGAGTCGCGCTGTATGGCCACCGGCACCATACAAGTAAATGTTACGGGCGGCAGTGGCAGCTACAACTACAAAGTGACCGGACCGGTCAATACCAATTTCACATCCTCTTCGCTTATTACCGGCCTTGTACCGGGCGATTATTCCGTTGTTATCCAGGATGTGGTGAGCAATTGTCTCGACACCATGAACAATGTAACGGTGACCGGCTCTTATACTGACCCGCGCTTTAGCCTGAATAAGACCGATGTGACCTGTATGAACGCAGCCAATGGAACCATTTCATTGAATGACCAGTCTGGCGGCCGTTCGCCCTTTACCTATACCATTGTGGCACCGAGTCCCGATAATGTCGGCGTATCCAATACTACCGGCTCGTTTACCGGCTTAGGCGGGGGTGATTATTCGGTAGAATTGAAAGACTCCTGCGGCGGTATTCAAACCCGGCGCGTTGTCGTTTTGGGCTACAACTGGTGGATACAAACCGTTAACGGCTCGCGCGTGAATTGTAGCGATGCCAGTTTTGATATCCGGTTGGTCGACAGCCGTGGCAATGTAAATACTTCGGGCACCGCATTTAATGGGTTTCAATATGGCGTGGTGAATTCACCCGGCGATACCACCTGGTATAACTCGCGTACATTTACGCATCCGGCCGGTTCCAAACGAATTGTTCCGCTGGTGGTAAAAGACAATTGCGGAAACATCATGAGCACGTCCTGGCTGAACCCGGTATTTCCGAGTGTGGCCAATGTGGTGACAGTATCTAACGCCAGTTGTAATAGCTTTTCCGCCCAAATCACCGGCCAAACCAATCTTACCAACCCAACTTATTGCCTCTATAATAGTAGCAATGTGCAAGTGGCCTGTAACAGCACCGGTTTATTTACCGGGTTAACGGCCGGCGCTTATAATATTCAAATTAAAGATGCCTGTTTCGATACCACCATTTTACGCAACTTCACCGCGCAGATGCCGAAACCGTCGTTGAATGCCAATGTAACGACGACGCGGGTTGATTGCGGACATTTCAATGCCAATGTATCGGGCATCACCAATTTCACCAATCCACAATTCTGTCTACTTGATGGCACTGGCGCACAAATAGCCTGTAATACGACCGGTGCCTTTAGCAATTTGGCGAACGGAAGTTATTGTATCACCGCACGCGACAACTGTTACGACACCACTGTTTCGCGTTGCTTTACCATTCAAGCACTGGTGCCTTCAGTAGCGGCCAATATAACCGTTACCGATGAACAGTGTCTGGATGCCGATGTGAGTATTGGCGCGCAAACCAATTTAACCAACGCCACATTCTGTTTGTACGATGCTGCCAATGTGCAGATCAGTTGTAACAGTACCGGTACTTTCAACAACCTGCCCTATGGTAGCTATTGCATGCGGATCCAGAACAGTGCTGAGTGTTACGATACCACTATTCAGCGTTGCTTTACGCTGATACGGCCAAGACCATCTGTTGCCGCCAACATTACTGTTACCAAATACTGTAATACCATCGACCTGGGTATTGGCGGATTCGTTCGCATCCAAAACCCGCAGATCTGTTTGTACGATGGCAGCAATAACCTGGTTGCTTGCAATACCACCGGTACGTTCACGGGACTTCCCTACGGCACCTATTGCATGTATATTAAAAACGATCCAGCCTGTTACGATACCACCATACAACGATGTGTAACAGTCGTAAAAAGTATTCCTTCGGTAGGTGCGGCGTCGATAACGAATAAAAAATGCGCCACCTTCGATGTGGCCATTACGAACCAGCAGAACCTGACCAATCCGCAGTTTGTACTGAAGAACAATGCAGGTGCGACCATTGCGACCAATACAACCGGCATATTTACCAATGTTCCTTATGGCGATTATTGTATTGATGTTACCAACGACCCAGGCTGTTACAATTACAGCACATCTGTTTGTTTCAGCGGGGTACAGGCCACACCGACCATGAACAACCCGAATGTTACCGGCAGAAACTGTAATGGTTATTCTGCTTCGGTCACGGTCAACAATATGTTCAGCCCAACATTTACCCTAACCGACGCACTGGGCAATGTACAGACCAATACGACAGGTTCTTTCAGCAATATTGCTTATGGAACGGCAACCATCACTGCCTATGATGCTTGTACCAATATCACGCTGACCAAAACGGTATCGGCAAATCCAGTGGCTATTACATACAATGTTTCGGCAGCGCCTTCTTGCGAATTCAATACCAGCAAGCTGACCATTAAAGTAACTGCTGGCAGTGGGCCTTATACGGTTAGAGTGTATGACCCCTATAACAATGTGCTGGCCAGTGGATCTGGTTTTGGCTCCAATTATACCTTCACAGACTTGCCAGCATTGATGTTTGGCGAACAATACCGGGTGGTAGTGACCGACAATTGCGGACGCACCCTCGAAAAGATGGTTACGCCCGTGGTAAGTACGTTTAATAGTGATATTCATGTGGTGGCTAAATGTCCGTCGGGCGCCTATCAAAATGGCTCGTCTGAAGTAACCATTACCGTGTCTTCTAACCTGGGAATAATTAATCCGCAGATTATTTCAAAAGATGGGTCGCCGGTAAGTATACCGTACAATACAGGATTTTCAACCTTCTACAAATGGAACGACCTCGGTCCAGGTACTTATGTGGTTCAATACAACCTGCCGGGAAGCTGTAACCAGAAACCGAACGATACATTTGTCGTAGGGCCTTATGTCTATCCTGAATTGGGCCGTTCGGCTTCTTACCAGTGTGATAACAATAGTTTCAGTGTTGGCGCGGTGGTAACCGGTGGTGCCGCTCCTTATCAATATGAAATAATCGGAAGCGTGCCTTCATCGCCGTCAATTATTGCCGGTCCGCAGGCAAGCCCGATCTTCAATATCAACAACGGGAATACCTATTCATTGGTAAGACTGCGTGCCGTTGACTACTGCGGCAATGCCACCCTCAACGACGTGAGTGTATTGCCCTTGCAGAATATAGTTGCCAGCAGCACGGCCGATTGTGCCATGGCGACAACTACTTTGAAAGTAGACTATGTTGACAATGCCAGCTATGCCTGGTATTATAAAACCAGTTCAACCGACAGTGTATTGGTGGGCAACAATTATCAATACACCATCGACACCCTTACGCCCGATAAGATCGGTACTTATGTATGTGTGATAGATGTAAACGGTGGTTGTTTGACCAGGCTGGCGTATCATACCCTCACGGGCACTTGCGGAAGTGTATTGCCCGGCAATCTCGAGTTGTATGGCAGCACCCAGGAGGCAAGAAATTACCTGAACTGGAACCGGTATGTGGGTGAACCCATTCAACAATATGCCATTGAAAGAAAACAGGGCAATGATTATATAACCATCGGCCAGGTACAAACTGATCTCAGTATGCAAGCCGGCTTTAGCTTCAATGATACGCACCACGACAACAAGACCCAGCAATACCGGGTGAAAGCCATCTCGGTAAGTGGAAAATACCTGTACTCAAATGCAGTAACCCTGAACAGGGCATCGATGGGTGCGCTGAAAGTGTATCCGAACCCAGTAGCAGACCAGGTACATATTGTGGTACCGGCCAATGGCGCGGGCAGGCACAAATTGTTCTTGTACACCGCCGGCGGACAGTTGGTATACACGACTGACAAAACGGTGCAGGCAGGAGAGAAGATAGATATCAGAAGACAACCTTCGATGAAAACGGGCTTGTACCTGTTGCGAATTATTCGCCAGGACAATGGAGAAGAAACGGTGGTGAAACTATTGTTTGATTAAGAAACGATGCGGGAAGAACGAAGCCGTTATTTCGGGAATCGTTCTTCCAACGCATCGATAGAAATAGCGGTGTGACTTTCGTCGTAAATCGACTTGCCGTTTACCAACAAAATGATTTGTGGCGATTCGTGCCATACCGCAAAATCGTCGGCGATCTGATTGGAAAGTTGACGATATCGAATCAGGTCAAGATAAAAAAAGTCGACACCAGCCGGGGCAGTGGCCCGGTCAAGTCTCGACTTAACCATCGAACTGATACTACAGCGGGTGCTGTGTTTAAATATTACCTGCGGGCGATGAAACGATGCTGCTTTAAGGTCATCCAGTTGTGATGCCGCACTCAATTCGATCCAATCCATTTTTTATTAGCCTATTTGTAGCCAATCATGCCCGAATGTGCCTGACAGCCATTCTTCGATGAGGTGCAAGCGCTGAAACCCACTGCCAATAGCAGTGCGCAGCACAAGGTGATAATGGTAGTTTTCATGTCTTCTGTTTGGTTAGGAGTAACAAATTATTGTACCATTTTCAGGTACTAACGCACAAATATGTAAATAATTACTTTAATTTAAAAGCCCCCAACGCGCTTTCTGTGGGGAGAGCCTATTATAACCGTACATTTGCATGCGGCCAGCAGCCGATTTGATACATTTACACATGGCGTTAATTCTACAAAAACCACTGGCATTCATTGACTTAGAAACGACCGGCACCAATTTAGGCAGCGACCGGATCGTCGAAATTGCTATTGTTAAAATTAATCGCGACGGTACCCGCCAGGTGAAGCGAAAGCTGATCAATCCGGAAATGCCCATACCCGCCGCTTCTTCAGAAATACACGGCATCACCAACGAAATGGTGAAAGAGGCACCTACCTTTCGGGCGGCAGCCAATGAACTCAAACAGTTTTTGGACAATTGTGATTTGGGTGGCTATAATTCAAACCGGTTTGATATTCCGTTGTTGGTAGAAGAGTTTCTGCGTACGGGTATTGAATTTGATATGAATAACCGGGCATTGGTAGATGTGCAACGCATATTTCACCTGATGGAGCAACGTACCCTTAGCGCCGCGTATAAATTTTATTGCAACAAAGTACTTGATGGTGCCCATAGTGCCGAAGTGGATGCAACGGCTACCTGGGAAGTGCTGGTTGCACAATTGGAAAGATATCCGCAACTCGGCGATACGGTTGAAAGTATTGTCAAGTTTACCGGCGAAGAACAACTGGTTGATTTTGCCCGCCGTTTTGTACTGGTGAATGGGGTGGAAACTTTCAATTTTGGCAAACATAAGGGACGCCCTGTTGTGGAAGTATTGAAAGCCGAACCACAGTATTATGATTGGATGATGAAAGGCGATTTTCCCCTGCATACCAAACAGAAACTAACGGAGATCCTCAACCGCACTCTGCTGAAGAAGTTTTAGACAAGCATTGCTTTGGAAAAAGTTGTTATCATACCAACGTATAACGAAAAGGAGAATATTGCCGCCATTCTACAGGCGATCTTTTCCTTGCAGCAGCATTTCCATGTGTTGGTGATCGATGATGGTTCACCCGATGGAACCGCAGCCATTGTACAGGCCATGCAAAAAGAATATCCGAAGGAATTGTTTTTAGAACAACGCACCGGCAAGCTGGGGCTAGGCACTGCGTATATCCATGGTTTTAAATGGGCCATCGCCCGCGGCTATCGTTTTGTTTTTGAAATGGACGCTGATTTTTCGCACAATCCCAACGACCTGCAGCGGCTCTACCAAGCCTGTAGTGCCGGCGGGGCCGATGTGGCCATTGGATCAAGATGGGTTCGGGGTGGCGGTACCGTGAACTGGCCCTGGGATCGAATTGCTTTGTCGAAGGGGGGTAGCTTGTACACCAAACTCATCACCTGGATGCCGGTGCGCGATACCACGGCAGGTTTTGTTTGCTACCGGCGCGAAGTACTCGAAGCCATTAACCTCGATGCCATCCGCTTTCTCGGTTATGCATTCCAGATAGAAATGAAATTTGCTGCCTGGAAATTGGGCTTCCGCATTGTGGAAGTGCCGATTATATTTGAAGACAGAAAATATGGTGTTTCCAAAATGCACAAAGGCATTGTGAAAGAAGGCGTGCTGGGTGTGTTGAAACTGCGTTGGGAAAGTATTTTCAAAGATTACAGAGCTCGCATAAAAAATACTGAAGGAGAAGAAGCCGCCGCATGAAATCTGCATTTCTGAAATTGCACATGGCAGTATTTCTGGCGGGCTTTACCGGCATTCTCGGTCGACTCATCACGCTTAATGAAGGACTATTGGTTTGGTATCGTCTGCTGATCAGTGCAGGCACATTCTGGATATTATTCAGCCTGCAGGGTAAATTGCAAAAGATACCACGGGCCAGCATTCTGAGAATTTTCGGTATCGGTGCGATTGCTGCCCTGCACTGGGTTTGTTTTTACGGGTCGATTAAATATGCCAATGTTTCGGTAGCACTTGTTTGTTTTTCGGCCGTTGGTTTTTTTACCGCGATCCTGGAGCCGCTGATTTTGCGCCGTCGTTTTGTGACGGGCGAATTATTATTGGGCATGTTGGTGATGCTTGGCATCTACCTGATTTTTCAGTTCGATCCCCAATACAAAACGGGCATTATCATCGGCATGGTTTCCTCCTTGTTGGGCGCTACCTTTCCCATACTCAACCGACAGGTATTGAAAACAGTTTCTGTTGAAACACTTAATACCTATGAACTTACCGGCGGTTTTCTGGTGCTCAGCTTATTGTTACCCATTTATCTTCACTATTTCCCGACCGCGCATATCTTACCGAGTTGGCAGGATTTCGGCTGGCTCTTGTTTCTTTCCTGGGTCTGTTCGGTATGGGCCTTTCAACTGGTGGGCTTTGCGTTGAAATATATTTCGGCCTTTACCGTCAACCTTACCTATAACCTGGAGCCGGTTTATGGTATTTTAATGGCCTTCGCCATCTTCGGTGAGAACAAAAACCTCAACAGGAATTTTTATATTGGGTTCAGTTTGATCCTGCTGGCTGTGTTGCTTCAGATGTACCGCGTTCGTCGCAACAGTCGGTCTTAAATAATAGTTATGAAGATCAGTTTTCGTTTCCTGGTTATGAGCGTGCTGCTCATGGCCGGCACTACATTGGTGCAGGCGCAGAAAAAAGCATTGACGGCACAGTCGTACGATGAATGGCAAAGCCTTGGCCAAAAAATCATCAGTGCTGACGGGAAATACATTGCCTGGGTGGTGAATGTACAGGAGGGCGATGGCTGGCTGGAGATCGCTTCTACTGACCGGCGCTGGAAAAAACAAATACCCCGCGGCACCCTGCCCAGCTTCAGTAATGACAACCAGTTTTTGGTATGTCGCATCAAACCTTTGTTCAAAGACAGCCGCGATGCCAAGATTAAGAAAAAAGCAGCCGCTGACATGCCGAAAGATTCACTTGCTATTTGCTGGCTGGGGCAGGATAGCTTGCGAAAAGTGGCACAAGTGAAGTCGTACAAACTGCCTGAAGAAGGTAATTCGGCCTGGCTGGCCTGGCTCATGGAAAAGCCATCGCCGGTACCGGCTGCGGTGCTCGATTCGGCGGCGCGATTGCAGCGATTGTTGGCTGAAGCAGACAGCCTGGTGCGGGCCGCCGATAGCATTCGCAATAAAGTTTTGTTGGCGAAAACCGCGGGACTCAACGCAGCAAAGCCGGCCGCTAAACCCGCTGCCAAAAAAGAAGAGGGCGGCAAAAAAGACGAAAAAGAAGGAACTGAGCTGGTATTGCTAGACATGGCCACGGGCGCAGAGAAAAGATTTCCGTTGGTGACCGATTATGTGTTCAACAAGAAAGCCCAGGTATTGGCGGTGGAAACCACCAGTCGATTGCTATGGCAGGATCTGCAAAAAACGGTGGCCGATACCGTCATGAAAAATTTCAATGAGGTGAAGGGCATGGCCATTGCTGATGATGCCAGTCGCCTGGTATTTTATGCTGAACGTGATAGCAGCGCCAAAGCTTTGCATAAATACTATAAACTATGGCAGTACACACCGGGACAGGATTCGGCGGTTGTATTGCTCAGTGCCGCTCCTGCTTTGCTGCCAGGCCAAAAAACGGTGCTGGTAGAAGAAACCAGTCCCTGGTTTAGTGAAAATAACCAACGCGTATTTTTTGGTGCAGCGGCAGAATGGCCGGTGAAAGATACCAGCCTCATAGATTTTGAAACAGCGAAGTTAGATCTCTGGTCAACTTCCGACGATTACCTGCAGCCGCAGCAGCTCGTTACGTTGAACACCGATAAAACCCGCAGTTGGCTGGGTTATGTAGAGCTAGTGGGCGGAAGATCGCAGATGTTGGGCGATGATAGTTGTGAGTTTGTTCGCGTGGCGGCTAAAGGCGATGGCGCGGTGGCGCTCGGTACTTCAACCAAGGGCTATCGGATTCAACAACAGTGGACGCAAGATGGCATGCACAAGCTTTACCTGATTGATGTAAAAAGCGGTACGCGCAAACTCGTAGCCGCGGCGGTGAAGGGGCGATCAGAACAACTATCACCCAATGGGAAATACATCAGTTGGTATGATGCAGCGGTGAAAGGTTGGAAGCTGTATGATATTGCCACGGCCAAAACGATGTTGTTGTCGAAGGGTATCACCGTGCCTTTGTACGATGAGGAAGACGATCATCCGGATGATCCGCCGGCACATGGGTTTATGGGTTGGCTGGAAGGCGACGAAGCAGCGTTTATATATGACCGTTATGATATCTGGCGCGTGGATCCGCAGGGCATCAAAGCGCCGGTTTGTATCAGCAAGGGGCAAGGTCGCCGCAACCAGGTAACCATCCGTTACAACCGGCTAGATCCCGAAACAGACTATATTAAAAAAGGAGATTGGCTCTTGCTGGATCTTTTTGACCAAAAACAGAAAGGCGCCAACTGGATGAGCTACCAGGAAGGTACTGCATTTGCGCTCGATACCGCGTTGTTGCGCGGGGCTGCTTATGCATTCCCTGTGAAAGCAAAAAATGCCAGTGATTTTATTTATTTGAAACAGACACCGGCCAGCAGCGATTTGTATGCCGGTCGGGTAGAAGCGGCGGCTGATCGTGATGGCAATCGCGCTTATTCAGCCTTGAATCCGCAGCAGGCGGGGTATAACTGGTTTACGGTGGAGTTGAAGCATTGGAAAACCCTGGCAGGTGAAACCAATGAAGGACTGTTGTATAAGCCCGAGAATTTTGATCCGGCCAAAAAATATCCGGTCATCCTTTATTTCTACGAGCGCGATGCGGATACCCGTTACCGTTATATTGAACCTATGCCGGTGCGTGCGTCGATCAATATTGCCTACTATACCAGCAATGGCTATATCGTGTTTGATCCCGACATCAAATACAAAACAGGGCAGCCGGGTGAAGATGCTTATAATGCCGTAGTCGGGGCGGCAAAATGGTTGCAGAAAATGCCCTGGGTAGATAGTGCCAAGATGGGCATCCAGGGGCATAGTTGGGGTGGCTACCAGGTCGCTTATTTGGTTACCCGCACCAATATGTTTGCCGCTGCAGAATCAGGCGCGCCGGTGAGTAATATGACCAGCGCTTATGGCGGTATTCGTTGGGGAACGGGTATTAGTCGCCAGTTTCAGTACGAGAAATCGCAGAGTCGGTTGGGCAAAACCTTGTGGGAAGATCCGCAACGATACCTGAAAAATTCGCCGCTGTTTCGGGTCGACAAAATCAAAACTCCGTTGCTGATTTTGCACAACGACAAAGACGATGCAGTTCCCTGGTACCAGGGTATTGAATTGTTTACGGCGATGAAACGATTGAACAAACAAGCCTGGTTGGTGAGTTACAATGATGAGTTACATGGCATCATGGAGCGTCGCAACCGCAAAGACTGGACCATTCGCATGGCGCAGTTTTTTGACCATTACCTGAAAGGTGCGCCGGCACCGAAGTGGATGACCGATGGCATACCGGCACGCGATAAGGGTGTTGACTGGGCTTTGTAATTAACTGGGCTTTGTCATTAACTGATATAACGAACCAGGCAACGTTTGGCGATGGGCAGGAGTGTTTCTTCTACTGGGAACACCAATGAGGTATTGATGGTATAAACAGCAGGATTGGGCATCTCTTTGTTGTCTTTGATCAGGTTGACCTTAATGTTCTCAAAGCTATTGGCGATGGAGCGCTCGGTCTGGTGCAAAAAACTGGTGCGAATGGCCCGGTATTGCTCATCGTGTTTTTCGAATATACTTAACCGGTAGTGGAAAACGAGGGTGGCGCGACTGTGGTGGGTGCTGAGTAGGAAATAACCTTCTTTGTTATCGAGGGGAATGAGCCCCACAGGTTCTATTTCGATGCTTTTCTCCACCATTTCGTAAATCTCGGTGCCGTTTCGAATGGCTCCCTTGATCTCTTTTTCAGCGAAATGAATAATGTTTTCCAGTTCTTCCATTAACTCATCGTCGGCGATCACCTGCTCATACAACAATTGCAATTTTTCTAGTTGGATGCCTGTGAGTTTTTTCGGAAATTGTTCTTGTAATACTTTTTTATTGTCGCGCAGTGTTATGATATTGTTATAATGGAAGATCACATCGCCCAATTGCGGGTAGAGTTTGTTCTCATCAAAGTAGCGGTTGATTTCCTGCAGATAGGCAAGCAGCGTATACTTCTTTAGCTCGAAATCAATATAGCCTTCTGCGAACCAGGTTTGAGACAAAGTTTTCATGGCGAAAGAATTTTCGATAATTTACTGAAAATGCGATAAAACCTTGCGTATGCGAAATCGTCTGTTGGTATTAATCCTGTTCGTTAGTATAACGGGCTGTTCGCACAGATATTATGTGGTTCGGCATGCAGAAAAGGCCATCGCGCCGCCCGGCAACGAAGACCTGGCAAAAGACCCGAACCTGTCGGCTGCCGGCGCCGAACGCACCCGCGATTTGCAGGAGCGATTGCAAGATGCCAAGATCAGTCGCGTGTATTCAACAGCAACAGTGAGAACCGAAGCCACGGCTGCACCGATTGCAACTTATTTTAACCTGCCCATTCGCAAGTATAGTAGTGTTGATACCGGATTTATCAATGAATTGCGTTCGCTCAAAGAAAACGTGCTGATTGTGGGACACAGCAATACAGTGGATGATATCGTCAATGCCTTGGTGCCATCTGCAAAAATGACCGACCTGCCGGAAACCGACTATGATAATTTGTATATCATCAAAAAGAAGGGGCGTCGTTTTCTATTACAGAAAACCAAGTACGGGGCACCTTCGGCCGTCAAATAAATTTGATGGGCGTTCGCGATTTTAACTAGTATTCGCGGTTCGGGTCAAAGTTCTCCAGTTCGTTGGCTACAGCGGTTACAAAGCTCGCGCCGATACTGCCATCAACCACTCGATGATCGTAACTCAGGCTAAGGTACATCATGTGACGAATGGCAATGGAGTCGCCCTGTTCTGTTTCAATCACCACGGGTCTCTTTTTGATAGCACCGACGGCCAGGATGGCTACCTGGGGTTGGTTGATGATGGGTGTACCCATCAGGCTGCCAAACGTACCGACGTTGGTGAGGGTGAAAGTACCGTTCTGTGTGTCTTCTGGTTTGAGTTTGTTTTGCCGCGCAGCATCGGCCAGGTAGTTGACCTGTTTGGCGAGACCGAGTAAGTTCAGTTGGTCCGCCGTTTTTATCACCGGCACAATCAGGTTGCCACTGGGCAACGCGGTGGCCATGCCAATATTGATGTCTTTTTTCAATAAAATTTTATCGCCGTCCACACTGCTGTTCACCATCGGGTATTTCTTGATGCAGCGGGCAACGGCTTCCAGAAAGATGGGCATAAAGGTGATCTTGGTGCCATCCTGTTTCAGGAATTTGTCTTTCATTTTTTCGCGCCATTGCACAATATTGGTGACATCGGCTTCGGAGAAAGAGGTGACATGCGGACTGGTCTGCTTGCTCCTGACCATGTGGTCGGCGATCAGGCGACGCATGCGATCCATTTCGATGATCTCTACATTGCCGGTGTTGCTGAGCGGAATACCGTCGCTTTCTTTCACAGCTGGACGACTGGTAGCCGGTTCAGTGTTGGCGGTTACCGGTTGTGTGGCCTGGGTGGTTTTTTCAATGATCGGTTTGGCTTCGGTAACGGCTTGACCATTGGCAGGCTTGCGATTTTGTACAAAGAGCAGGATGTCTTTTTTGGTTACGCGGCCTTCGTTGCCGGTGCCCGGAATTTTCTCGAGATCACTCATCGACACACCTTCGCTGGCAGCGATATTGAGCACCAGGGGCGAGTAAAAACGGTTGCCGTTTTCGGCAATGCTATGGGGTACTACGTCGATAACGGGCATATGTTCGGTGATAGGCGTTTCTTCTATGATGGCCGGCTCGTGGGTGCTGCCGTTGCTGGGAGGAAGGTTTGTAGAGATGGTTTCGGCTGCTTCGGTTCTAATGCGGGCGATGACGGTGCCGATGGGTACCACCGCGTTTACGGGGAACAACTGTTCTTCCAAAATACCCGCGGCAGTGCTTGGCACTTCGCTGTCGACCTTGTCGGTCGCAATTTCAAGCAGGGCTTCATCCATGAGCACGGCTTCACCGGGTTGCTTCAACCATTTCAGGATGGTCGCTTCCATGATGCTTTCGCCCAACTTCGGCATTACCAGGTCAACAATCGCCATACGGGGTTTGATTTTTCTTATCGGCAAAAATACTAAATCGGCAGCTTTAAGCCGGGCTGTTAGCTTTTAGTGCGAAACTTTGTTCTTTGATATACTTGCGAAGAAAATTCAATGCGTTGAACGAAGCCAGTTCAATATTGCGGGCCCGGTCGAATCGGAGCTTGAGGCGGATGGTTTTGATGCCGGCGCGGCTGCCGGCGGCAATCCAAACCGTGCCGACAGGCTTTTCGGGACTGCCGCCGTCGGGCCCCATGATGCCGCTGGTGGCCAGTGCAAAATCGGTGTGCAGGTTATCGAGCACGGCCTGCGCCATTTGGCGAACCGTTTCTTCACTAACGGCGCCGTATAAACGCAGTGTTTCTTCCGATACCTGGAGCAGGTCGGTTTTTACTTCGTTTGCATAACTCACTACCGAGCCTTTGTAATAGCGACTGGCGCCGGCCATGCTGGTGAGGAGGTGCGCGATATAGCCACCGGTGCAGCTTTCGGCGGTGCCCATGGTGCTGTTGTTGTCGAGTAGCAGCCGGGCTACGGCTTCCTGCATGGATTCATCGCGGCTGGTAACCAGTACGTCTTCGATCATCCATTGCAACTGCGAAAATTGGGTGTCCATTTCTTTCGTGAGCGCTTTTTCGTCAAAGGACGAAGCCGTTAGGCGGAGGCGCACCATGCCGTAATGGGGCAGGTATGCGAGTTTGATATGATCGGGCAGGTTGGTTTCGAAAGATTGGATGCGGTCGGCCAGGGCTGATTCGCCAATGCCTGCTGTGAGCAGGGTGCGGTGGAGGATGACGGGCAGGTTGAATTTTTTTTGCAGGCGCGGCATTACTTCATTGCGCATGAGGGCCTTCATTTCGAAAGGCACGCCGGGCATACTCACCAGGATACCGCCTTCTTTTTCGAACCACATGCCGGGGGCGGTGCCTTCGGCGTTGTGGAGTACGGTGCTGGTGTCGGGCACCAGGGCTTGCGACTCGTTACGGGGGCTCATTTCGCGCTGGTAGACCTTTTCAAAAAGGTATTTCACGTGGTTTAGTACGGCCTCATTTTTTACCAGTTTTCCGCCGAAAAATTCGGCAAGCAGGGGTTTGGTGATATCGTCGGCCGTCGGGCCGAGTCCGCCGGTAACCAACACCACATCAGCGGCTGCCATTTCTGCTTTTACAGTTGTAAGAATGCTTTCTCGTTCATCGCCGACGGCCACGCGGCGCTGTACGGCGATGCCAATTTTGTTTAGTTCCTGTGCCATCCAGGCACTGTTTGTATCAATCACCTGGCCAATGAGTAACTCGTCGCCGATGGTGATAATGCTTGCTTTGATAAAGGTCATAGTCCGCTTGAATGGCTAAAGGTATGTACTTTGCTTTTTCCGGGGGCGCGGCTGCGGGCTTGCACCCGTCGGGTAGTATCCGTCGGGTAAAAATGTAAAAAATACCATGGCATGACAATTAATAATTTGAAATTCAATCAAATACGTGTATGGCGATCTAAATCCCGCCTGGTAAAAAGAAAAGCTGATACCGCCAGGTGGGTTATTACAGCGGGGGTATTGTTGGGTAACCTGGCAGCCATGGCGCAGCGGGAGGGCTTGCAGCAACGCACGCTGAAACAGTTCACGCAAGATCCGGCCCTGAAATTCGCCGGCTGGTCGCTCGTGGTGCAGGAAGCGGGAACTGGTCGGGTGCTGGTTGACCGGCAGGGAAACCTCGGCTTACCCGCCGCCAGCACGCAAAAAATATTTACCAGTATTGCCGGGTATGATCTGCTGGGCAAAACATTCCGGTACGAAACCAGTTTGCGCACCATGGGCAATAGTACAGCCGGCGATATTGAATGCATCGGCAGTGGCGACCCCTCGTTCGGGAGTTTTCGGTTCAGCGACGGTCGGCCCGCCCAAGTGCTGGCAAGCATGGCAACGGCTTTGGGCAAAGCCGGTATCAACCGGGTAGGCAATATCACCGTGCGCGCCAGTTATTGGAACGATGGCATACCCGACGGGTGGATTTGGCAAGACATGGGCAATTATTACGGCGCAGGTGCTTACCAGTTCAACTGGCGCGAAAACCAGTTTGATGTTGTACTGAATTCCGGTACACAAATGGGATCGGCCGTTAGCATCAGTAAAACCGATCCAGTACTGACCGATGTTGTATTGACCTCGGCCGTTACTGCAGCAGCTCCGGGTTCGGGGGATAATTCATTTATTTACCTGCCCCCTGGCGCCAAGGCGGGCATTATCAAAGGAACCATTCCAGTGAATGAAAAATCTTTTTCCATTGCAGGTGCCCTGCCAGATCCGGCAAAGCAGTTTGCGTTTGAACTAAAAAATTTCTTGCAGCAAAACCAAACAGCCACTGAAAACAAAAGCAACCTTACGCCGGGCACGCTGATTTGGAAACAAGAAAGCGCGCCGTACGACAGCCTCAATTATAGGTTCTTGCGAAAAAGTATCAACCTCTATGGCGAAGCTTTTTTAAAAACGATGGGCGAAAAGACCAGGCAGGAAGGATCAACCGAAGCTGGAGTGGCTACGCTGAAAGCATTTTGGCAGGAGCGCGGAATCGATAGCAATGCATTGCAGATCATTGATGGCAGCGGTCTCTCACCGCAAAATCGTATCACCGCCAATGCCTTGGTGGCCGCCCTGCAATATGCAGCCAAACAACCCTGGTACCCCTCGTTTTACCAGGCATTGCCCACCTACAATGGCATGAAATTAAAGAGTGGCTCCATTGGCGGCTCGCGTGCTTTTGCGGGATATCATGAAGCAGCGAACGGGAAAAAATATGTAATCGCCATCATCGTGAACAACTACAGTTGTTCTTCTAAACAGGTCGTGCAAAAAATATTTGCCTTGCTCGATGCATGGAAATAATCACTGCCTGCATAGAAACAATCACTCAGCAAAATACGGCGCTATCTTGGCCCGCAGAAATTCCGGAATCGTGGTTTTTTCGCGCGTGGTCGCCAATAGAAAATACAAAACCACCCGGCCGACCGTCAACAGTTTTCCTGCTTCGTTATACACTTCGTGGTGGTATTCAATCCGATGATCTGCTGGCAGCTCGCGAATCTCGGTTTTGATCGTCAGCAGGTCGTCATAATGTGCCGGTCGAAGGTATTTGGTGTGCAATTCAACCAACGGCATCAGGTAACCATGGGCTTCAATTTCGCGGTAAGTGAGGCCGATGGATCGAATGCCTTCAGCCCTCGCCACTTCAAAATATTGCGCGTAGTTGCCATGGTACACAACATTCATTTGGTCGGTTTCAGCATATCGAACCCGAACCTGTGTTTCTGTCTTCCACATATTATTTGCCCATCATTTTATCGAGACTGGCGCGGCCTGGTCCGCATAACAAAATCGCCAGGAATCCTGTCAAAAAAACCGCTGCATTCTCCCCCTCTTTTACATCATAATTGTGCGCGATAAAAAACGCCACCACCATGGCCACCACCAGGGGGATGGCAGCAAGCCGGGTGAATAGCCCGGCGATTAGCAGGATGGAACAAAATACTTCTGCAAACAAGACCAGCAGCAATGAATTTTTGGTGCCCACCTGCAAAGGATCGGCAAACTTGTATTGCAAACTGGAGAATTTGACCAGCTTCTGGAAGCCATGATTCACCAGCATCATGCCGCCAAAACAGAGGCGAATCAGGAACATGGCGGTATCAAAAGCCCATTCCTGGTAACTGGTCGACAACAGTCTCTTCATGAAGAAAAATTTTGTCAAAGATATCTTAAGGTTGCAAAGATTTGTTAATCATTCACGATTATCCACAACTGTTTGGAACGTTATTTGGTGACAATCAAAATATTCAAAATCTTTACCAAGTTTCAGAAGAACGTTTACGTAAAATCAGCATAGTGAACAGATTTGTTTGCACGATTCTTTGTTTGGCGGTGGTAGCGACGGTTAACGCGCAGCAATCAGCCGCCTACACCGACCCCCAGAAAAATTTCAAACTGGCCAAAGCCTTTTATCAGCAGGATCAATTCAGCCTGGCTTATCCGATTTTTAAAGAACTGAGCGCGAAACTGCGTCCGGTAGACAGAAGCAGTGAGGCCCTCGATTACCAGGAGATCAAATACTACACCATCGTTTGTGGCCTCCGGCAGAACGAAGGGGGGGCGTTGCAGCAAGCCCACGATTTTGTAGCGATGAACGATAATGAAAGTCGCGTGGAGCTGATGCATTTCCAACTCGGCGAATATTATTTCCGCCACAAAGATTTTTATAAAGCTGTTTCGCATTACGAAAATGTTTCGATCGACCAGCTCGACAATGCGCAGGTGGCCGAGATGAAATTTCACCAGGGTTACAGTTATTTCAACCTGCAAAGATTCGAGCAGGCCAAACCCTTGTTCGACGCTGTGCGTCAGCTCAAAGACTCCCCTTATAGCGCTGATGCGAATTATTACTACGGCTTTATCGCTTTCAAAGACCGGCAATATCGCGATGCATTAAATGCGTTCAAAGTTGTAGAGAACAATGCCAATTATGCGCAGGCAGTGCCGTACTATATTGCTTCGATTTATTATATCACCGGCGATAAAGAAAAAGCCCTGAGTTATGCGGAGGAAAAGATCAAGAAAGGTAGTGCGGCATACAATGTGGAGCTCGGTCGACTGATTGGGCATGGTTGGTTCGAGAAAGGTGAACCAGCCAAGGCGCTGCCTTATCTGGAAGCATATACATCCAAAGTAAAAACACCGGGCCGCCAGGATATCTATGAATTGTCGTACAGCTACTACGCCACTGGCAATTACAACAAAGCAATCACCGGTTTCAAACAACTGAGTGGTAAAGAAGATTCGCTGGCGCAAAATGCCATGTACTTGTTGGGGGATGCCTACCTGAAAACCGGACAGAAGGCGAATGCACGCAATGCCTTCCTGTTTTGCTCGGTCAATAGCAGCAATCCGGTACAACAGGAAATCTCCAAATTCAATTACGGCAAACTCTCGTACGAATTGGGATACACTGATATCGCGTTGACGGAGTTGCAGGGTTATGTGCAGAAATATCCCAATGGTGCCAACGCCAATGAAGCACGCGAATTGTTGGTAGGGGTGATGGCCAAAACAAGCAATTACAAAGATGGACTGGCCCTGATCGATGGCATCAAAAACCCTTCTGAACAGGTAAAACAATTTCTTCCGCCTGTGTTGTACGGCAGAGCGACAGAACTTATAAATGATGGTCGACTGGCTGATGCCGATGCCCTGCTGGATAGGGCGCTGAAGAGTCCGTACAATGAACAGATGCTGCCGCTGATCCAGTTTTGGAAGGGCGAGATTGCGTTTAGAACCGGCCGTACTGATGAAGCCATCCGTTATTATTCCGAGTACCTGACTGTTCCGAAAGTAAATGGTGAAGTGAATGCACAGCATGCGCACTACAACCTCGGTTATGCCTACCTGAAGAAAGAACAATATCGCCTGGCGCAAACGCAGTTCGAAGCGGTGGTAAGCAATCCCAGTGTGCGTTCAACACCCATTGAGCAAGACGCTTATACCCGTGTGGGTGATTGTTATTATATGCAGCGTGATTATGCGAAAGCCGGCAATGTATATGACGCTGTTATTCGCAATGCATGGATTTCGAGCGATTATGCCTATTTCCAAAAAGCCATGATTGCCGGTATCAGCAAACCCGCTGAGAAAATCAGGCAGTTGCAGCAGTTGGAAAAAATGTATCCCAAATCGGGGCTGGTGCCCGATGCCAGCATGGAGATGGCCAACACCTATCTCGCTGATGAAAAATTCCAGGAAGCCATTCCTTTCTTGACGAAAGTGATCAAAGACCCGGCTTCAGAAGCGCTGAAACCAAAGGCTTATTTGAATGCCGGTATCGCGTATTATAACCTCAACAACAACAACGAAGCGCTGAAGCAATTTAATGACTTGTTGCAGCAGTATCCGAATTCGCCTGAGGCCGATGAAGCGCTCGACAATGCGCGCGCCATCTACCTGGAAGCGGGTCGTAGCAATGAATACGTGGCGTTTGCCAAAAAGATGGGTCGGGATATCTCCAGTTCGCAGCAAGACTCGCTTGCTTATGCCGAAGCAGAACTGCAGTTGAGCAATGGCAATTTCACGGCTGCCCTGCAACGTTTTGATGCTTACCTGGCGAAATACCCCGAGGGTCGCTATTCTATCGAAGCCAATTATTACAAAGGTGAAATCTATCTCAATAAAAAAGACTACGCCAATGCCGCAGCAGCTTATGGCGCGGTGGCCGACCGGGTGCCCAATCGCTATGGTGAAAAGTCATTGTTGCAAGCAGCGCGCTTGTATTTCTTTGACCTGAAACAATATGATAAGGCTACAACATACTATTCACGGTTGAAAGAATTTGCGAGCACGGATGAAAACAAATTGGAAGCGGCGCGCGGACTTTTGCGCAGCCAATACCAATCGCAGAAATGGAACGAGGCATCGGCCAACGCGAAAGAGTTGTTGCTTATGAAGGGCGCAGGTACTGACGACAAACTATTGGCCAATATGGTGTTGGGTCGTGCGGCGCAGGAAGACAAGCAATACGATCTCGCGATCAGCTATTATAAATCCGCCGCCGGTGCTTCCAAAGGCGAACTCAGTGCCGAAGCCCGGTATGGTATTGCCTGGTGCCAGTTTCAACAGGAAAAATACAAAGAAGCAGAGAAGAGTGCCTTTGAAGTCGTGAATAAGAATGGATCTTACGAAGCCTGGGTGACCAGGGCCTACCTGCTGTTGGGCGATATTTACTTTAAGCAGGAAGATTATTTCAATGCCAAAGCCACGTACCAAAGTGTAGTGGAAAACGCCAGCATTCCTGCCGTGAAAGAAGAAGCACAGCGGAAACTCAATGAAGCCACCGAAGCCGAGAAACAACATGCCAGCAAAAACTGATTTGATACAAGTAGACATGAATAAGCGCTATTTCGCAATCACTATACTGTTGCTGTTTTTGACAGCCGGTTCTGTTTTTGCGCAAGACACCACGAAGAAGAAAACCATTGATATCACATCAACCTTTAAGCCGGTATTGCGCCAGGCGGTGAAACAAAATTTTTCTGCCTCTCTGCCGCAAGTTGATTCATCGCGGCCGCGGCTCAACTACAATATTCCAGAGCAAAAAGTAAAAGTGCCATTTCTGCCGGGTAGCATCAGCCCTGTTGCTATGCAAATTGACAGCAGCATGCCCTGGAAAAACAGCCAGTACCTGAAAGTTGGTATCGGCAATATCCATATTCCTTATATACAGGGCGGATTATCAGTAGGCGATGCACGGAATAATATTGCGGTATATGGTGAGTTCTTTGCTGCGAAAGGCAAGCTCGATTATCAAAAGAACAATTCACTGGACCTCGCTTTGAAAGGCACCGTGGCCGCCGGTGAGAACCATGAAGTAAATGCGCGGCTCGGCTTCAAAGCACAGGATTATTTTTTCTACGGATACCAACCTACAACGCTTGTGTATACCAAAGACGAGCTGAAACAAAAGTTTCAAACAGTTGACGGAACAATTGGTCTTAGAAATATCAACCCTACCGCATTTGGTATCAGCTACCAACCCAGTATCAGTTTCTCCAGCTTTTCAGGTACCAATCACTGGTATAAAGGAACGGAAAGCAATTTGATTGTGAAGTTGCCGATGCAAAAAGCGATCGGCGAGAACCTTGGTTTCAACCTCGGTGTAACAGCCGATATCACCAGCTTCCAACCACCGAATGTGGCCAAAGTAAAAAACAATTTGTTCCTCGTAGACCCTGCCTTCGTGATGAAAACGCCCAATGTGTACTTGCATGCCGGCGTGCTGCCATCCTGGGACAATAAAATATTCCACCTGTTGCCGAACCTGATGGCTGATTTCACCACGAACGACAAACGGTTTACGTTCCAGGCTGGTTGGATTGGCTATTTCAACAAAGGAACCTACCAGCGTTTTGCGGGCATCAATCCATTTATTATCCAGCCTGATACATTGCGCAACAACCGCGTGACCGAATTCTATGGCGGCTTTAAAGGATCGCTGGCGCATAATTTCACCTATAGTGCTAAACTGAGTTTTGCGAAACACTACAGCGAAGTACTGTTCCTGAACGACCGGGGTGATGGCAAAACTTTTATCACTGTGTTCTCGCCTGAAATTACTATGGTGCAATTGCACGGCGAAATTGGTTATACACTGGGCGAAACCTTTAGTTTCAAAGGCGGTGTTACCTACACCAATTTTACGCGCATAGCTGAACAACAACGCGCCTGGGGATTGTTACCCATGGAACTCAATGCCAACCTGCGCTGGACCATCATCAAAGACCTGACCCTGAAAGCGGATTTGTTTGCTTGGGATGGCCCCACGTACCAGACCAAAACAGGCGATGCCCGTAAAGGCGACAAAGCGGCCGACCTGAATGCAGGTGTTGAGTTCAAGGTGTTGCCGAAACTTGACCTCTTCTTCCAGATGAATAATATTTTCAACAACCGCTACATGCGTTGGAACCAGTATGAAACCTACGGATTCCAGGTGTTGGGCGGGGTGATTTTCCGGCTGTAAGCAGCTAATACCATATCTTAGCACGCATGGAGGTTTTGAATCATTATCTTTTTCAGCACCGGCGTATTAGTATTCCGGGAATGGGCACCCTTTACATGGACCGCGTGCCTGCTCGCACTGATTTTGTAAACCGACAATTATTGGCACCGGGATTTGCATTTCGATTCGATAAATATTTTGATGCGCCCGATAAGGAGTTCTTCGCGTATTTGTCTTCCAAGATGCAGTTGCCAGATGTTGAAGCCATCCGTTGGTACAACGAATATGCCTACGGACTTCGAGCAAAGATTCGTTCCAAACAGGAAGCAAGATGGGATGGTCTCGGCAGTTTTCATGCCGACGACAATGCCGATATTTTTTTTGAAGCTTTTCCGCAGGTATTGCCGGTGAAAAAACCAGTGCCGGCGGTGCGAGTGATTCGCGAACATACCGAGCATGCTATATTGGTGGGTGATCGGGAAAGATCCAGTACAGAGATGCCCGAACTGTTGGAAGAGGGCGTACATGTGGAACGGACTTCGTGGTGGACCTGGGCCCTCATCATCGCGGCCCTGGCCGGCTGTATTTGTTTCTACCAATTTTATCGGCACGGCTTCACGCTTTCTTCCACGGGCAATTCGCAAACGGTGCCTGCTGTTCAGATGCCGGCTACCAGTACCAATAAATAAGTTTTCGGTTATACATGTCGGTTATACATTACAATTCCTGCCCCGTTTGTTCATCATTGGAGATACACCCGGTTGCTGATGTCAAAGACCATTCTGTTTCGCAGCAAGTGTTTTCTGTTTGGGAATGTGCCGACTGCCAGCTTCGCTTTACGCAAGACATACCCGATGCGCTGGCCATAATGCCTTATTATAAATCAGATGCCTATATTTCGCACTCTGACACCTCAACCGGCCTGGTTAATAGTTTGTACCATCGTATTCGGCGGATCACCCTGCAACAGAAACTAAAGTTGCTGCAAGCTAAAACCGGTAAAAAAACTGGCCGACTGTTGGACATCGGTGCAGGCACCGGTGCCTTTGCACATACCATGTTAGCGGCCGGTTGGGAAGTAACCGGTTTGGAACCGGATGAAGGCGCGCGGGCCATGGCTTTAAAAAATTATCGGCTCAGTCTCCGGCCTTCCATGGAGATTTACCAATTGCCAACGGCCAGTTTTGATGCGATTACGCTCTGGCATGTGTTGGAGCATGTACACGACTTGCAAGGGTATGTGCAACGCTTTGCAGAATTATTGGCACCCGGTGGAAAATTGTTTTTAGCCCTGCCGAACTACCAGAGCACTGATGCAAAAAAATATGATACAGCCTGGGCGGCCTACGATGTGCCGCGCCACTTGTATCATTTCTCGCCTTTGTCGGTCGAGACCTTGTTGCAGCGCCACCAGTTAAAGGTGCAGGAGTTGAAAGCGATGTGGTTTGATCCTTTTTATATCAGCATGCTCAGCGAAGGCTATGCCCATGGAAAGTCGAACCATGCGGCTGCTTTTTTAACCGGACTCCGATCAGACCTGGCGGCTGTTCGTTCGATCCGGAAGGCCAGTTCTATTATCTACATGGCCGCGAAAGCCTGATTATTTCGTCGTGATTTCTATCTCGTATAACTGTGGCCAGAGTTTGCCGGTTACATATAATTTTCGCGTAGCGGGGTCATAGGCGATGCCATTTAAAACAGCATCATTTTGGTATTTAGGTTGCTGCAGGTTTTCACTGCTATTGGCAGCAAGTATGCCTTCCATGTTTAAAATGCCCAGTACATGGCCATTTGACGGATCAATTTTATAGATATAGTTGTGTTCCCAGCGATTGGCATAAATATAGCCGTCGATAAATTCCAGTTCGTTCAAATTATTGATAGGGCCATTGTTGTCGCTAACACTTAAAATGCGCTGTGTGGAAAAATTATCGGGATTCAAAAAATAGAGATTGCTGCTACCGTCAGACACGATGAGATTGGTGCTATCAGATGTAATTCCCCAGCCCTCCGTTTTCAGCGGAAATTCTGCCAGTCGCTTCAAGGTTTTTGCGTCGTACACATACCCTTTATTGCTTTTCCAGGTGAGCTGATAGAATTTATCCTTGTAAACAGCGATCCCTTCGCCAAAATCAGCCGCATTGAGAAAAACTTGTTGAGTAGGTTTGCCTGTTGCAAGGTCAAACTTACTGATGAATGATTTGCTTGCAGGCAGGTACTCCGGGCTTCCGGTTCCTTCGTATAGTTGTCCGTCGAAAAACACGAGCCCCTGCGTATACGAGTTTGTATCGTGCGGAAACACTTTCACTACTTTATAGGCCAGGTCTTTGGGTACGGCTACACCATTCGCGATCGTCGTGTTGCTGTTGGTCGACGATTGTTCTGCGTTGTTGCAGGCAAACACAGTGGTCAGTAACACAAACCCCAATATATAGCAGAGACTTTTCATGTTGATTGATTGTCGCAAAATTAAGCATTGGCGCAAAAAAACAGGGTCTAACCCTTTGAAATATAGTTAAAAAGCAGTTGTTTTATGCTTTACAGATCTCCCTTCAAACTATACTTTCTCGTTGATCCCTACCCATTGCGGCAATATCCTTTGCGATGGCAAATCACCGTTTTCGCGGCTGATAACTGATCCACACGCTATGACTGACCGTCTGCAAATCATCAACACATGCGACGGATCATTAGGGGGTTATTCATTCTATTCAGCCTGTTTATCTCGCTGACAATATGGGCCCAGCCAGGCTGGCGTACTGCACCTGATATTACCATTCCGGTGGTGGTTCACCTAGTGTACCATGATGCGGCTTCAATTCCATCAACAGCAAGTGTGCAAGCGCAGATTGATGCGCTGAACCGTGATTTCAATGCCCTGAACAGCGATCTGGCAATGGTGCCAGAGGTGTATAAAAACCGGGTGGGTAATGCGCATATCAAATTTGCACTGGCAAAAAAAGATCCCTCCGGAAAATCAAGCAATGGCATTGTCCAAAAGCAAACCAGCATCCGCATTTTTAGCAACGACAACCGGGTTAAATACAGCAGTCGCGGCGGCGATGATGCCTGGCCGCGCGAACATTACCTTAATATATGGGTCTGCGATTTATTGAGTGCCCTCAAGGGGTATTCGAGTGAAATTGGTGATGCGGCTGAACTGGATGGAATCGTGATCAATCGCCTGGTATTTGGGGGCAACAATGCATCGACCGATCATGGTCTTGGTCGAATTGCTGTGCATGAAGTGGGACACTGGCTGGGGCTGAAACATATTTGGGGCGATGCCAATTGCGGCGATGATGGCATCGACGACACGCCACCGCAACAAGGCTATCATATCGGTTGTGTGCAGGGCACGGTGTTCAGTTGCAGCAATACTACCGGCGACATGTATATGAACTATATGGACCGCACCAATGATGCTTGCATGAATATGTTCACCTTGGATCAGGTGGCGAAAATGCGCAGTCTGTTTGCTGTTTCGGCATTGCGCAATTCTTTATTGGCAGGTGAGGCCCTGGCAGATGACGGACAAGCGCTGGATCCGAATTGGAAAAGAGCCGATGCGCCGGCCATACAATTGGTTTGTTATCCCGTACCTGCCAACACCGAAATTCGGTTACAGGTTACAGGTAGTTCGGCTGGTTCAAAAACCCTGGTTACGGGCTTTCGGGAGTTGGTCATTTACAACAGCAGCGGGCAGCCGATTAGAAAGTTGCTGAATTATGTGATGGGTAGTTCGATCAATGTAGCGGGGCTATCGCGCGGACAATACTTTATCAAAGCCAGCGGCGAAGTGCTGGTTGGCGCGCGGTTCCTGAAGCTGTAATTCTTCTACCCGTCGGGTAAAAAAAAGCGGGTGGCTCACCAGGAGCCACCCGCTTTTTTATTGTAAGTCCGTGAATTATAAGTGGATCGCTTCCCCATAAGCCACTTCAACGGCGTCTTTAACGCTTTCGCTGATGGTGGGGTGGGGGTGGATGGTATTCAACACTTCGTGGTACGTGGTTTCGAGCTTGCGGCCCAGCACGGTCTCTGCAATGATCTCCGTTACATTGTAACCGATCATGTGCGTGCCCAGCCACTCGCCGTATTTGGCATCGAAGATCACTTTTACAAAACCTTCGGTAGCACCGGCGGCCGATGCTTTACCAGAAGCACTCAGCGGAAACTTGCCCACCTTGATTTCATACCCTGCATCCTTCGCCGCTTTTTCGGTATAACCAACAGAAGCAATTTCGGGTGTGCAGTAAGTACAACCCGGCACATTGTTGTAGTCGAGTGCCTCGGGCTGGTGGTTGTATTTTTTCTCGCCGTAGGCGATGCTTTCCACGCAGATAATACCTTCTTTCGACGCGACGTGCGCAAGTGCCTGGCCGGGAACGCAATCACCGATGGCATAAAAACCTGGTACATTGGTCTTGTAGGTTTTATCGACCACAATTTTTCCTTTCTCGGTTTTGATACCGATTTCTTCCAGGCCAATGCCTTCGATATTGGCAGTTACACCCACGGCACTCAACAATACATCGGCTTCCAGCACCACTTCGCCGGTAGCCGTTTTTACTTTTGCTTTTACGCCATTGCCACTGGTGTCAACACTTTCTACATTGGCATTGGTCATGATTTCGATGCCCTGCTTCTTGTATTGCTTTTCAAGTTCTTTGGAGATATCATCGTCCTCCACTGGAACTACCTTCGGCAAGAATTCAACAATCGTTACTTTGGTGCCCATCGCATTGTAGAAATAAGCGAACTCAACACCAATCGCACCACTGCCTACCACAATCATCGATTTGGGCTGTTGCGGCAATACCATTGCTTCGCGGTAGCCAATTACTTTTTTGCCATCCTGTTTAAGGGCCGGCAACTCACGGCTGCGACCACCGGTGGCAATGATGATATGTTTTGCTTCAACCGTTTCTTTGCTGCCATCGGCCTTGGTTACTTCCACCTGGCCTTTTGCTTTGATTTTTCCGAAGCCCATGATCACATCGATCTTGTTCTTCTTCATCAGGAACTGAACACCCTTGCTCATCTTATCCGCCACACCACGGCTGCGTTTCACCACGGCGTCAAAATTGGGCGCGCCGGTTGCTTCGATACCGTAATTCTGTGAATGTTTGATATATTCCATCACCTGGGCACTTTTCAACAGGGCCTTGGTGGGAATACAACCCCAGTTAAGGCAGATACCACCCAGGTTTTCCCGTTCGATAATAGCTGTTTTGAACCCAAGCTGAGAGGCGCGGATGGCGGCTACATAGCCCCCGGGACCACTACCAATCACCAAAACATCGTATGCCATATTGTTTAAATTTAGAATGTGTATGGTTCGCTTTATGAGCAACGAATCTACTTCAGTGTACCGACATAGCCAAACGCCTTAGCGGTTGGCATCATTCATCCGGATGCGGCGGCCTTTGTAGGTTTTTCCGTCGATTGCTTTGATCATTTTTGTGGCGGCGCCTTTTTCAATTTCCACCCAACTGTTCATTTCTTTCATATCAATCCGGCCGAGTACATCTTTGCGAAGATCACTCATGTCGAGAATAAATTGCAGGAAGCTGGCTTTGTAAAAACCATCTTTGGTGCCGAGGTTAACAAACAATTTGGTCAGGTTGCCACTCGCCGGTGATTCAAATCGGGTAGCACGAGCTTCGCCCCGGCGATTGCCCACGCGCGCGCCGCTGTCCCGCTGGCCTTGCTTGCTGCGTCGATCGTCGCGCAGGTTCAGGTCTTCTGCATTCTCATAATATTTCAGGAAGCGATCAAACTCAGTGGCTACCACTTTCTGCAGAATCTCTTCCTTGCTTACATCGGCAAATTTCTCCATCAGGGTGGGCACATAGGCTTCATAATTGCCGTGGCTGATATCGGTTTGCAACAACCGATCCATAAAGGAGAAGAACTGTTTGCGGCAAACATCTTTGCCACTGGGAATTTCGAGTCGATTGAAAGTAGACTGAGCAATTTTTTCAATCTGCCGAAGGCGAAACAACTCACGGCTATGTACAATCGACATACAGATACCGGTATTGCCAGCACGGCCGGTACGACCACTGCGGTGCGTGTATACTTCAATATCATCGGGCAATTCGTAGTTGATCACGTGCGTAATACCAGTTACATCAATACCACGCGCAGCCACATCGGTCGCAATCAACAATTGCAAAGATTTATCGCGAAACTGGCCCATTACTTTGTCTCGTTGTCCCTGGGTAAGATCGCCGTGCAGGGCATCAATATCATAGCCTTCGCGGGTCAGCTTCTCTGCTATTTCCTGGGCCTCGGCCTTGGTGCGGGTGAAGATGATACCGTACATCCCCGGATTGAAATCAATCAATCTTTTCAGGGTTTCATAGCGGTGTTGCGCACTCGTTACATAATATTGGTGATCAATATTTTTGTTGGCCGTATTCACTTTGCCCACCTGCACTTCTTTAGGATCGGTCATGTATTTTTTACTTACACGACGAATTTCAGATGGCATGGTGGCGCTGAACAGCCAGGTGCTTTCGCGGTTGGGGGTGTTCTTAAGAATGAATTCAATATCATCCTGGAAGCCCATGTTTAACATCTCATCGGCTTCATCGAGCACTACGTATTTTATTTGTTCCAGGTTGATGGCCTTGCGTTCGATAAGGTCGATCAATCGACCAGGCGTCGCCACCACAATCTGCACCCCGCGTTTAATTTCACGGATCTGCGTACTGATGGAAGTACCACCATAAACGGCTACCAGGTTAACGCCCGTCATGAACTTTTTGAACAACTCCATCTCGTTTACGATCTGGATGCAGAGTTCACGGGTAGGACAAACAATCAGTGCCTGGGGATATTTATCGCCGCTTTTAATCAGTTGTAACAAGGGGAGGCCGAAAGCAGCGGTTTTACCGGTGCCGGTTTGTGCGAGGCCAATTAAATCAGTGGTGCCAGCCAGCAAAATCGGAATGGCTTTTTCCTGGATGCTGGTGGGGTTAACAAAGCCGAGTGCCGCTGTCGCTTTTACCAATCTATCGTCTAAACCCAGCTCTTCGAAAGTAATCATGTCAAAAATTTGCGCAAAGGTAGGATATTGCGGCCATGAAACTGGATATTCTGGCTATTGGGGTACACCCCGACGATATTGAACTCGGCTGTTCGGGCACCATCCTGAACGAAGTCAAAAAAGGCAAAAAAGTAGGCATTATCGACCTGACCCAGGGGGAGTTGGGCACCCGGGGTACCATCGAAACCAGGCAGCAGGAAGCAGCCGATGCCGCCAAAATAATGGGGGTATTGGTTCGCGAAAACCTGAAAATGAGAGATGGTTTTTTCGCCAACGACGAACAGCACCAGTTGCAGCTTATCCGCGCCATTCGGCAATACCAACCTGAGATCATATTGGGAAACGCGCTGGAAGACCGTCATCCCGACCATGGCCGGGCCGGTAAACTCATTGAAGACGCTGCTTTTTTGGCCGGCCTGGTGAAGATTGAAACGTTCAACGAAGCGGGACAACCACAGTTGCGCTGGCGACCCAAATATGTGTTGCAATATATCCAGGACCGACTCCTGGAGCCCGACCTGATTATCGATATCACATCAGTTTTTGAAGAGAAGATACGGTCGATAGAAGCCTATGCCACCCAGTTTTTTTCAACGGCAGCGGGGGAGGGCCCGCAGACCTATATTTCAACTCCCGATTTCAGGGAAGGTATCATTGCCCGCGCCCGTATGATGGGCAAAAGAATCGGTGTTAAATATGCGGAGGGCTTCAATTCGCAGAAGTCGTTGGGAATCACCGGACTGGATGCGTTAATTCAAATTGAAACCTGAGGTTATTTTAACCTTTCAACCTGACGAAGATCATGCTGGCGGCCGAATTATTTAATACCTTTGCCCACTGAAAACCAGACCCCATTTAATTCCATGGCAACTCCAAAATTCGCACCACCCGTTCCACCCTTTCATGCAGAGCTGAAAAGAAGAATCAACAATTATTTTCAGGAGAGAGGAAAGGCGACAACGGGAAATATGACCTTGTACACCAAAGCAATCATTTTGCTGGTGGCTTTCATCTTTGTATACGTTCACCTAGTTTTTTTCACGCCCAATTATTGGGTAGCCGCGTTTGAATGTATAATGCTGGGCGGTATTGTGGCCGCGATCGGCTTTAATATTATGCACGACGGCGCGCATGGCAGTTTCAGTCAGTACAAGTGGGTGAATGTGATTGCTGCTTTTTCGCTCAACCTGTTGGGTGGTAGCAGCTTTATGTGGAATATCAAGCACAATATCATTCACCACGCCTACACCAACGTTGATGGTATGGATGACGATATTGATATCCAGCCCTGGATGCGGATGAGCAGTACCCAAAAAAAATACAAGCTGCATAAATACCAGCACCTGTATTTCTGGTTCCTGTATTCGCTGCTCTACATCCTGTGGATTTTTGTATTGGACTACAGCAAATATTTTACAAGCCGCATTGGCGCTACACCGTTGAAAAAAATGAACTTCTGGGACCATGTTAGTTTCTGGGGCTTTAAAATGCTCAACCTGTTTCTCTATGTTGGTCTTCCCATCTATATGGTTGGCTTTATGCCGTGGCTGATTGGCTTTATCATCTTTACCACTTTTGCCGGTTTTGTGTTGAGCATTGTATTTCAACTGGCGCATACGGTAGAGCATACCTCGTTTCCTATGCCCGATCCTGCCAGCAATAAATTGGAAGATGAGTGGGCGATTCACCAGTTGAAGACCACGGCCAATTTTGCTACTGATAATAAAGTGGTATGCTGGTTGGTTGGCGGTTTAAATTTCCAGGTTGAACACCATTTGTTCCCTAAAATTTCGCACGTACACTATCCTGCTATCAGTAAAATTGTTCGCAAAATCTGTGAAGAATATGGCATTCCGTATATTGAGTACGCAAAAACCAGGTATGCCATCGCTTCTCATGTCACATTCCTGAAAGAGATGGGAAGGGCCTGATAAAATCATAGTGAAACATGTCTACCGTTCAGGTTGCCGGTTTATTATCCGGGCATGTGGTGGTACCAACTTTTCGCTCATCGAAAGATGAGTTGGCACTGGACATTATACAGCAATGTTTTCCAACAAGAGAAGTAGTGGGTATTGATTCGACCGAAATCATCTGGGGGCTGAGCAGCTTTCATTGCTTGAGCCAACAGGAGCTTTCTGTTTAAACACTCATTTTACCTTTTATGTAGTTCGACAGCCTTAAGCTCAATGCCAATAAGGAGAGGGTGGGATTGGCCGCACCTGAGGTAGGAAAGCAGGAAGAACCGGCGCAAAACAAATTGCTGATACCATGCACCTGGCAATTGGCGTCGACTACACTGGTTTTGGGATCAGTGCCCATGCGTGTTGTACCCATGTGGTGCCAGCCACCGCTGGTACCTTCTGACCAACCATTGTTGTGTGGGTCTTCCAAAAATTTAAACACTTTTACGCGACCCAGGCCGGCAGCACCGAGTTGCTGACCAATCAGTTCATGCACGCGACGAATGCTTTTTTTATCTATTTCGCTGAGCGCCCAGTGCAGTGAAGCGAGTGGCGTTCCCATAGCATCTGTTTTCGTATCGAGAAAAACTCGCGAGTCGCGGTTGGGTGCAGATTCAAAACGACTAAACATGCTGTAAGCGATGTGATAGTGTTTTTTGAATCGCTTGGTTATTTTGTTTTCTTCTGCGTTTTTGTTTTCGGTTTGAACGGCGGCGATGTTTTGCCGTGGGTCATCACTTGCCCACGACTTGCTGTGCGCGCGCAGGCGGTTGGCTACATCCAGCGGACTCAGCGAAATGGTGCCGTTGGTGATGCCGAGTTGCTTTTGCATGGCAGGTTTAACGGCGATCTCGGCGCGGGCTTCCATGTTTAACATGTACAACGCCAGGTCGTTTGGTTCAACCAGCCACAATTCGCCCGATCGCACTTCGATGTGTTCCATAAAATAGCGACCCACCACATCGTTTTGGTTACCGAGTCCGCCGGGTTGTTGTTTATTGGCGGCCAGCAACATTCGCGCATTTTGAATGGCGCCGGCAGCAAGAATGAATTGTTTTGCTTTAACGGTATACGATTTTCCCTCCAGGTTTTTTACTTCGGCTTCCGTTACCAGGTTTCCTTCGGCATTGGTGGTCAGGTTCGTGAGGTTGGCGAAGGTATAGAGTTGAATATTGGGTGCGTTGACAATGGCTTCGCGGTATTTTTTTCCGAAACGTGTCGGCGGACTAATCTTCCAAATTTTATCCCAGAGATAATCATTGTGTGGAAACAGTTGCTTGAATTTCGGTTTGGTATCGAGCCAGTAATCGACCGACCATTGGTAAGGGCCGAGTTCAACCAGCTCGTGTGCTTTGGGATAGAAGGCTTCCAGTTCGTCGAGCGAAATGGGCCAGCCACTATCCGTTATCCACGATCGTTTTTCTATATCGATCGGGTCCAGTTTGGCGCAGAAGCCGCCCCAATGACCAGATGTGCCACCGAAATAATGCAGCCGGGTAGATTTTAATGGATAGTAGGGAAGCCCGGTATTTTCACCTTTGTAAGAGTCTTGTATTTTATCGTCGTAGTCGAAGCCGGCCGACTCTAACAAGACGACTTTTTCTTTTTTGCCAATCCAATCAAGTGCGATACTGATGCCGGCAGGTCCTGCACCAATTATACAAATATCGGTTTCGATTGTAGCGTTGTTTTCCAAATCCCTGGCATCAATATGCATATCAGGTGTTTTGCGAGTGGTTCAGAAAATGTAAGGCAGCAATTCTGCAATCGGTTTGTGTAAGCACCCAACCATCTGTGATCATGGTCTCCATCCTGGCAAATTCGGCTTTGCTTTTGGCATGCACAAAATTGATCAGTTGTTGGGTATTGCAATTGTCATAGTTAGCAATAGTACTGCCCTTCAACAAGCTGGCTTTAATGGCAGCCAGGTTGTTTTCGGCCGGATTATTTTCGGTCCATCGTTTTCCGATGCTGAACAGTGCTTTGTCGCCGCAGAGTTCAATTAATTCATCTTCCGGACCAGTAGCGTCAGGTTTGAGCAGGTTACTATAATTGAAAACCAGGGCGGGGGCGCCGATAGCGGCAGCACCCATTGCCAGCCAGCGGATAAACTTCCTCCTTTGGAGAGAATAGGGATGGGGGTTCAGGTTATCCATGGTCGACAAAATACTCATTTAAATCATTTTTCAAAATCCCCTACCGGAAAAACACCAGGGGTTAATCGCGTTTTTACTTGAATTTCATAGCGTTATGTCCGTAAACTTTCTATGTTGTTTTTTTCCAGGCTTTCGCTTGTCCAGACCAAAGGAATTCAATTTCCGGTTAACGGGCAACCGGGAAAAGTCCCCTGTGTTTGCATTTCGAGTTTTTTTGTATTAGTTTCACCGCCGATTCCTTACCTATATCCTTTCTGAGCAACCCCCCAATTTTTCCTTTGCTTGTCTAGTATTTCGGATTTGATCTCCATATCCCTGAATTCCTGTGCTCGAACCTCCATTAGAAACTTTACAAAAGGGATACATGAAAATTGAAACTGTTTGGTCTAGGGTTACCTTAAGGAACTTTCTACTTCCCTGTTTTATTTTTATTTCATTGCTGACGGCAAAGGCCAATGGGCCGGATAATTATTTTGCCACATCAACTATCGTAAATGTAACGCCCGGTGGTGCGCTGAGACTTGGAGTACCATTTACTGTGTACGGCACTTATACAGGTGCTGCAGACAAAGTGGAGATTTCATTAAGTACACAAACTTCGTATAATGATGGTGGCGTAAATGGTGGTACTATAAGTTATGAACTGGGAGATAACGTGGGTTATCGCGAGGTAACGATCACGGGTGCCAATACCTGGGAGTTTACCTATACGCCAACACATCCAGGCAATATTTTGCTCAGAAGTCGTGCGCTTGAAGGAGGTGTTTATAGTGCAATATCGACTTATACAGTGAGTGTTTTAGCGAACCCTTCGCCTACTAGCAGTACAGGAGGTCCAATATTGGTTCTTTACGATCCTTCCGACCCATTTGGTCAGTACACAGCAGAAATTCTGCGCAATGAAGGATTAAAATCTTTTGCATTAGCGCCTGTAGCCGCTATGAATACAGCTGGTTACTTGCTAGCAGATTATGACGTTGTTATTTTAGCCAAAACGGCATTGTCTGGCCTTCAGGTCTCTGCGCTAACAGATTTTGTAACGGTGCAAGGTGGCAACCTGATAGCCTACAGACCTGATGCACAACTAGACGGTCTTATGGGAATTACAGGCCGAAGTAATGATGCTCGCTCCAACCAATACTTACAAGTAGTTACAACAGCAGGTACGCCTGGAGCGGGAATTGTTGGTGAAACAATGCAGTTTCATGATGTAGCAGATAACTATACCATTGGAAGTGACGCTACAGCTATTGCCTATTTTCACAGCACCTCAACACCGGGAACGCCAACAAATCCAGCCATTTCTCAACGCATATATGCATCCAAAGGAAGAGCAATTGCTTATGCCTACGACCTAAACAGATCAATCGTTTTTACCCGTCAGGGAAACCTAGCGTGGAAATACCAGCCGCGCTCACCTAGTCCACCGGTGGGCGCTGGCAACTGGCCTTTCCAAATACCACCAGGCACGAACTGGCCGATACGGGCAGACGACTTATTTTATGGGAATATGGCCAGCGACCCGCAGCCCGACTGGGTGGACTTGAATAAGATTCAGATTCCGCAGGCTGATGAACAACAACGGCTATTGGTCAATATTGTTCAACTGGCAAACTATCATCGAAAACCATTGCCTAAATTCTGGTATTTCCCCAGAAAGGTGAAGGGTGTTTTTGTTATGACGGGTGATGATCACTCGAGACAATCACTCGGTGCCACCAATCCTGAGTCGCTGACCGGTGCATATTTCAATCTTTTCAAACAAAGAACGCCGGCAGGATATGACAATGCTGCGGGGGTAGCTGATTGGAGAGCGATTAGAGGAACTTCTTATATCTACGACGATTCCAGGCATGTTAACGACAGCGTTGCTTATTATTCAAACCAAGGTTTTGAATTGAGCACCCATTTCCAAACCAACCACAACAATTTGCCAGACGGGATAATTCCGTTTTGGATGAATACGCAATTGGCAGATCTCAGAACGCATAATCCGTCTATCGAGCCATTCAGCACCGAAAGGACCCACGCCATTGTATGGACAGGTTGGGCGCATTTCCCTCGCATTGCCAGTAATGAATATGGCATTCGCCTTGATGTCAACTATTATCACTTTCCGCCATCGTGGATCGGCTATATTTCACCAGGTGGCGAACGCAATGGTATGTACACAGGATCAGCTATGCCTATGCGATTTGCTGATTCAAATGGGGTGTTGATTAATTCCTATCAGGTAGTAACGCAGTTAACCGATGAGTCAGCGCAAACTTACCCGAAGGCCCCCCAGGATTTAGTGAATGGAATTGTCAATAGGGGTTTCTATGGCGCTTATTGTGTAAACTGGCATACAGACAATCACGATATGAGTGGAGCAAATGCTGTGATTGATGTTGCATTATCAAACAATATTCCGATCATTTCATCCAGACAATTGTTGAATTGGCTGGACGCGAAAGAAACAACAAATTTCAACTCCATTGTATGGTCAGGGAATATACTCTCCTTCACCATTAGTGGCGGAGCAAGAAACCTCAATCTCATGCTGCCAAATGAACTTGAAGATAATTTGCAATTAATTGAGGTTAGAAGAAACGGCACACCCGTTGCCATTTCAAGAGATCCCATTGCAGGAATCGTTTATGGTTTTGTCGATGCTGACCCCGGATCCTACCAGGCGATATACAGCCTACCTGCTTGCGAGCCAATGGCACCGATACTGGAAACCGATAAAACAACCTTGTGTCCCGGCGAAGAAGCACATTTGTCAATCACCACCAATAGCACGAAGGGTCCTTTCACGGTGCTAGTGAATGGTACCAGCTATCCAAATGTTACATCGGGAAATAGTTTTGCCACTATACAGGCGGCGTCATCCAGTATAGAACATCTATTTGATGGGACACCCTCACCAGGCCAATTTGCAGACAATGGAGAAATGGAAGCTGGGGTTCAATTTACAGTTACGGCGCCTGGCCTGATTGACGGTATTCGATTCCTGCCCAGCAGCAATATTCCTTCGGGCGGCTCAAGACCGGTTAGACTTTGGTTGAATAGCGGTAGCGGCGGCTCGGTCATCGCTAGTGGCTCAACGTCCAATGAAACCAACTCCGGCTGGCAACAGGTTATTTTTGCTACCCCCGTGGCGGTTACGCCGGGGCAAACCTATACGGCATCTATGCATATACCTGCCAATGTTCAATATGTTGCCGCAAATGGTGGGTATAATGTGGCTCGAACAAGTGACCCGGGCGGTCATGTATCGGTAGCTATTGGCGGGGGCGTTTATACTTACGGCGCATACGATCTTACCTCCCCCTTCCCTAATGCATCTTACCAGAATTCAGATTACTACGTCGACGTAATCTATCGGCAAGGAACAATTAGTGAAACCACCACTTACAACCTTACTTCCATCACCAACAAAGATGGCTGCACGGAAACAGTGACGGGACAATCAGTCACCATCACCATTGATCCGAATTGTACGGTTACACCGGTGAAATTTGTCAGCTTCACAGGGCAGGCGCAGGGCAGCAATGCGGTGCTGCAATGGGTTACTGCCATGGAAGAAAACAGTAGTCACTACGAAGTGGAAAGAAGTACCGATGGTCAACATTATGTAAGCGTTGGTCGCGTGCAGGCCGCGGGTACTACCAGCCTCACCAGCAACTATCGTTTCACCGATCCCGCCCTGCAACCGCACCGCTATTTCTATCGCTTGAAACAAGTGGATATCGATAAAAAATTCGTGTATTCTGCTGTTATATCGATCGTAATTGGCGGCACCGCACAAGAATTCCAGTTGTTACAAAATACACCGAACCCGTTGGCTGGAACGGCAGTCATTACCTATGTGGTGCCGGTGAATGCACACCTGCGACTGGCCTTGTACGACAATACCGGCCGCATGATCAAAGTATTGGCCCAGGGCGCACACCAGCCTGGCAGCTATCGGGTAACCGTTGGCAAGGGCCAGATGTCGACCGGTATCTATTATTACCGCCTCGATGCCGATAAAACCAGCCTCATTAAGAAAATGGTGGTTCAGTAAGCATTACCAGCGTATACACCAGCCGCTCCCGAAAGGGGGCGGCTTTTTTAGTCGACAATCGGGCTGACTAACACTTGTTAGGTTCTTTTTATTATTTTCGCTCTCTTAAATGATCGCATGCATTTCACGCTTACTGAAGAACAACAAATGATCCGCCAGGCCGCCCGCGATTTTGCCCAACAACAATGTTTGCCGGGTGTGATCGAGCGCGACGAGAAACAAATTTTTCCGCGAGAGCAGGTGATGCAGCTCGCTGAACTCGGTTTTATGGGTATGATGGTGAGCCCTGCCTACGGCGGATCAGGGCTTGATACAGTCAGTTACGTTTTGGCCATGGAGGAGATCAGTAAAATTGACGCCAGTACCAGTGTGTGCATGAGCGTGAACAATAGCCTGGTTTGCTGGGGACTCGAAAACTATGGCACCGAAGCGCAGAAACAGAAATACCTGACACCCCTGGCCCAGGGCCGCAAAAACGGCGAATTGTATATCGGCGCTTTCCTGCTCAGTGAACCCGAAGCCGGCAGTGATGCCACTTCGCAACATACTTCGGCCGTTGACAAAGGCGACTATTACCTGCTCAATGGCATCAAGAACTGGATCACCAATGGCTCATCGGCCTCGGTGTACCTGGTCATTGCACAAACCGACAATACACTTGGCTCGCACGGCATCAATGCATTTATTGTTGAGAAGAACTCGCCCGGTGTACAAGTGGGTGCCAAAGAAAACAAGATGGGCATCAGGGGAAGTGATACGCACAGCATTTCTTTCATTGATGTGAAAGTGCCGAAAGAAAATCGCATTGGCGATGATGGATTCGGTTTCAAGTTTGCGATGAAAACACTGGCCGGTGGTCGTATCGGCATCGCTTCGCAGGCATTGGGTATTGCCAGTGGGGCGTATGAACGTGCGCTGGCATATTCAAAACAGCGCAAAGCATTCGGTAAAGAGATCATGAACCACCAGGCCATCCAGTTTAAACTGGCAGATATGGCTACGCGCATTGAAGCGTCCCGACTCATGTGCCTCAAAGCCGCCTGGGAAAAAGACAACGGTCTCGACTATACGTTGAGTGGCTCCATGGCCAAAGTATATGCTTCCGAAACGGCCATGTGGGTGACTACCGAAGCAGTACAAGTGCACGGCGGTTATGGTTATGTGAAAGAATACCATGTAGAGCGACTGATGCGTGATGCTAAAATCACCCAGATATACGAAGGCACCTCTGAAGTGCAACGTATCGTGATTGGCCGATCTGTATTGAAAGATTGATTCGACCCATTCCCACAAACGCCCACTCAAAACTAATTGGTAGTTTTGCGCCATGGCTATTGATCTACCTGCTTATCATGCTATACTCGCTGTTTGTAAATCGTATCAGGCTACCCTGGTAGCGGTGAGCAAAACCAAATCGGTAGAAGACATCCGCGCTTTGTACAACGCGGGACAGCGCGATTTTGGTGAAAATTATGTGCAGGAATTGCTCGAAAAACAACCGCTTTTGCCGGCCGATATCCGATGGCATTTTATCGGTCACCTGCAATCCAATAAAGTGAAACAGATAGCGCCTTTTGTTCACCTGATCCATGCGGTGGACAGTGTAAAATTGTTGCAAGAGATCAGCAAACAATCGGCTAAGTACAACCGGCCCATCCATTGCCTCTTACAGGTGCATATCGCCCAGGAAGAAACCAAATTCGGTTTTGATGAAGAAGGCTTGCAGGACCTCTGGCAGCAAAAGCAGCTATCGCCCGAAAAATTTGCAGCAGCCGTGCTGGCGGGATTTATGGGAATGGCCAGTTTTACCGATGATACCCAACAAGTGAGAAAGGAGTTTCAACAACTAAAAACCATCGCTGATCAATGGCTGCCCGGCGGTATTTTGTCAATGGGCATGAGTGCCGATTACCAATGGGCGCTGGAAGAAGGCAGTAATATGATCCGCGTGGGCAGTCTGCTCTTCGGTACGCGGTGAAAATGCGCGAAAGAATAGTAAGTTTGGGGCATGGATACGAAAGAAGAGAAAAGCCACAATTTTATTGAAGAGATTGTTGAGAGCGATCTAGCCGCCGGGAAATACAAAGAAATCGTTACGCGTTTTCCGCCCGAACCCAACGGCTACCTGCACATTGGCCATGCCAGCAGCATCTGCCTGAACTTTGGCCTCACCAATAAATTTCCCGGTTATACCAACCTGCGGTTTGACGATACCAATCCGGTGACGGAAGACACTGAATATGTGGAAAGCATCAAAGATGATATCCGTTGGCTGGGCTTTACCTGGAAGAATGAACTATACGCCTCGGATTATTTTGGAAAATTATATGATTTCGCGGTACAATTGATCAAGAAAGGACTCGCCTACGTGGATGATTCCACCGCCGACGCCATTGCGGCATTAAAAGGCACGCCCACGCAGCCCGGTGTGGACAGTCCGTTTCGCAATCGGTCGGTAGAAGAGAACCTGGATCTTTTTGCACGCATGAAGGCGGGCGAATTTCCCGACGGTGCGCGTACCCTCCGGGTGAAAATTGATATGGCGCATCCGAATATGCTGATGCGTGATCCCATCTTGTACCGCATTAAACATGCGCATCACCATCGTACGGGTAACGACTGGTGCATTTATCCCATGTACGATTTTGCGCATGGACAGAGTGATTCGATCGAACACATCACCCATTCGCTTTGCACGCTGGAGTTTGTGCCACACCGCGAGTTGTACGACTGGCTGATCCAAACACTAGAGATTTATCCTTCGCACCAATACGAGTTTGCGCGCCGGAATATCAATTATACGGTGACCAGTAAACGAAAACTTTTGCAACTCGTGAATGAGAAGTTCGTAGATGGCTGGGATGATCCGCGCATGCCAACGATCAGTGGATTGCGCCGTCGCGGTTATACCCCCGAAAGCATTCGTGATTTTTGTGATCGCATTGGCATTGCCAAACGCGAAAACCTGATCGATGTATCGCTGCTTGAGTTTTGTATTCGCGAAGATTTGAATAAGATCGCCTTGCGGCGGATGGTGGTATTTGACCCGTTGAAACTGGTTATAACCAATTATCCCGAAGGGAAAACCGAAATGCTGCAAAGCGAAGAGAATCCGGAGGCAGAAAAAATTGAAGTCCGCGATATTCCTTTCAGTCGCGAGTTGTATATCGAGAAAGAAGATTTCATGGAGAACCCGCCAAAGAAATTCTTCCGCCTGGCGCCTGGCCAAATGGTTCGGCTCAAGAGCGCTTATATCATCAAATGCGATGAAGTGATCAAAGACGAAAACGGCAACATCATCGAACTACGATGCTCTTATATTCCCGAAAGCCGCAGTGGCGCTGATACTTCTGGCATCAATGTGAAAGGCACCCTGCATTGGGTTAGCATTCCGCATGCCGTAAGTGCTGAAGTGCGTTTGTACGATCGATTGTTCCGTGTTGAAGACCCGGGCAACGAGGAGGGTGATTTCAAGGAATACATCAACCCCGACTCGCTGCAGGTAATCAGTCATGTATATGCTGAACCCGCACTACTCAAAAGCCGTTTCGGTGATCGGTACCAGTTTCTTCGAAAAGGGTATTTCACGCTCGATAAAGACAGCTCGGAAGAAAACCTGGTGTTCAATAGAACGGTGACATTAAAAGATACCTGGGCCAAAGAAAAAAGCAAGACATAAGCTTGGCTTGTTTAAGGTTTAAGGTCTAAGGTTTAAAGTTGCTGCCGCGTGCGGAGGGTATGCGTTGTTTTTTGCTTGTTGAATGTAAGGGGTGGGTTGTTTTCATTATTGTTGCGGAGGTATATGTTGAGTAGAATGAATGTAGCTACAAAGCTGTGTTGGTTGCAAGCGGTATAGGTTGCAAGCGGTATAAGTTGCAAGCGGTGTAAGTTTCAAAGGAGCGTAAGTTGCAAGGTTGGCAAGTTGCAAGCGGTGTAGGTTGCAAGCGGTGTAAGTTGCAAAGGAGCGTAAGTTTGTAAGGGGTAAGTTTAAAATGACTGCGAGCGAAAATGACCTTGAAGGCGTTTGAACGTAGGTGCATTTGAACAAAGAAGCAAAGAAATGATTCAAGCTGATTTAATGAAGATTCAAATGCTTGCGCTGTTGTTTATGACCTCGATTGTTGTCAAAAGTCAAATAGTTGATAGCGGGTATTTGCATTTTATTGGCAAAGAAATGCGACGGCTTCAGCCCAATGGCAATTTGTACTATGCCGACAGGTTACAAAAAAGCGACTATGTAGACATCCTAAAAAATGCGAAGCTTGGCTTTAAAGAACTGGAAAGGAAAGGACTTAGCTTCAACAATGCAGAAAGGAAATATATTTTTGCACAGTTGAAAAGAATGGATGAATCTGTGCAGGCTGATACGCTTTTTCCAAATTCTCAAAGACTTCGGTTCGATACACTTATTCCTTTTGTTGAAAGGCAGTTTCGGAAAAGAGTTGACGCTATTCAATTGTCATCCTCGCCAGCAAAAGCGGGCAGTTATTTTGAGAATGTAACCTGGGCTTTTAGTTTTAGTGATCCAATCTACTTGAGAAAAAAGTCGATATTGATTTATTTTTTTAGATACTATGTTAATAGTGGCGGCGAGGTTGCCATTTGGGTCTATCAAAAAGGAAACGACCATTGGAAAAGAATCGGCGCTTTAGGTGGAGGCGCCTGGTGATGAGGCGGTATGTTATCAGTAGCGCATATTACCAGTAGCTCAAGTTATTAATATCGCAAGGTATCTATTGCGCATGAAAACATTGCTTGCATACAAATATGTTCTGCATTGGCAGCATTAGCTAACTCGTTAAACGTATTCCCGCACGCGGTAGCAACCTTAAACCTTAGACCTTAAACCTTAAACTGCCAGGGCAAGGGCTTGGGCTACTTGCTTGTTTTGCTTTTTTTCGCCGCATAGTCAAAAACAATATTGCAAAATGCTTTCACGCCTACGTCGAGCATGCTGTCGTCAACATAGAAGTCGGGCGTGTGGTGGCCGCCTGTTTTCGATGGATCACCGCCCTTGGGCATGCCGCCCAGATTGAAGAAGAGGGTGGGGGTGTTTTCTCCAAAGAAAGAAAAATCTTCGGCACCAGTGGTCCAGATCGACAATGCCGTATTTGCTTTGCCTGCTGCTTTTTCAAGTGAAGGGGCCAGTAAATAGGTGAGGGCAGAGTCGTTATAGGTAACCAGCGTTTTGGTATCGATGGTGAGATCAATGGTTGCATTGTTGGCTTCTCCGATCTTCTCTACCATTTTCCGGATGCGGGCATGCACATCTTTCTGCATTTTCGGATCAAGGGTGCGAATTGTTCCTTCCAATTGTGCTTCTTCGGGAATGATGTTCGCGCGCACACCGCTGTGAAATTTAGCAATGGTTACTACTACGGGCGCTTTCACGATGTCTTCTTGTCTGCTTACAATGGTTTGCAGTGAATTGATGATTTGCGAACCCACATTGATGGGGTCAACGCCCAACCAGGGCGTAGAGCCGTGTGCCTGCTTGCCTTTGATTTTTATCGAGATCCAATCCGACGATGCCATGGATGCGCCAGGTTTGTAACGGATCTGGCCAATTTCGAGTCCGCCGGCAATATGCAATCCCACAACCGCATCCACTTTCGGGTTCTCCATCACGCCTTCTTTGATCATCAGTGGCGCGCCGCCTTCTTCATTTCCGGGTGCACCTTCTTCTGCCGGCTGAAAGAAAAACTTAACCGTTCCGGGCAGGTCTTTTTTCATGCTGGCCAATACTTCGGCGGTGGCCATGAGGATGGCTGTATGGGTGTCGTGTCCGCAGGCATGCATCACCGGCACGGTTTGGCCCAGGTAATCGGCTTTCACGGTCGATTTCCAGGGAATATTCGCCCTTTCCTCTACTGGCAGTGCATCAATATCAGCGCGGATGGCAATCACCGGGCCGGGTTTGTCGCCTTTCAGAATGCCTAGCACACCGGTTTTGGCCACTTTGTCGTGCACTTCAATACCGAGCGAACGCAGGTGTGCTGCGATGTATTCGCCTGTTTTCACTTCGCGATTTGATAATTCTGGATGTTCGTGGATGTATCGCCGCCATTCAATGAGTTTGGGTAGAATTGCCTTGGCTTTGGCATCAATAATGGCGCTCATATCTTTTTGGGCGGCCGCTGTCAACGACAGAAGCAAACAGCCCATAAGCAGTTTCAAATGGAATTTCATGTGTGTTTTGGTTGAAGGCTTAATTTAGCAAAATATTTCCAACTGCGTTAAGGCCTGTTCAGTAGTATTCACCTTAAAAATTAGTTTATGAAACGGAACAGGTTTATTGTGCTGATTGCGATGGTTGTGATCAGCTTCTGCAACTTTGGTTGCTCCAGCTCACTGAATTCATTAACCACGGCCACCAACCTCCTGGGCGTGCTGGGAAAGAATCCCAATCTTTCTTCCTTTAGTGGCTTGTTAAACAAAGTGCCTGCGGTGGGTAAGTTATTGGGTGGAAGCAGTCCGCTGACAGTGCTGGCACCCAGCAATGATGCGCTCGCTTCTCTGGGGCAGGATGCAATTACCAAACTCACCGGTAGCAAAGAAGGATTGTCCCAGCTCGCCGGACTGTTAAAGAATCACTTGGTAGCCGGCAAAGTAAGTGCCAGTGATCTTGCCAGCGGTACATTGAAAACCCTGGCAGGCAACCCAGTTACGCTCGATGCAGGCTCGTTGGTCGGCAGTGCCGAATCGGCCGACAATGGCGTCATCCAAGTCATCAATAAAGTGTTGCAATAAATTGTTGTTGCGGTTGGTTGGAAAGATTGAATGCGTTGAACTACGCATATGGATGTTTCAGCAACGCTAACGGTGTTCGCCAAAAACACTTCTGAGTTCATCGGCGATTTCACCCAAGCTGCATTTGTTTTCGACCGCTTCGATGACCGTCGGCATAATATTTTCGTCACTGGCTGCTTTGTCGTTCAGCGTTTGTAAAATCCGATCCACCAGAGCCGGATCACGCTGATTGCGCAGGGCAGCCAGTTTTTCTGTTTGCACTTGTCTGATGCTGTCATCCACCGAAAAAATAGGCGTGTTTTGTTTTTCGACGGTTTCAAACGCATTCACACCCACCACGATTTTTTCGCCTTTCTCCAGTTCCTGCTGAAAGCGATAAGCGCTGCTGGCTATTTCATCTTGCATGAAACCCTGTTCCAGCGCGGCTACGCTACCACCCATGCGATCGACCTGTGTGATAAGGTCCCAGGCTTTTTCTTCGATGGCTGCTGTCAGTGATTCAACATAAAAAGAACCTGCCAATGGATCAACGGTATCGGTCACACCACTCTCAAATGCGATGATCTGTTGGGTGCGCAGCGCAATGCGGGCTGCTTCTTCTGTGGGCAGGCTTAATGCTTCGTCGTAACCATTGGTATGCAGAGATTGTGTGCCACCTAAAACCGCAGCGAGTGATTGCAGGGTAACGCGACTGATATTATTCAATGGTTGTTGCGCGGTTAAAGTGCTTCCACCTGTTTGTGAATGGAAGCGCAACATCATCGCTTTCGGATCGGTGGCCCCGAGCGATTGCATGATGGTGGCCCACATTCTGCGGGCAGCGCGAAACTTGGCTACTTCTTCAAAGAGATTATTATGGGCATTGAAGAAAAAAGAGAGTCGCCGGCCGAGGGTATTGATATCGATCTTTTTTTCGAGCGCTGCTTTCACATAGGCCTTGCCGTTACTTAGGGTAAATGCCAGTTCCTGCGCGGCGGTTGATCCCGCTTCGCGGATATGGTATCCTGAAATCGAAATCGTATTCCATTTTGGAAGCTCAACGCTGCACCATTCAAACACGTCGGTGATGATGCGCATGGAGGGTTTCGGTGGATAGATGAATGTGCCACGGGCAGCATATTCTTTCAGGATATCGTTCTGTATGGTGCCCGTTAATTTTTTGAGATCGGCGCCTTTTTGTTTGGCCATGGCCACATACAAGGCGAGCAAAATAAATGCCGTTGCATTGATCGTCATGGAGGTGGATACCTGTTCGGGTTGAATGCCTTTGAACAAGGTATGCATATCATCCAGGCTGTCGATTGCTACGCCTACCTTTCCCACTTCCCCTTCTGCCAGCGGATGATCGCTGTCGTACCCGATTTGTGTCGGCAGGTCGAAGGCAACACTGAGCCCTGTAACGCCTTGCGACAATAGGTAGTGGTATCTTTCGTTGGAAGCTTCGGCAGTACTGAAGCCTGCATACTGTCGCATGGTCCAGGGTTTGCCCCGGTACATATCTTCCTGCACACCACGGGTGAATGGAAAGCTACCGGCTATTTCCTGGCCGTTGAAAGCGGCGGGTAAATCTGCTTGTTGATAGATCTTCTTTACCTCGATCCCGCTGTCGGTATGAATATTTTTCGACATCAATTTATTACATCAGCCGTTATACCATTAGCTTGCGGGCCTCATGGCTGAGTGCTTCCTGCACCAACGAATGCATGGAGCCTTGCGGTTGACTCATCAACAATTCCAGAATTCTTCTGTTGAGTTCGACGCCACTGGTTTCAGCTGGCAAGATACCGGCCATCTGGTTAATGATATGGATGTTCTGGTCTTTGAGCGTGCGAATGGCCTCCCAGGCTTCGTTGCTCACATATATCTGCTGCGACAGGTTGTAATCAAATTCCTGGCGAATGGTTTGGGTGAGCAGGGATTGCATTTCGCGCATCGACAAACCCGGCTCATTGCTTCGACTGATCAGGTTGGGCAGTGCGATTCTTTCCGCCAATATGACCAGACGTTCGTATGCCTGTAATTTAAGTTGTTTTGTATTGAGGTTATCTGTGGCGGATGGCTGCGTTAATTGAATATTATCTACTTTCTTATCGCGCATATAGTAGAAGAAATAGAGTCCGGCAATAATAACAAGCAATCCAAATGCAATCAGAAACATCGTTGTCGTATCCATACAGGCCGATTTGTAGTCTTTTAACCTACAAAATTAAGTGTTATTTTTGTAGCAAAGTGGAAACTGTATGGAAACGACAATAGCCGCGCCGGTGGTATTAACAGCCGGTGCCATCAAAGAAATAAAAAGCCTGATGGCGGCGCCAGATTTTGACCGTACGCAATTGCTGCGTATCGGGGTGAAGGGAGGCGGCTGTTCGGGATTAAGCTATGTGTTGGGGTTCGATCAACCCGATACGGCCAATGATGACCATTTTACGATTGAAGACATACCCTGTATCATGAACAGATCCCAGGGCATCTACCTCGCCGGCATGGAGATCGACTGGCAGGATGGCCTCAACAACCGCGGCTTTACCTTCCGCAATCCAAACGCCAGCAAAACCTGCGGATGTGGAACAAGCTTTGCCATCTAAAGGGCTGAAAGTCGAGATTCAAATGGTAGTTTAAGGTTTAAGGTTTAAGCGAGCTACTGGTTTTAGGTAAAAAGTGTGGCGTTTAAGGTTGCTGCCGCGTGCGGGGGTGCTGTTGTTTTTTCTTGGCCATTGTATGTAGCATTTCAATGGAGACTGTTCTTCGATTTATTTTGAACGATTTTTTTGAATGAAAGGAATACTAATTGTCGAATTTCTTTCAATTATATACTTGAAATTCATTGGCTATCGACGATCGAATTTCGTTTGACATTGCATGTCAAGTTTCAATGGTTGCCTCGATGCACTTACTAAGATTTGTCACTAATATATAAGTAAGTTTTCCCCCCCCAATTGTCGACGACGTTTTGTCAACTGCCCTTAAACGGGCAATTATAAACGGATGCTTTTAAGCGTATACTTTTTGACGGCTACAATAAAAAATACAAATCCCATCTAAATGAATGCCGACATTGAATTGTACTACTAGACTGAATAGCACCACCAAACCTCCAACGCAAATTAATCCCGCCACAAAATAAGTCCCGCCACTAAAGAGCGCCACTAAACCTACCCAAACACCAAACCTACCCAAACACAAATCCCGCCACCAATCAAAAAGGCAACTTGCCTATGAAGCAAATTGCCTTTCTTTTTGGCTGCACAGCCAGCGGCAGCAACCTTAAACCCTTAAACTTTACACCTTAAACTATTGCTCAGTTTTCTTGTTCCAGGTTTGACTCACCCAGTGGCTTGTCTTTGCCGAAGTCCACAAGGATCGGTGCTGCTACAAAGATGGAAGAGTAACAACCGGTGATCACACCGATCAGCATCGCGAAGGCGAAACCTTTGGTTACTTCACCACCTACCAGGAACAACACCAGGATGGTCAGGAATACAGTTACCGAAGTCATGATGGTACGACTCAGGGTATCATTGATCGATTTATTGATGATAGTGGCTTTGCTGGCCCCTTTCATCAGGTGGCTGTTTTCACGCACCCGATCGAATACAATCACGGTATCGTTCATCGAGAAACCAATCACCGTCAGGATCGCTGCAATAAAGTGCTGATCGATCTCAAGCGGGAAGGGTACAATATTCTTGAAGAAGGAGAACACTGCCAGCGTTACCAACACGTCGTGCAACAAAGCCACAATGGTTCCCAGTGAATATCGCCAGTCGCGGAAGCGGATCAGGATATACAAAGTGATCGCCAGGAGCGACCAGAATGTAGCCCATTTAGCACCCGATTTCAAGTCGTCGGAAATCGTCGGGTCAACACGCTTGCTGGCTTGCTTGTACTTGGTATTGAATTCTGCTGCGGTGGTATTGGCGGGCAGGAATGGTTTCAAGCCTTCAAAGAGTTTAGCCTGCACTTCCGCATCGGCTTCGGGGGATGCTTTCTCCACCATATAATCGGTCGTGATATCCAACTGTGTTGGTCCGCCGTAGGTTTTAATCACCGGGTAACGATCAAATACTTTCTCCAACGCATCGCCCACTTCCTGCTCTTTCACCGCCTGCGGGAATTTAACAATATAGGAGCGACCGCCACTGAATTCAACACCTTGTTTGAAGCCATTGAACATGGCGCCAATACCCAGTGCCAATACGATGAAAGAAATAATATAGGTCACTTTCCGGTACTTCACGAAATTATACTGCGCATGTTTGAAAATGCTTCGGCTGATATTGGTGAAGTAGTTGAAGTGGCGGTTCTTATTGGTATAGAAATCAGTGATCAGTCGGCTAACCAAAATACCGCAGAACAAGCTCAGCAAAATACCGAGGATCTGCGTGGTGGCGAAGCCGAGTACGGGACCAAGACCGAAGTAGAACAAAATAATCGCGGTCAACAGGGTAGTGATGTGACCATCCAATACCGGCGCCAATGATCTACGGTAACCATCATTAACCGCCTGCTGGTAGCTCTTACCATGCGTCAGTTCGTCTTTGATACGTTCAAAGATGATAACGTTGGTATCAACCGCCATACCGATGGTCAGTACAAGCCCCGCAATACCGGCTGCTGTCAGTGTTGCATTCAGTGCACTCAACACCCCAACAGTGAAGAGCAGGTTCAGGATCAGCGCGATATTGGCCACCCATCCTGCTGTATTATAATACACCAACATCAACAGGAAGATGATGCCGAAAGAGATCACGAATGCCATGGTACCACCTTTAACGGCTTCCTGGCCGAGGGTCGGACCAACCACTTGTTCCTGTACAATTTTTGCAGGGGCATCGAGCTTTCCGCTCTTCAGGATATTTGCCAGATCCTGTCCTTCTTGTACCGTGAAAGAACCACTGATGGCAGAATTGCCGCCGGTGATGGCTTCGTTCACATTGGGTGCAGAGTAAACAATATCGTCGAGCACGATGGCGATGGCGCGACCTACATTATCGCCGGTCATCTTCGCCCAGATCTTTTCACCCTGCTTGTTCATGGACATATTCACCGTTACCTGGCTGGTAATGGAGTTGAAATCCTGGTAAGCATCGGTGATGTATTCGCCTTCAAGTTTTGCTTTATCGGTACCGGGTACTTTCTTGATGGCATAGAGCGGAACATAATCCATTTCTTTTCCGTCTTTGTCTTTCTCAGCCATGCCGTACAGAAACTTCACGTCGCCGGGCATATTGCCGGTAACCACCGGGTTGTTCAGGTAAGAAGAAACCAGTCCGGTGTCTTTGGTTGGTACAAAACCGAGATAGGGAGCAAACTCCGGACGGCCATCTTTATTCGCATCCTGCGGATTAACGAAAGAGATGGATGTGATCAACGGATGGTCTTTGCGAACCTGGTCGACCGACTGGCCAGCTTTGCTGGTATCGGTATTGCCTTTCAATACATCGGCCAGTGATTTATTGGCAGTGTCATTGGCTGCTTTAACGGTATCAATTTTCACTGTTTTAACCGTGTCTGCCAATTTAACACCTTTCAGTTCTGCAGCCAGTGCTTTATCAGCCGCTTCAAGGCTCTTGTCGAGCTCGCCAATATTATATACTTCGAAGAATTGCAGGTTGGCAGTAGACTGCAGGTATTTGCGAACACGTTCGGGATCAGAAGCACCGGCTAGTTCTACGGTAATGATACCCTTGTTTTCGTCGAGGCTGATATTGGGTTGCGCCACGCCAAACTTATCGATACGTTTGGTGAGTACATCGTAGGTCTGCTTCATCGCAGCTACAGATTGTTCGCGGATATATTTGATCACGGCGTCGTCGCTCGCATCAATCTTCAATTTGTTGCGGGTGCTATTGGCAAAAAGTGGTGCCAACTTAACGCCCGGGTTTAATTCCTTGAATGTTTGCGAGAAGATGGTGATGAAGTCTGCATCAGAATTTACTTTCCGCTTCAGCGCTTCTTCAATTGTTTTCTTCAGTACGGGATCAGAAGGATTGTTTGATAGTCCGCGGATCAATCCATCCAGCGCCACATCCATGGTTACGTTGATACCACCCTGCAGATCGAGACCCAGCAGCAGTTCACTCTCTTTAGCTTTCTGGTAGGTTTGTCCCCACCAGGTAATCTTTTCGTTTTTGGTGCTGTCTTGCAGAAAACGCACGCGCGCTTTCAGGATATCATCCAGGCTGTCTTTGTACAGCGCCTGTGTGCTAGGGTTTCCGGGATACTTTTGCGCAGGGGTTGGCAATGAATTTACAAACCGCTGGGCCTTTACTTCTATGGCTTTTTCGTGCTTATTCACAAACCAGGTGAAGGAAAGCTGGTACAGGGAAATCAGGATCAGGAATGCAGCAAAAATGCTCACCAGACTTCTCATCGCGTTTTTTGTTTCGTTATTTTTTAAAGAGGTGCAAATATAGGATTTCGCCCGAAATATTGACAGGGAAAGGGTTTGGGCCAACGGTTCATGCATTCGGCCTATCTTGCAGACCGGATTCTGGTGTCGGGATGGCAGCCCAAAAACGGGGTGCAGGCCGTTTGTTCGCCATTGAGGCGGACGCTGACACGGGAAAAGATGTCCAGATATGAGAAAAATCTTTATTCTGATAGTGGGTTTCCTCTTACTCATTGGTTGTCAGCGCGATGAAACCACGGGCAGTCCCAAGGCACGGATAGCAATCATCAATATGGCCCTTTCGAGCGATTCAGTCAATTTGTTGCTCGATGATATACCCTTGTTGACAACACCGGTGGCTTTTGGGGAGATCTCCGTCAGCAGCCAGGGCAATGGCGGGTATATTGAAACGGCACCGGGCATTCGTAATTCGACCTGGGTGGTGGGCGGCGAGGCCGTTTCGCTCAATAAATTTGTTTCCTGGAACGCGGGTGCCTATTACACATTGGTGCACTATGATTCGGTCGATGCCCAGCAGGTGGCGCAACTACTGATTGTAACCGACGCGCCATCGCAAAACGACAGTGTGGGGCGGGTGCGCTTCATCAATTGTTACCGGGGTGGCGACAGCATCAGCCTTTGGATGCATCGGATCAATGTGCTGGATACCTTGGGCATTGATACCGCCATACAGCGCCTGGTGAATAAAAAGCCATTTGTGGGCCGTGACAAATCGGTAAGCGGCAGTTTCAATTTTAGTTTGCGTCCGGGCAACTGGCAAATGATGATGAAAGACCGGTTTTACAATACGCTTTTTATGGATACCGTCACGATTAAGAACAACGAGCTTTATTCGATTTTGGCTGTGGGCCAGCCAGGCGGTACGGGCGACCTGAAACCGCAAATGAAGCTGTTATTACAGATGAAATAGTTAATTTCGCCGGCTGTTGACCCAAGCAAACAGAATAATCTACTCAACATACCATGTCTTTATCAGCGCGTTTACAACGCTTCAGTGAACCGGAAACGCTCCGGATGGCCAAAATGGGCCGTGAATTGCGTGCGAAAGGATTCGATGTCATCGACCTCAGCCTGGGAGAACCTGATTTTGATACGCCTGCCCATATCAAGGAAGCGGCGAAGAAAGCGGTGGATGACAACTGGAGTCATTATCCGCCAGTGGCGGGTTATCCCGACCTGCGGGAAGCGATCTGTGCCAAACTGAAGCGCGACAATAACCTCGACTATAAGCCGGAGAATATTTTGGTGTCAACCGGTGCCAAGCAAAGCATTGCCAACCTGATCATGGCACTGATTGATAAAGACGATGAGGTGATCATTCCGACGCCGTATTGGGTATCGTATTCAGAGATTGTTCGGATGAATGAAGGCAAACCGGTGATGATTCGCACCAAGGCCTCGGCCAATTACAAAGTAAGCGCCGCCGAAGTGGAAGCCGCTATCACCGACCGTACGAAATTGTTCATGTTTTCGTCGCCTTCGAATCCTACCGGTGCCGTATATACGAAAACAGAACTCGCTGCGCTGGCCGAGGTTTTCCGCAAGCATCCGCAGGTATATATCATGAGCGATGAGATTTATGAATACATCAACTACAATGGCAAACACGAAAGCATCGCACAATTTGCTGATATCAAAGATCGGGTAGTCATCATCAATGGCTTGAGCAAGGGTTTTGCGATGACCGGCTATCGCCTGGGTTATATCGCTGCTTCGCCCGAAATCGTAAAGGGCTGCGAAAAAGTGCAGGGCCAAATCACCAGTGGCGCCAATGCCGTAACGCAGAAAGCGGCGGTGGTGGCACTGACTACCGACCTTACGCCCAGCCGCGACATGGTAACCGCATTTGCTGAACGCAAAAAGACCATCATGCAATTGCTGGCCGAGATTCCTGGCGTTTCCTGCAATGAACCCGATGGTGCTTTTTATGTGTTTCCGGATATCTCTTCTTATTTCGGAAAATCAGATGGCAAGGTGACGATTCACAATTCAGACGAACTCTGTTTTTATATTCTGGAGAACGCCTATGTGACCACGGTGACAGGCAAGGCATTCGGAGAAGAAAATTGTATTCGAATTGCGTATACGAACAGCCTGCCGAAGATTAAGGAGGGGATGGCGCGTATTAAGGAAGTGCTCTCTAAGCTGCGGTAGGAGATCGCGGCGGTTGTTTCTCGCGGAGAGGTTTTTGTTTTGTTTCTCGCGGAGAAGTTTATTGCTGAGATGTTGTTTTGTTTCTCGCAGAGAGGTTTCTCGCAGAGACCACAGAGGAACAGAGGCTACGGTATATTTTTAGCCGTTCCGTTTTTGGAGCGGCTTTTTTGCGCGTAGAGGGATTCACGTCGAGTGGTTTTTTTTGTTTCTCGCGGAGAGGTTTCTCGCAGAGGCCGCAGAGGAACAGAGGCTACGGTATATTTTTAGCCGTTCCGTTTCTGGAGCGGCTTTTTTGCGCGTAGGGGGTTTCACGTCGAGTGGTTTTTTTTGTTTCTCGCGGAGAGGTTACTTACTGAGATGTTTTTTTGTTTCTCGCGGAGATGTTTCTCGCAGAGGCCGCGGAGGAACAGAGGCGGCGGTATATTTTTTAGGCCGTTCCGTTTTTGGAGCGACTTTTTATGGATGTTTTTTTCGCGCTGCGTTAGCTTGGTGATGCGTGATTTTTTACGATGTAGATATTTTTTTTCTCGCGGAGAGGTTTATTGCCGAGATGTTTTTTTGTTTCTCGCAGAGGCCGCGGAGGAACAGAGGCCGCTGTATTATTTAAAACTAATTTATTGGATGGATGATTGCTGCGGTATGCAGCGGCTTGGTTTGCATAATGATCCAAATGTGTGGCGAGGCGACATCATATTCTAAAGCACGATCGTGTGCACTAATTGTAGCGCTGAAACACAATAATTGCTGCGGCCATGTGCAATAGTTGCTATGCCTCTACACAATTATAGCGTTGTCTCTACGCAATAATTGCGTTGCCCAAGTATTATAATTATGGTGTAAACATAAAATGTGGTATGCATATAATTTACGGTACGCACATAAACTACGGTGTGCTCATACTCTAATTGCAGTGCCCACATACACTAACCGCAACACCCACATAAAAAAATCTCTGTTCCTCAGTGTTCTCTGCGAGAAACCTCTCTGCGAGAAACAAAACAAAAAAACATCTCTGCGAGAAACAAACCAAAAAGCGTCTCAGCGAGAAACAACCACCGCGATCTCCTCCTACATGCTCAGCGATCTCCCTGCAGCCGGAACAAACTATCGAGCCGCAAAACCTGCGGCAACACCAAATGCTGGTCATCGTTTACCACCACATAATCACATAACCGCATTTTAATCGATTCATCCAACTGCTTATCCATGCGATTTTTGATCTGCTCGCGCGAAAGCTGGTCGCGCTGCATTGCGCGCTGGATGCGCAGGGCGACAGGTGCAGATACACCAATCATCTTGTCCATCTGTCCGGCTGTGCCGGTTTCGAAAAACAGCGCTGCTTCTTTGATGGCATAGGGTGCATGCTGGCGCGCAAACCAGTCTTCGCCATATTGTATTACCGCGGGGTGTACAATGGCATTGAGGGCATCGAGCTTTTCCTGGTTGTTGAATACCTGTGCAGCGATGTAGGAACGGTTGAGCCGTTGGTCGGTATAGGCTGCGGGACCAAAAAGCCGGGTGATCTTTTCTACCAGCGATACATCGGTTTCCATCAACATTTTAGCCGTGTTGTCGGCATTATAAACAGGAATGCCCAGGTTTTCGAAAACCCGGGCAACCACTGATTTGCCGCTACCGATTCCACCGGTGATGCCGATGCGTAGCATGTTATTTTTTCTCGGCAACAGCAGCCACTGATTTATTCAGGCTCTGCGTCCACTCCAAAGAGATGGCTGATCTTTCAATCTTCATGTACGAGCCGGGGCTCACTTCCATTTCGATGGTGCCGTCGTCGTTTACTTTGTTTACTCTACCGTGAATGCCGGCGATGGTAACGATGCGATCTCCTTTCTGCATGTTCTCCTGAAACTGCTTGGCCAGTTTGGCTTTTTTGGCTTGCGGACGAATCATAAAGAGCCAAAATACCAGGATCATACCGCCCAGCAAAACCAGTTGCAAAGTGCCGCCACCTGCCGGGGCTTGTAAAAGCATTAAATTGTTCATGTGCTATTGATTGTAAAATTTTAAATGAATGTTGACGGAGTGTCGATTTTTTTCAAGGTTTGTAGCGCTGTTTTCTGGGTTTGAATAGCCGTTCTCCAGGTTTGATTAACTGTTCTCCAGGTTTGATTAGCCGTTCTCAGGATTTTTCCACTTCTACCCTGAAATGGAGTTCATGGGCCATGCTGCCGAGGGTATTGGCCCTCACCACGATGGTTTTATTGTTGATGCCGACCCGACCTTTTGAATTAAAACTGCCTTTGATGACGCCTGTTTTTCCCGGCAGGATCGGCTCTTTGGGCGGTTCTGCTGCTGTGCAGCCACAGGCGGGGTGAACGGATTCGATGACCAGGGGCTTATCCCCCGTATTGGTAAAGGTGAATGCCACGGCCAGGCTATCGCCCTCTTTTATTTTCCCATAATCGATGGTGGTTTTTTCCCAACTGATATGGGTGAAATTGCTGGAGTCGACCGCAGTGGCAGGCGCGGCTAGGGCCGGATTTACCGGTGTATTGGTCGCTTGTTCGCCGGGGCGCTCGGGTCCTGTTGTACAGGCGATGGCACCCAGGGCTAGTAATCCGCCAAAAATTATTTTCTTCATAGCTATTTTTTGAAACTTACTTTATGCAACCGGTCTTCGCGCTGCAGGTCTTTGTGAATATTGTCGAGTATGCCGTTGACGAATTGTCCGCTTTGCGGCGTGCTGTATTCTTTGGCAAGGTCGATGTATTCATTGATGGTGACCTTGGGCGGAATGGTTTCGAAATATAAAAATTCGCAGACCCCCATTTGCATCAGGATCATATCAAGGGTGGCAATCCGTTCGGGGTCCCAGTTTTTGAGCTTGGGTGTGATCAGGGCGAGGGTCTGTTCTTTTTTATCGATTACGGTGTTGAGCAGGTCTTTGGCGAAGTTGGCTTTGTCGTCGCTCATCAACTTACTGAAATCAAAACTGCCGGGTTTGTGCAGGTATTGTTGTACCAGTTGGTGAACCATTTCGCAATCATCGTCCCAGTTATTGAAATGTTCTTCCAGGTGGCTGGTAAAGATTTCGTTGCCGATCATGCCATTGGTATAAATATACTCTACTATCGCTTTTTCGTTTTTCGGATCGCGGCTTTCCTGTTGTATATAGGTCTTATATATGTCTGATTGCTGCAATTCGAGGTAGATTTTCCGTACGAGTTCTTTGTCGAGGTAGCGGGATAGTTTGTCGTCGGTAATGACCGACTGGAGTGATTTGTCTTCGAGCATTTTCCACAACAGGGTATTGCCCGCCAGTTTGGTGTTCACGGCAAGGTCTTCGGCCGAGGGAAGGTGTTTGGAAGCGCGGTTACGGGCATCGGTTTCGGCATAGCGCAGCACTTCTGTCAGGAAAAACAGGGTGTAGGCCAATAACTGCCGGGTTTGGTCGAAATGTTTGTTCAATAATCTGACAGGCTCTCCGGGATTGGCCGAACCCTCCATTGTATCCAGCGAATAAAGGGTTTGCATCACTTTAACCCGAATGATACGTCTGCTGATCATGCCTACAAGAACTTTGTTGAGTCGGCAAAGCTAAGGCTTTCACCTGTCTGCTGCCAACTGGCAGGTAAAATAAAACCGATAGTCAGGTAAATCATAACCTGACGGCAGGCAAAATAAGGTAGAATGTTACGGGTATTTCAAGCCCAATGTAGGAGGCAAAATGGCTGAAAAGGCCCTTAAAAGCAGCTTTTTGCTGATATTTTATTGAAAAGTGGGCTTACCACTGCCGGTATTCGAGAATCAGCTCTTTACCCGCACGGCACCTGCTGGCTGCCGAAGTTGCCAGCTGGCAGCGGTCCCTGACAGGCGGGAGGCAGTTTTGTCAGCCGGAAATGCAGGAAAGTGGCGGGAACCTGCTAAAATGACTTTAAAATTGGATTGGCATGTATTTCGTTTAGCTTTGCCGGCCCGGGGAAAGTTCTCCGGATTAAATTTTTCACTTAATTAAAACCAATCAATATGGCTAAGAAGTTGAACATTACGCCTCTGCACGACAGGGTGGTTGTGAAGCCGGCTCCTGCAGAAGAAAAAACAGCAGGCGGTATCATCATCCCTGATACGGCGAAAGAAAAGCCACAACGCGGAACTGTGGTTGCTGCCGGTCCTGGTAAAAAAGACGAACCCACACTGGTGAAAGTGGGCGACACGGTTCTGTACGGCAAATATGCAGGTACTGAACTGCAACTCGATGGTGGTGACTACCTCATCATGCGGGAGAGCGATATCCTCGCGATTGTTTAAAGCATTCCCATTCATAAACGATTTCAAACTGAAATAACATGGCAAAACAAATTTATTTCGATATCGACGCCCGGAACAAGATGAAGAAAGGGGTTGACACACTGGCCAACGCCGTGAAAGTTACCCTGGGTCCGAAAGGTCGTAACGTAGTGATAGAAAAGAAATTCGGTGCACCGGCTGTAACCAAAGACGGTGTAACGGTTGCTAAAGAAATTGAACTGGAAGACCCCATCGAAAACATGGGTGCCCAGATGGTGAAAGAAGTAGCCAGCAAAACCGCTGATGTTGCCGGCGACGGTACCACCACAGCCACTGTTTTAGCACAGGCGATCATCACCGAAGGATTGAAAAACGTGGCCGCCGGCGCCAACCCGATGGACCTCAAACGCGGTATCGACAAAGCGGTTGAAAAAGTGGTTGATGCCCTGAAGGCACAAAGCCAAACCGTTGGCAACGACAACAAGAAAATTGAAGCAGTAGCTACCATCTCTGCCAACAACGATCCTGAAATCGGCAAACTGATTGCTGAAGCGATGGCGAAAGTGGGTAAAGATGGCGTGATCACCGTTGAAGAAGCAAAAGGCACCGATACTACTGTTGAAGTAGTAGAAGGTATGCAATTCGACCGCGGTTATATTTCTCCGTATTTCGTTACCAATAGCGAAAAAATGGAAGCAGAACTGCAGAACCCCTACATCCTCATCTACGACAAAAAGGTGAGCGCGATGAAAGACATTCTCCATATCCTGGAGAAAGTTGCACAGGGTGGCCGCCCGTTGGTGATCATTGCAGAAGACCTGGAAGGCGAAGCACTTGCTACCCTCGTGGTGAACAAACTGCGTGGTACCCTGAAAGTGGCTGCTGTGAAAGCGCCTGGCTTCGGTGACCGTCGCAAGGAAATGCTGCAAGACATTGCGATCCTGACCAAAGGCATCGTGATCAGCGAAGAGCAAGGATTCAAATTGGAGAATGCTGACCTCAGCTACCTGGGACAAGCAACTTCTATCACCATCGATAAAGACAATACCGTGATTGTTGGTGGCAAAGGCAAGAAAGAAGACATCACTGCCCGCGTTAACCAGATCAAGGCACAAATCGAAACCACTACTTCTGACTACGACCGCGAGAAACTCCAGGAGCGCCTGGCGAAACTGAGCGGTGGCGTAGCAGTACTGAATGTAGGTGCTGCAACAGAAGTAGAAATGAAAGAGAAGAAAGACCGCGTTGACGACGCCCTGCACGCAACCCGCGCTGCTGTTGAAGAAGGCATCGTTCCTGGTGGTGGTACTGCGTTCATTCGCGCCATCGCTTCGCTCGATAGTTTCCGTAGCAGCAACGAAGACGAGAAGCTGGGTGCCCAAATCGTTCGTAAAGCATTGGAATCTCCATTGCGCATCATTGTTGAGAACGCCGGCCTCGAAGGCAGTGTGGTGATCAACAAGATCAAAGAGGGCAAAGGTGATTTCGGCTTCAATGCACGCACGGAGCAGTTCGAGAACCTATTGAAATCAGGTGTAATCGATCCTACTAAAGTGGGTCGTGTTGCACTCGAGCACGCTGCCTCTATTGCGGGTATGTTGCTGACCACTGAATGTGTGGTTGCTGACAAGCCGGTTAAAGAAGCTGCAGCACCGCCGCACCAACATGGTGGCATGGGCGATATGGGTTATTAATAGCATCCCAAAAACAAATAGAAAACCCCGGCATTTGCCGGGGTTTTCTATTTGTTGGATCTTCTGTACTTGTTATTGGATCTTCTGTACTTTTTTCGTAACCACTTCTGCATCTTCTGTTCGAATCGTCAACACATAAGTGCCGCTGGTTAATCCAGATACATTGATGGTTTTGGTAACCACATCGGCGCTTTTCTGGAACTCTTCGTTGTGCACCATGATACCTGACATATTGTATAAGCGGATCTGTGTTTTACCCGTCAGCTTGCTATTCAACTGAATGTTGAGCATGGTAGTTGCTGGGTTCGGATACAGTTTCAGCGTTTGTGCATCAGGGTTAGCCACAATCACTATCACATTCTTTTGCGTTTTGTTACCGGTTGCATCGGTTGCCGTTAGGCGAATGGTATAAGTGCCTTCCACCAGGCTGTTCAGGGTAGCTATAGAGGCAGTATCGTTCGCGATGGATGGCAGGTTGGGCGCGCTCAATGTTTCCCAACGATAGTAGATAACCTTACCGTCGGGATCGTACGATTGGTCGGCATTCAGTTCAACACCACTCGCCGGCAGGTTTACTTTCACTGTATCTTCTGTAATGATAATTGGCGCACTGTTTTGCGGAGCAGTAACAGTAACAGTTACGTTGGCTGAACTAATCGCGCCGCGGTCGTCGGTAACAGTGAGGTTGAAAATATACGTGCCTGCTACCAGGTTGCTGACATTCACCCGAACCTGGCGTAGCTGGTCAAAACTCGCTGTATTGGGTCCGGAAACCTGTTTCCACTGGTATGCAGTTAGCGTGCCATCGGGATCAGTAGAAGCGCTGCCGTTCAGGTTGATAGTAGCGCCAACGGTTGTACTGAAGTTTGCACCAGCATTGGCCACCGGCGGCTTGTTGGATGCCTGGTTGACAAAGATGGTAACATCGTCATAAGCTGTTGCGCCATCATCGTCGGTTACCGTCAGGCGGAAGGTATAAGTACCGGCCGACAAACCGCTAACGGTGGTGGTGGCTGTATTGGATGGATTGATAGTACCACCAGTGCCAGACACCAGGGTCCAGGCCCATTTGCTAATACTGCCATCACTATCCGTAGCCGTTCCGGTAAGTGTAACGGAATTGGTCGGCAAAGTGATGCTGCGGTTATCGCCGGCATTCACAGATGGTGCATTATTGGCAACAGGCGCAACCGTGGGCGGCGTTGTAGTATTGCTGTCAGTTGTTTGCGCAGCTGCATTTACGGTAACAGTAATATCATCTGTTGCGGTTGCGCCGTCATCATCTGTTACGGTGAGACGGAAAACATATATGCCCTGGGCCAAGCCACTTACACTGGTGCTGGCTGCATTGGATGCACCGAAACGGGCGGTGTTTGGTCCGCTTACCTGGAACCAGGCGTAAGAGCGGATCGAGCCATCGGTATCGGTACCGCTGCCACTAAAATTAGCGATGCTGGCGGGCAAGGTGATAATAATATTGTTTCCGGCATTGGCGGTTGGCGCTGCATTGGCGTTGGCGGCTGCAACAACCACCGTGATATCATCTGTTGTGGTGGTACCAGACGCAGTGGCACTGAGACGGAAAACATAAGTGCCTGCAGTAAGACCTGTAACGGAAGTTGAAAGGTTGGCTGCACTGCTGATGGTTTCACCAGTGGGGCCGGATACTTTTGACCAGGTGGTGGTGGCCGTTCCGGTAAGCGTTCCTGTTAATGTAGCCTGAGTGGTACCGGACGACAGGTTTTGGTCTGCACCGGCGTTAACTGTTACGGTAGTTGCATTGGCGTTGCCGGCTGTAACAGCAATATTGCTGCGCAGCAAATAACCGCCATCGGTCAACCGGCCGGTGATAGCCAAGGGGAGGGGCCGACGGTAGCCTTTTGGATCCACTACTTTCAGTACCATTTTATAAGTGCCAGCAGGCACAGAAGAAGGAATGGTGAAATTGTCACTCACTTGGGTAGCGGCTGATTGAGGTAACCAGAAGCGCAGGTTATGCGAAGATTTTGTTGACCAAACAACTGCATTTGTGCTCTGGTTTTGCAACTCATACATTACATCCCAAAATTCGTAAACAGGTGCATTTCCAATATTTTTCCAGTTAAGTGTAATATTTGTTGTTTGGTTGGTTTTAACATCGGTGGTCATGGAACCTGATTCTACTACCACGCGATAACCAGCCATTTTCAGTGCGGCGCGCAGGTTGGCAACACCAGCGGCATTGTACTGCTCACCACAAAAGTTACCATTGCCCAGCGAGCTCATGTGATTCGTCAGCACTTCATTCATGAGGTTCCAAAATGGCGCATTCCCACCTTCAGCGGTGGTATAACAAGGACCTTCGCCATTGATAGGCGCATATTTCCAACGCTCAGAAATTTCCGTACCGAAACGAAGCCCGTTGTAAACCGTCGGGTTGTTCAGGGTGCTGGCCAATACATAATATTCCCAACCACGACCCCAGTTCATCCGCTTAACGCCCAATTTGCCCCAAGCGTTAGAAACCGTTAATGCGTAATAGCCGGTTGCTGGCGGAACCTGCACATTGGCAAATTGGTTGCCATCAAAAACGTGCATGTTTGCAATGAGTGGATAATTAGGGAAAGCTTTGATATGCGCATCGATGATTCGATTGAGGGAGGCGGCTGTAGCTTGCCGGCCGGTAGGAAATTCCGATGGACTATTAATAATAGAGCTGTGGTTCCATTCACCCCAGGAGCCGAAGATGCCGATGTCAACATAGCCAATCACGTTGGCGTAAGACACACCTTTATAAGTTGTGCTATTGAAATGGCTGGCCATGGCGCTGAGCAAGGCCTCGACCCTGGTCAGAAAGAAATTGCTATTCCAGTTGGGCACCCACTGGCCGTTTTTTATCCAGTCGGTATTATTGCCGCCATCGGCCTGCATCTGGTTGTGCACGTACATGGGATATTTCATGTTGGCACCACCGGTATAAATGCCATCGTTTGACCCTGGATGCAGGGTCATCACGTTGAAATTAAATTTTTGATTTTTGTCGATACAGGCATTAATCAGGCGGTCGATCATCGACCAATTGTACACACCTTGCGACGTTTCGAGCACATTCCAGCTAATACCAGAGCGGTAGTAGGCATCGCCGGGCTCCTGGTGACCACCTTGAACGGGATAATCTATCCGGTCGGAGGCGTCCAAATCATGCCATTTCTCGGTACCGCGAAAGGGGGCCACAATGTCGGGATCAGACATCGGAATGGCAGAAAAACTAAGTGCCGTTGTGCTTTGGGCCTGAAGAGAAACCGGACTCAAGATAATCAGTAACATACTGACTATCAACGTTATAGGGTAGAACAGCGCATAAAAGCGGCTTGCGCGCTTACACTTCTGTGCAAGCCGTAGTGGCTTTTCGTTCATAGCTCACGGATATTGGATTGTTAAAAAAGCTATCTCGCCGAACTTTAAACAAACCTTATGCCAAAATTTTAAAAACGCGGTTCGGATACGGATAAAATTAGCTTGTAAACACCGCTGTTATAACGTTCATCTTCAAACGGTATTTCAAATAATAATTATTAGTAGTGTGTGCTTTGAACTCTAAAGAATTGTTATTACTTTAGCCGCCTAGAACCCTCGACCTACAGCCTAAATTGTTGATAAGCTGGTGTTTGTAGAAATCCTTTACTCTTGAAGATCCTGCAGCTTTTCATTTTATAACTCTCGATAATCACAAAAGAACGCTATGAAAGCAGGACAATTTTCCCTTACACTGGGAAAGAATGTTACGTTATGTTTGATCGTAGGATGTATTCTGGCTTTAACCTCCTGTACCTCTACTAAACAGATCACTTACTTCCAGGGCACGAACGATGGTGTTATCAAATCGAAGATAGCGTCGTTGGAGCCGGTGGTGCAGAAGAATGACCTGCTTAGTATCACTGTGTCCAGCTTAAACCCGGAAGCCACACTCATTTTCAACGCGCCGAACGAATCAACGCCCAACGCGAACAGTGCTACGGCGGGCAGCAATAATACACTCACAGTCGGTTATCTCGTTAACCAAAACGGCGAAATCAATTTCCCGATCCTGGGCGCTATCAAGGTAGATGGTATGACGAAATCTGAAGTCAACACCTATCTCGTTAAACAATTGGTTGAACGTAAACTCCTGATCGACCCGATCGTTACCATTCGCTTTCTAAACTTCCGCGTAAGCGTATTGGGTGAAGTAAGCCGGCCGGGTGTGTACACGGTACCGAATGAAAAGCTGAGTTTGCTCGAGGCCCTGGGCCTGGCGGGTGATATCACTATTTACGGTCAGCGCACCGACGTGCTGGTGCTTCGTGAAAAAGACAATGGCGACAAAATCCTGCACAGAATTAACCTGAACAATACTGACATATTTACCTCTCCTTATTACTATCTGCAATCGAATGATATTGTTTATGTATCGCCCAGCAAAAACAGGGTGACACGTGAAAACGCGGGACAATGGGCACCCATCGCCATCAGCCTCATTTCTTTCATGATCATCATCATGGACCGCACAAATATCTTCTGATAAAAGCAATCTGACTTTGTATGAAAAGTTCTGCAAAAGAAATGAAAACGGGTAAGGAAGGTTTTTTCCAACACCTGCGTTATAAATACCTGCCGTATTGGTATGTGTTTTTGATCATGTTGTTATTGTGCGGCGGATTGGCTTACTATTTTCTCAAGGCGACGCCTAACTTGTATGAGACCTCGGCCAGCGTATTGATTCGTGACGTGGAAAACGGTACTGAATCATCGAGGATCGAACAAACACTCGACCCATTCCGCTCTCAAAGTGTGGTGGGTAACGAAAGAGAGTTATTGCGTTCGGGTTCAGCCATCTCAAAAATTGTAAAAGACTTGCGTCTTTATGCACCGATCACCGAAAAAGATGGCATAAAGACCTTCTCTGCCTATTATTCCTGCCCGGTATTAGTGGAAGCGCGTAAGCCTGATTCATTGCTGCCTACAAAGACACCAATGGAATTACGTATTGATAAAGCAGGTGTAAATGTTGACGGCCAATCTTTCGTATTGAATCAATGGAAGGTTTTAAACGGCAATGATATCCGTTTTATCAATAACCCGAACTATCGTCGGGATGCCAGCAAACCCATCGAAGAAAGAGCG
>Ga0209794_1000222_pt1 | contig 120267 bp, 93 predicted proteins | sample EBPBio232013_DNA_FD_185869 | JGI IMG/M metagenome (GOLD analysis project Ga0209794, IMG submission 185869) | Wastewater treatment Type I Accumulibacter community from EBPR Bioreactor in Madison, WI, USA - Reactor 1_5/23/2013_ DNA (SPAdes)... | ecosystem: Engineered > Bioreactor > EBPR >...
AGACTCACACTAGTTGTATAAAATAGTATTATTTTTATAATTCGACAGTTTTTAAGTAAAAAATCCACTCCAAGTTGAGTGGATTTTTTGAAAATATTTTTTGAAAAAGTAATTTCCAAGGGAAGCCTACAAATATCCCATTACTTTATAGATGGTGTAGCCAACCATTTCGTGCCAAACGAAATAAAACGCAACGAGTGCTTCTTCCGAAGGGAAAAACTTGTCAATCCAGATGTCGTAATTTTCTTGCAGAAAGTGGGCAGGAGAAGGCACCACCTCTACCCCCGCTTTTCGGAAACATCCCAATGCCCTTGGCGTATGAAATGCCGAAGTAATAACGACACATTTGTTGGTTCCTAATTGTTGTTTCAGGATTTTTGCCGTGTAAGCGGCATTATCGCGCGTGTTGCGCGCCATGGGTTCCTGAATAATATCTTCGGCAGGTACGCCCGAATAAATCAAGTATTGTCGGATACCATCGTTTTCGGAAGTAGTATGTTTATTGGTCAAAAATGAGCCTTCTCCTCCACTGATGATTATTTTTTTGATTTTGCCCAATCGGTACAATTCAAAAGCCTGCGTGGCTCGGTCACCGCTTTTGCCCAACCACACTTGCTTTGTTTGGTAGTCATACTTTTTGATGATGCCGCCCGTCAACACCGCTCCCACCTGGTACTCACTCGAAATCGACTGAGAAGGTGTCTCCCATGCCTTCAAAAGTTCATTCACCAAGATGGGGCTACTCATTAGATATAAAAAAAAGAGGGACAATCCAGTAATCCAACGGCTTCGGGTACGGTTTTTGAGAAACATTGCGTAAACAATAGCGATTGAAACCATTGTCAGGGGCATTAATAATACGTCAAATGTCTTGGAGAGAATATAAAACATAAACAGGGTTGTAAATCGAACGCTAAAAACGCGAAAATTTCGTTTAAGTAACTAAAAATAATTACGCTATTTTTGGGATTACAATAAAATAAAATCAACATGAAATTTACGAGTACGCTTTTCTTTCTTCTTCTCTGCGTCTTTTACGGCGTGAATGGACAAGGCAACTATCGAATTGAAGGACAAGTGAAGAATTTTAAGAGTGGAGATTGTATCTTGGCAAACTACTATGGAACGCAGATTTATGCCAAAGACACTGCCAAAATCGACGCCAACGGAAAGTTTGTTTTTGAAGGTGAAAAACCGCTGTTGGGTGGCGTGTATGAAGTGGTCTTTCCAGACAGAAAAAACCTGTTTCGCGTATTAATCACTGATGACCAGCAATTTAGCTTCCAATGCGATACCACTGATTTGATTTCAAGCACCAAATTTTCTGGTAGCCGTGACAATGAGCTTTTTTACCAGTTTCAAAAGTTTATGCGGGAAAAAGACACCCAATATAAACAATTGAGAGACAGCAAACTCCCCGAAACCGACAAGCGATACAAAGATTTACAAGAACAACGCAAAGCTTTCTATGATAAATTCATGACCGAAAACGAGGGCACGTTTACAGTGAAGTTGTTCAAAACGTCGGCAGAACCAGACATTCCCCCTGCTCCCAAAAAAGCCAACGGCAAGGTAGATTCTTTGTGGATATTCAATTATTACAAAGCTCACTTTTGGGATAGCTTTGACTTTGCCGACGAACGAATGATTCAGACACCGTTCCTTGAACAAAAACTCAAACGCTATTTCCAAGATTTGACGATTCAGTCGGAAGACTCTATTACCAAAGAAGCTGATTTCGTCGTTGGGAAAGCCATTGCAGGTAAGAAAAAAGACATTATTTCGTACTGTATTTGGTTCATTACCAATCAATACGAAAACGCCAAAATTGTGGGGACCGAAGGCGTATTTGTCCACATGGGCGAAAAATACTACCTCACGGGTATCATGCCCGTCTCAGACACGAGTACCCTCAAAAACGTTCGTGACCGCATCAAGGTTCTAAAACCACTTTTGGTCAATAAAGTGATTCCTGACATTGGCGTCATGAGCTACCGCGCCGCCGACCGCCTTGAGTACATCCATGCCGTCAAAGCCGACTATCAAGTATTGTTTTTCTATTCGCCCACCTGCGGGCACTGCCGCGAATCGGCACCTAAGCTAAAAGCTTTGCAAGAAAAACTTTATACGCAAGGCGTGGAATTAATGACCATTTCGGTGGACGGCAGCGAAGAGGAATGGCGGAAATTTATCAAAGAATTTAAACTCGAAAACCTTACCAATGGTTACGGATTGGTCGCTTCAAGACAGGTAGTGTATCGTACCGACTACGATGTTTTTTCTACACCTACGATTTATATTCTTGACAAATCAAAGAAAATCATTGCCCGCCGCCTCGGCGTTGAGGACATTGAACCGTTTTTGAATGTTTACAAACGCCAATTGGCGCAGGAACAAAAAAAGCAATAGTTCATTTAAACCTCCCGAAAGTTTGAAATTTTCGGGAGGTTAGCCCTCGTAACCTACCTACCGATGAAAAAAATCAGTTTACTTTTTTTTGCTTACTTCTTGCTCAATTACAGCTGGGCACAAAATGGCTACAAAATCGAAGGCACTATCAAAGGACTAAAACCTGGTGCTTATACCTTGGCCCATTATTTTGGGTTTGACCAAACCATCACCAAAGACACCGCCCTTGTTGACGACAAAGGTGTTTTGAGTTTTACGGGCTCAAAATCGTTACCCGAAGGGCTTTACATCGTTTTAAAACCCAACAAAAGCCGCTTACTTGATTTTATCGTTGGCCCAGAACAGCACTTTTCGTTTGTCAGCGATACGTTAAGTATTGTTGGTAACATGAAAATTGAAGGTTCGCCCGACAACGAACGTTTTTTCAATTACCAGCAAAAAATGCTTGGCTATTCCCAAGAATTAACCTTGGTTCAAGCCCAAGCGAAAGTGCGTCAGGACATGATAAGTCAAGCAAAAACTGGGAATATTCGTCGTCAAATGTCGGAATACTACCATCAGTTTGTCAAAGAAAACGCGGCTACCTTTACGGGGAAAATTTTGAGTGCTAGTAATGAAATTGCGCTTCCTACGCCTCCCAAACGCCCCGATGGCCGTCCTGATTCGGCTTGGTTGTTTAACTATTATCGTACCCATTTTTGGGACAATTTTGATTTTAGCGACGAACGCCTCGTTCGCACGCCTTTTCTCCAACGCAAACTCGACCGCTACCTTCAAAACTTGACGTTTCCAGCGCCTGATTCACTCATTCAAGCTAGCGATTATGTGATTGGAAAAGCCCTGAAAGGTGGAAGCAAAGAAATGCAAGCGTATTGTATTTGGTATTTGACCAATCAAGCAGAAACCCCAAATACTGTCGGAGGCGATGCTGTGTTTGTACACTTGGCCGAAAAATATTATTTAGGCGGCATTATGCCCATCACCGACTCTAGTACGGTGCAGAATATTCGTAGTAGGGTAGCAATTATGAAACCATTGCTCGTCGGCAAGTCCATGCCTGCACTTACCCTCAGCGATACCTCAAAAACCATTTTTAAATTGGCTGATATTCAATCGAAATACACCGTCGTATTTTTCTATGACCCCGATTGTGGACATTGCCGACAGTCAACGCCAGAGTTAAAACGGTTTTCCGAAAAATACGCGTCCAGCGTTAAAGTTCTGGCCGTTTCAGTAACGGGTTCGCCCGACAATTGGAAAAAATACATCCATGATTTTGGCGTAGGTGCATGGCGTCACGGATATGATTTCAGTTTCAGGACTGATTTTCGTAAAGAATTTGACGTCGTCAACACCCCCATGGTGTATGTGTTAGACAAAGACAAGAAAATTATCGCCCGCAAGATGGCTGTAGAGCAACTAGATAGTTTTATCGATTTTTACGAAGAACAATCGAAGCTTTCAAAGAAATAAAGGTCAATAAAAAATCCCCGCGAAATTGAATTCACGGGGATTTTTTTGTGGAAAATAAAGCCAATAATCATTAAGCAAACAAAGCGAGAATCGCGGCCAAGTCTAATTTTTGTTGCTCTCCTGAGTGCATATTTTTCAGCGAATACGTTCCCGTTTGAATTTCTTCTGACCCAATGATAAGCACGTATGGAATACGCTTACGGTCAGCATAATCAAATTGTTTCTTGAGTTTTGAGGCATCAGGGTACAATTCGGCATTGATACCTGCCTCGCGCAATTGACGAAGAACGCCCAAGCCGTGTGCCTCGGCGGCAGCATCAAAATTGGTAATCATCACTTGGGTAGAAACCGACTGGTTTTCGGGGAATAATTGGAGTTCTTCCATCACATCATAGATACGATCAACCCCAAACGAAATCCCCACGCCCGAGAGCCCTGGCATCCCAAATGTCCCCGTTAGGTTGTCATAACGACCACCACCCGAAATACTTCCCATTTGTACACCGTTGGCTTTTACCTCAAAAATTGCCCCCGTATAATAGCTCAAACCGCGTGCGAGCGTTACATCGAGTTCCATTTGCGGGGCTTTTAAACCAAAATTAGAGACTTTATTCCAAACCTCTTCCAACTCAGTTACCCCTTTAGAACCAATTTCAGAATCAGCCAACCATGCTTTCAAGCGCTCAAAAATCGTTGATTGGTCGTTAGTTAATTCATAAATGGGCTGAAGTTTGGCGATGGTTTCCGCCGAGAACCCCCGCGACGCCAGCTCTTCTTCTACCTTTTCTTTGCCTATTTTATCCAATTTATCGATGGCCACGCACATCGGCCCTTCCTGTCCAGGAGCGCCAATGACTTCGGCAATTCCACTCAAAATTTTACGATTATTGATTTTTACCGTAAAATTTTCGACCCCCAAACCCCGCAACACTTCGTGAATCATCAGCACAATTTCGGCCTCACACACCAGCGAATCGGTGCCTACCACGTCGGCATCACACTGATAAAACTCACGATAACGCCCACGTTGCGGCCGATCAGCACGCCACACTGGTTGAATTTGATACCGCTTAAAGGGCATCACCAAGTCACTACGGTTCATCACCACATAACGCGCGAAAGGCACCGTGAGGTCGTATCGTAGTCCTTTTTCCGACACCTTGAGGGTCATTTTTTTATACCCCTCTTGCAAATCGGTTTCGGTAACTTTTTCAATAAAATTACCTGAGTTCAGAATTTTAAACAGCAACTGATCTCCTTCATCGCCGTATTTTCCCATCAAAACGGAAAGATTTTCGATAGAAGGTGTTTCGAGTGGCTGAAACCCATATCGCTGAAAAACGCGGCGAATTGTATCAAAAATGTAATTACGCTTATTCATTTGCGCGGGGCCAAAATCGCGCGTTCCACGGGCCAAAGAGGGTTTACTCATTGTTATAGTCGGTAGTTGATAGTCCACAGTCCACAGTGCTTTTTTTGAATTCAGTTCATTGACCATTGGGGGTGGCCAATGAACTGTGGACTTTTCTAATCACAAAAGTAGCGTCTCTACCGAAAAAAAAGAGCGAAAGAGCTTACTTTTTTAAAAATGAATCCGTATTTTTGCGGCTCATTTTATAAGAAACATACAATACATTTAGATAATACGACAATGGCAGTTACTAAACTTTTGCGTAAAAGTAAGCGCAACGTAATGATTCCACAGAACAAGCAAGTGTTAATGAAACAACGCAGCTGGAAACCAGAAATTAAGAGAGTGGACGTTGAAGCTATCAAGGCTGAGTTCGCCGCTAAAGCTTAAACAATCTTGCCGCCTTGAGCGGCATTTTTCTTTTTCAGCGCAAGCTCAATCTCCTTTTGCATCTTTTTCAACTTTCGCCGCGTTTCTTGTCGGAATTGGTATTGAATCCTAAATACAATTGCCTGACCAAAAAAGCAAAGCCCTGCATTGATGACCACCAAGCTGTAGGTTCCCATCATAAACCACTGACGAAAGGGAGCGTTTGTATGCTTGAGGTGGCCTGCTTCACTAAAAACGCACAAGCCATAGCCAATCATTAATAGGCTAAGGGGTGCCAAAATGTATGATTTTGTACGCGAACTCATGCGCTTGATGAGCTTTTTACCGGGCGGTTTCGATGTTTTTGGAATCATCTTTGTTAGTGGTGTCGTAATTGGTTTTGGAATTATGGCGAAAAGTAAAAACTTTGCAGCACTTGTTGAATAAAAATTTGATAAAATTCACGAATGAAAGACGTTATTAGTTGGGTTTTGCGGCATATCCCGCGTAAGTACTTGCAGTTGGTTAGTCACATTGGCGTACGCATATTGGCTATTTTTTACAGTGGCAAGGGAGTCGAATGTAGCGTATGCGGCAGCGAATTTCGAAAGTTTTTACCTTATGGCCGCTCAGGGCGCGACAATGCACTTTGTCCAAATTGCCTGTCGCTCGAACGCCACCGCCTAATGTATTTATACCTCCAACGCAAAACCAACTTTTTCAAAGACAACCTGAAACTTCTTCACGTCGCTCCCGAATATTGTTTTATCGACCGTTTTGAACGTTTAAAAAACATTGACTACATCACGGCTGACATCGAATCGCCTTTGGCAAAGGTCAAAATGGACATCCACCAAATTCCATTTGAAGCCAACACCTTCGATGTGGCTTTCTGTAACCACGTCATGGAGCACGTTGACGATGACATCAAGGCCATGTCCGAGCTTTATCGGGTACTCAAACCTGGCGGCTGGGCTATTATCCAGTCTCCGCAAGATTGGTCGAGGGCTACCACGTTTGAAGACCCCAGCATTACCGACCCCAAAGAGCGTGAAAGACTTTTTTGGCAAGATGACCATGTGCGCCTTTTTGGACGCGATTACGGTCAACGCCTCGAAAAAGGCGGATTTAAAGTAACCGAAGATCGTTTTGTGATGGACGAACTTAGCAAAGAAGAAGCAAAGCGTTTTGCCTTACCCGGAAGCGAGATTATCTATTTTTGTCAGAAAGTATAACCTCCAACAACAAGATACAAAAGAGCCACGGGAGAAATCTCTCGTGGCTCTTCAACTAGTAGAAATATTTCCTCTTCTAAACTCACAATAGAAAAGAAACAGTGTGGATTCTTAAAAACTTATCTTGCCAATGTGTCAGTCTTCACGTCGTCTTTCTTCACTTTTATTGCACTTCTATTTTCTGACACCGTTGGTTTAAACTGACTCTTATAATAATTAGGCAACGCCGTCGGGTTTTGTGGGCTATTACCAATGACTGGTGCGCTCAAAGCCACAATTGACTCTTGCTGAAAATTAGCACTTCCTTGTCGCTTATAATTGTGTACCGACGCTACGTTGTTGTTCAATTTTAAAGGGGCTACTCGATCTTCAACCACAATGTTGGCGCTTTTTGTTGTGCTTTTTTGCGAAACAGGGCGCTTGTAGTTATGTGGTGAATTAAGTTGGGCCATTACGGATGTGGTACCTAACAATGCAACAGCTGCTATGGTTGTGATGAACGATTTCATGATTATAACGATTTATGATTTTTGGAATACGTCCTTCTTTTAGGACATGACAAAGGTACTACACCCATATTAGAGGCGTATTAAGGTGAGATTAGAATAGCCTTAGAATTAACAGTAATTTTAGGGATGAATGACAACTTTTTGGGTGAGTTCGCGGCCTTCAAACAGGGCTTTGAGCCAATACATACCTGCCACTGTTTGCACAGTTACTCGACCATTGGACTGATTTACAGGAATATCACGCCCTAGTACATCATGTAGTTTTATTTGAGCCCGCTCCCACCCTGTCGGAAGTTTTAATTCAAACTCTCCCAAATTAGGGTTAGGAGAAATATGTAGTTCGGCTTCGGTCGTTCCATCCACGCCCAGCGGTAGCATTACCTCCACCGTCAACGGGGGTGATGTACGGCTGCATCCATCGCGGCTTACTTTCACCGAGAACGCGCCACTTTCGGCTGTCTCGTAGCTCGACGCCACCGCTCCCACGATTTCCTGTCCATTTTTCAACCATTGATAAGTCAACCCTACTCCTTCATTGGCTTGCAGTTTGGCTTTGTTGGGCGCATATACGGGTGGATTTGTCACCAAAGTCGCAGAGGCATTGGGCGTTGATTTTATTTCAATGGTAGAAGAAAGTGAGCTTGTTCCACAAACTGAATCAGAGACCATTACACGATACACTCCTTCAGTAGAAGTTTCAAAGGTAGATTGACGATTGGTCACTATTGGCTGGCCATCCCGTTGCCACTGGTACGACAAGAAACCCAACGAGTCAGCGTTTGCTTCTAATTTGACCGTTTGTCCACCGCACAAAGACGGCGAAGTCGTGGCCAAGGTAGCAGTCAATTGGCTATAGCAAGGGCGCATTATTTTGATAACCGAAGTACTATAGCTAACATTACTTTGATTGCCTATACTGGCATTTTTACTCATCGTAATCACCTGAGACGTCAGCAAATAAGCATCCTTTGTTTCCTTAGATGGATATGCCCCTGCCATAAAACGTACCTGATAATCAGGCTCACCGACGGGCGCATTGATGGGAGTTTTCCAAAGCAATTTCCCTTCCTTTGTATATTTACTAAGCATAAATGTGTTCGCAACATCCAAGTTCCACGCGCCCAGATAAACACTTGCCGTCGGATTTTTTGTTGAAAATGTTTCCGTTACCAACAAACCACCATCCACATCTTCGCTCACAACGGCACGAGCAGTCGCTCGGTTTATCGTCCACGCGATTTCCCCTTGTGGATTAACGGCATACAATTTATCCAATGTTGTTCCATAAAGCCAACCATTGCTTCCTTCCATCAAATGAAAAAGCGACAGCTTGTTTTTTTCGGCTCCTGTTGGTGAAAGTATCGTTAAATTATACTGATTCAGGTATTGGGTATAAGCAATGATGTTCCCCGTTGAAGTAATTTTTAACTGATCAACGTACGGAGGCATCTGATAACTCCACTCACGTGTCCCTGTTTTACTATATTTGGCAAAAAACGTATTCAAAACATTACGGCAATACAGCACAAAACCATCATCAGCCGTTTTTTGAATTTCTACCCCCATATTACTATTCAAATTGGGAATCGAAATCACCACTTCGTTTACTTTCGTGCCCTCTGCTGAAAACGTCAACACTCGCCCCAACGAATCGCGCTGCGTCAAAACATACCATTGTCCTTGCGTATCCGTGCCCACTACTTTGGTGTATGTCAATGGCGATTCAATACTGGCACTCCACTTTTCGACTCCATTTCCAGTAAGCACCTTCAAATCAGTCTGCTGAGAAATAATTGTGTTAAAATTATTGATGTCCCGCACGGATTTTGAGCTAATAAACGCAGCTTCTTCACCGTGGTACATAGGGGTGACGGTAGCACTTTCGCGCCAAGTGGTTTCATTTTGAGTTCGGTTATAATTAGCCGTAGCAACTGCCCAAACCCGCTTACCTTGCGCATCGAATCGAACGAGGCTATCGCTATAATCCCCGATTGTCGCTGTAGTACTCATGATAAGTGTACCATTTGACAGTGGGTTGACTGAGCTAATATAAGCTGGTTGCGATTGGGTAACCTTTCCTATCTCATCGAAATTAGGGGAATAATAGGTACTGGTTGTATAAAACTTATTGGTAGCCTCATCCCAACCACCGCTTAATTTGGTTGAATAACCTTTCACAAAAGCCCATGCGCCGCCTTGCGAAGGCATATAACTGCCTTCCGTTTTATAAAGACTATCGCGGACAATGCTTCTATAAACAATGGTGGTACTGCACTTAGAAGCACAAAGACGGTACGGAAAACTAAAAAATATATTGCCGTTGGGCGTTGCCTTACTCACAGGCCATCCCAAGGCAACCTCACCCAACAACGAGGCTCCGTAGGCTTTTTCCCATTGTTTAGAAACTTCTAGGGATGACTGTGCCCAAAGTGAACATATACTCAAGGCAACAAAGAGGGGGGTAAACAATAATCGTTTCATAGTATAAATATTAAAACGGTGTAGGAAAATGTAACTATTCAATCAAGATAGACGCATTTCACAATAAAATGGTTGGAAAGTACAAAAAAAAGAGCCGATTCCAAGGAATCGGCTCTTGCTCTCAATATTGTTGTAAGCTTACCAGCGCTTTTTATAATCGTTATCACGACCACCGCCGCCGCCGTAACCACCGCCACCGCCACGGTTACCACCGCCGCCGTAGCCACCACCGCCACCGCGGTTGCCACCACCAAAACCACCTCCACCCGTGCGTGGACGATCTTCGCGTGGGCGAGCCTCGTTTACAACGAGTACTTTACCTAAAAACTCATAACCATTAAGTTGTGAAATCGCTTGATTTCCTTCTTCATCGTTAGGCATCTCGACAAACGCAAAACCACGGCTTTTGCCTGTGAACTTGTCCATAATAATGCGGGCAGACGATACCTCCCCAAATTCCGCAAATAATTCGTTTAATTCGTCATCGTTCGCCTTGAACGGGACATTTGCTACATAAATGTTCATTGTGCATTAATTTGATATAATGTGACTTGGTGCGCTATGGACGGCCTTCGATCTAATACTCCGTCTAGCAAATGACAAGTACACAGCAAGTCGAGAGAAACAGAGAAACTACCTATAGCGAGACAAATATAAAAGTAATTTCGGCTTTATTCATAAAAGCAAGAATGTTTTTTGAACTTTTTTAAAGAGAGAAGCAACCCTCGTTCACTTTTTTGCGTACATATAGTTGCAAGCCAAAGGTATTGGTCAAATACTTTTAGTTTGTAGGCATACCATGCCTTATTATTTGAGGAACGCACACGCGAAAGTCGTGGACGGCAGTTGCTGTCCACGACTTTTTTTTATGCCCTCGCTGCTTCTTCCCATTGTTATCTTTTTTCAAAAATTGATAGCTTTGCAAAAAAGATACGAACCGAACGTTTATTTCAATCCCCCTAACGCTTATTTCCAACACATGGCTTCATTCAAAATAGCAGGTGGGCATTCATTGAAAGGTGAGATTACTCCCCAAGGTGCCAAAAACGAAGCATTGCAAATTTTATGTGCTGTCTTACTGACCAAAGAACCTGTTACTATTCATAATATTCCCAATATCAGAGATGTAAACCAACTCATTGATTTATTGGGAGATTTGGGGGTAAAACGCACCCGTTTGAGCGACTCATCCATTCGCTTTGAGGCTTCTGATGTCAACCTCGAATTCATGGAGACCGAAATGTATCGCCAAAAAGCTGCCGCTCTTCGCGGGTCGGTGATGCTTTTAGGCCCCATGTTAGCGCGTTTCAAAAAAGGGCGGATTCCTCGCCCAGGTGGTGACAAAATTGGCCGCCGCCGCTTGGATACTCACTTTTTGGGATTTGAACGTTTGGGTGCAAAATTTGAATACGATGCCAACGACGGCGGATTTTATCAAGTGGACGCCAGCGGGCTGAAGGGTGTTTATATGTTGCTCGACGAAGCATCTGTCACTGGTACTGCAAACATCGTTATGGCGGCCGTGATGGCAGAAGGCGTGACTACCATTTATAACGCCGCTTGTGAGCCTTATTTGCAACAACTTTGTAAAATGTTGAACCGCATGGGCGCAAAAATCTCAGGCGTAGGTTCTAACTTACTTAGCATCGAAGGGGTTTCTGAACTCTTTGGAACGGAGCACACCATGCTTCCCGACATGATTGAGATTGGCTCGTTTATCGGATTGGCGGCCATGACCAAAAGTGAGATTACCATCAAAAACTGCTCAGTGCCTGATTTGGGCGTTATTCCAGGTGTTTTCCAAAAATTAGGGATTCAAATGGAATTCCGAGGCGACGATATTTTTATCCCTTCTCAAGAACACTACGAGGTAGAATCGTTTATCGACGGCTCGATGCTGGTTGTGGCCGATGCACCTTGGCCAGGTTTTACGCCAGACTTATTAAGTATTGTTTTGGTGACGGCCATTCAGGCCAAAGGCACGGTGCTTATTCACCAAAAAATGTTTGAAAGCCGCTTATTTTTTGTGGACAAATTGATTGAAATGGGTGCCCAAATCATCCTTTGTGACCCACACCGCGCCACAGTCGTTGGGCTTAACCGCGCTACGCAGCTTCGTGGTATCCGCATGACCTCCCCCGACATCCGTGCGGGAGTATCGTTGTTGATTGCAGCTTTGTCGGCCAAAGGAGTGAGTATTATTGATAACATCGAGCAAATCGACCGTGGTTATCAGAATATTGACACCCGTCTCAATGCCATCGGTGCTGACATTGTTCGGCTTTAGTACGATTTGACTTTAACACGTAATCCAATACCATCGCTGCCGAAAGGCACATTTTAACAAACCAACATGATACGCAAATTAGTACCGCTTTTTAGTCTTGTTTCGTTAGTCGTAAAAAGCCAAACCGTTTCTTTAAATGACCTGAGCTCCTTCAAAAACCCCTCTGCCAACTGGTCGATTGTAGGAGATGCCGTAGTTGACCTTGCTCAAAACAATGCCATGAGCACCACTGCGGGGAAGGGTGTGTTGGCTTGTATTCATCCCAAAGGAAAATACGGTCGTCAGTACGATTTACTCTCCAATTTTGAACACGGTGATGCCGACGTAGAGTTTGACTTTATGATGGCCAGAGGCTCAAACTCAGGCTTTTACCTACAAGGTCGGTACGAAATCCAATTATTTGATAGCTGGGGCGTACGTCAGCCCCACGCGCACGATTTGGGTGCAATCTACGAGCGTTGGGATGAGTCTAGACCGAGTGGACAAAAAGGATATGAAGGCTATGCTCCTCGTATGAATGCCAGCAAAGCACCAGGCTTGTGGCAGCACATGAAAATCATTTTCCAAGCGCCTCGTTTCGACGGTGCTGGTAAAAAAATCGCCAACGCAAAAGTCTTAAAAATTGAGGTCAACGGCATCACAGTTCAGGAAAACGTAGAACTTGCTGGCCCTACCCGTGGCAGTCTTGACGGAGAAGTAGCCAAAGGCCCCATTTTGATTCAGGGAGACCACGGCTGCGTAGCTTTCCGTAACCTATCGGTGAAGCAATACGGCGAGCAAGTGCCTCAATTGAAAGACCTAAAATACGCTCAGTACGACGGAATTTTCATGGCCGAGCCTGATTACAGCAAAACCAAATTGGTCAAAGAGGGTTCCTTAGAAAAACTTACGTACGATGTCGCCAACAAAGACAACGGCTATCTGTTGCGTTTTACGGGAAAATTGGTTGTACCTGTCGCTGGAGAGTATCGTTTCCAAACCGTACACAACGGTGGTAATGGCATCCTTCGGGTAAACAATGAAGAAATTTTAAAATGGAAATGGTGGGATGGTCAGGCCAAAGTTACCTTGCCAGCAGGCGAAGTACCATTTGAGTACGTTTACAACAAAAATACCGACTGGGCAAAGTCGTCGCTCGGTTTGTCAATCGAAAGTGATTTTAACCGTGCCATCGAATTGCAAGGATTGGGATCTGTTAACCTTAGCAGCCCTACCAACCCTATTCTTGTTGCGCCAGGCAGCACGCCAGTAGTTCACCGTAGCTTTTTCCGTATTGCCAACGAAAACGTTTCACACGGGATTTCAGTGGGCGAGCCTACAGGCATCCACTACGCCGTCAACCTAGAAAAAGGAGCGTTGGCCCGCGTATGGAAAGGCGATTTCTTGGACGTGACGCCCATGTGGAACGACCGTGGCAATGGCATGAGCATTCCTCAAGGAAGCGTTTTGAATCTTAGCAACCAACCTACTTTGGCCTTGATTGCCAGTGACCAAACGGCTTGGCCTGCTTCATACGGCGAAACCGATGGCTTCCGTCAACGCGGATATGAAATCGACGCCGCAGGTCGTCCTACGTTCAAATACGACGTAGCTGGCGTAAAAGTGGAAGACCAAATTCGCCCAGACGCTGATAGCAAATTCTTGAACCGTGAGCTTCGCATTACAGGAACTATTCCTGCGACGTTGAAATGCCGTTTGGCAACGGGAAAAGAAATTGTAAAAATCAGCGACAATACCTTCGTTGTCGATAAAAGTTACTATATTCAAGCTGACGGAGCGGCTATCCGAACCATTGGCGGAAATCAAGAGTTAGTAGTGCCAGCAGCGTCAAAAATCAATTATTCGCTGATGTGGTAACTAAACCTAACTTATGAAATATCGCTACCGAACGCTTGCTTTCTTATTCGCTCTTTCCATTATTACTTTTCTTGACCGCGTTTGCATGAACGTCGTCAGTAAATACGTAAAAGCGGATTTAGGTTTAAACAACCAAGAATTAGGCTGGATTTTAGGCGCTTTTTCATTGGCATACGCATTATTTGAAATCCCAACGGGGGCCATGGGCGATCGCCTTGGCCCCCGTCGTGTTTTGACTCGGGTCGTACTTTGGTGGTCTGGTTTTACGGCACTGACGGGCACGGCCTTCAACTTTCTTTATCTACTTGTTGTCCGCTTTTTATTTGGCATGGGCGAAGCAGGAGCTTACCCCAACGCCACCATTGCCATTTCGCGCTGGTTTCCTGCCATCGAGGTAGGCCGTGCCCAATCCGCCATTTGGGCGGCGGGGCGCATCGGCGGCGCGCTTACTCCCCTGCTAGTCATTCCGTTGGTTCATGCGGTGGGTTGGCGCTGGGCGTTTGTGGTATTAGGAGCCGCAGGAGCGCTTTGGGCGTTGGCGTGGTTTATTTGGTTCCGCGACGAACCCTGCACCATGGAAGGTATTTCGGAAGAAGAAATTCAGGAGATTGAAACGGGCAGAAATCTAAAACAGACCGACCACGCCATTCCTTGGAAAACCATTATTCTCAATCCCGACATTTGGGCGTTGATGCTGATGTGTCATTTATTTTTTTACGGCTCTTATTTCTTCACCAACTGGTCTTCTACCTATTTTCAAGAAGGCCGCCACATGACCGAAGAACAGTCAAAAAACTTCATTTCACTGTCGTATTTTTTGGGGGCTATTGGCTGCGTAGTAGGCGGTATTCTAAGCGATTTTTTGACAAAAAAATACGGTTTAAAAGTAGGTCGTCGCGCCGTGGCTCTCACGGGTTTGGGCTTATCCAGTTTCTTTTTCTTAGCCGCTGGTCTTACCAAAGACGACCAGTTGGCAGGTTATTTATTAGCCATTTGTGTGTTGACCAAAGACTTAGCGCTTCCCGTTGCTTTTGCGGTGTGTGTGGATATTGGCAAACGAAATGCAGGAACGGTAGCGGGCTCAATGAATTTTGCGGGACAAATGGGCGGTTTTTTTATCACGATTATTTTTGGGATGGTGGTCGAAAACACCAAAAACTTCAACATTCCCCTGTTTCTCATCGCGGGTTGTTTGTTTGTGGCCGCGTTGCTTTGGCTAAAAATTGACCCGACGAAAACGGTGAATTTGAAAGAAACCTAAATCTTTCACCTTGAGCTACTACAAATGTTTCGCCTCTACCGAGGCTACTTTGAATTACCCCTAGAACTTTTGCTTAACGATTAACCTTACCGACAAAAAGCAAGAGCAGCCCCAGGTCATAGAGCTACTCTTTTTGTATTTCTAACAATGGTAGATATAGTTTAAATGGCCGCGTAATAGGCTGTCATCGCTAAAATTAGTACCCTGGATTTTGCTTAATCTTGGATGGATTAATATCTATCTGGCTTTGCGGAACGGCAAAAACGAGGTTATTTTCAGTTAAACTGGCTTTAATACCAATCGCTTGTGCCTTGGCCGTAAGTACGGAAATGGCGCGGCCTGTTCGTACCAAATCAAACCAACGATGTCCTTCAAACGCCAGCTCCATACGGCGCTCTTGCTCGATAGCTAGGCGCATTTCGGCCTGATTTAAAGTGCCTTTTGCCGCTAATCCCGCTCTTTGTCGAATGCGGTTGAGATAAGGCAGTGCCTCCGCAGGTTTGGCCGTTTCGTTGAGGGCTTCGGCATACATCAACAACACATCCGCATAGCGCAACACAGGAAAATTATCTTCCGAATCACCACTGACAGTTGGAGCATCCGAATATTTACGGACGTAATTGTACTCAACGCGCACTCCTTGGGCGTTGGTATAACCCGTTGCCATTGAGGCATTTTGGCGCAAATCTCCCGCTTCGTAGGCATTTACAAAATCGGCGGTAGGGCGGTTGTTTCCTCCTCCTCCAAACTGCACCACCGAATTACCAGAATTTTCGGGAGCGTAGGTATTAGGAAGGCCGTTTCCTTCTCCGATTGAGCCTTTTTTGTATTGAATATCAAAAATCGATTCTTTATGATTTTTGTTGGCCGCTTTGAATACATCTGCGTAATTGGGCAACAAATCATATACAGCACCGTCGATGACCTCTTTGAGCTTTGTTGCTGCCTCGGCGTATTGTTTACGGGTCAAATATACTTTCCCAAGCAACGATTTGGCCGCACCTTTGGTCGCACGCCCTACATCAGCGCCTGTATATCGGTCAGGAAGGCTTGCTTCGGCTTCAGTCAAATCTTTAACGATTTGGGCATATACATCTGCGACCGCCGCTCTGTCATAGTTATATCCTTCGGCAGGGTCGGTGGTTTCTTTCAGCACCAAAGGCACGTCGCCAAATACCCTTACTAAGTTAAAGTACATCAGTGCCCGCAAAAACTTGGTTTCACCAACAACCCGCTTTTTAAGGTTCTCATCCATCGTAACTGCGGCAATCCGATCAAGAATAGCATTCGCACGGTAAATACCACGGTAGCCGTCGTTCCAGCGGGTAGCTAAGAAAGGGTTGGTTGTACGTAGATAAAACTTATCAAACTCGTCTTGGTCAGTAACTGAACCTGACAATACGGGTGTAGTATCGTCGGATGGTATTTCTGAAACTACGTAGTAACTGCCATATTGCCCCGACGACTGAAGTGAGCCATAGGTCGCATTGAGGGCAATCACCATGTCATTGCCAGTTTTATAAAAAGTAGCAGTGCTGGTAGAGGAAATAGGGGCAAGCGCCAAAAAACTCTCTTTACAACCGCTCAGACTTAGTACGGCGGCGGTAAGGTATATGTATCTTCTTTTCATTGTGTTACCGTTTTTGGGATTAGAAACCGATATTCAAACCTATGGTGTACGTACGCGCCAATGGATACGAGCCATAATCGACGCCACCCGTAAGGGCGTTTTCGTAACCACTCACTTCAGGGTTGAAGCCTAGGTATTTGGTGGAAGTAAAGGCATTTTGGATGCCACCATACAATCGAAGGCTTTGGATTTTAACGCGTTCGAGGGTTGCTTTTGGCAAGTTATAACCTAGGGTGATGTTACGAACTCGGAAGTAACTTGCACTCTCAACCCAACGACTCGAAATAGCATTGTTGTTGCCCGTCGTTCGTTGATTGGCACGAGGGACAACCCCGTTACCAGGGTCTTGCGGTGAACGCCAGCGATTGAGTACGGTCGATAATTGATTTTGACTTCCCTCTAAGTTTTCGATAAAACGGCGGCTCAAGTTTAGAATCTGCCCGCCTTGTATTCCTTGAACGGTAATTCCAAGGTCAAAACCTTTGAAAGACAAGGTATTTGTCATACCATAAATAAAATCAGGCTGGTTGTTGCCGATAATCGTGCGGTCATCAGCATTGATTTTACCGTCGTTGTTGATATCCGCAAACTTCACGTCACCAGGGCGCGCCGTGGCATCGTGTGGGTAGCTGTCCAAATCGGCTTGGTCTTTAAATACGCCCAATTGCTGATAGCCGTAGAAGTTTCCAAGTGGTTTGCCAATCACTGTAATGTTGGTTTCCCCCACACCCGTACCACTTCTAATGGCATCGCCTGTGGGCCCAAGTGCCAATACTTTGTTGCGGTTAAACGAAATATTCAAATCTGTCATCCATTTCAAGTTGCCCGTGGTGTTGCGAGTGACAAGGCCAAATTCCATTCCTTTATTTTCAACTTTACCAATATTACGGCTGGCAGTTGAGAAACCTGTGAGGGTAGGTACTTGTACCGAAAGTAGCAAATCGGTGGTGGTTCTTGAATAATAATCGGCAGTGAAGAAAATTCGATTTTTCCATAAACCTAACTCCAAACCAATATCCGTTTGACGGCTTTTTTCCCAAGTTAGGTTGTCGTTGCCGATGGTAGAAGTAGCCAAACCATTGACAAGCGCATTTCCGAACACGTAGTTATCTGCCCCCAAAATACCGATTGAGCCATAATTAGAAAAGGCATTGTTTCCCGCCAAACCATAACTTACCTTGAGTTTCATTTCTGATATGGTCGGAATGTTTTTCATGAATGGCTCTTCCGTAACGCGCCAACCAATAGACGCCGAAGGGAAAATACCGTAGCGTTGATTGGCTCCAAAACGCGATGAACCATCGCGACGAATAGAAGCATTGACCAAATAGCGGTCTTTGTAAGTATAACCTACCCGTGCAAAATAAGAGGCCAACGACCACTGATCGCGCAAAGAGCTACCCCCGATGATAACGCCCGCATTGACTGTACGTACAATATCATTGGGGAATCGGTTAGCATTGACGCTATTTGACTCAAAATCGTTTTTTTGTGATTCAAAACCCACCAAAGCATCAAGATAGTGATCGGCCATTAAGCTTACATTATAACCTAAAGTATGGCTTGTAACCCAGTTGATGGATTGGCGCGTAGCCGAAGACCCCGAATTGGCGTTGGGAGGCAACAATTGATTCAGAGGAATGGCCGATGTCTGGAATTGATTTTGACGGAAATAATTTAAGTCAGCGCCAAAAGTAGCCCGATATTTAAGGGTTTTCCAGATGGTCAAATCTGCGTATGTATTGCCCAACAAGCGCAATGTAGTGGCCGTATTGTCTAACTCCGTGATGTTAGCCACGGGATTGGTAACCCCCGCCCAGTCATAAGCTCCTGCAATCGAAGCTTGGGAGTTGTAAGTCACGCCATCGGCTTGGTAAATAGGGATGATAGGTGCTTGCGATAAAGCGGCGTTGATGACACCATTGCTTGCCCAGTGTCCATCCGAATTGACGCGGCGCTCGGTCGTAAAAGAAGGGCTAACGCTCATTCCTATTTTCAATTTTGGCGACAATTGGGCGTCGATATTGGAACGAAAAGTGTAGCGTTTTAGCCCCGAAGTATTGATAATACCGTCTTGTTTCAAATAATTTCCCGAAACCATGTACTGTATTTTCTCAGTTCCTCCCGAGCCCGACAGTTGGTAGCTACTGATGGGTGCTTGTCTAAAAATCAGGCTTTGGTAGTCGTATGAGTTCAAAGAGGCAGGGTTATCAAAGTCAATGCCAGGGTATTCGCCGCGTGGGTAGCGATAGCGATTTCCAGCAGCGCGCACGCTGTTGGGGTCAGAAGCCTGCGCACCCGTTACGCGCTCTAAATAAGCATTGTTGGAGGCTTCTTTGCTAAATTCCGCAAATTGTTGGGCATTGAGCATGTCCATTTTTTTGCTGATTTCTTGCACGCCAGTATAATAATCAAAATTGATACGACTACGTCCTACCTTACCTCGCTTGGTCGTAATCATCATTACCCCGTTGGCTCCTCTTGAACCAAAAATAGCGGTAGCAGAGGCATCTTTCAGTACATCGACACTTTCGATATCGTTGGGGTTCATCAGGTTAAGACCGCTACCATTGGTTAAATCGCCTGAGTTGAGGGGTTGCCCATCCACCACAATCAACGGCCCATTTCCTGCGCTGATTGACCCAAACCCTCGGATTTTGACCGAAGGACTGTTGCCAGGCGCACCTGTGGTTTGCTGAATCAACACCCCAGGTAGTTTTCCAGCCATCCCTTCTGCCACGTTGGTCACGGGCATATCTTTGATGTCCTGTGCGCTGATAGAGGCGATAGAACCCGTTACGTCTTTCCGATTTTGGGTACCATAACCCACCACCACGACTTCGCTCAGGGCTTTGACGTCCACTTTCAAGGTAACATCTACGGTTGTACGGGTCCCAACGGCAACTTCTTGGGCTTCATAACCAACGAAACTATACACCAACGTGACATTGCCTTCTGGAATACTGAGGTTGTACTTACCATCGCTGTCTGTAATAGCACCTTTGGCTGTGCCTTTGACCACCACACTTACCCCAGGCAACCCTCCCCCACTTTCATCGATTACTTTTCCGATTATTTGTCGGTCGATGGGGGCGAATTCGTTTGGGTGGACAGACGTTTGATTGGGCGTGGCCGTTTTTTCAGCTTTTACACGTTTGAGTAAAATTCGATTACCTGCTACTTCGTATGCCACTTCCATGGGCGTAAGTAAGCTTTCAAGAACAACTGCCAAGCGTTCATTGTTAACGGCTAGAGATACACGCCGCGTGCTTTTTATCACGTTGGAGCTGTACATAAATTGCACATTCGTCGTTTTTTCGATGCGCTGAAGCACTTTTTTGATTTCAGCGCTTTCAAAACTTAGCGTGAGTCGTTGATTCAGGAGTTCCTGAGCGTGCATTTTGTGGGCATGAGATATGCTCAGAAATAGCACAGCAACCATCAGTTGCGTCAAAGTAAACCTCATAATTCGAAGCCAAAATTGACCAGTAAAAAGGTTTTGCATAAATTTGTCTGGGTTTATAACATTGGTTTTGAGACATTCATCTTCACTACCATCTTTTTTTAGATAGCTTAGACACACATTTGAAAAAAGTTAAATCCAAATCGGCCGTGCTGGAACCACTGCCGATTTTTTTTTAGATACATCCTTGGGCGTCAAAGATGATTTGGCCGTCCACAATCTCGTAGGTTGCCCCCGTGATTTTACAGAGTAAATTAAGTTTATCATATAAGGATTCGTTTGAAAGCGTTGCGGTGATTTTACAGTTTTTAAGGCTTTCATTGTCAAACTGAAAATGAATTCCATAAGCTTGTTCTAATTGATTTAAAACTTGCGGTAGTGGACTTTCGTCATACTCGTAGTGATTTATAATGGCTTCGGGGCGCAATACAATCGGTGCTAACACCAATGTTTTACTTAGTTGTTTTTCTTTTTCTTCAAAAACCGCCGCTTGGTTAGCCGTCAATATCACGCCTTTGGTGGTGGTCATCACAGCAGGGGTTTTCTCATCAATTGAATACACCGAAACTTTTCCCGACCGTACCTGCACCGTTACGCGATTATCTGATTTATAAGCCCTTACCGTAAAAACAGTTCCCAATACTTTGGTGGTTAGCTTACCTGTTTGTACCAAAAATGGTTCTTTTTTCTTTACTACTTCAAAAAGCGCCTCGCCCGTCAGAAACACTTCACGGTTTTCACCCGTAAATTTTGGCGCGTATTTTAATCGGCTATGAGGGCTAAGTTTGACGGTGGAGCCATCCTGTAGGGTCAACATTAAGAAACCCTCCGTTTCGTTCACCGTTTCGGCCAGCGAATTGTCAAACGCATTAATTGAACCCATCAGTGGCGTTTTTTCGTACATATTCATAGCCCACCAAGCGCCAAAGGAAAGAATTGCGAAGGCCATGACCGCCGCAAATTGATAGATAGGACGCTGCCACCAAACCCGTACGGGAGTTGATACGTCTTGGTCAGAAGGTTTGGTGATTTTTTCCAAAAACTGAGTTACTTCCTGGCGAACTTCTTTTTCGGAAAGTGATTCGGGCGCTACATTCATGGCCCGAATAAGCAACTCCGCTTGACGAATGTCCGCCTTTTTTTCGGGATGTTGTTGTAGAAAGTGCATCCAAAAACCCTCATCGCCTCCTTTTCCACGCACCCAATCTCGGAATGAGTCGTCTTTAACAAAATCTAAGGCGTTATATTCTTCGTATTTTTTCATTTGATTGGTGTAATGCTTTTCAGTTAATTTCCCAAAGGCCCCGATTGATTATCTCACCCACATGGCTACCAACAACAAGTTGAGTCCCACCTGCCAGTGTTTTCTTAAACTTGTGAGTGCCTTTTGAAGTAAATTATACAGTGATTGTCGGCCGATTTGCATGGTTTCGGCAATTTGATCGTAGCTCAAATCTTGGTAAAATCGTAGATAAATAAGCTCTTTTTGACGTTCGGGCAATTGTCCCAATACGTGTTCCAATCGTTTGAGTTGATATACTTCATACTCGTCCTCAATCATGCGCAGGTCGGCAGAAAACAACACATCAAAATCGTAGTCGTCGTTTAGTTCGTAAAAATGATTGTGTTGTTTTGACAACTCCCTCAACAACTTCGTTTTGAGCGACTTCAGCAAATAAGCCCGCACATTTTCGACCTCTCCGATGGTCGCATGTATTTGCCAAAGACTCAAAAAAAGCTCTTGGATACAGTCTTTCACCATCTCCCGTTCGGGACAAAAGCGCACTCCCCAATGAAATAAATCGGAGTAATTCAACTGCATCAACTGCGCCAGCGAAGCGGGGTCACCTGCGCGGTAATCTTGCCAGAGTTGTTGGGTATGTTCGTCTTTGGGTCTGGGTTTCATGGGTTCAAATGGGACCTTTAATGACACGAGACCTAAAAGCAACAAACCTAACCCTTGAATTATGAATTTTTTGATAAAAATTTGAACAAAGCCATTCAAAATTGTTTGTAGTCATCCCTTTGGTAGGTGTTGCGCAGCACTATCAGTATTAAAATCAGCCCCAATCCGCGTACGTCAGCTCTCACAAATACTTTTTCATATACGCAATAAAATGCGCCCAATCCGTAGGTAAAACAGTATGGCCTCCTTCGTGCATAAAATACCCCAACTCATTCATCAACAACGAAGTGTCTCCTGCGGCGGGCATAGCCGACGTAGAAGGGGCTTGTTTGTTAAACAATTGATATACAGGACTGGCTGCTTGGGCCGACAAAAACTCACCTTTGGGATCTGACCAATAATCGGTACTGCCTGTTTGTAACAACAGTGGACGCGGAGCCATCAATGCCACCAAAGCATGAGCATCAAAAGGCAATTTGTCTAACTGCGTTGCATAACTATGGTATTTCGGGGCAAACTGGTACAAATACCTCGACGGATCGGTAATGTGCTGAACTGTTTCGCCGTAATTGCGCCGAGCGAGTGCGGCTCCACCTTCTCCCGAAATACTCGCGATTACCATCTTAAAACGGGTATCGTGAATGCCTGCCCACAGCACCGTTTTACCTAACCGCGAAGCACCTTGAAGAGCTACCCGTTTCGTATCAATTTGTTTATCGGTCTGAAAATAATCCATGGCCCGACTCAGCCCCCAAGCCCAGGCCGAAATCGCCCCCCATTCATTTTCATTCACGTCGGTTTGTCCTGATGACAAGTATTTGCTTCTGATGCCGTACTTAATACCGTCTTTAAAATCGGGCTCAATGTCGCCGTAATAAACCATTGCAAAGCCGATGCCTGCGTCAATAAATTGTTCTACGTTTATTTTACCAAATGCACTGGGCTTGTCTGCTTTTATCCTTTTTCCCTCTCTTGACCAAATTGTCCCCACCAAAAGTCCACTATCCTCAATCACTTGATTATAAGCTGCAAACGAAATCGACAACAACAAAGGCGAAGGTTTGGTCGCGGCCACAGGAAGGTACACCACCAAGTTCATTTTCCAATCTGAAGTATCTTTTGTAAAATAAACCGTTACTTGTTTGCGTAAAGCCTTCCCGCCAAATGCCAGTGTTCCTTTATCAAAAACGTTAAAACTCATGGCTTTGGGGCGATCTGGCATTTTCCCAAACTGAATTTCTTCGACCCATTTCAGTAATTCTGGACGGCGTTTTTGTGTCCATATTTTTGCACTCGTCACCCGTTGGCCATCCAAACACGTCAGCAAGTCGGGCAAGGTGTAAGCTCCCACCGAGTCTTCCTGATAATTGACAGGTATTCCCGCTACCAATGTAGGCCGATTAGCAGGTTGCTGGGCTAATCCAAACATCGAAAATAAACTAAGAAGGGCTGTAAACGTTGCTTTTTTCATGGAGTGAAACAGTATCTTTTTCTTTTCACAAAAAGTGAAAATTCAGAATCAACTACTTCTTATCTTGGAAAATAGCCGCCAAACTTCTAATTCCCCTTATTTTTGCAAAAAACAAAAAAAACGAATGGCATTTCAGCGTAAAAGTACTTTTGGGCAAACGTGGTGGGGGCAACAATGGATCAATATTCTGGAAGGTCTCGATGAAAGCGGGCGATTGGCCAGAGGTCGTACGTACGCCAACAATGGTTCCGTCCAAAGCATCGCGTTTGAGGGCAATAAAATCGCGGCGCGGGTAAAAGGCACCAGCCCTCGGCCTTACAAGATTTCGTTCAATATCGACCCACTCTCTCCGTCTGACAAAGCCCGATTACTGAGCTTGATTGCTGAAAATCCGCTGTATTTGACGCAATTGCTAAATCGTCAGCTGCCTTCGGAGTTGTTCAACGACTGTCAACATCAAGGAATTTTTCTATTTCCCCGTTCGTGGGAGGCATTTCATTCCGATTGTTCGTGTCCCGACTGGGGCGACCCTTGCAAACACCGCGCGGCGGTGCTGTTTTTGGTCGCTAATGAAATTGATAAAAACCCTTTTTTGATTTTTGAACTCCGTGATTTTGATTTGTTCAAAAGCTTGGAAACGCTGGGGTTTGCGTCGTCTGACCAAAAAGACGTGGAAACGCTCGACGTAGCCGATATTCGCCAACCATTTGAAGGCTCAGAAGAAATGGTTTTTCAGCCAAACGAAGCCTTATATACCCCGCTGGATTTTTCGACGCTTCCCGATATTTCGGATAATTTATTGTCACTTTTAGGTGATAAACCTTTGTTTTACCGAACGGGTAATTTTAAACAGGTTTTACAAAAGTTTTACATTAATACCGCCAAAAAAGCGCGCGAACTTGCCGTTTCCGAAGAACCAAGTGAGCAAGAATATGACAAAGATTTGGATGCGGTAGAAAGCGGCGAAATCATCATGGACGAAGCTCTGGGCTTTTTGCAGGCCAATTTCAGAGATACCCGCGAGCGAATTGTGTTTCAGTTTGACGAACTCCCCAAGTTTATTGATTGGATTCATCACTTGCCTTCGTCGCAGTTGCCGCAGCTCTCTCCTACCCTCAAAGGGCTTTATTTTTTGAATCGTTTGGCGCTCAAACTCCTTGAGCGCGGCGCCATTATTCCCCAATTGCTCCGTGCCAAACTCAAGCGAGAATACCATTTGGTACGTTGGATACCTGCCACTGTCAACGAACAAGTAGCCACCTTAACGGCTCACGTACGGGCTGTGTTGCCTCCCGAAATTCTTTATTATAAAATTGGGAAACGGGACATTTTTATTCCCACCGAAACCGATTTTATGAATGCCTTGTCTTCGCTCATTTTGACCGAACGCATACGGCAATTCAACGACCTGTACGACTACAAAGCCACCGAAACTGACGACTTATTTTTTAGAAGCTCCATGGTTTTCTTTGGAGGTTTTGAGTCCCGCGAAATCCCTAGTAATATTCAGTTATGGTTAAATAAATTTTTCATTGCCCAACGCGATTACGTGCCGTTGGTGCAAGTAGAAGAACTGGAAGAGGGGTTTAAAGTCAATCTGTTTGTCGAACATAAAAAATCCGAACTCGGCATCCCGATTCCCCTCCAAACGTTCATGATCGAACGCAATTATGCGCCCGTACGCATGGGGGTGATGCGCGACCTTTCGATGATGGCAGAACATTTCCCGCAACTTAATCAACTGATTGCCAGCAATGGAACAAAAACATTGCAGTTCGACTCCGAGGTGTTTGCCGACATTCTCTTGAAGATTTTGCCAACGATTCGACTGTTTGGCATCAAAATTCAGTTGCCAAAATCGCTCCAAAAACTCCTTCGTCCGCAGCTTACCATGACACTTGACAGCGAGGAAGACGGTAAAGTTGCGGCTTCGTCGATTATCAGTTTGGAAAATATGCTCAAGTTCCGCTGGGAAGTAGCCGTGGGCGACGAACACATTGATACTCAAAGCTTTGTGCGGATGATTGAGAACTACCGAGGTTTGGTAAAAATCAAAGACCAGTACGCGTATTTTGACGAAAAAGAAATCAAAACCTTACTCGAGAAGCTCAAAAACCCGCCTTCGCTGGATAGCAATGAATTACTACAAACAGCCCTTACTGAAGAATTCAACGGTACGGGCGTGACCCTCACAAAATCGGCGCAAAAGTGGATGAAATCATTGTTGAAAAACGAAACCGTTGCACTCCCCGAGCGCCTTGCCGCCAACTTACGCCCCTACCAACAGCGCGGCTACGAATGGCTTTACAAAAATGCTCGTTTGGGAATGGGTAGCCTGATTGCCGACGACATGGGGTTGGGAAAAACCCTGCAAGTCATCACTACCCTCCTGAAAATGAAGCAAGAAGGGGCTTTCAAAAAATTAAAAGGGCTGGTCGTAGTGCCAACGACGTTGCTCACCAACTGGTCGAAGGAAATCAGCAAATTTGCTCCCGAACTTCGTCTGCACCTGTACCACGGTTCGGGACGAAACTTGACTCCGCTCAAAGATGCCGATATTTTGCTCACCACCTACGGCGTGGTACGCAGTGAGGAAGAGGGTTTGAGCAAGCTAAAATGGGCAGTGATGGTGATAGACGAGGCACAAAACATCAAAAATCCAAATACCGCCCAAACCAAGGCCGTCAAAAAAATGAAATCGGGCATCAAAATCGCCATGAGTGGTACGCCCGTCGAAAACCGCATGGCCGAGTACTGGTCTATTTTTGATTTTGCCAACAAAGGATACCTCGGTAATCTGAAAAAATTTGTGAGTGATTACGCAATTCCGATTGAGATTGACCGCGACCAACACGCCTTGGATAAGTTTAAGCGGGTGACTGAGCCGTTTATTTTAAGGCGGGTAAAAACGGACAAAAAAATCATCCAAGATTTGCCCGATAAAATTGAAATCGACCAAGCTTGTACGCTCACGGGTGAGCAAGCAGCCTTGTATCAAAGTGTAGTGGACCAAGCGTTGCGCGGGATTGAAGGTCAAAAAGATGGATTCAAACGCAGTGGGTTGATTTTTAAAATGATGACCGCCCTCAAACAAATTTGTAACCACCCTACGCACTACCTCAAAAAAGGCGGCGCTCAACCTGAAGCATCAGGCAAGACGCAATTGCTGTTGGATTTGATTCGTCAAATTCTCGAAAATGGCGAAAAAACGCTCATTTTCACCCAATACGAAGAAATGGGGACGCTGTTACAAACAATGTTTCAGGAGCAAATGCAGTTGGAAGTACCTTTTCTTCACGGAGGCATTAGCCGTAAAAACCGCGACGAAATGGTGGAAGATTTTCAGCACAATCGTTCGACGCGTATCCTGATTTTGTCGCTCAAAGCGGGAGGAACAGGGCTCAATTTAACGGCTGCCAACAACGTAATTCACTACGATTTGTGGTGGAACCCCGCCGTAGAAGCCCAAGCCACCGACCGCGCCTTTCGGATTGGCCAAACCAAAAATGTGTTGGTTCACCGTTTTATCACGCAGGGCAGCTTTGAAGAAAAAATCAACAAACTCATCCAAAACAAACGCGAACTCGCCAACCTCACCGTCACGGACGGCGAAACGTGGTTGGGCGATTTGTCAAACAGTGACTTGCGGGAGTTGGTGAGGCTGGGGTAAAATGGCAACCGATTGGCTGGCATTTAAACGTAGCCATGAAGGTGTGCCTGAAATCGTTTTTTTCTCTGGAAATAACTCAACCAGTAAGGGCCATTTGATTGTTTGATAAATTGATGCCAATTTGGTAAAAATTAGAGAATCAAGATTGAAAAGTGTGTGCGGGTAGCCCGCGATTGCATCCGTATTTTAAATTTGTTAGCACAACTAAAATACGTAAACCCCCGAATTACGCCAAACAAGTGCATATTCGGGGGTTTACTTTAACAGTTAACACTTTACATCCTTAAAGAAAAACCTAACACCCTACTCTTCGTAGTCGCTGGTTCCCTAGAGCGGTTTTGCCATGATGTAATCTTGCATTAAAAACCCATCTCCAATGTCAATATCTTCGCTTCCTACAATGGAAAAGCCCATTTTTTCGTAAAAACCAACCGCTTTGTTGTAACGATTGACGTTTAGTAGTAGCGCCGAATTGTTATTGTCCGTAGCAATTTCGGCTACTTTACGAATCAAAGCGGCACCCGCTCCTTTTCCTTGACTGGCAGGTAACAGGTAAATTTTATGAATCTTTGTGTTGGGTTCATTTTTGTAATTGAGTTCGTACGAAACGTACCCTAGCCACTCTTCGTTTTCTTTTATCAACAGAAAAACGTGCCCTTTTTCCTCGATTTGCGCTGTTAACGACGGAATACTGTACATCCAGTCAAGCATGTAATCAATTTGTTTGGGCGATAAAATATCCCCAAAGGTCATAGGCCATGTTTGGTAGGCGATGCGCTGAATTTCGGGCAATTCTGCCGTAGTAACGTTGCTAATTTCTAACATTTGTCTTTTTAATAATTGATAGACTTTCCACGTTTTTCATCAAACTTGGAAAGTCTGCTGCTAAATTAGGCTTTCCAAGCTAATTTCAAATGCTATCTTCCCAAAAATTACACAAAAAGACATTTTACGCCGTTCATCTATATTTTAGTTTAAAAATGTGAACTTATTCGTTATTTAACGTCTCAATGGCATAAGGGCATAACCACCTTACTATTTCTTCATAAAACCTAAACGAATTTAACATGGAAAAACAGCCAGTCGTGAGTTTACGCGGCCTAAAAAAATCGTATGGCCGCGATTTAATCCTTAAAGGAATTGATTTGGACGTTTATGCGGGTGAAATCATTGGGTACATTGGCCCCAATGGCGCGGGCAAAAGTACAACCCTGAAAATCCTGATTGGAATGCTTCCCGATTTTGTAGGGGAAGCAAGGGTGCTCGGGTACGACATTCGAGAGGATGCCCTTGAAGTCAAGAAACGCATTGGCTACGTGCCCGAAAATGCCATGTTATACGAAGTCCTGACGCCCATGGAGTACTTGTTGTTTATAGGAAGACTACACAAAATGGAGGATGACCTCACCGAACGTCGAGCGCACGAATTATTGGAAATTTTCGGATTAAAAACCCACGCAGACGTCAGAATGAATACTTTTTCCAAAGGAATGCGACAAAAGGTATTGTTGATTTCGGGACTTATTCACAATCCTGACGTCATCTTTTTGGACGAACCTCTCTCTGGGCTTGATGCCAATGCCGTGATTTTGGTGAAAGAAGTGTTGGCCAAATTGAAAGCCGCTGGTAAAACCATTTTTTACAGCTCACACATCATGGATGTGGTAGAAAAAATCTCTGATAGAATTGTGATTATTAACCAAGGAACTATTATTGCCAACGGTACTTTTGAAGAACTCAAAGCTCAGGCGCAGTCGGGTTCGCTGGAGCATATTTTCCAAGGCTTGACGGGTGACAACGAGAATAGCCACCGTGCCGAAGATTTTTTACAAGCATTGAAGTAAAGTCCAAACCACTCAACTATTCTCCCCAATGAGCAAAGCAGTTTTACGAATCCTCGACTTGATGCAGGGCGTATTTCGGTGGTTAGGTGCCGATTACGACATTTTACGAAACATCGTTGAAGTCAAATTCAAGATGCAAAACCGCCGCCCGATGGCGTCGTTTTCACATTACAAATCCTATAATAACGACCAAGATACCAATAACTCCTTTTGGCTAATGGTGGGGTTACTTTCAATTTTGGGGGGATTGATGGGCATTAGTATTTTCTTCATCGACAAACCCTATTACGCTTATGCCTTACCTTTTGGGTATATCATGATTATGTCGATGCTTACATTGGTCACCGACTTTTCATCCTTGCTGCTCGATACCACCGACAACATTGTTCTTCTTCCTCGACCTATCAATGGACGGACTATTTTATTAGCCCGCTTGGTACATATCTCCTCGTACGTACTTATTCTATCCTACGGGATTGCCCTTTTACCGCTTATTTTCACCCTATTTAAGTACGGTATTTTGGCATTTTTGGCCTTTGCTTCGGCCGTTTTTGTTTTAGCCATGTTGTCGGTTTTCTTTACTTCGCTCCTCTACATGCTTCTGATGCGGTTTACAAGCGAAGAGCGGTTAAAAGACATCATCAGCTACTTCCAAATTGCATTCACCCTTTTGGTAACGGCTGGTTATCAAATGGTAGGGCGTATTTTCAATTGGCTCGACCTCGATACCACCACCGTGGTTATTCGTGGATGGCATTACGCCCTCCCTCCGCTTTGGCTCAGTGGTTGGATGCAATTTGTCATTAAAAACTCATCCCAATTCTGGGCATTTAGCCTTTTGGCCTTTGTAGTACCGTTGGCTTCCGCTTGGGTTTTGATACGATTTTTAGCCCCAAAATTCACCCAACAAATTGCGCAGCTTGGCACAGGAGATGGCGGGGGTGCTGAAAAAACAATCACTCAAAAGCGCCACGGTTTTGTAAGCCGTCTGGCGACAATGGTCACGGGGAGTTTGCTTGAAAGAGCTATTTTTGAACTTTCGTGGAAAATTACTGCCCGCGACCGCAAGTTTAAGATGCGTACTTACCCCACTTTTGGGTCGTTAATTCCGTTGGTTTTTGTTTTTGGAAAGGAGCTTTTTGATCCCCAAAAATGGTCGGAGATGGCACAAGGCCACCTTTATTTAATGTTGCTTTATATGGCCCATATCGTAGCAGGTACGTTTCAATCTCAAAGTCATTTTAGTGAAGATTTTAAGGCGGCATGGGTCTATTTTGCCACGCCCACCGATTCCCCGCGCGACGTAGTGGTAGGCAACATCAAAGCCATTCTTCTTAAATTTTACACCCCATTTTATTTGCTACTTAGTGCATTCGTTCTGACAATTTGGGGCATCAAAGCACTCGATGATTTATACTTAGCCTTTGTGGCTTCGGTGTGTTTATCCATGATTGAGAGTAAAATTGGCTCCCAAAATCGCCTTCCGTTTTCCAAAAGCCTAGCCACGATGAAAGAAGCAGGACAAACTTCTCAGTTTGTCATATTCATGCTACTACTTCCTACTTGTGGGTTTGGGCATTGGGGACTGACGTTCATCCCATTTGGCGTGCCAGTAGCCTGTGTTTTTGCCACCTTTATCGCTTATGTTTTGTACAAACAATTCGACAAACTGACCTGGGAGCGCTTTGACTTATAGAAATCTTTGGCGCTCTATTCGTGAAAATCATTGGATTGCGGTATCTTTCGGGCTCTAATCTTTTTTAGCTCATTTCTATTATCAAAACATCAATGCAGTTCGTAAAAAAAACACTCCTTCTTTGTGCTTTCTGCGGAACGGCCTTTGCCCAGCAGAAATTCGAGAACTACGCGCAAGCCATTTCGGGAAGTAACATTAAATACGATATGGTTGCCATCAAAGGTGGCGATTTTATGATGGGTAGTCCTGCCAAAGAAAAAGACCGTAAAGAAGACGAAGGTCCTCAGCACAAAGTAAAAATTGAGCCTTTTTGGATGGGTAAGTACGAAATTCCTTGGGATTTCTATGATCTTTTTACCACCAAAAATATCGAAATTGAAATGGCAAAGCGTTTTCCAGATACCGAAAATAGCCTACCCAAAACCGATGGAAGTACGCGCCCAAGTGCTGCTTACGTTGATATGTCATTTGGTATGGGGCGCGGCGGCGGTTATCCCGCTGTCAACATGACCCAATACGCGGCGATTTATTTTTGCAAATGGCTTTACGAAAAAACAGGGGTGTTTTACCGCCTTCCTACCGAAGCCGAATGGGAATACGCTTGCCGTGCGGGTACCACTACCGCATACTCGTTTGGGGATGACCCAAAACTACTAGACGAATACGCTTGGTACAAAGCCAACAGCGGCGGTGGTTACAAAAAAACGGGTACAAAAAAGCCTAATCCATGGGGACTGCACGACATGCACGGAAACGTGATGGAGTGGACACTCGACCAATACGCCAAAGATTATTATGCCAAAAAAGCGGGCGGCCAAGCCAAGGAAGCGTTTTTGAAAGTAACCGAATTGTATCCAACGTCGGTTCGGGGTGGTTCGTGGGACGATGATGCAAGTGTGTGCCGCAGTGCCACCCGCATCCCGTCGGTTCCTGATTGGAAAATCATTGACCCGCAAAGTCCAAAAAGTGAGTGGTGGATGACCAGCGCTTCATTCGTTGGTTTTCGCGTAGTTCGTCCCGTTAAAACTCCTTCAAAAGAAGAAATTGCCGCTTACTACAATCCGCCTTTGATTGAGGACTATTAATAAGTATTTGACCTTCAACATAAAAATTACCCGTAGATTCATTCTTTACGGGTAGTTTTTGCTTTTTGGCCCCTTTTATAGGCTGACAGACACATTGATTTTAGATCGCTAAATCAACGACATCCACAATTTCCAACTTAAACTCTTTTCTAAAAATGGAAACTAATCGCCGAGAGTTTCTCAAATCGTCTAGTTTATTAACAGGAGGTGCTTTACTAAGTAGTCTTCCTTTTGCTTCATACGGATTTCATTCGTCAAATGATGATACCATCAAAATCGCCCTTGTTGGTTGTGGTGGTCGCGGAACGGGTGCAGCTGCCCAAGCCCTTAGCACCAAACAAAATGTAAAAATTGTAGCCATGGCAGATGCGTTCCAAGATCGCTTGGACGACGCATATACCGCCTTGACCAAACGCAAATACAAAGATGATGCTGGGGCAGAGATTGATGTTAAATCAAAAATTGATGTACCAAAAGAGCGGATGTTTGTAGGCTTTGACGGTTACAAACAGGCTATCGCCTTGGCAGATGTGGTCATTTTAGCCACGCCTCCAGGTTTCCGTCCAATGCACTTTGAAGAAGCCATTCGCCAAAATAAGCACGTATTTATGGAAAAACCTGTGGCTACCGACGCGCCAGGTATTCGTAAAGTACTTGCCGTGGCTGAAGAAGCAAAACGCAAAAAATTGAACGTAGTGGTTGGGCTTCAACGTCACTATCAACGCAATTACCGTGAAGCAATGAACCGCATTCACGACGGAAAAATTGGTGATATCGTCGGTGGAAGTGTGTATTGGGTTTCGGGTGGCGTATGGAATCACCCTCGCAAACCGAATCAAACTGAAATGGAATACCAAATGCGTAACTGGTACTATTTCAACTGGTTGTGTGGCGACCACATTACCGAACAGCACGTTCACAACATCGACGTAGCGAACTGGGCAAAGCAAGGCTATCCTGTATCGGCCCAAGGTACGGGTGGGCGACAAATCCGTAACGGAAAAGAATTTGGTGAGATTTTCGACCACCATATCGTGGACTTCACTTACGCTGACGGAACGCTTATCAACAGCCAATGCCGCCACTATGAAGGAACATTTAGTAAAGTAGATGAGCAGTTTTTGGGCACCACAGGCCGCATCGACAGCTTCAATGGCAACAACACCATTTTGAAGTCATACCAAGGCGGAAAAGTCATTTATGCCCACGAAGGCAAAGGCGACCGTAACCCATATCAAGTAGAGCACGATGAACTTTTTGCCGCCATTGCCAAAGGTGAATACAAATTTGCCGATGCCGAAAACGGAGCAAAAAGTACCCTTACTTCCATCATGGGTCGTATGGCTACGTATTCTGGTAAGTTGGTAAAATGGGAAGAAGCCCTCAACTCAAACATTAGCCTTTTCCCTGACCAAATTGCGTGGGATGCCAAACCAAAAATCTTACCACTTGCCGATGGGTTCTATCCTGTTGCAGTTCCTGGTAAAACCATTGCCGTTTAATCAGGCTTCGTCCTAAAATAATTTTCCCCGTCACCTTGGCAAATTTGCTTGGTTGACGGGGAATTTCATTGTAGGGTAATTGACGCTGTGCTTTATTCTTGTTTCAGTACCTTAATCACTTTAGTCGGCATGTCAGGATGCGACGTTTGAAGTAGGTACGTACCTTTTGTCAGCTGTAACGGTGTCAGTTCCAATTCGGCCTCAAGTCCCTGCCAACGAACCTGCGGCACTGGCATCATAAATCCTCCAAGACTTACAATTGAAAACGTGGTCAATTGTGGCTTGTAGGTATCAGGCAAGGTCATTTTTAAGACCGACACAAACGGGTTCGGATACGCACTCCATACTTCCGCTATCTCTGCTTCTTCCTCACCTATTCTGGCATTACCAGCTATCAGCGTAAATGTAATCGTTGCTTCCCCAATTACCTTATTGGCCTTGATCGCTTTTGCTGTTAACTTATAAGTTCCTAACTCGGCACTAAAACCACCATTGTCATCAAACAATCCATAAGGAGCAGCTGCGTCCGAAAAAGTTTGGGTCTCAGCACCTGTCATGTTAAACTCAATTCGATCCACCGCCTGACTTGATTCCGCAAAAATGTTCACAAAAGTTGCAATAGTTTGAACCGACGAAAGCGAAATCCTGTCACCATCACGCAGGGTACGAATAAATCTTCTTGAAGAAGAACCTCCTGCTTTGAACAAACTAAAAACAAGATTGGCAGTCATCGGTGTACTTTCACTCACTTTGATGACAAAAAACTCGTCAACGATTGCTCCTTGGTTATCTATGGCACGAACTGTCACTGTATAATTTCCAGCAGTTGTGGGTGTTCCTACGATACTCCCACCTTGGAATGACAAGCCAGGAGGCAAGTTACGTACCAAAACACCAAACAAAATGCCATCAGGGTCACGGAAGCCATTCAAGTCAATGTTCAGTGAAAAAGCTTCCCCGACGACGGCTTCTTGATCGGGGATTTGAGTAACGATTACTGGTGGAATATTGCCATTACTCAACGTTACCCACAACGTGAGGGTTGTTTCTCCAAATGCGCCCAAGCTATCATAGCCTCGCACCACAATTTTATATTCGCCCGCTACGCTTGATGTTCCCACGATTGCCCCATTGGCATACACAAATCCAGATGGCAGGTTACTTACTTCTAGCCGAACAGTTCCACCCTCAGGGTCACGGAAAAGCCCTTGCGGCAATGTATATGAAAACGGATTACCCACTACCACCCGTTGGTTTGGCAAAGTTGTAGTCGCTACTGGTGGCAAGTTTGAGGAAATACTTCTAACCGATAACAGAAAGGAAGTTTCAACCGAGGCATTTTCATTGTCAATTCCCCGCACAGTTACTTTATAATCACCCGCTGTTACGGCTTTCCCCGAAAGTTTGTTGTTTGCATACGTAATTCCTTGCGGCAAATTTTGCACCAACACCCGTACAATATATCCGTCATTATCACGGAAAATGTTAGGTGTAATTTCATACTCATACGTTTGTTGCACTACCGTTACTTGGTCAGGAATGGTCGTCACAACAATCGGGCTTTGATTGACAGAGAAGACTTTTAATAAAAATTGGGTTTTGACTGATGCATTTTCATTGTCAAATGCTTCCACTGTGACCGTAAAATTCCCTGCTACCTTTGGGGCTCCGCTGATCACGCCACTATTTGCCACCATTCCCGATGGTAGTCCAGTCACGACAACCCTTGAAATTTGTCCGTCTTTATCTTGAAAAGTACTGGTTGGAATGATAAAGATAAAATTACGGTTGATGGTGGCTTGTTGCTCAGTAATTTTTGTCACTACGATAGGGGCTTGATTGACCCGCTGATTCGCCACTACAAAATTAATGGTCGTTCGACCTACACCATTGGCAGGGATGATAGAAGTTGAATTATAAGCTTCAAGTACCAGCTGATAATTTCCCAGCTTTAGGGTTGTTCCTCCATCATCCCCAAATAACGCAAACGGAACATCCGTTTCGGTACGGGTCTGATTAACTGGCCCTGTCAGCTTCATCACCACTGCTTTGGCTGACGCATCTGGTGTAGCTATAAAATTTGTAAGGAAGTTGAGGTCATTAAAGTTAAGGGTATCTCTATCTTTTACATTGCGTAAAAATGTACGATTCAGATAATTACCCGCTTTAAACAAAGCCAATGTAGAAGGTTTTTGGGCAACTACTTTAAGATTGAACGTTGTGCTGGTTGAAGCGTCGTACATATCGGTGGCAGTAACCGTAATTTTATACGTACCCACAACCAACGAATTACCACGAATCGTGTTTTTATCAAAATAAAAGCCAGTAGGTAGGCCACTTACCGCGTACGATTCAATGCTGCCATCTGGGTCTTGAAATGCGCCTTCGGGTATGGTGTAGGTAGCATCAAAACCAGCGGTAATGGTATAGTCTGAGAGTGCGGTTTTTACCACAGGGGGCTGATTTACTTCTGGTTCGCCCAGTAAGTCCTCCACCAATTGAATTTCGACTGGACCACTTACGCGTTTTTCTTCCCAACGATTGTTATAACCTGGAATACCGTAGCTCCCTGTTCTTACCAATTCTGACAGTTTAACCACCATTTTTTGTTTATTCACAATGGGGGTCATGGGTTTAGATAACCAGTTGGCCGCTACACTTTTAATCATGGGGGAAAACCAATTTAAGTCCGCCGTATTGTTGATCACGACGTTGACCAGCTTACATCCACGTTCAAAATGTTGACCTAGCATTTGCTCCATGCCAAACTGCGACAAATCGGGTTCACGAAACGCTTCGTTCATAATCCACTTATCACCCATGCTTCCGCGCAACACATCCGCACTAAAATAGTGATTGTAATATTGAGAATCATTGATTTTAGTACCGTCAACGTTACGAGCTAAATCCTTGAAAGCCAATGTGCCACGACGAAAACTTAGCCCATCATGGACTGATCCAAAATCATTGATAACCTTATAATTGGCATTCACTCCTTTGACGGTGCTGCTTACCCCGTCCAAAAAGTTTTTTAGAAGTGTATGTCGATAAATATACCAATCAGCCCAACGTTTATTTTCAGGATGGCTATAGTCGGTTGTAATTGGTTGAATATCACCAATCGCACTGTAGTCAGATTTCCAAGCATCATTAATTCCTTTTAGGGTGCCATATTTAGCCGCCAACCAGCTTTGATAACCCGTGAGCATTGTAGGCGTATAATCATACAGCGATAAATAAGGATCACCATAGCCTATGTTGCCATTAGGAATATACCCTTCGTAGTGGTAGCCCGCTTCTTGGGTCGTCGTTGTTGTAGCGGCAACGCACAAAACGCGCCCTTCTTGCAAATACGAAACATATCTTTGGCTTACTTCTTTAACAAAACCGAGGGCTTTGGTAACAGAAGGCTGGTGCGCCATGCTAAAAATCTCTTTAAACACGCGGCCTTGTTGGTCTTTAGAAGCTTCGTTTTCGGTCCAAAATCCTTCGTTTCGATTACAGCAGCGTGCCAAGTGAATCCGAAAAAAAATCTTCAATCCTAGCTCTTTACACAACTTCACTTGGTTGTCGAATTGCACCCAGTTGGCCGTACTCGACGCTTGGGGGTAAACAACATCCCAGCGTACCGTAATCATGGCGGCATTACAACCTTGCTTGGCGGCTTCACGTATGACATTGAGGCCATGTTCGTCTCCTTCGGTAGTATTTAATAACGCAACGCACAAATAGCGTTGATTGTCGTCTGCGACATAATGATGAGGTTGAGGTGAAGTGAATGGGTCAGAATTAATCTTTGCGCTGGTTTTTAAAGAAACCACCCATGCCAGTACACACAAAATTCTTGCTACACGTATAATCATTTGGGACATGTTTTTGATAAAGGGGCAATCTGATATACCTGTATCAAAAACCGTGCAAAAAAGCACCTTATAGGGCTATTAAGCACTTTTTTTTATAAATAACCTCTCTTTAAACCGATTAATATTGGGATACAAACCTCTTTAAGACCCTCCCATTGACAAATTTGCTTATGGCATGGTTTTTGACGAACGAGGTTATTTCAAATTTTCTTCTCTTTACAGATAATCTCAATGATTACTGCTTTAGACGTAGGAGTCATGCTTCGGTCAGCATAACTATTGATGGGTACGAGGGTATTTGCCTCTGGAAAGTAAGTCGCAACGCAACGCTCAGGCAATGAGTACGGTACAACGACAAAGTTAGGGGCTGTTCTGGTTACGCCACCGTGATAATTGAATAAATCGACCCTTTCGCCAGCTACTAACCCTGCTTTTTGGATATCGCTTTGGTTCATTAAGATAACGCGCCGTTCGTTGAAAATTCCACGGTAACGGTCATCTAACCCATAGACTGTCGTATTAAATTGATCATGGCTTCTTATGGTCATCATCAAATATTCGGTATCACTTAACCCAATCGGGCTATACCTATTTATTGAAAACATGGCCTTCTGGCTCACGGTTTTAAACTCCCCTTGGCGAGGGCCATTCGGCAAGTAAAATCCGCCTAATTGCCGCACGCGCTGATTATAATTTTCAAAACCTGGAATCGTTCGCTCAATCGCTTCCCGTGTATGGTCATAGTGTTGTACCAAATAATCCCAATTTACTTTTGAGGTATTGCCTAAGGTAGCCTTTGCCAACCGTCGAACAATGTCAGGTTCGCTCAACAAATGTGCCGAGACGGGCGCTAGTTTGCCCATGGATTTATGCACGACGCCCATCGAATTTTCGACACTTACGAACTGAGGCTCACCTTCTTGCAAATCCTTGTCTGTACGTCCCAAACAGGGCAGAATAAACGCTTCCTCACCCGTCACCAAATGACTACGATTGAGTTTTGTAGATACGTGCGCGGTAATCTGACACTTGCGGAGGGCTTGAGCAGTAAAAGACGTATCGGGTGTCGCCGAAAGGAAGTTTCCTCCCATGGCAAAAAACACGCCTACTTTTTCTTCGTGCATTGCCTTAATGGCCTCTACGGTGTTATAGCCGTGTTTGCGAGGAGGGTCAAACCCAAACGTTGCTTGTATTTTATCTAAAAATGCTTGCGGAGGAGCTTCCCAAATCCCCATCGTGCGGTCGCCTTGCACATTGCTATGGCCCCGCACAGGACAGGTTCCTGCGCCAGGTTTCCCAATCGACCCTTTTACTAAAAGTATATTTACCAGCTCACGAATGGTATCTACAGCGTTTTTGTGCTGCGTCAGCCCCATCGCCCAGCAGCCAATGATGTTTTGGGACGATTTTATCAATTCCGCCGCCTCTTCCACTTCCTTGACATATAGACCACTATCACGTATTAGTTGTTCAAAATCGTGTTTTTCAAGGTCTTCCAGCAGTGCCTCAATACCCTGCGTTTTTTCACGAATAAACGACCAATCAAACACCCCACCCGTCGTTTTTTCGGCCTTGTACAAGTACTTTAAAAACGCCTTAAACAACGGAACATCTCCATTGATGCGTACTTGTAGGTACTGGTCGGCCAAGGCCGTTTTTTCGCCCAATAACCCTCCTACCGTTTGCGGATTACTAAAAGCGACCAACCCCGTTTCTTTCAGCGGATTAATGGCCAAAATTTTTGCCCCGTTTTTCTTTGCTTTTTCCAAAGCCGACAACATTCGAGGGTGGTTTGTGCCTGGGTTTTGGCCAGCAATAATTATTAAATCTGCTTTGTAAAAATCATCTAATTTTACCGACCCTTTTCCTATCCCTAAAGTCTCGTTGAGGGCTACCCCACTAGACTCGTGGCACATGTTGGAGCAATCTGGAAAGTTGTTGGTCCCAAATTCCCTCACAAAAAGTTGGTACAAAAACGCGGCTTCATTGCTCGTCCGCCCTGAGGTATAAAAAACGGCATCATCGGGAGAAGCAAGGCTTTTTAGGTGCGTGCCAATTTTCAAAAAAAGCTCGTCCCACGAAATGGCTTGATAATGGGTCGCGCCTTGGGGCTTGAACAGTGGTTCGGCCAAACGACCTTGTTGACCTAATTCGTAATCGGTCCACGTCCCCAATTCTTCAATCGAATGTTTGGCAAAAAAATCGGCCGTCAAGCGTTTGGTTGTAGCTTCATCCGCAACGGCTTTTGCGCCATTTTCGCAGTACTCCCCTATCCGCGAACGCTCATCGTCGGGGTCGGGCCAAGCACAACTTGGGCAATCAAAGCCATCTTTTTGATTGAGGTTCAACAAGGCTTTTACGCCCCGCCCCACGTCCATCGCGCCAAACACATGACGCATTGCGCTTGTTACGGCAGGAAGTCCTACGGCCACTTCTTTGGGTGCTTCGAGCGAAAGCCCCGTTAGTTTTTCGGGGGTAAGTTCTACGGGATGGGGCGTTTTTTTCATCTTTTTGCCAATAAAAAACGGTATGACTTTCCTTAAAAAGCCATACCGTCGTAGTTGGTTACTTTATCTAAAGAGGTAAATTCTGTAGAAAATTATCCTACCGAACCTTCCAAGCTGATTTCTAACAATTTCTGGGCTTCTACCGCAAATTCCATTGGAAGTTGGTTTAAAACCTCTTTCACGTAGCCATTGACAATCAACGCCACGGCTTGTTCGGTTGGAATACCGCGTTGGTTACAATAAAACAGCTGGTCTTCGCCAATTTTTGAGGTCGTTGCTTCGTGCTCTACCGTCGCGCTTGAGTTTTTCACTTCAATGTACGGGAAGGTATGCGCACCGCAAGTATCACCCAACAACAACGAGTCACATTGTGAGAAATTACGCGCGTTTTCGGCACGTTTGAATACCTCTACAAGACCACGGTAGGAGTTTTGGCTTTTTCCTGCTGATATACCTTTTGATACAATACGGCTTTTGGTATTTTTTCCAATGTGTATCATTTTGGTACCTGTGTCAGCTTCTTGCATGTTGTTGGTCACAGCTACCGAGTAAAACTCCCCAATCGAGTTGTCACCTTTTAAGATAACCGAAGGGTATTTCCAGGTTATGGCCGAGCCTGTTTCTACCTGCGTCCAAGAGATTTTAGAGTTAGCGCCTTCGCAAAGACCACGCTTTGTTACGAAGTTATAAATCCCACCTTTACCGTCTTTATCTCCTGGGTACCAGTTCTGAACGGTACTGTATTTTACTTCGGCTTTCTCGTGAGCTATAATTTCTACCACCGCCGCGTGCAACTGATTTTCGTCGCGCATAGGGGCCGTACAGCCTTCCAAATAGCTCACGTAAGAACCTTCGTCGGCGATGATAAGCGTACGTTCAAACTGCCCTGTTCCTGCCGCGTTGATACGGAAATAAGTCGAAAGTTCCATGGGGCAACGTACGCCTTTGGGGATATAACAAAACGAGCCATCCGAGAAAACGGCAGCGTTGAGCGCTGAATAAAAATTATCTTTGGCAGGCACTACCGAGCCTAAATACTTACGAACCAAGTCAGGATGCTCTTTGATGGCTTCGCTGATAGAACAGAAAATAATTCCTTGTTTTTTTAGCTCGCCTTTAAAGGTTGTGGTAACCGAAATTGAGTCAATAACGGCATCGACAGCCACGCCCGACAGGCGTTTTTGCTCGTTGAGCGAAATGCCCAAACGCTCAAAAGTACGACGCAGCTCAGGATCGATTTCGTCGAGTGAGTTGACCGTTTTTTTCTGTTTTGGGGCCGAGTAGTATTTAATGACTTGGAAGTCGATGGGAGGGTAATGAACGTTTGGCCATTTGGGTTCTACCATGGTTTGCCACACGCGGAACGCCTTCAAACGCCATTCGGTCATCCATTCGGGTTCTTCTTTTTTTGCTGAAATCCAACGAACTGTGTCTTCGGAAAGTCCTGGCTCCGCTTCTTCGGCTTCAATATCCGTCACGAAACCATATTTGTATTCCGAATTGGTTATTTCTTCTAACAATTCAACTTCTTTGCTCATCGCGTATAGATATGCGTTTATTCTAAATTTCCAACAAAAAACGGGAGAGTAATGTTCTATTTTGGGCGCAAATATATTTAAAAAAAATCTAAATAAGAACAGATAGGGCGATTCCCAACCCTCAGAGCTACCGCCACTTGTCCTGCCCAAGCCGAAAAAAGAACTCTTTTTTTTCGCCTCCATTCCAACCATCCATGCACCATCCACGTCATTTCACTGATTTCCGAGGCCTTGGATTCACCATTATTCATTTAAAAAACGAAAAAAAACAGCAATGAAAGTAGTATCAGTAGCCCCCGTCAAAAACGTTATTTGGGCCTTTGGAACCGTTCTCGCCATGGGATTGAGCAGTTGTAACACCGAAAACGAAACGCCGAACCCCAACCCAACCTTTACCACCGACTTCAACAAAGGGGCGGATAGTTGGACGGCTGGTTTGGTCGATTACAACGAACAGCAAGAGGGAATCATGGAGTTTAGTTCTAAGATTGCGGCATTGCCGACGGACACGACCAAGAAAGCGTATATGATTCAGAGTCACAACCGCAGCGATGATGCCTTTATGTATTTGACCCGCAAGTTGACGGGATTGACGCCAAACCAAACCTATAAAATCGGGTTTGAGGTAGAATTGGCTTCTAAATATCCCCAAAACAGCGTTGGCATTGGCGGTTCACCTGGCGGATCTGTTTATTTAAAAGCAGGCGCTTCGGGCACAGAGCCCCAACGCGCCAAAGACAACACGGGACAGTGGAAGCTCAACTGGGACAAGGGCGCACAAAGTGAAGGTGGTAAGGACGCCGTACTCCTTGGCACAATTGGCATTGAGGGCGAGGATGTGAAATACCAACTCATCAAACGTACCAACAGCCAAACGCCCTTCTCAGCCAAAGCTAACGACAAAGGCGAGCTTTGGCTCATCGTAGGCACCGATTCGGGTTTTGAGGGATTGACCACCTTGTATTACACCCAAATCAAGGCGTCGTTGACGAAGCAATAATATTTTATAAAGTACCAAAACCACACGATAGCACGGGCAAAAAGCTCGTGCTATTATGTTTTTTAATACCCCAACCCCTCCTCTTTCTACCCATTTTCAGTTCGCCAATTTTACCGAAAAAAAAATTCGTTAGGAAAGTTGGGGGTTTGAATTTATGTTTTTTAATTTGTGAAAGCTCAATGAACGAAGTATCTGATGAAGGCAAAACAAACCGTGGTTATGAGTTAAGGCTTGTATAAAAGAGATGAAACAATCACGTACAAGGCGGAGATAGGCCACATAACAGCCGATAACAAACGGTTACAAATATTTAATAACGATAGAGTGGCGTCTATCCACTCGTTATAGCCAATTTTAAAAGACAAGGCAGCACCGTGGGACTATTTGACACATTCAGAAACAAGAAACAACGACAATCGGAAGAAGTTCAACAGACTTTTGACGGGCCGACAATTTTTTATCATGAAGACGATTTTAGGCAAGTTGAAATAGTTCTTAGCGACAATCTTTCACCTCTTAATACAGAATCCGAAAAGGTAGACACATTCGCGAAGGAACATTTTGATGGTTCAGGCTTCACAGACATCTATGTCCGTAATGACGAGAACAAGACAAAATTAAATCAACGGAGAATAGACCCAAACGACCTTGAAAAAATACTTAGTTCATTAGGATTTGACAGAATACCTAATGTTCTAACAGGTTATGGACAGAGTTACCGTGAACAACATAAAAATTGTGTCGCGTTCGGCAAAGACTATTGTGCAGTATATTATGACTTTCAAGACAACTTTGTAGAACACATTTGGTTCACCAACCATTGGAGCATGGACAGAGAAAGACTTGCCAAATCCCTTCATGAACTTGGACAACAATGGAATTTATTGCTTCAAGACTGGAATCTAACTCTTACAGTTGACTTGAAGGACAAAAGTTTGATTGACCAATACTTGAATACGTATGACAAAGAGTAAAACTGGCTGTAACAGCACATTTGCAATAGGCGGGGTTTCGTGCTCCGCAGACAGTTTTGTGGTAGCAGAAAGTTCGGTTCTCCAAATGAACATTTGTGCTGAAAAGCCCGCCCATCGCAAATCTGCAAAATGTTGGCAGCAATGGTATCGAGACACAACCGAGAGATAAAACAAACGTAGGAAATAAAATAAATGTTAGACCAATCTTTTTCGTTTGATAATTTCAGAATCCTACTTGATGTAGAAAATCGACTAGGAAACTATCTTGAAGATAAATCATTCTTTAAGGACAATGATTTATTTTCAGAATCTAGAAAGTTAAGTAATGAAATCATTGAACTAAATAAAAAAATACGAGACGAAAAAATAAAATTACCTGCAATACACTTAAGAAAACCAGAAGACTATAAAGAGGTTGATAAGCTTGAAAATATAAAAGATGAAATAAAAACACAACGAGAAAATGTGTTGAAAGAAATTCTGAAAGGAATAAGTGCAAAAATTAATGACGAAAATTTCAAACTAATAATTCAAAAAGGAATTGTAAAGTTTGGAGGCCAACTTTACACAGCTGAAAATACACCTGAAAACTATTTTGTGCTTAAACAACTTCAAAGAAACATATACAAAACATTTAATGTAAAACAATCAAATCGAAATAAACTAATTACACAGTTGATACTTTTACTAAAAGACGGTTTTCCAAAAGTAATTTTGAGAACTGATATTTCTAAATTTTATGAATCAATTCCCCATAAGCAACTCATAAACAAAATAGATGAAAATAGCTTACTTAGTTACCCATCAAAAAAAGTCATTAAACAAATATTAAATCAATATTGGAATATACTAGTAGCTGATGGAGCAAAAAATGCAAATGATGAAAGAATTGGACTACCAAGAGGAATTGGAATAAGTGCTTTTCTTTCAGAATTATACTTTAAAGATTTGGATAGCTTATTGAAATCTATGCCAAACGTAACATACTTTGCTCGTTATGTGGACGACATTATTATAATTTTCACACCAGACAATAGAAAGGAAACAACTCCTATTACGACATACAAGTCAGAAGTAAAGCGCATAATTGAAAAGTTTAGCTTAAAAATGAACAATAGGAAAACTCAAATAATTGATTTAAAAAATGGCGTAACACAAAATCACAACATAACTTATTTAGGATATAAATTTTCACTGTCAAACCAAAAACCATTAACAATTCAAATGTCAGATAAAAAGTATAACCGCTATAAATTGAAAATAAAAATTTCATTTGACGAATTTCTTTCTGACGTAATAAAATACAACCCAAATACAAGTAAAGCGAACAATAAACTTGTTCAAAGAATAAAAATTCTTACAAGTAATTTTAGACTTTATAGAAGAAAAGATAATGTACTAATTGGGATTTACTTTTCAAATGAATTTCTAACAATGGAATTGGAAGACTTGGGAAAACTCGATAAGTTTTTGAGGTCAGAAATTAAAAGAGTATCAGCAAGTTTATCGATAATATCCAAGAAAAAATTGAACACTCTTTCTTTTAGTAACGGTTTTAATAATAAGCACACATTAAATTTTAATTTTAATGAGAAGCACAAAAGAGGGGCAGTAAAAATTGATAAAATCATAAATATTTGGAAGGATTTATAGTTTTATGAGAAAGAAATTAAAAATACCATACACTAAAGAGAGAGTCGTTCTATCTGATGTTCTTCCATACGAAGTGCCTTTGATATTTTCAAATCGCTATTTTTATAAATTATTAAACAAAAGAAACAAGGCTCTAAAAAATCCAAAATTCAAAAAGGACAAGTTCAAAGCGTATTCTGAAATTGAAAATTTATTATTTAGCACAGCAAAATCAAGCCAGCCTTTCAGATTTAAGATTAAGCATAATGATACAGATTTTCGTGAATTAAATATTATTCACCCTAACAATCAAAAAGCAGTTTCTGATTTTTACGAAAAGTACAATTCGCTAATTTTATACTATTCATCCATAAGTCAATTTTCTATCCGTAAGCCGACAGACATTGCAAAATTCACGTTTTTTAACGACAGATTGCATAGTAAAAATGGCGATAATACTTCTGAGTTTGCACAGATAGAAGAAAACGAAAATGAATATGAGAATTTAAAGTCATATTTCACATACCAAAAATACAGTAATATTCACAAATTTTATGAATCTTATCAGTTTCATAGAAGTGAAAAAAAGTTTAATAAGCTTATCAAAATAGATATTTCAAAATGTTTTGATTCCATTTATACACACACAATTTCTTGGGCATTATTCAACAAAGCAATTATCAAAGACAATATTGATGATTCCAGAAAAACATTTGGAGGAGAGTTTGACGAATTAATGCAAAAATTAAATGCTAATGAAACCAATGGCATTGTAATTGGGTCTGAATTTTCTAGGATTTTTGCAGAACTTATACTTCAACAAATTGACAATGACATTTTAAATAATCTTCTTTCTTCTGATGCTAATCAACCCCGATTAATTCATAAAAGAGATTATGAAATTTTCAGATATGTAGATGATTATTTTATTTTTTACAATAAAGAAGAAGATAAAGAACGAATTTTAAAGGAGTTTAAACTATGTTTAAAAGAGTACAAACTTTATCTAAACGACAATAAATCTATTTCTTATGGCAAGCCAATTATTACAGGAATCTCACAAGCAAAACAAAAGATTACCGACCTTTTTAATATACATCTGAAGCTAATTGAAAAAGAAGACGAATCCCTTTACTTTTCATCTAATAATGTCATCACTCGTTTTAAGTCGATAATAAAAGAAACCAATATTGATTACAAAGACATAATGAATTATAGTCTTGCTGTATTGGACAACAAGACTAAGAAACTTGTAAATAAATGGAAATCAATAAAAGAAAAAGAAAGAGACGAAAAAGTTCAAAAGCAATTTGAGAAAGGTTTTTTTGAAATTCTTGATGTTGCATTCTTTCTGTACTCAGTGGAACCAAGAGTAAATTCAACAATTAAAGTATGTCTCATTATTGACAAAATAATTAGCTTTCTAAAAAAGAATAAATCAAATGAATACAAAGAACCTTTTTTGACCAATCATAAGCAAAATATTTTCAAAAAAATATCTGATGAAATTTATCAAGTCCTTCAGAAAAACAAATCTGATAAAACAACGCAAGTAGAAAGTTTATATTTACTAATAGCACTCAATCAATTAGGAAGGGAATATAGACTTAGTCCAAAGATCTTGTGTTCTTATTTTAACATCCAGTTTGAAGAAAATAAAATCACGATAGTAAATGAGCTTAATTATTTTTGTATTATGGTTTTACTCTTTTACATCAAGGATATAGAAGTTTACAATCCTATAAAAGAAGAATTAAAAAAGTACATTTACAAGAAGCTTGAAGACAAAAAGGTTTTTGATTGGAAAAATGACACTGCAACTGTTTTATTACTCTTAGATATTCTAAGTTGTCCGTTTTTAAACGAATCAATTAAAAAAAATGATAAAAAACAAGTCTTAGACCTAATTGATGAGTTCGAGTTTGAATTTATAAAACCGTGCACAAATTTGGAGGAATATTCAAAAAAACTCATCCACATTTCAAAGAAAATATACAATATTAACCCTATAAAAAATAAAATCTTTAATCCAAGACATTTTAATGGGTTTTCCAATTCTTTGAGCAATTATCTTATTGAGCTAAAGAGTAGTTCTTTCGTCTTCAATTCGGTTTATAAATATGAGGAAAATCTATCTATTTATATCTCTAAATTCCGCAATAACTTTGATGATTCAATCAATAAGTATAAGTATAAAAAAGAAATCTTAAATTTACTTAATATTGTAACAAATCAGATTGAATTAATTGAATCAGAAAAATATTGGTTTATAAAATGGACAAACTTTGATTTTGGAATGGAATTACAAGCAAAACGAAGTCAAGAAGTTTATTAAAATATTACCGCAACCGACAGTCAGTAATGACACCACACACAAGCGGTTCAAGCAGGTTCTAAAATTGAGCTCTTGAAGGAAAGTAGCCTAAGTCGGGGGCTACTTTTTTAAACTTTGAATGAAAACAAAAACACAAAGAACCACAGCTGCCAACAGGCGTTTGGCTCAATGGCGGGTGAAGTGGTTAATTAAACATTCTACCTCGCATCAACTTTTGTGTTATTTTGACAGTTTAGTGCTCCGAAATCCACTTCTTCAGTCCCCTTCCGTTACGTACTATTATAAAAGACGACACGACAACCGACAGTGACAGCGTTTTTTTTCGACATAAAACTATTAGACCTTCATTGGATAAAGGATGTTGACGACCCGACTGACCTTTGTGCTCACGGACACGTTTTTGTTAAAATTGGGAACGAAGTCGTTGCGGACAAAGACAGTTTAGACGTGACAGTAAGTGCAACGGCTTTGTATTTAATGCGGACACTCAAAAGCAATTATAAAAAAGGCGACTATGCAAGTCAGCTACTTCCTTGTTGCGGACACTTCATAATCGCAGACAATGAAAAAGACTTTGTAAATATTTGTGGTTGCCCAAGCGGAATTGATTGGACAATTATTCATACGGACGACAGCAAAATTAAACACGTAACTGACAGCGGACAAGAAGCAATAATTGACAAAAATTCTTATAGAAAAATAGTTCTTGACTTTGCAGACCAAGTTGAGAACTTTTATAAATCGAGTTTACCAAAGGCAATTCCAACAGACTACTTCGACAAAAAAGGTTACTTGACATTTTGGAAAGAATGGAGGAGTTTACGAGACGAATGGAAATAAAAATCCCCGATGGCGCGAGCGTCCCCGCTCGTGACAACTATTACAAGGCTTCCAGCCTTTTTCGTAACTTAGGCTAGAAGCCTAAAAATAGTCAGCACGAGCGGGGACGCTCGCGCTATCATGATTTTATAGGTATTTCAGGCACAGCGCAAACACCTTCGATTTGGCAAATGCCCGTAGCTGCGTGGACTTTAGGTGCGTCGGTGTAGTATGCTCAAGCTTAGATTGGCCTTAGAATTTGGCTCTTCTGAGGCAACACATCCTTCTAACAACCTGTCTAACAGTAACTTGCCCCAATGTCATTTTAAGTACTCCATTGAACGTCAGTGCTTCTGTTAAACTTTTGTGCTAAATTTACCCTTACAACGTCAAGCGCAAACCGTTACCTGCTCCCCTACCCACCACAAACAAATAGAGATAATCGATGACAGCTACTAAATTATTTAAAGAGTTTTTTGACAGCGAAAAAGCAGGTGGACTTGTTTTAATTGCTTGTACCATTTTATCGTTGGTACTTACCAATTCACCCATTGGCACAGACTATCAGCTCTTTTTCCAAAGCAAATTTGCAGGTTTATCCGTTGAACATTGGATCAATGACGGCCTTATGGCTGTTTTCTTTTTACTCATCGGCTTGGAGTTAGAAAGAGAAATTTACATTGGCGAACTTTCAAAAATCAAAGACGCACTGTTGCCATTATTAGGAGCGATTGGGGGAATATTATTACCCGCAGGAATATTTTTAATGTTCAATTATGGAACCGAAACACAGTCAGGGGCAGGTATTCCGATGGCAACAGACATTGCTTTTGCACTGGGTATTTTATCTTTATTAGGCAACAAAGTTCCCACTTCTTTAAAAGTATTTTTAACAGCATTAGCAGTTATTGATGATTTATGTGCCATTATCATTATCGCAATATTCTACACCAAAACACTACTTTGGATTAACTTATTTATTGCGTTATTTATTTTCTGTTTGCTTTTGGTACTCAATAGGCTAAAAGTAAGAAACCTAATCCCTTACCTGCTTGGTGGGATTGCAATGTGGTATTTTATGCTTCATTCAGGCGTCCATGCCACCATTACGGGTGTTTTATTGGCTTTTGCCATCCCATTTGGCAACGGAGATGAAAAATCAACTTCATACATTTTGCAACACTTTTTACACAAGCCAGTTGCATTTATTGTTTTACCCATTTTTGCGTTAGCCAACACCGCCATAGTTGTCAGTGGCGACATTACTCAAACTTTGACCGAAAACAACAGTTTAGGCATTGCACTTGGACTAATTGTAGGCAAACCACTTGGTATTTTTGTATTAACATTTCTAGCCGTGACTTTGGGGCTTTGCCAACTACCGAGCGACCTAAATTGGAAATCAATTTTTGGCGTTGGTCTTTTGGCGGGGATTGGTTTTACGATGTCCATTTTCATTACCCTACTTGCTTTTGACAATGAAACAATCATCAACAACTCAAAATTAGTAATCTTACTTTCCTCTTTGACAGCAGGGCTTTTAGGCTTTATCAGCTTGCGACAAACACTAAGTAAAAGTGAAAAATAGCCTTTCCCGATGGCGCGAGCGTCCCCGCTCGTGACAACTATTACAAGGCTTCCAGCCTTATTACTTTCGGGAGGAAGTAGGCACAGGGGTAGCTTCAAAAGTAATACAACCCTGCAAGTTGGTTCGGAAAACAGCGCCCGATTGCGTCTCAAAACCTGGCAATAGTGTCACACTCTTGCTGGCATCAAAAACCACATTCGTCCCCGTTGCAACCGTTCCTAATGCTGTAATGTTCCCATCTCCAATCAAAAACCCAAACCTATCCTGCCTGCCTGCGTAGTGAGTTCCTGCCTCAATCGGCACATCTGTAATATAACGGTTGTCGGGACAGGCTTCTTTGGGCTGAAATTCATAGGCACCAATGTCAAAAGCTAAGTAACGGAGATTGTTGAGGATGTCAAAAGAGGGAGCCAAAGCATAAGTTCCCGCATCGACGGCAGGGCTGGTTCGTTGCAGTCGCAGGCCGTCGTCGGTAGTGCCGCCAACCAAATCGGGGCCGAGCAAATTGGCTTCACTCACAAAAAGTGGATTGACCGCAAAAAGATTGTTGGCAGCCGTAGCCCCTATGCCATTGGGCGTTTTGTCTAAGGGGTATTGTGAAGCGGCAAACTGCAGAATATTGTTTTTAAAATCTCGGCCATTTCGTTCAATAAAGAAGTCGGCATAGATCGTCGTCGTGTTTGTCCCAATGGCGTTTTTGTAAAAAATATTGTTGTATGTTTTATTGATGTCGATAGGAACACCAGCAATGCCCGGGTCGTAGGTGTAAAACGCTCCTCCCGCAGTTTGTGCCGAATTGTTATAAAAAGTATTGTTAAAAAACTCACCCGTATAAAGGTCATTGCGTACCGCACCACCTACCCCCGCAGCCGCCCTATTCCCTGCAAAAACGTTGTTATTGGCTTTCAACGTAGTTTCTGAAATGTAAAGGCCACCACCATCAATTGACGCTAAATTTCTATCAAAATAATTGTTATTCAACACCAAAGGAGAACTCACACGAAAATAAAAACCTGCGCCAGTAGTGGCACTGTTGTGCTTTATGATACAATCGGTTATTTCAAAAGAAAAACTGCTATAGGCATAAATCCCCCCGCCATATTGGTTGGAAGCTCCCAGCGCATTCCCTCCTTTGATGGTAAAACCTTTAAGTAGCAGCTGTCTTGCCCCGTCATAGGTTGTTAGCACATGGTGGGCATTTTCGGCATTGTTTGAAATCGCCAACGTACCACCCGCACCTGTCACGATGTCGTTGTCAGAAAAGTCGCCCGAAAGAATGGTTTCATTTTGACGGGCTTTTTGAGTCGAATAGTCCGCAACTGACTCCGTACCCACAAATCCACCATAAATTTTCAACCCGCCTTTGAGGGCAAATGTATAGGTACGATTTGACCCACTCGTGACTCCAAACGCCCGTCGATGCGGTTTATAAGTGCCTTTGGCTACTAAAATGGTATTGTTATCGCAGTTGTTGACATACATCAATGCCATTCCAAAAGCAGTAGCCCCTCTGAACGCATTGGCCCAACTGCTACCATCGTTTAAACCCGTTGAAAGATTGGCATTGACGTAAAATGTTTGGTTGGATGGCGCGGTATTTTGATATTCATACGCCCCCATGTCCAATGAAATACTTGCAATATTATTGGGAATGGAAGGGACATCAATCTCTCTGGTCTGGTTGGCCATATCCACCCCTTCGGTAGAACCATTCGTGCCTTGATCTTTGCCAGGTGTACACGACGTAATCCGCAAACCATCATCGCGACTGCCCCATTTTCCATCAACACCTGCAGGAAAATCTGGATTCATAAATTGCGGCTCGGTGCTCATACACTCGCTACACCAAGAAATAGAAAATCCACCTTGAACATTGGAAGCATAGCCAGTAACGGTACTACCATTGTTGGCAATCCCCGCCAAACTCGGGCTATTATTGTCCCAAATGATGTTATTGATAATGAACGGCCCTGAATTATAGTTGTACATCGCCCCTCCAGCTACATTGGCGGTATTCTGGACAATGGTACAATTTCTCATATCGGCTGCCGAGCCTTCGTGGTTATAGACGCCACCACCACCTGCTGTTGCGGTATTTTCGGCAATGACCGAGTTGGTGATGTAAGTATTAGAACTGTTGTTGAGAATGCCCCCGCCATCGGTGGCTTGGTTTTCGACGATAGCACACAGCGCTATTCTCATCTGCGAAAATACACAAAGCACCCCTCCCCCCCAGCTTCGATAGTAAGTACGCCCTGCGACTGTGACACTCGTTGTGCCATTGGCGTTTCCATTTTTGATGGTAAAGCGTTCTAAAATGGTATTATTAGCACAGTCGATGGCCGTCACTACATGGTAAGCGTTGTCGTTGGTTTCGTATTTGGCACCAAGGTCGCCGCTCAAGATAGTTTCGTTGAGGTGGGAATTTCGGGTGGCGCGGTTGGTTTCATTTCCAGCAAAGCCGCCATAAATTCTAAGCCCAGATTTCAACAGAAATGTATTGTTGCGGTTGGTTGTGCTGGCCGTACCGCAGGTAGCGCAGCCACTCGGGTAGGCTGTGGGGAAATACGTACCCGCCGCTACCCAAAGTTCATCCATGGTGGGGGAAGCAATGTTAATCATAGCCTGCAAGTTGCCAGAAGCATTGGCCCATGAGCTACCATCACCTGTACCAGAGGCAATAGGTTTTACGTAGCGAATCACCGCCAACGCCTGACTAGAAACAAACAAGATAAGGACGATGAAGGGGAATAGCTTTTTCATGGTTTAGCTAACGTAAGAAGGTTATCTCACAAATGACGAAATAAACAACTACCTAACCAACAATCACTTAGGTTATTTTAGCAAGATTTTATTAAACGGTAATTGGTGAACTATATGAATAATGTAGCGTATGTCTTTTACTTTTGGTGATGGATATTAGGTAATTAAAATTAGATACCATGAAACTTCCAGAAAAAGAGCGAGCTGCTTATGATAAATACCTATTGCATTTGATGAGTATCGCAAGCAGAAATCACACCATTGAAATCGAAACAAAGGAAATAATAAAAAAAGCACACGAAGAAAAAGAAATCGAATTCATTCTAGAGATGACAAAGGAAGGGCTCTCAGTTTCAATGATTGCTAAAATTGCCAAAAAGACAGAAGAGGAAATTCAGCAGCTTGTTGATAGTCAAGCATTCCGACCCTAGCTTCTCTGTCCCCCGATGGCGCGAGCGTCCCCGCTCGTGACAATTATTCCAAAGCTTCCAGCCTTTTTTCACAACTTAGGCTAGAAGCCTAAACATAGTCAGCACGAGCGGGGACACTCGCGCTATCATGCCTTTTATCTAAATAAGTCAAATATTTTTCAAAATGACATGGGAAGACGCTAAAAAGGAGTACGTAATAGGACAAAAAATCGAAGGAAAAGTTATCTACAAGGCTCCCTTTGGCGATTTTATTGACTTAGATGTAAATCAAGAGTTTTCCGTTCTAATTCAAATTATTGACATATTTAATCTGACTGAAGACATTTACAAAAGTGGAAATTATCACCCATTAGGAAGTATTATTAGTGGCATAATTATAGACTTTAGAGACCACAATAAACAAATAATTTTTAGCCAAAAAACTTGTAACAAGGGAAATTAAGAATATCCAAAAAACCGATGGCGCGAGCGTCCCCGCTCGTGACAATTATTACAAGGCTTCCAGCCTTTTTTCACAACTTAGGCTAGAAGCCTAAACATAGTCAGCACGAGCGGGGACACTCGCGCTATCATGCCCTATCGTACTTCAACATTAAATCCCAGCGGTTTTTTGCTTTTCTGGACATTGAGACTCTAAACCTATCAACCATGACTTTCTTTCAACGATGGACGGTGGCAGCCTTGCTTCTGGCCAGCCCCCAACTAATGGCTCAGTCAAGTTATCCTACCATTGGCAAAGTGGTTCGTAATGATTCAAAATTGGATGCGTTGGTTGCCCCTGATGCCAAAATCGAAGTACTTGCCTCTGGCTTCATCTGGGCAGAAGGACCCGTGTGGATCAAGTCCCAAAACTGTTTGTTGTTTTCGGACGTGCCCGCCAACACTATTTTTAAATGGAGCGCCAAAGAAGGATTGACCACTTTTTTGAAACCTTCGGGCTTTACGGGGGCAGGCACCTACGGCGACGAACCTGGCAGCAATGGCCTCACCCTCGACCAACAAGGCCGCCTCATCGTGGCCGAGCATGGCGACCGTCGAATTTCGGCCATGCCGTTGTCCAATGCAGGCAAACGAACCATTGCCGATAATTTTCAAGGAAAACGTTTCAACAGTCCCAACGACGTGGTGCAACATTCGAGCGGAGCCTATTATTTTACCGATCCACCTTATGGAATGCCCCTCAAACACAACGACCCTACCCGCGAAATCGACTGGTTTGGGGTCTATCGCGTGGGCAACGACGGCAAGGTGAGTTTAATCACCAAAGAAATGACCCGTCCCAACGGCTTGGCTTTCTCCCCCGATGAAAAAACGCTCTACGTCGCTCAGTCGGACCCCGACAAAGCCATCGTTATGGCCTTTCCTGTACTTGCTGATGGCTCGGTGGGAGCAGGAAAAGTTCTTTTTGACGCTACTCCAATGGTCAAGCAAGGATTGGCTGGCCTCCCAGATGGGCTCAAAACCGACCAACAAGGCAACCTCTGGTGTACGGGGCCAGGAGGCGTTTTAATCATCACGCCAACGGGGCAGTTATTGGGTCGAATAGACACGGGCGAAGCCACCGCCAACTGCGGCTGGGGTGACGATGGCACCACCTTGTACATCACCGCCGATATGTACCTTTGCCGCATCAAAACCAAGGTAAAAGGAGCGGGTTGGTAAGCCACAAAACTTTAAAAATCACAATAAAAAAAGAAGGCCAAAAGCCTTCTTTTTTTATTGAATATCTTCTCAAAATTTCTTGTAAATCGCTTAAAACCTACGAACTTTGTAAAGTAATTACTTGTCTATATAACAAGAAGTAAGCGAGGAAATAATACGTTAAAACCATTAGTTAGATGTCTGAGATTAGAAAATTTTATGTTTATGGGTTGTTTGTGGTGGTAGGAATGATTTTTCTATTTCGACTATTATACCTCCAAGTTCTTGACAATACGTACGAAACCGCGAGCAACTCCATCCGCGCCATTCCCGATGTGCCGATGCGCGGACAAGTCTATGACCGAAACGGAAAATTGATTGTTTTCAACACCCTCGTATATGACTTATACGTGACGCCAAGCAAAGTGAAAGTGGCCGACACGTTGGCGCTTTGCAATTTATTTAAAATAACACGTCCCAAGTTTGATAGCCTAATGCAAGCGGCCAGAACATTTTCTTACCGTAAGCCTTCCCTTTTTCTTCGTCAGCTTTCAAAACAAGAGTTTGCCCGCATTCAGGATGCTTTGGTGGACTACCCTGGGTTCGACTACCAAAAAAGCTCCATTCGGACGTACTCAGCTCCTACCCTTGCGCACGCATTGGGCTACGTGAGTGAGATTTCAAAAAAACAACTTGATGAACAAGACTACCCTTACTATCGTCAAGGAGACTTGGTAGGACAAAGTGGGTTAGAAAAATTTTATGAAGAGCAACTTCGCGGTCGCCGAGGGGTGCGCTACGTCATGCAAGATGTGAATGGCGTAGCCAAGGGTGCCTGGAAAGACGGTGAAATGGATACCGTGGCCATGGCAGGACAAAATCTCTATACAAGTATTGACTTAGATTTACAGCAGTACGTCGATAGTTTGATGCAACACAAAGCAGGTGCAGTGGTGGCCATTGAGCCTTCTTCGGGCGAAGTGATTGCGATTACTTCTGCGCCAAGTTACGACCCTGCGCTGTTTGCTACCCGCGATTTTTCAAAGAATTATACAGCTCTTCAAAAAAACCCCTACCGCCCGCTCTATAACCGCGCCGTGATGGGAAGTTATCGCCCAGGTTCTACGTTCAAAACAGTACAGGCGTTGGTCGCGATGCAAGAAGGGGTGATTGGCCCTGGCAGTGTGTTTAGCCACGCAGGAGCACCCATGAAATGCCACGGCCACGGTGGGCTTTCGGGCGTACACAGTGCCATTCAGTGGTCGTGTAACCCTTACTTTTACCACGTATTCCGTCGGATGATTTATGCCAATGCCGAGAAAAATGCGTTTAAGGCTTCTTCTATTGGCCTCAAAAAATGGCACGAATACACGGAAAAGTTTGGATTTGGGCAAAAACTTGGCGTGGACTTGCCCAGCGAAGCCAAAGGGGTACTCCCTAGCGTTGAGTACTATGACAAACGCATTGGCAAAAACCAATGGCGTTTTGGGCAAATTTACTCTCTGAGCATCGGGGAAGGTGAATTGCTCATTACTCCGCTGAAATTGGCCAACTTAGCCGCTACCATTGCCAACCGTGGTTGGTTTAAAGTTCCGCACTTGGTGAAAGGCGTTGGCAAAAACAACAACCCACTTCCCGAATACAACGAAAAGCACGAAACAGGGGTTGCCCGTTATTACTATGAACCCGTCGTGAATGGCATGGAAATGGCCGTCGTTCGTGGTACAGTGGCGCGAGGGGCAATGATTCCAGGCATTCAGATGTGCGGTAAGACAGGAACTTCGCAGAATAAAAAAGGGAAAGACCACTCCATTTTTATCGCATTTGCGCCCAAAGACAACCCCAAAATTGCGATTGCTGTTTTTGTTGAAAACGCAGGATTTGGTGGGTTTGCAGCCGCTCCCGTGGCGTCTTTGGCCATCGAACGTTACCTCAATGGGCACGTTCAACGGAAAGCCTACGAGGCGGAATGGAAAAACAAAAACTTCCTGCAAAACGTAATTCTTCCTCGCTCGCAACAACCAAAACCCAAAAATGTTGCTCCCACACCCCTCAAACCAGAGGCAACGATTGTCCACCAAACGGCCCCCAAAAGCACAGCAGTACCTGCGCCTTAGGCTGTTCGAGGTTCGCTCACTTGGTTATTTATTTTTGATTTTTTGAAACGACATTATGGCTCGTAACGAACAAAATATTATTCAGAATTTGGATTGGCTGTCGGTCTTGATTTACGCAGCTTGTGTTTCAATGGGTTTGTTCAACGTCTATGCTTCGGTGTATGACCCCGAAGAACAAACCAAGCTTTTTGACCTTTCCAACAACGCAGGGCGCCAATTTATGTTTATTGGTACGTCGGCACTCATTGTCATTGCCATTTTGGTCATCGACCACAAATTTTGGGAGGTCTTTGCGCCTTTCATTTATGGCGCCTGTATTTTCCTTCTTTTGGTTGTATTGGTGGTAGCAACCGACATCAAAGGCTCCAAATCATGGATTAAATTCGGCTCGTTTTCGCTCCAACCCGCCGAATTTGCCAAAACTGGAACGGCACTACTCCTGTCCCAATTCATAACCCAACCCCACATTAACCTATCGCGTTGGAAAGACATTGCTTGGACGGCAGGCATTATTTTATTACCAATGGTGCTCATTGTGGCCTCCAAAGAAGTGGGCTGTGCCCTCGTATTTGTCTCGTTCCTGATTGTACTTTACCGTGAAGGACTTCCTGGCATTTACCCTTCCATTGTCTTGGTAGCCATTGTGTTGTTCATTTTGTCGCTGTTTTTCTCCCCTTTATACATTTCTCTCGGGTTGTCATTGTTTGGACTTTTGGTCTATTACTTCATCATTCCTCGGTACGACCGCACTAAAAAAACGGCCATCAACCTCGTCGTCATTTTTGGATTAATGATGTTTTTTACGACCAGTGTGGAGTTTTTGGTCAACAATGTCCTCCAAACCCACCACCGCAACCGTATCAAAGTGTTGGTTGACCCAAAACTAGACCCCACAGGCATCGGCTGGAACGTAACCCAATCCAAAATTGCGATTGGTTCAGGACGGCTTTGGGGAAAAGGGTTCTTAGATGGAACACAAACCAAATTTAACTTTGTCCCCGAACAACACTCCGATTTTATCTTTTGTACCATTGGCGAAGAACACGGTTTTATCGGAAGTGCTGCCGTCGTTTTATTACTACTCGGGCTCATGTGTCGGGTTGTATTTTTGGCCGAACGACAACGAACGCGGTTCGCAAGGGCTTATGGCTATTGCGTGGCAGGCATTTTGTTTTTCCACTTTTTGGTCAATATTGGCATGACAATCGGACTCATGGTCGTCATCGGAATCCCGCTGCCGTTTTTTAGCTACGGGGGTTCTTCGATGTGGTCCTTTACGATTCTGTTGTTTATTTTTCTTAAATTAGACGCGCAGCGACCTTATACGCTGTCGCGAACCTAATTTCCTCTATAGATATGGCCTTTATTGCCAACAAAAAAAAACCGTTTAAAATCAATAAAGAGCTTCGCAATTACCTCGAAAGCTACAACCGAGAGGTGGCACTGCCTATTGATTACAGCTACTTATTACGATACGAAAACGCCATTCCGCTTTACGATAAAAAAGGAACTGATACGCTTTGGGAGACGGTTTTTTATTCTTACAGCGAGATTGATGAAATTTACGACGCCCTCAAAGCCATTTACGCCGATCTCCGTGCCGACGGGGATTTGTCGGTAATGAAGCACTTGTACGTGGATCGCGTGGACGTTTGTTCGTACGGCAATTCCCGTCCTTTTCGGGTACGGATTGTCAATAAAGTGAACGATAACTTCGATTATTTTTACATCAAAAATGCCGATTCGTCGCGGATTTATGGCCTTGAATTAGAACACATTCTTTCGCCTAACCGAATCAGTTACATGACCAGCGGCGATACACTGGTCGAAGAACACATTGCGGGAATTCCTGGGGATATGTTTATCAAAAACTACCTCAATGAGCCAAATCTCAACGCCATTCGTTTTTGTAAAGAGTTTGTCAAATTCAACGAACGCTGCTTCGTAAGGCTATTGGGCGATATGCACTCCAGCAATTTTGTGGTGGACATTACGCCTGACTTTGAAGAAATTTACTACCGTATCCGCTCCATTGATTTTGACCAACAGTCGTACGAGGGTAAAAAAGCAGTGTATCTGCCCCAATATTTTAAGCAAAACAACGCCATCATTGAGCTGGGAATCAAGTGCTTGACCAATGAAAGTGTGCTCCAATACCAGCGAGAAGAGCGTTCGCTGATTGCGGGAAGGATTCGCGTAGAGCGTTCACGGATTCAGGATTTGATGAGTGTGATGATGGAAGACCAAATTTGCCTGCCCGACAACTTGGTTCAACTAAAAAGCGAACTCGCCCAACACTATCGAAACAACAGCTTTTTGCAGTGTCGAAGCATGGGCGAGGTCGTGATGAAGAGCTTAGAGCTTGTATTAGCGCATTAAAATTTACTGTTGTCCAAAGACTTTTTTCAACAATTCAGTAGCGCGGGCAACGGGGTCTTTACGGATTTTACGTTCTTCTTGGGCAACCAAGACGTACAAACCATCAACGGCTTTTTGGGTGGCGTACTGTTTCAAATCTGGATTGATTTTCTTTACCAAAGGAATTTTGTTGTAAGCCGTTATCAAATCGGCGTAGTACTTGGTGGTATTGTTGAGTTTCAAGGTACTATCAACCACGGGATAAAACTGTTTGTACAAATCGGTGCTTGTGGTACGTTTCAAATAACTCGTTGCCGCAGTTGAATCTCCCTTCAAAATCCCCAAGGCATCCTGAATACTCATCGACGTGATGGCCTTCACAAAAATAGGTTTTGATTTTTTGGCGGCATCCTCAGCCGCACGGTTCAAAGACAACAAAAAACGATCCACCTCATTTCCTAAACCTGCCTTGCGCAGCGTAGTTTCAACTTTCTGAATATCAGAAGGAAATGGAATCCTGATGAGGGTGTTTTTGTAATAACCATCCACCGCCGAGGCTTGTGCCGAACCGTTTGAAATCCCTACTGTAAGGGCCTCTTTGAGTCCTTGGACAATTTCGTCGTTGGTCAGGCTAGTACCTCCTTTGGTTACGTCGGTGATGGCCGTTTCGGCTTTTTTTAACAAATCCCCAAAGGTACTTTTTTTCTTGGGCTGATCTTGGGCATACACACTCGTTCCGAGTACAAAAGCCGCACAAACGCTAATAATAGATTTCATGGACAAAAAATGTGGGTTTTAATTGGTCTAACCTTTGGACAACAATGTTTATAGGTAGTAACATCATTGCTCCGTTTATATTTTCAAACCTAAAGCATTGGTACAACGTTCATACCAAAAGAGAATTTTGTCTAACTTTGAAAAAAATTTAGAATACATGGTCAGAGCAGAAGTAATCACGATTGGCGACGAAATATTGTTTGGACAAATCACGGACACCAACACCCAATGGATAGGCACCGAACTTACCAATATTGGCATACGCCCCATCCGAAAGTCATCGGTGGGTGATACTGAGGCCGCTATTTTGGAGGTGTTGGCCGAAGCCGAATCCAGGGCAGATGTCATTCTAATTACGGGAGGTTTGGGGCCTACCAAAGACGACATTACCAAAACAACGATGTGTAAATACTTTGATACGGAGCTGGTTATCAATGAACACGCTTTGGAAATCATCACGTCGTTTTTTGTAAAACGGGGTCGCCCCATGACTGAGCTCAATCGACAACAAGCGGCATTACCCAAAGCTTGTACTTACATTGCCAATTATTGGGGAACGGCGCCAGGCATGTGGTTTGAGCGCAACGGCAAGGTTTTTATTTCCATGCCAGGGGTTCCGTTTGAGATGAAAAACCTCATGACCAATGCCATTTTACCCAAGCTCAAGGCGTTTTTTGAAACACCAGTCATTCAGCATAAAATGATGCGAACGGTGGGGATTGGAGAATCTTTTTTGGCCGAACGCATCGAAGCATGGGAAGACGCTTTACCTCCACACATCCGTTTGGCCTATTTGCCAAGTTTTGGGCAAGTGAAGTTGCGCCTCACGGCTACAGGTACTGATACCGAACAGCTCAAAGCCGAAAATCAAGCGCAAGTGGACAAGGTGCTTCCGTTGATTCAAGAATTCGTTTTTGGATTTGATGACGATGAAATGGAAACGGTAGTGGGTCGTTTGTTGAAAGAACGGGGTGAGACTTTAGCCACGGCCGAAAGCTGTACTGGGGGCTACGTATCTCATTTGATTACGAAAGTACCTGGTTCATCGCAGTATTTTATTGGCGGTGTGGTGAGTTACAGTAATGAAGTTAAAATAAATCAATTGGGTGTAAAACCAGAAACGCTGGCCGAGTTTGGTGCGGTAAGTGAGGCTACCGTCATTGAAATGTCAGAAGGAGTTCGTCAGCGCTTGGGAACGACCTACGGTGTAGCCGCAAGTGGCATTGCAGGCCCCGACGGTGGCTCAGAGGAAAAACCCGTGGGCACCATCTGGATTGCGTGCGCTGGGCCTTCAGGCACCGTAACCCAAAAACTACAACTTGGCAAATTCCGTGAACAGAACATCCAATACACGGGGATTTACCTCTTGAATTTACTTAGAAAACAGATTTTGGCGAATCGATAAACATCAACAAAAATGGCAATAGTAGAAATGGTGATGCCTCGCATGGGTGAGAGTGTCATGGAATGTACCGTCATTGGCATCTTAAAAAAAGTAGGCGACCGCGTCGAAGCCGACGATTCGGTGATGGAAGTGGCTACTGATAAAGTCGATACGGAAGTTCCTACTCCTTACGGTGGCGTCATTGCAGAAATTTTAGTAAATGAGGGCGATGTCGTTCCCGTCGGAAATGCCATTATCCGTATTGAAACCGATGGTTCGGTGGTTGTTCCCGTAGCCGAGGAGTCAAAGGAAGTACAAACCCTTGAAAAAGAAATCGAAACGGTTACGCAATCGTTGGTAGGCAATGTCCTGCCTTCCTCTTCAACGCATACAAGCAACGAGGTTGTTGGTACTCGGTTTTATTCTCCTTTGGTACAAACCATCGCTAAAATGGAAGGCGTATCTCTCCAAGAACTCGAACAAATCGCAGGAACAGGGGCTGAAAATCGCGTTACTAAAAAGGACATTTTAGACTATTTGGCTAATCGTGGTTCTAGTCCACAGTCCACGGTGGATAGTCCACAGTCCATGGTAAAACAGGAAACCCGAAACACAAAACAGGAAACCCGAAACACAACCCCACAAGGAGTCGAAGTGATTCCGATGGACCGAATGCGGAAGATGATTGCGGAACGAATGGTGGAGTCGAAGCGAATTTCGCCGCACGTTTCATCTTTTGTGGAAACCGACATGACCAACGTGGTTTTGTGGCGCAATCAAATCAAGGACGAATTTAAACGCCAAACGGGCGAAGGATTGACCTTTACCCCACTTTTGATTGAAGCGGTTGTAAAAGCCATCAAAGATTTTCCGTTAATTAATATTTCGGTAGAAGGAGATTCTATCCTCAAAAAGAGAGACATCAACGTCGGGATGGCCGTGGCGCTGCCAAGCGGCAACCTCATTGTTCCCGTTATTCACAACGCCGACCAATACAGTTTGATTGGACTTGCCAAGAAAGTCAACGACTTGGCCAACCGTGCTCGTCAAAACAAACTGACTGCCGACGACCTTGCGGGAGGCACTTATACTGTTTCAAACATTGGTACTTTTGGAAACATCATGGGAACGCCCATCATTCTCCAACCCCAAGTAGCCATCATGGCGTTTGGCGCCATCCAGAAACGCCCCGTGGTTATCGAAACTCCCCAAGGCGATGTCATCGGTATTCGTAGCATGATGTACATTTCACACTCGTACGACCACCGTGTGGTTGATGGTGCTTTGGGGGGAATGTTTGTCAAACGAGTAAGCGACTACCTTTCTGAATTTGACTTGAATCGTAAGTTGTTCTAAGCGTTTTACGCCACAGGTGTTTTCTAAATTGCGTCTGAGACGCTGGGCCATTTTCGCCCCGACGAGACGTCGGGGCGAGCTTATTTAAGGGCGTTGAAAATTAGGATTTAACCAACCCATCGGCACATCCGCCACAATGCTTCCATCGGGGTCAAGTACTCTGCCCTCTGCCCGACCTTCAACTTTAAATCCTATTTTTTTATAAAGCTCAATGGCCGTTGGGTTACTCTCACGGGCATGAAGCTCTACTCGTAGTATGTCTTTTCTTTCCGTTTGAACGTATTCCAACAAAGCCGTAAACAATCTCTTCCCCACGCCTTTCCCTTGGTAATCAGGGTGTACACAAATGGTTGTGTCTCCAAATAAGTGCGTAAAACACTCAATTCCCAATGAATAGGTATGGACTTCGGCCACAATCTCACCCGCTTCTTCGGCCACCATCGAACAACCATTGGTTAGGCTTTTACTCAGAAAATTATAAATATAGCTTTCTAAAATCTCATGTTCTTTGCGAGCAATCCCTCCCGAACGCCGCGCAACAGTTTTGTACAATTGCTGGATTTGGCTCAAATCCTCCAGCGTTGATTTTCTAATCTGCATTATGATGAATAACTTGGTTAAAACTGGTCAAACGATAAATGCCCCACGGCTTCGTGCGCAATTTCACGAATGTGTGGTAGTACGGGGTTGGTATCTTCGGAACGCCAAATTAAATACAATTGGGTAAGGTTTGGCAATTTGATAAAGCGCACCCCCAACGCCGACGAACCCTGACGATACGAAATGGGAAGCACCGATAAACCGAGTTTTTTTTCTACCAATCGTAAAATTGTAGCTCCATAATTGGAGTGATAGACTACTTTTGGCCGAAAACCACCTTGTTCAAACACATTATTCAGCAACTTTCCGTAGTTGACATCCATTTCGATCTTGGGCAAAATAAAGCCTGCTTCCAAGCACTGTTCAATGCCCGTAAAAGTATGTTCATTGAGCCAATGATCGGTAGGAACGACCAAGGCAAAATGTTCTTCAAACAACAATTGAGTCGTAAAATGCGCATCCGTAGAAATCTCACGGGTAAAGCCCACGTCAATTTCGTGGCTCGATAAAGCAGCAATAAGCTCTACCTCAGCAATTTCCGTAAGTTGTACTTTCACATCGGGGAATCGTTGGTACATCATCGACAACACTTCGGGAAGAATAGAATAAAGTGCCGAACCAGGGTGTCCCATTCGTATCGTGCCAATCGAACCGCCGTGAATCCGCTGGGTTTGTTCAATGATATTCTTCAACTGAAGCTGCATTCGACTGATTTCATCCCGAAAATAGCTTCCCGCAGGCGTCAATTTTACGTTACGCTTGTCACGCTCAAACAAAACAACCCCCAACTCCTCTTCCAACTGCTGAATATGGCGGCTGAGTGCAGGCTGAACGATAAATAGTTTTTCGGCAGCCCGAGAAAAATGCAACTCCTCTGCAACACCCAAAAAATAATTCAGTTGGCGAAAATCCATTGTATAACAAGAAAACACTTATACATTTTCAGCATAAATCTATCAAAAAATAACATTTTTAATTATTAAAACCGCTTATTTAATTTGCAGCATTACTTTAAAACTCACCACCACCTATACTGCCATGATACAGATTTTGGAGTACCAATCCATCTATGAAGAGCCCATTATTGACTTAATTTTGAACATTCAACAGATTGAATTTAAAGTCCCCATCACCCTCGAAGACCAACCCGATTTGTTAATTATCCCTGAGTTTTATTGCAAAAATGCGGGTAATTTTTGGGTAGCTACCACCGTTGATGGCCTTTTGGTAGGCACAATTGCCCTCATCGATATTGGCAACAACATGGGAGCCATACGCAAAATGTTTGTCCACCAAAACTATCGCGGAAAAGCATTCGGAGTGGCTTCGCGCCTACTTTCGACGCTGTTGAAACACTGCGAATTACACAACATTGAACGTATCTATTTGGGCACCAACCCCCGCCTCCAAGCAGCAATGCGCTTTTACGAAAAAAATGGCTTTGCACAAGTACCCGTCGAAGACCTACCTACCGAATTTCCTCGCATGGCGGTGGATAGTATTTTTTACCAAAAGAAACTCAACTAATGGAAACTCAATTGACACTGCCATTAGTGGAACCAGCCACCTTACAGGACGCCCAAGCCCTTCGGGACGTGAGTGAGCAAACGTTTATAGATACCTATGCGGTTTATAACACACCTGAAAATATGGCGCTGCACATTGCTACAAAATTTACGCTTGAACAAATTCAAGCTGAACTTTCGGACACCTCCGTTCAATACTTACTTTTGAAAAAAGCAGGACAGCTCATTGGTTTTACCAAATTGATTAAAAACCATGCCCCGAAAGAACTTTCGTCTGAAAACGCCATTGAAATAGAACGATTTTACGTGGGCAAAGCCTTTCACGGCTTACAGCTCGGCAAGTTTTTAATGAATTATACCCTCGACTGGTGCCGAAATATGGGGTTCGCCACCGTTTGGTTAGGTGTTTGGGAAGAAAATGGCCGTGCGCTACGGTTTTACACCAAAATGGGCTTTGAGAAAATAGGCGAGCACGTTTTTGTACTTGGCACCGAAGTGCAGAATGACTATGTAATGGCCTTCACACTTAAAATGTTATAAGTCGTCACTACTTCACCACCAACTTTTCTTCCTTTTCAAACACCGTTATCGACAACGGATAACTGCTATCCAGTTTGTTGTACGTAGCCGATTCTTGATTGAGGCGGTGTTTGGTTACTTTGGTGCGGAGCGTCAACGATTGAGAACTTTTCAACGTCTGTTTCAACACAAAAGAGCGTTCTTCACCAGGATTTAGGTTGTTGTCTGAAAGTTTTTTAGCAGCAGGCCACCATTCCCATTTCTCTCCAATTCGGTCGGATTTTGAAGCAATAACTTTGTTTTCCGCATTTACGAGTTCCAACAAAATCGAGTAGTAGCGTTCGGGGTCGCCCGTTGGAAGGCGGTGCCCTGCAAATTCATTTTTCAACGTCAATCGGTAGTCAAGTTCCTCACCGACCTTGTAAGTAGTAGCCAGCTTTGAAGTCGTGAACGATAGCCCATTCAATCCCTTGGTTTTAGCACCTTTCTCTTTGGGTATGCCCGACCCTGCAAAGTAGTGTAAATGGCTTAGGCGTTTACCATAGCCCGTTACAATTTCACGCTCTACGGGCTCCATGTGACAACTAATACACGTTTTTTTGCCGTAATAAGGCCCTTTTTTCCATTCATCGCCCGTTTCAAAGGTACAAACGAGCGTTGGTGTTACGACAGCACTGGCATTATGACAAGAAATACAGAGTTTTTCTGACAAAAATTCGGGGTCTTTTTTGGTGGCGTGCGGGGCTTTGGCCGTACCTGTTGTACCAATTACAACATTATCGCGCACGTGGCAACTCGCGCAATTGATTCCCTCTTTCTGAAGCTCAGGGTCAAAGTGGGGATTTCTCTGTTTTACAGGCTGATAAATATCCCCATCGAGCAGCCCAGAAACTACGTATTCTTGTTGATTTTGAAGCGGAATGTGGCAATTAATGCACAAATATGGGCTAGACTCTTTCTTCAACTCCGCCTGAAACTGTTTGTCCGTCCACGCGTGCGAATGCGTCGAATGCTGCCATTCTTCATAATGTGCCTGATGGCAAGCTCCGCACTGTTTGGCGCTCAAAGAAGCCAATCCTTTGGGAACTTGCTGATGTGGCACCGCCTTTTCCCACGTTTTGGTCAGCGGTTTTACTTCTTTTTCAGTGGCTTTCAGATAGACTTGATACGCCACTATGCCCACAAAAACGGCAAGAGAAAGGTATAGGAGTTTTTTTGAGGACACTATTTCAAATTTTTACGACGGTTACGTTGGAAATCTTCAAGCACAAATCCGCCCAAGCCTTTGAGGTTGCTGTAATACGCTCGCCCGTTGTTGACCCGCGTAAATTCCTGCACAAATTGCTTCAAATAAGGATCCGAAGCAATCATAAAGGTAGTAATCGGAATGTCCAAACGACGGCATTGCGCAGCCAAAGTAAGCGTTTTGCTGACAATCTTGCGATCAAGGCCAAAGCTGTTTTTATAATACTTTATTCCTTCCTTCAAACAAGTCGGTTTTCCGTCGGTAATCATGAATATCTGCCTGTTTTTGGTCTTGCGCCGACGCAACAAATCCATCGCCAATTCAAGCCCCGCCACGGTATTAGTATGATAAGGCCCTACTTCCAAATACGGCAAATCTTTGATTTGGATTTGCCAAGCGTCGTTTCCAAAAACAATAATATCGAGCATGTCTTTGGGATACTTGTTTTTTATGAGTTCGGCCATGGCCAACGCCACTTTCTTGGCGGGCGTAATACGGTCTTCCCCGTACAAAATCATGGAGTGACTAATGTCAATCATCAGCACCGTAGCCGTACTGGTTTTTTGCTCTTTATCAACAACCTCTAAGTCGTTTTCTAACAAATAGAAATCTTCGGCACCGTGGTTGATTTGGGCATTTTTGATAGATTCCGTCATCGAAATTTGTTCTAACGAATCCCCAAATTGAAAATTACGAACATCGCTACTCAATTCATCTCCCACACCCGTGTAAGGTGTACGGTGATTTCCCCCCGACTTAGAACGTTTGAGCTTTCCAAAAATCTCTTCAAGGGCACTTTTACGAATACTACGCTCGCTTTTGGGCGTCATTATGACTTGGCCTTCTTCGTTTTCTTCGGTAATGTAGCCTTTGCGCTTCAAATCGTCGAAGAAATCACCAATTCCATATTGGTCATCTGTCAGTTTGTATTGACGATCCAATTGATTCATCCACGACATCGCCTGCGACACATCGCCCGAAGTCATCAAAAGCAATTGTTGAAAAATGTTCAACAACTCGTCAAATTTGTTTTTACCTGATTGCTCAGACGGTTTAAATTCAGAAAAGCGATGACCTATCATGTAATTGACTATTTTCAGATTGTTTACCTTTCTCTACTAAGTTTTAGCCTTCCTGAGGCTACTTTGTTATATTGCCTTTTTTGAAAGATTAACGAATAAACAACAGTAAAAGTTTAACGACGCCCCCCCAAATAAAAACCTCTCGATTGGAGGCGAGAGGTTTTTATTGATTAAATTATTTTGGAGTAAAGCTGAAATGCCACTTCGTTATCAAGTTAAACACATTGAAAAAAGTAGCCTCAGCGAGGCTAAATCTTAGTAGAAAAAAAGGGATAAAAGCCATCCCAAAGCCCCATTGGGGTGACATCTTTCACCGAACGTCGGCCGCCCAGATGGGGCTTTGGGGGGATTTGATTCATTTTTCTACGAAGATTTAGCTCCTCTGGAGCAATGAACAGCCACTCTATATTTTAATGCGTTCAACCTGCTTCGTTATGCTTTTTCGCCGCAGAACTCTTCAAACGCCGTAATGAGGTGTTCACCAATCATTTGGGCATTGCGTCCTTCGATGTGGTGGCGCTCAATAAAGTGAACCAATTCATCGTCTTTGAAAATCGCAATGGCAGGCGATGATGGAGGATATGGCAAGCAATACTCACGCATTTTGGCCGTTGCTTCTTGGTCAGCACCCGCAAACACGGTTACCAAGTTATCAGGTTTCACGTCGCTGTAGTGCAACGCTCCCAACACACCTGGACGGGCAGCACCTGCTGCACAACCACACACAGAGTTTACAACGACCAATGTCGTTCCTTTGGCATTGGCCATGAATTGATCCACTGCATCAGCCGTTTCGAGGCTAGTAAAACCGTTATCGGTCAATTGAGCCCGCATAGGAGCTACTAAATGTGGAGGATACATAATCTGTTTACAGTTTTTAAGTTGACAGTTTTAAATATAGTATTCGCCTTTGGATTACATAAACCCAAGTTCGAGTTTGGCTTCGTCGCTCATCATATCTTGAGAGTACGGCGGATCCCAAGTAAGTTCAACGCTCACATCGTTGATTCCTTCAATTTCGCGAATTTTTTGTTCTACCTCAACAGGAATGGTACCTGCTGAAGGACACGATGGCGACGTGAGGGTCATTTCGACATAAACATTGTTGACAGGGAATATTTTTAGGTCATAAATCAAACCAAGTTCCCATACGTCCACGGGGATTTCGGGGTCATATACTTGCTTGATGGCTTTGACTACTTCTTCTTTCAGTTCTGCTTCAGACATAATACGTAAGTGTTAAGCAATAAGTTGTTTTTGGGCAAAGTCTTTCATACGTACAATCATTGAAGCCAAACCACCTGCTCGGCGCGAAGTGATGATGGTGCTCATGCCAATTTTTTCAATGAAGTACAAATCAGCGTTGGCTACATCCTCTGGTTTTTCACCCGAAAGGATTTTAATCAGCAAACTCACCAATCCTTTACTAATTTGGGCAGTAGGTTCGCTATCGGCCTCAAAATAAACGCGGTCGCCGCGCATTTCGGTATGTAACCACACCCGCGACTGACAACCTTTGATGAGGTTATCATCGGTTTTATATTCCTCCGCAATCGGAGACAGTTTTTTTCCCAAGTCAATGATATACTGGGTTTTTTCCAATTGGTCATCGAAGAGGTCAAAATCTTCGATAAGAGCGTCCTGTTTTTCGTTAATTGTCATTTATTTTTTAACGAGTCATGTATTTACTCGTTGCTTTTGTTTAACTCAACATTTTTTTAACTCTCTCTAACCCCACCACTAATTTCTCAATTTCTTCTTTTGTATTATAAACGGCAAAAGAAGCGCGGGAAGTTCCGACAAGTCCAAGACGTTTCATCAACGGCTGCGTGCAGTGGTGTCCCGTCCGAACGGCAATGCCTTGTTGATCCAAAATGACACCAATATCTTGCGGATGAATACCTTCCATCACAAACGACAATACACTTACTTTCTCCTTGGCCGTACCCACAATTCGCAAACCTTCAATGCTTTGCAAAGCGTCTGTTCCATATACTAAAAGTTTATGTTCGTAATCAGCAATAGCCTGTTTTCCAAGTGCTTCTACGTACTCAACGGCCATTTTTGTTGCCACTACATCGGCAATATTAGGCGTTCCTGCTTCAAATTTGTAAGGCAAATCGTTGTAAGTCGTTTTTTCAAACGTTACTTCTTTTATCATTTCCCCACCACCACGGTAAGGCGGCATGGCATTCAATAGGTCTGTTTTGCCGTACAACACACCCATTCCCGTGGGGCCGTACAATTTATGCAAAGAAAACACGTAGAAATCGCAATCCAACGCCTGAACGTCAATATCAATGTGTGACGTCGCTTGCGCACCATCAATCAGTACTTTCGCTCCTACTTCGTGCGCTTTTTTAACGATTTCAGCCACGGGATTGATGGTTCCCAACGCGTTTGAAACGTGAACAACCGACACCAATTTAGTGCGCTCTGAAAGCATTTTTTCAAATTCATCCATGAGCAATTCGCCTGCATCATTGATAGGAATGACCCGAAGTACACAGCCTTTTTCTGCACAAAGCATCTGCCAAGGCACGATGTTGGAGTGGTGTTCAAGGGTACTTATGATGATTTCATCCCCTTCATTTAGAAACGTACGGCCATACGATTGAGCAACGAGGTTGATTCCGTCGGTCGTTCCGTAGGTAAAAATGATTTCTTCCACGCGGGGTGCGTTGAGAAAAGTTTGGATTTTATGGCGCGAAGCCTCGAAAGCAGAAGTTGCTTTTTCGGCTAAAAAGTGAATACCACGGTGAATATTGGCGTTGTAATGCCCGTAATAGTTGGCCAATGCCTCAAGTACAGGAAGGGGTTTTTGGGTAGTGGCGGCGTTGTCAAAGTAAACTAATGACTTACCATGAACTACCTCATTGAGAATGGGAAAGTCTTGGCGTATTTTTTGAATATCTAACATAAACACAAATTGACGTACTGTCAACAATTTTTTACTTTTGGTTAAGACAACAAAATAAAACAGAATTGAGTTTGGACTTTATCTAAATAAACTCAAGTTGTCCACTGAAAGGCAAGTTTATCCATTCCTGTAGAAAGTCATTGTATTAAGTTTGGGGATTCTTTACCTTTCTGTCATCAACTTTAAAACTACCTATCGTCATGGTCAATGCAAAACACTTAGCAACATTCATTTTAGGCGCCGCCGCTGGCGTAGCTTTACACAAGTACCTACAAACCGAAGAGGGGGAAAAGACATTTGAGGATTTGAAAGCGAAGGCCAACGACCTCAAAGGAGAAGCCGAGCAGGCACTTGATAAAATGCCTGAGTATTTTGAACAACTCAAAACGGAAGGTTCTGAGGCTTTGAAGAAATATACGCCCGAGGCAGAACGTCTTTTACAAGAGCTGCTAGACAGCATCAAAGGCAAAACGCCCACCGCCGAAGCTGTTCCCAACGACCCACCTTCACAAGGATAGGTAAAAAAGCAAAAGGCGCGTTTGAAACGCGCCTTTTGTATATCCACATCTGCTGAGACGGCTTATTCTTCGCCTGCTACGCTGATGCTTACTGTGTGTTTCACTTCTTTGTGAAGGTCAAGTTGTGCTTTGTAAGTACCTACAACTTTCACGTCTTCGATAGTGATTTTCTTACGATCAACATCAAAACCTTTTGCCTTAAGTGCATCAGAGATTTGGATGCTAGTAACGCGACCGAAGATTTTTCCGCTTTCACCTACTTTCGCAGCGATGTTAAGCGTAATATCTCCAATAGCCGCAGCTAGGTCTTCAGCATCTTTCTTGAGTTTTTCTGCTTTGTGGGCAGCTTGCTTCAAGTTTTCAGCCAATTGTTTTCTATTTGAATCGGTCGCCATTACCGCAAATCCTTGCGGAATGAGATAGTTACGACCATAGCCAGGTTTAACGTCAACGACGTCGTTCTTATAACCAAGCCCAGCAATATCAGTTCTTAAAATAACTTGCATCGTCAGTTTCTCCTTCCGTTTTTTACTTTAATTGGTCAGCTACATACGGTAATAAAGCCAAGTGACGCGCACGCTTGATAGCTTGCGACACTTTGCGCTGATACTTCAAAGAAGTACCAGTAAGGCGGCGAGGTAAAATTCTACCTTGCTCATTTACCAATTTCAATAAGAAATTTGGGTCTTTGTAATCAATAAATTTGATACCCGCTTTCTTAAAACGGCAGTACTTTTTGCGATTTTGGTTACGCTCGATTGGTTCGTTTACAAGTGTCATGTCTTGGCCCTCCTTAGTTGTTTTCAGTTTGTTTTTTTCCAACTAATCCACTGCGCTTACGCTCAGCATAAGTTACGTGGTGCTTTTCCATAGCAACTGTCAAATAACGCATAACGCGCTCATCACGACGGAATTCAGTCTCAACCGTTTGGATAAGGCTAGGCTCCGACTTGAACTCAATCAAGTGATAAAAACCAGTGTTTTTGTTTTGGATTGGGTAGGCCAATTTCTTGAGCCCCCAACTCTCTTCGTGTACGAGTTCCGCGCCGTTATCGGTAAGGAGTTTGCGGAACTTATCAACGGTGTCCTTCATCTGTTGATCAGATAAAACGGGAGTCATAATGAACACCATCTCATACTGTTTTGTGAACATACTGAGAATTGTTAAATGTGTATAAAAATAAACTCATTGAAAATGAGCCCGCAAAGGTATTATTATTTTTTTGAAATCTCAAAAATTACGACCTATTTAGTTGGAAAATAAAAAAAGAACCATAGTTTTGATACTCGAAACTCCGTATTTTTTCTACTTGAGATGTTCATAATATACAACACCATTTTGCTATGCCTACCCCTATTCAACTGACAAGCGACTTCAAAAAGATGACAACCAAAGCTATTTTAGCGATTTTCTTCTTTGTAGTGGTGTACCTCATTTTAATCGTTCTAGCCATTGGCCTCACACTTTTGAGTAGCTATTTGGGTATCATGTTCATCACCCTACAAGTCCAATGGATAACCATTGCGGTTGGGGCTGGGCTCATCGTTATGGGATTACTTGTTCTTTTGTTTTTACTCAAGTTCATGTTCAAAAAGCACGTAGTGGACCGCTCTCACTTGGTGGAACTTACGGCAGAGAGCGACCCTCACTTGTTTGCGTTCATAGATTCACTTGTTAAAGAAGTAGGCACCCAGTTTCCAAAGAAAATTTACCTTTCTGCCGACGTCAACGCCTGTGTTTTCTACGATTCTAGTTTTTGGAGTATGTTTTTGCCCATACGTAAAAACCTTCAAATAGGCTTAGCACTGGTCAATTCAGTTTCGGTTTATGAGTTTAAAGCCATACTTGCACACGAATTTGGGCACTTTTCTCAGCGGAGCATGAAAATTGGAAGTTACGTGTACAACGTTAACCAAATCATTTACAACATGCTCTATGACAACAACTGGTACGGCACGTTAGCTCAGAAAATTGCGGATGTACACGCCATTATTGGCTTTTTTGTCATGGTTGCTGCCAAAATCATTCAAGGCATTCAGTTTATCCTGCGTAAAGTGTATGAGGTGGTCAACCTCAGTTACATGAGTCTTTCTCGCGAGATGGAATTCCACGCCGATGAGGTAGCTGCCAACATCACGGGTTCTAAACCTTTGATTACGTCTCTCTTGCGTTTTGGTCTTGCCGACGAAGCCTATACTAATGTACTCAACTACTACGACGAAAAATTTACGGAGGCTGTTACGACAAACAATATTTATCCACAACACCATTTTGTGCTTGGTTTTTTGGGCAAAGAAAATGGGCTACCTCTTGTCAATCACTTACCCATGGTAAGTCTTGAACAACTCAATCGTTACAATAAATCGAAATTAGTCATTACGGACCAATGGGCTTCACACCCAAGTACCGAAGATAGAATAAAACGGTTGGAACAACTTGCCCTTGAGCCGATATTAGAAGATTTGCGACCCGCCTCTGCCGTATTCAGCCACATTGAAGCCCACCAGCAACTTCTCACCCAAAAGATTTTTGCGAACGTCGCTTATTCAAAGCCAACCACTGAACTTCCAACCCAAAAATTTGCAACAGATTACGCAGAAAACTACCGTAAGCGTCGGTTTAGCGCATTTTTTAACGGTTATTTTGATGTCCAAAATTTACTTACCCAGCTACCAGATGCCGCCTTAAATCCACCGTCAAGCGCCACTATTAATGAATTGTTTGGGGCAAAAATGATTGAAACCATTCACAATACAATGGCACTACAGTATGATTTAGCAACCCTTACACAAATAGCAGAAGGAAATACTGGTATCAAAACTTTTGACTATGACGGGGTGAAATATACAGTCAATGACTTGGCTCAACTCCTACCCTCCTTGGAAAAGGAGTTAGGTGAGTTGAAAGTAAAAGTAGCAGAAAACGACCAAGCGATCTACCATTCTTTTCATCACTTAGCTACCCAACAAGGACAAATCGAGCAATTTAACGCCATCTATCAGGCATTTCTGGAATTTGACCGATGGAGCAATGACTCAATGGAAGTTTTGGGTAAACTATCTGGCTCACTTGACTTTATTCAGGAAACCACGCCCTTTGAGACGATTAGAGAGAACCTAATAGCGGTAGGAACAATCGAAACCGACTTTAAGCAACACATCGAAACGCTTTTGGCATTTCCCCTTCTTGAAACAGAGCTGTCGCCACAAATGAAGGAAAGCTTCAAAAAATACCTCTCAAAGACGTGGGTGTATTTTACTCAACCGAGCTACGACGACGAAGCTCTCAATGTACTTTTTGATGCCATCCGCAACTTCAATTCGGCCGTTTCTAGTGGTTATTTTGCTCATAAAAAACGTGTCCTAGATTTCTTTGAAACCTTGACAACGGCTCAACACAATTAGTGCATTTTTGCATCTTTTTCTCCCGCTTCTACCCGTATTGCAAGGGTGTTTTCGGCGGGGGGAAGAGGGCAAGTAGCATACGGACTAAACGCGCAAGGCGGATTAATAGACTTGTTGAAATCAAGTACTACATTGCCTGCTTCGTCTGGCTTGTCGGTGTACAAAAACCGCCCTGCACCGTAGGTTTCGTGGGAAGTAGTTTTGTCTTTGAAAATGATAAACAAACGCCCACCTCCAGCATCTGTAGCAGCTAGGCGGTACGTTTTGCCTTTCCACTCAAACACGGCATGGCCTACCAAGGGCTGCTGGCTCACTAAACCCAATACGTCTGTTATGGCAATGGTGCGCGGCGTAGTAGGTTTTTCCAATTTAGCCGCAATTTTCCAGGAATCGTTAATTGAAAAACGGCCAACTCCTTGAAAATGAACCAAAACTGGATGCTCCAAATCACGTAAACGAATACCATATTTAGGCCCTCTTTTTATGATAAACCAGCGTAAAGCGCCTTGTTCCATCGTGGTAGTTTTCCCGTCTTCAAACACAAATTCGGGCGAGGTGCCGACTTCTAACAACTTTACTTGCGCACTTGGGTCAGCTTTAAACGCTACTTTTCCGTCTTTTAAGGTCAAAACTCCCACTTGTTTTGATGCTTTTTTGGGAAAAACAATGTCATTTTTTTCATCGCTACCAAAGCTATTTTCTCCCTCTTTTAGCCAAAACAAGCCCGCTAAGTTCAACCAACCTTCTTCACTTTTGAGACTTTCAATCCGCTTTTGATGCCACTGATTTATTTCATTTTGGTAGGCCCCTTCGTCGTTTTTAGCCGTAAAACTTACGAAAAACAAACTGGCAATTACCGATAAAGTAAGAATGGTTGGGTTCGCTTTCATTGTTAATCTTCGGGATAAGGGATAAAAATAAAGCCAGCAAAATCGCCTTGAATGACGAATAGACAGCAGTATTCGTCAGGGTTTTTATAGTTTTCTTTGAACAATTCGATGGATTCAAGACCTACGAGATTGCGTTGAATAAATTCGTCTAACATAGAAGCCCGGTACGACCATTCGTTTTCTAGTTCGGTTTTCCCAATCAGCAATACGCCAAGTTCTATCTCTTTTTGCACCGCCACAAAAATGGGGTGTGTGGAAAAGCCTCGCTTCCGAATTTGATAGGAAGCTTCTTTTAGCTGATCAGAAACCTTGACAAAATCTTGTGATACTATCCCCAAAAGCTGTTTGTTCACTTCGGGTGAATTAGCATCATCCATTAAGGTATTTTCGTTGCTATGATTAATCATGTTTTTTGAATGTCGAAAGTAAAAATTCAGATTATTGAACAAAATCTGACTAGAGCCGTGCTGCCAATAACAAACTAAGGTCTTTATGACGCATAGAAAACTTCTTGGCAATGAAAGGATTTGTCAATGTGCCACGGTGCGTATAAACTCCTTTACTAAACCAACGACGTGCGTACATCATTTCCTCAACGCCCCCTAACGAGCCCATTTTCAATAACATAGGCAAAAAAACATTGCTCAACGTAACACTTGCCGTGTGTGCCACCCGCGATGCAATGTTGGGCACACAATAATGAATGACGTCGTAATGTCGGTAAATCGGGTCTTTGTGGGTCGTAATACGCGAGGTTTCGATGCAGCCTCCTTGGTCGATAGACACGTCGATAATCACCGAGTTGGGTTTCATTTTTGAAACCATTTCTTCGGTAACAACGTAAATATTTTGACCGTCTTCGGGGCGCAGGGCGCCAATAACGACATCGGCCCGCTGCACAGCTTCCGAAAGCGTATCTGACTCAATAATCGACGTATAAATGTGCTGTCCAATGGCGTATTTCAGCCGTTGAAGGCGATAAATGTGTTGGTCAAAAATTTTGATTTCTGCCCCAAGCCCCAGCGCTGTACGGGCGGCGTATTCAGCCACAGTTCCCGCACCGATGATCACCACTTTGGTGGGTGGAACTCCCGTAATTCCGCCCAAAATTATCCCTCTCCCCTTGTTGGCGCTACTCAAATACTCGGCGGCAATGAGCATGACGGTACTTCCTGCTATTTCGCTCAAAGAACGTATAACAGGCTGACCACCAGCAGGATCTTCGATATACTCGTAGCCAAGTGCCGTAATGTTTTTCTGATTGAGGTGTTCAAAATACGAACGGTCGCGGGTGGGAAGATTAAGAGCCGAAATAATGGTTTGGCCATTTTTCAAGATTCCAAACTCTTGCTCTACGAGGGGTTCAATTTTTAAGATTAAATCACTCGTAAAAACCTCTTGGGGCGAAAACACAATCTGCGCTCCTGCTTCGCTGTATTCATTATCGGGAAACTGTGCACCTTCTCCCGCTCCCTTTTCCACAACGACTCGGTGACCATTCCGTACCAAAATCGCCACTGCTTCGGGCGTCAGTGCAATGCGATTTTCTTGCAGAGATATTTCTTTTGGAAGCCCAATCAACAAGCTTTGTTGGCTTGTTTTGAGCGGGGCAAGCGCTTCTTGCGGATACAAAGCTGTTTGTTGCGCCAATTCGCCAAAACCCATCATGTCCAAATTAGTCGATTTACGTTTGTTGATTTATGCTTTTTTGAGAACCTCCAGCTTTCGAAACCCATCTGGCAGGCTCGAAATATGGATTTCTACGTAACTTTCTGGTAAAAGTTCTTCGATTCGGTCGGGCCATTCAATCAAACAAATATAGCCAGAATCGAGGTATTCTTCAACCCCAATATCGTACGCCTCAGCCGTATTTTTTAGTCTATAACAATCAAAATGGTAAATCGTTTCCCCATCGGCGGTGATATATTCGTTCACAATCGAAAACGTCGGACTTTGAACGTTATTCAGCACCCCCATGACCTTTCCTAGCGCCTTCACAAACGTTGTTTTTCCTGCTCCCATGGCCCCGTCCAATAGCCAAATGGTTTCGTTTCCACAAGCTTGCAGGACTTTGACAGCCACCTGTTCGATGTCTTCTAACCCAAAACGTTCGATACTCAACAATCTCATTTTAAAGTACGCCTTGTTTTTTAAGATCTTTGGTCAATTGCTCCATCAACAGCCGATGTGCCTCAGGATTGGGGTGTCCATCGTACGTAAGCTGGTATTGTTTTGCTGGATAAGGAAAAAGCTTGCGGTAATCCAACGTTTTTATACCCCGCTCTTTGAGCAAAGCAGGCATAGGTGAATCCTTTTTCAAGGCATCGGGGTACAAAATCACGTAAAACTTATCGTTTTTAAACTGCTTTTTATACTCGCCTTCCGTTGCTTTGATCAAATTAGCCGTCAATTCGTAATCTTTCGGGCGATATACAAAAGGAAAATCCATCGCAAAATGCTGACGAACTTTACTTTTAAACAACATCATTCCAAAACGATATTTCAAGGGGTGGGCAAACCGATAAACTCCTTGCGTTTGCATGGTTTTTTCATCAATATCGGGGAAATAACCATCATACATACCAATCCAGCCTACTGACGGAATCGCTCGGTTGACGTGGTCTTCGATGTAGGTATAAATCCCAATACCGTCTTTTTGAGCCACTTGTTGTGCAACATTTTGGTGCTGCAAACGCGCCAGTGCATGTCGCGGAGAATAACCAAAGAAGCCATAATTATACGCCTGAACGTCAGCGTTGTCTTTTTGGAAATAAAAGGGCATGGTTTCATTGTCCCGCACGGCATCTCCGTAGGTAAATGAGCACCCAAAAAATAACGCATATTTATTTCGCACAGTTTGTGCAGAATCGGCAAAGGGCGTAATCCGCCTCGAGAACGAATCAACCTTCATCGGAATCTGAATAAAAGGCTTTCCATCCAGCGTTTTGGCCCACACAAAAGTATGGCTTGGAATGGGCTTGCGTCCCAAAAATTCGTCAAACGCATAGCTCGAATCATACGCAGGCCCCGCATACTGAGGCCCCGTTTGTGTGGTAGATTGTTTTTGACCCGCATCATGAATCCATCCAACGGCCGTTTCCACACCCAAAATCACCAAAACAACTGATACGACCGAAAGTAGAATATTTTGTAAAAGAGGTGATGAGTTTCTGATGAGTAGTGACAATGCCACCAACGACACCCCCCAAGCAGCTACGCGAAAGCCAATCAGACGCAAATCGTAGTCAAACCAAACGCCGTCGCCGTTTCCCACAAAAAACTCAACCCCAATAAGCACCACCAACAACAACGTCACTAGCGATATAAAAACGCCCAGTCGGGCAAGCAATGTCTTATTTTTTTCAAAAAATTGCATTCTTAAAAAGCTATTCAAAATGAGCCCACAAAGGTACAAATTAATCCTACGCCCGCAGTCCTACTTACACGTATTTTATCCCCAACTTTACAGTAACTTTGTCGTAAAAAACGCTTCGGTAAGAAAGAAAACGCATTTTTAGTCGCATGAACTCACCACTTGACCCCGTTGTAAATGTTGGATTAATTGGATTTGGCCTTTCGGGACGGTACTTCCACGCTCCTTTTTTAGCCACAAATCCGCATTTTAAACTTTCAAAAGTTGTTACCCGCAACACCACTTCAGTCCACGATTTTGACCCAACTATTGCCGTTGTTGGCAGCGCCGAAGCGCTTTTGGCCGATTCAGAAATCGATTTGGTATTTATTTGTACCCCCAACGACCTCCACTTCCCTTACGCAAAAGCGGCATTGGAAGCTGGCAAACACGTTGTTATCGAAAAACCCTTTACCAACACAACCGCCGAAGCTGATATTTTAATTGCATTGGCGGCGGAGAAAGGACTGACGATTACGGCTTATCAAAACCGCCGTTGGGATTCCGACTTCCTGACAATACAGACGTTATTACGGGGAAATAAATTGGGTGATATCGTAGAGTACGAAGCTCATTTTGACCGTTTTCGCCCCGAAGTAGCCAAAGGTACCTGGAAAGAAGTGGCTTCGGCGGGCGCAGGTAATCTCTATAATTTAGGGCCTCATTTGATTGACCAAGCACTGGTACTTTTTGGTACTCCCAAAAGCGTGACGGCCACGATCAAAATCATTCGTCCCGACGGAGAGACCGACGATTATTTTGACATTCAAATGAATTATGCAGATAAACGCGTCATTTTGAAAGCCAGTCTGATGGTGTTCCAAAACGACCTTCGCTACATTATTCATGGCAATAAAGGCAGCTTTTTTAAGTCAGGGTTGGATGTACAGGAAGAAACGCTTCGCAAAAATGCGCTACCTACCACTGAAGATTGGGGAAGCGAACCACAAAAGCTTTGGGGAACACTTTATACCGAGGCAGGTGCTGAAATAATTCCGAGCCAAGCTGGGCATTATGCCCCTTTTTACGAAAATGTATATCAAGCCATTGTCAATAAAGTGCCATTAGAGGTGACGCCTCAACAAGCTCGAAATACGACCCGAGTGATGGAACTAGCCCTCGAAAGTAGCCAGTCTGGAAAAACAGTCGCTTTTGAATAAGTTATTTCTGCCTTCGATTTTGGTACAATTAGAAATCAGGGGAAAAGTTTTTGACCCTGATTTCTAACCTGCTTATACCCTTAAAACAGACTCTCGCCCAATTTCTTTCACCGAGCGACAACCTGCCAAAGCCATGGTAAGATCAAAATCGGCTAAATAATTCGACACAACTTCTTTTACCCCTGCGCTTCCGCCCAATGTAAGCCCATATACATACGGACGCCCCAAGCACACCGCCGTTGCTCCCAATGCCAGCGCTTTGAATATATCAGCGCCACCACGTACACCGCTGTCGATAAGAATAGGCATTCGCCCTTGCAATGCCTCGGCAATCAGCGGCAGTACGTCCATCGTCGCAACGGCACCATCGACTTGCCGACCGCCGTGGTTGGATACCACAATCCCATCTAAGCCATAATCTAGGGCTTTCAGTGCATCATCGGGATGAAGAATTCCTTTCAACAAAATGGGCAATTTTGTGCGTTTTCGTAAATAACTCAAGTTTTCCCACGTCAACGATGGCCGTGTGTAAATATCTATAAATTTTTTGACGGCTTTGCGGGGATAGCCCGATGTAGCGTTTTGCCAAAAATTACCTGGATAATGGCTAATCGCGCTAAAAAGGGTACGAATGGCGTCAAAAGTGATGGTTGGTTTAGGCGCAGGTGCGGCGTCTGGCTCGTCTAACAACTTTCTAAACACGGGGTCAGAAGTATATTGCGCAATACCAAGCCCGTGTATAAAAGGCAAATAAGCCAATTCTAAATCTTGGGTTCTCCATCCCAAAAGGGTCGTGTCGAGGGTAACAACAATTGCTTCGCAGCCTGATTTTTCAGCCCGCTCTACAAAACTCGCCACAAGCTCATCCGACTTACTCCAATACAACTGAAACCAGTGTGGTTGCGAGCCCATCGCCTCAGCGCATTGCTCCATCGGCACCGACGCTTGATTGGAAAAAATATAAGGAACTCCTAGCGCTGCTGCTGCCTTAGCGACCCCCAAATCGGCCTCAGGATGAACCATTTCCAGTACACCAATGGGCGAGAGCAAAAGTGGGTAAGGGAGTTTTCGACCAAACAAGTTAATACTGGTATCTCGTACCGACACATCGCGGAGCATTCGAGGCAGTACCCGCCATCGTTCAAAAGCCGCACGGTTTTGAGCCATGGTACTACCGTGGCCTGCTCCTCCCCCAATATACGCAGCCGCTTGGGGCGACATAGCACCAAGGGCTTTTTTTTCTAAAAGGGCATTATCAACAGGAATCGCCGAAACCAAACCCGATGCACCATCGAGGTATATCTTTTTTTGACGCTCAAATCCATTCATTTGCTCAGTAGGGAATGCCTATTTTTTTATAGATGAAGTGCATAAGCCACGCGGGACCAATCATTAAAAATTGTAAATCTTTGAAAAACGAGGGCTTTTTCCCCTCCACTTTATGCCCCCAAAACTGCCCTATCCATGCTATAACAAAAATCGCAACCGATACTCTCCAAAGTGTAAAGCCTTGATTTTCTATCTGTTGCGCCAAGTACAAACAAAACCCAGAAAAGAACAAAAGCCCAATTGCGAGGGTTACCGACAGACGGAAATAGTAAATACTTACAAAAGCTAAAATCAAAATCGCAAGGTTTAGCTGGAGCGTTTCGGTAATGGCAAAAGGTAGCTTTACGCTGTACAATAAACCCACGATACTAAAAAAGATGGCAGGAACACATATCCAATGTACAAGCTTGTTGGTAGGGTTTTGGTGGCTTTCTCCGTACTCATTTAGCCAAGAATCAATTGTTCTCATAAATCAAAAAAGGTTGGTTTTAGTCTTTTCAAATATATAACTTTTATCTGAAAATTTTAGACATTTCCATCCGTTTTAAGAAATCAGCAATAGCCTATCTTCATGCCTTTTTGTGCCATTCTTTGTCTTTATTATTGTTATTTTTTCAAAAATTCTAAAACCATCTTCCTGTAAAAAACGTAGTTAGATAAGAATAAACCATTTTTCATGTACGTATGAATCCTTCTATTCAACAAATCAACTCACGCATTCAGCCACTACGCCAACAAATTATTAACCACCCGATTTATGCTGCTATCGACAGCATCGACGACCTAAAAATCTTCATGCAGTATCATGTCTATGCCGTTTGGGATTTTATGTCGCTCCTAAAATCGTTACAACAATCCCTGACTTGCACGACTGTCCCGTGGTATCCAAAAGGTTCGGCAGATACCCGTTTTCTAATCAATGAAATTGTGGTAGGAGAAGAATCTGATATAGACCTTGAAGGCAATCGAAAAAGCCACTTTGAGCTCTATTTGGATGCCATGCAACAAGCCAAAGCAGACACCCAACCTGTTTTAGATTTTATCCAACACTTTCTGACTTCGGGGCAACTTTCAAATTCGTTTCAGCTTGCAGGTACACCCGCCGCTGCCGCGAACTTTGTGACGCATACTTTTGATGTTATTAATAGCAAAAAAGACCACCTTCAAGCAGCGGTCTTTACGTTTGGTCGAGAAGATTTGATACCGAATATGTTTGTTTCGATGGTCAATGATTTAAACCAAACATCTCCCGACAATATCTCGATTTTTAAATATTACCTCGAACGTCACATTGAAGTAGATGGCGACCATCATAGTCATTTAGCGATTCAAATGACCGAAAACTTGTGTGGCACCAATACTGCCTTTTGGCAAGAGGCCGAAGAAGCCGTGGTAGCCTCTTTAGAACAAAGACTCGCGCTTTGGGAAGGAGCCTACCACGACATTTTGGCTAAAAAAAGTGAGTTAGCAATCAATGTTTAGGGCAATCGCAGGCATTGCGTTTACGAAATAGCCCCCACATAAAGCCTTTACGTTGGCGGTTTCGTTTCTTCTTACGCAGCGTTTTCGCATCAGAAGCAGCTTCAATGGTCGTCATTTTGGCCATCGAAGCTGTTTTTGCTTGGGCGGTTGGCAATTCAAGCATTAACCCAAAAAGCATCAATAAAAATATCTTTTTCATGTCAAAAATTTATAATCGGTCTTTTATTTACCAACGTCTGCGACTGCCTCGATGGTATTGATAACGTCCACGACTTTCGTAACGATGCGGCGGGCGGTATCGTGGTGGAGCTACGTAAACCCGAGGGCGATACGCAGGCGGCGGCGGCACTACCCGAACGTAAGGGCGGGGTGCATAATAAGGATCATAATACCGCGAACGGTATCCTCCTGAATAAAAACAGCTACTTAAAACGGTAGCAAGCACCAAAAAGGTGGCTAAAAGTGTGAATCGGGTTTTCATAGCTTATTAGATTAATTTGTTTCCACTAAATTAACGTTTTCCAACGAATTTTAATGCAAAGACAATTCAAAAAGTATTTACCCCTACATGACCTACATCATACCATGATGGTTTACTTTCTCTTAGTTTAGAATATCTTACAAAACGTAGGGTGTATCACGCCGTTTCAAAAACATTCTGTGCTTATGAAAAAGTATTGGGCTCTTAAAATAGCCGTTTGGGTCGTAGTTCTACTTACTCTTTACAATACAACTGTAATCATGGCTCAACACCCCCTGCTGAGTGATTCGGTTTATAAAACCTTCGGGACTGGGGTGCCAGCCCTCCCACCTGCAAAAGTAAGAATAGGGTATGTCGTTCCCTCCAACCGCACACCCCAACCCCACTATAAGGAAAATCTTCAATTCGCGATTGAAATGGCGCAAATGTGGTACCGTAACAACATGCTCCAAAATGGCTTTGGGTCAAAAACGTTTATTTATGAAACCGAAGAAGAGTCTCCAAGGCCCAAAATTCACTTAGTCAATGTCCCAGAAACCGATGATTACTTGTGGGGAGGAAATGGGAATGTGCTTTTTGAACGAACAAAGGTCGCTGCCAAAAATGTAGGATTAACCGTAGATTTTGAGGGAGAGTTATGGATATTAATTCCCGAAACGCACGTACAAAATCCAGATGGCAGTTTTTACGGCGGTTTGGCTTTGGGAGGTGGAGGAGGAAGTGGGAAGAATTCGGGATTAATGCAGTTAGGAAGTACCGTTATACAATTATTTAGCCCTCAACGACTACTGGATAACACCCCTTATGCTGGCCAAACGGTACCCGAATGGGGGCCTTATCCTTTGGTGCAAAGTACTTCTTTTATGTGGTTTGAAGGAGAAACCTTCAGTTCGGTCGCATCGTCCTATTTAGGAGCCTTGTGCCACGAGATGGGACATGCTTTCGGGCTCAATCACGATGCGCGCCACGACAATAATGCCTTTGGCGGATTAATGTATAACGGATTAAGGGGAATACGTGGGAGTTTTTTTCCAACACTTTACCCTAAAGATTACACCAGATTGGAATATGGTTCATCGGTTCAGCTGAACGAAAGCCATTACTTCAACCGAATCAAAACCGTAAATTCTGCCCCAAGCCTCACTATACTAACTTCCAACATCCTGTCGCCTGTTGATGGATTGCTCAATATAAGTTTCAACGCGGAAGATACTGACAGCGTTTCGTACGCTCAATTATTTGACTACCAAGGCAATACTATTGATGAGTTGGTATTTAAAAAATCGGCCTCGAATCCTACCTCGGTAATGGCCACGTTTAAAACCCCTTATTATACGGCAGGGCAGAACAATTCTTTTTATATTTCAGTCTGTGATCGGCAAGGAAATCGGAAGGTCTCTTCTGCCTTTACCCTCAATGTAACTGGGGAAAATCAGGCTCCCAAGCCCTTTTTAAAACTTCTGTACCCTACAACTGCAAACACGGAACAATTTACTCGATTTGACGCAACAACAACTACAGACCCCAACGGCGACTCCTTCACGGTTGAATTTGACGTCAACAATGATGGCATTTTTGATACACCTCCTCTGAACGCTCACTATTTCGATTATATAATCCCTCAGCAAGGCCCTTATCTTTCTCGTATTCGGGTAACTGATGCGCACGGTGCTTCGGCCATTTCAAGTCCGATTAGCGGAAATTATGGAAATACCTGCGGCGTAGATGCACCTACAATCAGCGGCATCCCTGAGGTTTGTCCAGGTTCGTCGGTCACATTAACTGCGTATGGTTGTTATGGCACCTATTTATGGACTACGGGTGAGACTAGCCCTTCCATTATAGTCACACCTAATGCTACCACCAACTACTCAGTCACATGCACGTATGGCTGTAACAATCTGACAAGTGCGCCTTTTACGGTGTCAATCATTACCGATACTGTTTCACTTACAGGTACAAACACATCAGGGATTGAGCGGACAGCTGGTACGCTTATTTCCACCCAAAATATACCTAATAAAACAAATGGATTATATATAGCCAATAATAGCGTTACGTTGTCGCCAGGTTTTCAGGCACAACGAGGAAGTACATTTACAGCCCTCCTAAAAGGATGCAGTGAGCCAATAGCCCACATTGACAATATTTATGCGGGGGGCGGGGTAACTCAAACTATTTCAGTTTTGAATAATGATCAAAATCCCGATGGTACAGCAGTAACGAATCTAACTCAAATTTCGTTACCTACCCTTGTCACTGCGCCTACCAAAGGTACAGTAACGGTCAATCCTAATGGCAGCCTCAATTACTTTTCCAACGAAAAAAGTGGAACCGATAGCTTTGTTTATTCCATTTGCAATCGAAGCAATCCCTCTTCCTGCTCAGAAGCGCAAGTAACCGTCAATTTACAACCCTACTTTTCTCCACTTTCCAATAGCAGCTTTGAAGACTCCGTAAGCTTTGTGAGTAGTACTTTAACCCTTCCTTGGCTAAAAACAGGTTGGAAACTTAGTCAAGGCGTATTTTCATGGCTAAGAGGGCAAGGGAAAAATGGCTCAAATTGCATCAAAATATATACAGGCCCCGCCTATGGATTAGTGCAAAGCAATGATCTACAAGTGTATCAAACCATTAAGGTGATACCCTATACTAATTATATTTTAAAAGGTTGGATCAAAACCCAGGACATCACTACTCAAACCAATTTGAATGGAGTGGGAGCTAATCTGAGTGTCGTTACAAGCACGAGTAATCCTAGTTTCCCACCTCGTAGTAAAGATTTAAAAGGTACCAACGACTGGACATTGATACAGCTTCCTTTCAACTCGGGTGATGGATATGTGAAAATCACTTGTCGTTTGGGTTTTACTTCAGGTGATTGTGAAGGAAGCGCTTATTTTGATGATTTAACGTTAGAAATGTTAAAATAATTGAAAAAATTTGACTCCGTTGCACTCACTTGCAGCATTTAGATAAATTTATTCTGAGTAAAATTTGTACAAATTGGAATCATACGATGTTGTAATTATGTCACAATAACAAAAAAAGCCGCTACGAATTTTCTTCGTAACGGCCTGATAATCAGTGTAGCGGGGAGCAGGATCGAACTGCCGACCTTAGGGTTATGAATCCTACGCTCTAACCATCTGAGCTACCCCGCCATCGTTTTGGTGGTGCAAAAGTAGAATAAATATTTTAATTACGCAAACACATTTTGAATAATTGTAAGAAGTTTCTATTTTGCCTCTTTGTTGGGGAAGGTAATTACCTAAGTAAAAGACTTTTCTTACCTTTAAGACCGAACAAAAGAAAATGCTATGCAAAAATTCAAATACTCAAACGAATACGAGCTCCGCGCCTCGCCTAAAATGTTGTTCCCGTACTTGAGTACAGCATCGGGACTTTCTGAATGGTTTTGTGAAAAAGTAAATGTGAAACCTAACCATAGCTTCGATTTTATCTGGGATAAAGAAAGCCACATTGCCGAACAAACCTCGCTTCGGCTCAATAAAAGTGCCAAATTTGAGTTCTTAAACACAAGCGATAATAACCGCGATAACAACTATATCGAATTTAAAGTAGAGGTAAGCGACCTAACAGGCTCGACCTATTTGCGCATCACCGACTACTCTACTAACACCGACAGCGAAGAACTAAAAGACCTTTGGGATGGTTTAATCGATAGTCTCAAAGAAATTGTAGGAAGCTAGGTATCTGTAGCCGAGGTTCAGTTAAAAGTGCATGAAAAAGATTGATAAGCTAGTTTTACGGTCATTTCTAGGGCCGTTTGCGTTGACGTTGTGCATTGTGGTCTTCATTTTTTTGATGCGCCTCATTTCCCAATACCTCAATGAACTCGTCGGCAAAGACATTGATTTGTTAAACTATGTTAAACTCATCGTCTTTTTTAGCCTCATAACCATCCCTATCGCGCTTCCTTTGGCAGTGCTCCTTTCTTCACTCATGACTTTCGGAAACTTGGGTGAATTTTTTGAGCTAACAGCCATTAAAAGTGCGGGTATCTCTACTTGGCGTGCCATGCGCTCGGTCATGGTCATGGTGATTGCCATCACCCTTTTTTCATTTTGGTACAACAATAAGGTAGCACCTTGGGCCAATTTGAAAGGGTACAGTCTGCTCTATGATATCAAAACAGCCAAAGCTACACTTAATATTAAAGAAGGTATTTTCTACAATGACCTTCCAGGACATAATATTAAGGTGGACAAAAAATTCCCCGCGCCCAACGAGCGAAGCCTCAAAGGATTGGTCGTGTATCGTCACAACGTCAATGATTACAACGCAGGCAACCGTGAAGTGATTTTAGCCGATTCGGGCTTGATGTACACCATCAACGATAAAAGTTATTTGGTTTTTGAGCTTTTCAACGGCACCCAATACTCGGAGGCAGCCCAAACTGCCAACTCTTTTTCATCCCCCAATAGTGGAGGCCAATTTACCCGCTCGCATTTTGGGCACTACAAAATGGTTGTCAGTTTGGAATCGTTTGGCCTCAAACGTACCGACGAGAATCAATTTCAGTACCACGAGTACATGAAAGATGCCAAAGAACTGCGCAAAGTAGCCGATTCGCTCAAAAAAGAATACCGCAAAAGCAGGGATGGCCTCCTACCTCAGTCAAAACAATATTTTAGCTACGCTTTCCGTGCCGAAACCATGGCGAAAAATACCACGCCTAAATTTGGCAAATGGGTGGACTCTTTGTTAAAGAAAAAAGCCATTGTACTTCCTGCGGAGAAAGAACAAGTGGTAGCGACCGCCTTGAGTCAAGCCCAAAATATCCGCTCTTACGCCGAAAGTAACAAAACCTACATCACCGAAAAAGGGAAAGCATGGTACCGCTATGACCTAGAAATGCACCACAAATACACCCAAGCGGTGTCGTGTTTCATCATGTTTTTGCTCGGTGCTCCACTTGGCGCTATCATCAAAAAAGGAGGCTTTGGTATTCCCGTTTTAGTGTCGGTTTTGTTGTTTATTTTATCCTACGTACTTACCCTTCAAGGCGACAAATGGGCCAAGGATGGCCTAGTTTGGGTACCTGTAGGGGCTTGGTTTTCAAACACCATTCTATTTTTTGTAGGTATGTACTTTGCCGACCGCGCCCTCAAAGATTCCCGACTGTTTGATAAAGACATTTATATCATTTGGGTAGAACGGATAAAAAAGAAGTGGAGAAATCGTAAATCATCCGCCAATAAGGTGGCTGTTGAAGCCTAACGAAACCAGTTTCTCAAACGCCTCCCACACTTCTTTGGGAATTTCTTGTTGAATCTGAAACCCTTTTTCTGGGTAAACTTTGATGCGTTGAAGATCTCCTACCATGATATGAATCACTTCTTCCAACGTAATTTCGGCAGTGGGATATGCTTGCATCGAAAGTTGGGGTGAGGTGACAATCAACTCTTTTTCTGGCCAGTGTTTCTTAAAAGTGGCAAAACTTCGCCGCTCCATATAGGGTTTTTGGACGACAATAAACCGCTTTGGGGCAAGGTTTTCTTTTTGTAGTAATTGCTGGGTAAATAAAATATTCTCTCCCGTGTTGGTTGACTTATTTTCAATCAAAATCGCTTCCTTAGGAACACCCATTTCGAGGGCAATTTTTGCAAATTTATCGGCTTCAGGCTCCGACCACATTTCTTGGGTAAGTCTCCCAAGACCACCTGACATGATAAGCAAAGGTGCCCAACCTTGCAAATACAACTCCGCTCCCCGCTCGGCCACGCGCAAATCGTGACTTCCTAATACCAAAATACAGTCTGATTTTTGTAGATTTTGATTAACATGGTGATAGTCCCAAAGTTGCTGGGCAAGTGCTAGGGTCGTTTCTGAAATCATTTTTTCTTTATATTTCGATTAATTGAGTGATACTTTTTGCAACCATATAAGAAATATAAGGCCATATAAGCGATTCGTTCATCACCTTATACGCTCTTATGTGACTTATATGGTTAAAGAAATTTGCAACCATCTAAGAAAGATTCGTCGTGCTTCTTACTTTATTTAGCTAGCCTCTTCTCATAAAATCACACATCGCTAAACGGAAATGAAATATCTACTTCCCTTTTTACTTATAACGAGCCCGCTTTTTGCCCAACACTCCCTCGTCGAAAAAATCAAGCAATTACGTCCAGCCACCGAATGGTCGCAAACCGCCGCTATTCGGCTCCAATTTCCTAGTTTTCATCCCCAAGGAATGGTCAAAATTGGGGATTTTTTTTACATGAGCTCAGTCGAAGTAACCCGAAAACGCCGCGATTCAAGTGATGGTGGCGAAGGAGCTGGACACCTTTTTAAGTTTGACGCAACGGGCAAGTTATTGACCAAAATCACCCTCGGTGAAGGTTCAATGTATCATCCTGGTGGTATTGATTTTGACGGAAAGTACATTTGGGTACCCGTGGCCGAATACCGACCCAACAGCCGCTCCATCATTTATAAAGTAGAACCCGAGTCACTAGCCTCCCAAGAAGTAATGCGGTTTGATGACCACATTGGCGCTATTGTACACCCTAGTTCTTCCCAAACACTGTCGGGAGCAAGCTGGGGCTCGCGGAATTTCTACCACTGGAATTTAGATAAAACTGGCGCAGTAACCAAAACAATAAATACCCCTGAAAAACTACGCATCACCAACCCTTCTTTTTACATTGATTACCAAGATTGTCACTCGATAAGCCCAAACCTTATGCTATGCGGTGGTTTGCAAAAAATCAAAAAAAACGACGGTACAGTGCTTAGTTTGGGTGGGTTAGAAATTGTCAACTTGACCGACAATCGACCCGTTTTTCAGGTTCCACTTTTACTTTGGTCGCCTACGGGGGCACCCATGACCAACAACCCTTTTTTCATCGAATCCACCGCCCAAGGTTTGCGGGCTTATTTTGTCCCCGACGATGATGCCACCTCTACCCTATTTGTCTATGAGACTGTTTTGAAGTAGAATGCACGATTTGGCGCTTTTGAAAGTAATTCAACTACCTCTCAACATGAATTTTAAATTTTCTAAACCTATCGTCATCGCAGCACTGACTGCTTTTATTTCCTACCAATCAGCTGCCCAAGTAGGGGTTGGCGTTAAAGCGCCCAAAAAAGCGGAAGTTTATTTTGATGGTTCTCGCCAAATGTTGGATGAGAAATGGACGTATTGGGACGGCCCACGTCTAGCAGCTACCCTGCCCATCAAATGGTTTATCGTCAATGACCCCGTGGATAAAGGAACGGCCTTAAATACCAATGACCCCGCAGCGGCTGGTGGGAAGTATGGTTCAGCCGACATTGTCACGAAGGAAAAGTTCCGCGATTTTCGCTTGCACATTGAGTTTTTGATTCAAAAACCTGGGGGAAACAGCGGGGTTTACCTTCAAAATCGCTACGAAATCCAGGTGCTTGACGGTGACACTACTTCGCACGGAATGGCAGCGGTCATCAACGAAACGCCTTCACCTTATTATGCCTACAATGGCGTTGGGAAATGGAATGCGTACGACATTGTGTTTAGAGCCGCTCGTTTTAAAGACGGCAAACTCATCGAAAAAGCCCTCGTAACGATGTATTTCAACGGTAAGAAAGTCCATAAAAATCAGCACATCAACCAAGTATGGGGCGGGCCTAACTCAGGAATTGACGGAGGTAACGACGGCGGAAAAGGCATTACCGATACGCCTGGTGGCCTCAAGCTACAAGCCGAAGGCCACGATGTGCTTTATCGTAATATTTGGATTCAAAAAATGGACATCAACAAGTCATCTACCGACTTTTAGCGAAGTTTCCACTGCTGCATCGTCTCGCTCCACCAACGCGCCCAACGGTGGGCAAAGTATCCCGTGGGTGCCAACAAAAGGGCATAAATTGCGGCGGTTTTCAAATCGGTTACTGCCCATACAATGCCTGTTTGGAGTAACCATACCAAAGGAAACGTAACAAGGGCAAAAAGTACAATCCTAAATGCGCTCGAAAACTGCGGGTCTTTTAATTTTTTTGTCATCAAAAAAGGAATCCCGTAAGCGATACCGCTGTTGATAGTACCGTAAAGCCAAATAGGCAACGTGCCAATCATTCCCAAGGTTTTCAGCAGCAAAGCAATCAACGAAGGCTGGGGTTGCCCCGCAATCTCAGCCTCAATTCCTTGGCTCGAAAGCCGCTTCCTCTCCGCCGAAGCTTCTTCTATTTTTTTGGCATATACTTCTGGTTCATTGGCTTTTAAGCTCGAAAGTTCTTCCGATTTTTGTAGAATATGCGTCAGCATATCCCCCGCTTTACGACTTTCTTTGTCGGTTAGCCATTTTATCGTGTCGTGGTGGGGCAAATCATCAATATGTAACATCAACGACTTAATTTCGTCCGACATTCGACGGGTGATTTGGGTTAACGTACGTGGCTGATTTTGCTCATAATCAGCCCGATAATCGCTTACTTTAAACGGTTCTCCAAAGTTTAGCACCAATCGTTCTCCCATTTTTTGGCAATGCGAATAGTACAATCCGCAGGGAAGAATTTGCAAATTTACCTGCCAATCGTGCTCCGTTTCTGCCCGAAAAGCAATACGCGCCAATCCTTTCTTAAACGGACGGAGGTGGTACTGCACCCCATGATTTCCTTCAGGAAATGCCGCCAACGTCCCTCCTGTACTCAAAATATTGACGCAAGTTTGAAAAATTTCATCGTTTTGCTGCATTTCATCTACCCCATCTCGCAAACGATACACAGGCAGCATTTTTAGAGACATCAATAATTTCCGAACGGTATCTTTTTTGAATAAATCGGCTCGGGTCAAAAAGTAAGGTTGGCGTTTGCCGACGTTGAGCACAATCGCCAAAGCGTCCATTAAGGTATTTTGGTGGTTAGAAATAATCAACAACGGCGCATCTGGTGGTAAATGCGAAGGAAAATTCTTAATTTCTACTTGACGGTAAAAAATAGTATTGTGCCAAAAACGAACGTAAGCCCTCAAAAGGCTGTAAGAAAAAGTGCGGTGCGACATGGTATCTAAATGCTAACTTTGAGCAAATTCTTCTAAAATCTGTTGATATTCTTTTAAAAACACGTTAAACTCTCGTTCGAGGTTGGCCAAATCTACTGCCAATGTACTGGTATCGTTTGTTTTGAGTTTGCTCTCTCCTATTCTGGCAATTTCGGCTACCCGCGATACCCCAATTGTACCCGCACTTCCTTTAAGCGTGTGCATATTACTTTTGACAACTGGTATATCGTTTTCGGCAAAAGCCGCTACGGCTTCATTCACCAACTCAGTGGACTCAATGACAAAGTCTTCAAAGATGGAACTAATTAACTCCATTCCTCCCAAATCACGCAATTGCGCCACAATGTCTAAATCAATGATAGGTAGCTTGATTTCTTGGGCAATTTCCTTTTGTTTTTGGCTAAGGGCGATTGTATCTTTCAGCGATTTTCCCGCGTCCACAATCTCCTTCACCTTTTGGATAAGTACCTGAGCACGAATAGGTTTTGGCACATAATCGTCCATTCCTTGGCTCAAAAAACGCTCCCTATCTTCTTTCATTGAGTAGGCCGTCATTGCTACTACAGTTGGTAAGGTTTTCCCAAACTGATTCCGCAAATTTTGGGTGGTTTCGATGCCGTCCATGTCAGGCATTTGGATGTCCATAAAAATGACATCATAATGCTGTTTTTCGGGTGAAAATGTAGCCGCAACGAGTTCAATTGCTTTCTTACCACTATCAGCCGTATCCACAATACAACCCGCTTTTTTCAAAATTTCACTGGCGACTTTGCGGTTCACAAAATTGTCATCGACCAACAAAATAGTCGGGCGATACTCGTGGAAATAGTTCTCAAGCTTAATTTCTTCCGACGACGATTTTTGTTGCTGAATCGGACTGATTACCGTCTCTTTGGTCTCAAACGTAAACCAAAACATACTTCCATGGCCAAGCTCAGACTCCACCCCAATTTCGCCCTTCATCAAACGAGTTAACTCCTTGGAAATCACCAAACCCAGCCCCGTTCCACCAAAAGTTTTACGTGACGAGTTATCAACTTGCGTAAAAGCATTGAACAACAGTTTAAGGTTTTCGGGCGTGATTCCGATTCCAGAATCTCGCACTTCAACTTTAATTTTGTGAAACTTACCTTTTGACCACACCAGCGACACGTCCACTTTTACCTCTCCATTTTCGGTAAACTTGAGGGCATTGGAAGTCAGGTTTGACAAAATTTGAAGCAGGCGCGTTTGATCCGCAATGATGTATTGAGGCAGCCCTTCGTCAAACTTACAAACAAGCGTATTGTTCTTATTTTTAGCAACTTGCGAGAAAAGTGCCGTTAATTTTTCAAAAATTTCTTCCAACGAAACAGGGGCTTCATTGAGCGCCATTTTTCCTGCTTCAATTTTAGAAAGGTCCAGAATGTCATTCAAAATATTCAATAACGTTTCCGACGAACGCCGCATCGTTTGGACGTAGTCTTTTTGCTCCACATCCAGTTGCGTTCCGTTCAAAAGATCTAGCATTCCAATCACGCCGTTCATGGGCGTACGAATCTCGTGACTCATGTTGGCTAAGAACCTTTCTTTCACCTTCAGCGACCGTTCTGCCTCCTCTTTGGCTTTGACCAATTCGGCTTGGTTGCGTTTAAGCTCAGTAATATCTCGTGCCAAAGCAGCAAAAATTGGGGCGCCGTCCTCGTCATTTAACAAAAGCATATTAAACATAAACTGACGCGCGGTGCCATCTTTTATGCGCAGTTCGGCCTCAAAATTTCGTAAACTTTTATCCCGAGACAAGCGAACCAAGGCTTTGTGAACATCCTTTTTGTTTACAAAATAATCGGCGACTTTGGTATTTAGGGCTTCTTCAATGGTATATCCAGTACGTTTAAGCACCGACGGACTAATCATCGTAATTCGCCCCGAACGGTCGGCTCGCACGTAAATATCTTGCAGGTTGATAAAGATACCCCGAAATTTCTCCTCACTTTGCTGCATCGAAAGTTCGGCCAGTTTTCTTGGCGTAATGTCGCGGGCAATACCCGATACTTCTTCGATAGCGCTGCCGTTGGTACGAATGGGGCTCAAACTAAACTCAAGCCACATGTCCATGTCTCCATTTCTGGATTCAATTTTCATTTCAAACCCCTGCGGTGTTCCTCTAAATGCCTGACGATAACGTTCTTCCATCAAACGACGGTTGTCAATCGTCATCAATTGCCACCCCAATCGCTCGGTTGTGGTATTAATCGCGGGGGTTGTCCGTAGGTGCTGTTGCAAAAACGACACGTAGTTTTTATTGAATGAAGTCAACTGCAACGCTTTGTTGACCGACCAAATTAAGTACGAACTACTGTCAAAGATGGCGTTCAAGCGTGCCGTTTGGCGGTTGAGTTCGGCTTCGTTTTGCTTACGAGCGATGGCTAATGCTACTTGTCCCGAAATAAATTCCAGCATTTCGAGGTTACGATGACGGTATTGATTGGCGTTTGTATATGATTTTACCCCAATGATACCCGTCACCCGATCGCCAATACGGAGCGGAACACACAGCAGTACTTTTGGTATTTTTCCGTACATATAAAGCCCCTGCTTTTCAGCCAGTTCTTCAATGTCTTTTTCGTATAAAAACAACGATTTGTTAGCGCGAATGGCATATTCCGTCAATCCATTCCCAATTTTTCGTTTTGTAAACCGCACATTACCTTTGAAGTATTCATCGACATAGTACGGAAAGTACATATAGCTCTTTGTGGGGTCATAAAGCGCAATAAAAAAGTTTTTGGCATCAATCACCTTCCCTAATTCCTCGTGCACACGTTCATAAAACTCATCCAAATCTTGCGTTTTAATCATCCAATTGGCGATGCTGTAATACAAACTCTGTGAGCGCTCGGCCCGAACGCGGCTGGTAGCATCGTGAAGAATACAACGGAAGGCGGTTGGTTTTCCGTTTTCATACCTACAGGTAACACTACCCGTTAGGTATATTTTTTTGTGTTGCTTATCCCAAAAAACGGTCTCAAAATCAGGCACTTGCTCTCCTTCTTGGATGCGTTTGAGGAGTTGAAGGGTTGCATCGGCGGCTTCAGGCCACAGAATATCTTTCAATTGGAGCGTTGCCAAATCCTCCAAATCGTAACCAAGGCGTTCGCGCCAGACTCGATTGACAAACAAAAACTTTCCCTCCAACGACACCAACTGAATCAAGTCACTGGTATTATCCACCAAATCCTGCAACTGGGCGTTCGATTTATCAAGGGCATTGGCAACCCGTAGCTTATTCGTCACGTCGTCCCCAATCAGGGTAAAATCGACAAGCTCTCCCTCATTTTTATTCAAAATCAGCGAGTTAAGCTGAATTGTTCGCAGGTGTTTATTTTTAGAAACCAGCGGTATTTCTCGAAATTCGGCCACCCTCCCCCGCTCAATGGATTCGTTGATAAACGTTTGGATTGCGCTACGGTGTTCGGCGGTCAGCAAATCTTCAAAAAAATTGAAGCGTTGCAACTCCTCCACGCTCCAGCCCAGCATACGGGTGGTGTAGGCATTGGCGAAACGAATTCTACCCGTTGGCAGTACCGTCAGTCCAAACAAATTAAGTTGGTCAATAAAGGAGCTAGGTTCGATTTTCAAGGTGATTTCCACAAAAAAAGTAATTAAAGGCTCTAAAAACTCATCATAAATTCGGCAAGGTTCTCGTCTTGCCCAAGGTTCATTTTTTTCCGCAGTCGATAGCGTTTAAGCTCAACACTTCGATAGGTGATGTTCAACAACTGAGAAATTTCTTTTGATGAAAGATTCATACGCAAATAAGCCGCAAGTTTCAAATCACCTTTGGACAAATCTGGATAGTTTTCCATCAATTTTTTAAAAAACTGTTCGTGTACTTGGTTAAAATTTTGTTCAAAAACCTGCCAATCTTTTCCAGTTGAAATATGGGTTTCAATCCATTTGGAAAGTTGCTGAAAATCATTGGGTTTAGAATGAACCTGCATCTCACTTACCTTGGCCTGGATTTCTTGAAAGAGCTCGTTTTTCTTAATCAATTCCATGGTAGAATTGGCCAACTCCTCCGACTTCCTCACCAAATCTTGCTCCAATTGTTCATTCCTAATTCGAATAATTTCTTGTCGATTTTTTTCCTTTTGTTCTTTCAATTCAAGGGCTTTTTGCTGCTGCAAACGTTCGTTTTCAGCGGCCAAACGTCTTTTATGCCATTGGTACAAGAAAAAACAAATCAAGCAGAAAAATAGACAATAAACCAATTTGCTCCATAAATTCCAGTACCAAGGTGGCAAAATACTAAAATTCAGGGTTGCTTCTTGCAAGCCTGTGTTCGTTTTGAGGTGCAAAGTATAACTCCCTGGCATCAAATTATTGAACTCTTTCACCGAATTGTCAGAAAAATCTGACCAGTCTTTCGAGGCATTTTCTAACCAATAACTGTATTTGACACTAGAGGCAAAGTCAGTAGAGCTAAACTTAAACCTAAGATTGTTTTGGTTGTATTTCAGCGCTATTTCGCCCGAGCGGCCATTTTTAGAGTAATACTGCGTTAGTTCGGGAAACTGTTCTACTTCCAAACCTCGAATCAATGGGCTAACGTTATTTTGGGTCAACAAGTCGGTGGAAGCCAAAAAAGCGAATCCGTTTTCTCGCCCAAAAATTCTCGCCACCGAATCATGTGAGACAATGGTCTCATAATCATCCACCAAAAAATTGTTTTGTAGCGGCACCACTTGCCATTGGTTGGGCTTTTTCAATAAACGCAACCCTCCTGAAACCGTCAATTCCCACCAACTTTTATCCGAAAAGGCAAAAAGCTTTTGCGCTTTACTTTCCTCAAAACGAGCAGATGGGATAAATTTCGACTGCTTTTGGTCAAATTCTTGCACACCTTTCTCCGAAGTAATGTAGATTTTGTCCTGTTTCAGTAAGTTGATGGCCCTTAGCCCTAGGTTTGTTACCTTTTTGGCCGTTTTATAATCACTTGCAGGTTGCAGCAACACCAAACCCGCATTTTTAGTATTAAGAATCAATCGACCGTCGGGCAGTTCCTCCCATTGCGCCGTTGGATTTGAAAAACCCTCCATCGTATGTTTGAACACCCACTTTCCCTGCGCATCTTTTTCATACAAACAGAGCTTGGTGTAAGTACTTTGAATGAGCATCGACGGTTTATTGAGCGCGCGTTTTAGCTGCCACCCACCCGTTATATCAGACAACTGAATGGCCTTATCTCCCTCAATTCGATACGTTCCGTTGTTGTGTCCACACAAAAGCTGATCATCAAACACCTCCAAATCCCACGCTTGCCCCTGTAGCCCCCGAATGAGTTGAAATTCGGCTTTTGACGTCAGTGCCTTGGCAAAAACCCCGTGATTCGTGGCCAAATAAAGCGTGTTCTGAAACGTTATGATGTCATACACTGTGCCAATTTTGCCCTCAAGGTCTTCAAAATATTTGAAGGGCGAACTCAACGCGAGCATCGAAATACCATTATCTAAGCCAACCCACACATTGCCTTTTTCATCCTCAAAAAGTGAAAGAACCGTGTTGTTTTGAAGGCCATTTTTTTGGTTAATCTTGTATAAAATCTCCCCTCGCTGGTTGGTCAAGACCAAGCCTTGTCGGATGGTTCCAAACACATAATTGCCATTACGAAGTCGGGTAGCTGCATTCAACTGGTTGGTTCGGATAAAATCGTGCAGTTCTTGGTTAAATACCGAAAATTGTTTCCCATCAAAACGATACAGGCCCTTGTTTGTACCAATCAGCAGTTCGTTAGGAATAGCAGTAGTAGCAACGGTATAAATGGCTTCTTTTCCCAAAAACTCACTGGCCGCAATTTTCTGAAAGCGCTCTCCTTTTAATTCGAACAAGCCCTTGTCGATGACTTCAAGATAGAAAGCCTTTCCCGCCTGAAACGTGAACAAGATGTTGCCAGGAGTTTTGAGTTTCTTTACTTTGCCCCCTTGGTACAAGTACATGAAAGCAAAAGATTGGAAAAGAACGCCCGACGGAGTGGGTAGAATATGCCAAACTTCTTCGTTTTGAAACGCTTGGTCATTCACCAATTTCTTCAAAGAATGATACTGCAAAACGCCTTTTGCGCTTTCTTTCCAATAGCCAAACTCACCCAGCGCTCCCGTATAAATCAGTCCATTTGCATCCGCCCAAACCGAGCGTACAATTTGCTTATTGGGCAACTCATATACCCGCCAGCGTGCCCCATCAAACTCCAACAGCCCCTTTGAATTGGCAAAATACATAAACTGGGTTGTAGGGCTTTGGGTAATTTTCCAGTTTTGTCTATCGGCCTTATAAGTCAGGTGGCTATGGTTATAAAGCGCAGGCAAACAGAGTGATTCTACCGTTTGAGAAAGCGCTGTTTTAATCAAAAAAAAGCATCCCCAAAACCCAAGCCAGTACACACTACGCAAAAACCTTTTACTCATAAAAAAGAGGGTGATTCACATCAAAAAAACGACAATGATGTGGCAAAATACGCATTTATTTGAAAATTTCTAAGATATGATGTGGTATTGATGTATCCAATAATTAGGATTCGATTTGCAAACAGCATTACCTTTGCCTTCGTATTACACCATTATATCTTACTTTATTACAATTAATAGTTTTATTTAGCCTATACTAAACTATGATGAAGACATTACAACAGCTAACCATGAAAACACTTACAAGTACGCTTCTGCTGCTATTAGTAGGGTTTGTGACAGTGGCCCAAAACAAGCTCACGGGGAAAGTTTCGGACGAAAAAACCAAAGAGGGAATCCCAGGGGTATCAATCGCCATCAAAGGAACAAGTCAAGGGGCAACCACCGACATGAATGGGCAATTTTCGTTGACCGTTTCTTCAAGCGCTACTCTGGTAATTTCGAGTGTCGGGTACGAAACCAAAGAAGTCGCTTACACTGGACAAGCAACCCTAAACATTAGCCTTTCGGAGGCCGCCAACGAACTGGCGCAAGTAGTGGTAGTAGGCTATGGTACCCAACGCAAAGTCGATATTACGGGGGCTACATCGAGCATCAAAGGTGAAGACCTTGCCAAGCAGCCTGTGATGACGCCTACCCAAGCCATTCAGGGAAAAGTAGCGGGGGTTCAAATCATCAACAGTGGGCGCCCAGGAAGCTCTCCTAACATCCGCATCCGTGGAACAGGCACCGCTTTGGCAGGCACCGCCACGTTGTTTGTGGTTGATGGGGTTTTGACCGACGACATTAGCAACATAAACACCGCCGACATCACCAATGTCGATATTTTGAAAGATGCCTCCTCTACAGCCATTTACGGCTCACGTGGAGCCAATGGGGTCGTCATTATCACAACCAAGAAAGGAGTATCTGGCAAATTATCAGTCAATTACAACAACCAAATTGGGGCGCGTCAGGCGGCAAATCTTGTCAAAATGGCCAATGCCACCGAATATGCCAACTATTTGAGCGCAGCCAGCGGGCGGCCGATTCAGGCAGGAACTACTTCGACCGATTGGTATGGGCAAATTCTGCGAACTGCCATGATGCAGAACCATAACTTGTCGATTTCGGGTGGTTCCGAAAAAGCAACCCATTATTTGAGCTTGGGGTATTTGACCGACGAAGGCATTGTGATTAACAACATTTTTAAGCGCTTTACTGCCCGCCTCAACAACGACTTTACACTTCATCCCAAACTAAAAATCGGCTTAATGACCTCGTACGCCAACAGTCGAGATCAGAACGTTAACTTAGGAGCGGCCTACAACAATGCCTATCGGGCTGCTCCTATTATTCCTGCCGTTGAAAATGGGTTGTACGGAAACACATCGCTTTATCAAAACGTAGGAAATGCCGTTTTGGACATCAAAAACAACGATGATTTAACCCTCAACAACCGTTTACAAGGAGCGGGATATGTAGAGTTTAAACCGCTTACTTTTTTAACATTTCGCAGCAGTATGGGAGGCGATCTGATTTTTTCTAACCAGCGTGTTTATAACTATCAGTTTAACAACGACGGTACGACGTTTATTCAACCTGGTGGAAATCAACGAAACCCGAACAGTAACCTAACCAGTCGCCAAACAAATTTATTTCGCTGGGTTTGGGACAATACAGTGTCGTTTAATAAACAATGGAACGACCACACCTTTGGTGTAATGGTAGGAACCACTGCCGAAGCTTATTCGATGAATACCTTCAGTGCCTACCGAAGAGACGTCCCTGCGGCTTCTAACCTTTGGTATATCAACACGGGAAATGCCAACACCTCAACCAACTCAGGCGACGGAGATAAATGGGCACGCAACTCCTACATCAGCCGTGCTAATTACAATTTTAAAGACAAATACCTATTAACAGCCACTTTACGTGCCGACGGCAGCTCTCGTTTTCCCATCCAAAACCGTTGGGGATATTTCCCCTCGGTGGGGCTTGGCTGGGTGCTTTCAGAAGAATCGTTTATGCAAGGTCAGCATCTGTTTGAAACCCTTAAACTTCGGGCAAGTTGGGGACGCGTAGGCAACGACCGCATTGATTCGGACGGCTATCTTGTGACCGTTGAGCCAAACCTTGCTTACGCTTTTGGCGGAGGAACTGCCACGTTGGGCTCGGCCATTACCCAAATCAAAGACCCAAATTTGAAATGGGAAACCACCGAAGAAATGGACTTGGGGCTAGAGTTTAGCGCCATGAACGGACGTTTGCAGGGGGAATTTGGGTTTTACGACAAAAAATCCCGTAATCTCCTCATCAACGTCAAAGTGCCATCAGTGACGGGCGATAAAGACGGGGTTGTTTTGACCAATGCCGCTTCGATTCGTAACACGGGTTTAGAAGCAATGCTCAACTGGAGAGACAAAATCAGTTCGACCATTTCGTACCGCATTGGAGCAAATGCCACTTTCAACAAAAACAGCGTGATTGGCCTTAACGGCGGACAACCAATTCTTGACGGGGGCATCGGGGCAGCTCAACAATACACCACCAAAACCGATAATGGACAACCCGTTGGAAGTTTTTATGTACTTCAAGTATTGGGCGTTTTTCAAACTGATGATGAAATATCGGCTTATAAAAACTCCAAAGGACAAGTGATTCAGCCAGGTGCTTCAGCAGGAGACTTTAAGTACCAAGACACCAACGACGACGGGCGTATCGACGACGCTGACCGCGTGTTTGCAGGTTCGTATCAACCCAAAGTATTTTTTGGAATCAACCTTGGCTTTACCTACAAAAGTTTTGATTTCAGCGCCGATGCCATCGGAAACCTCGGGAATGTAGTTTACAACGGGAAAAAAGCCTTCCGTCAGGCGCTGCTCGACAACGTTGAGCGCTCGATGGCTTATGGCCGTTGGACGCGCGGAAGTGGCATCCAAACCGAACCTGCGGCCAATGCTGGCAACCTTCCTGCGTCCACTTACTTTATTGAATCAGGAAATTTCATTCGTCTCAACAACGTTACCCTGAGTTATTCACTCCCAGCAGCTACCCTCCAAAAAGCCCATATCGGCACGGCGAGGGTGTTTATTACTGCCCAAAATATCTTCACTTTAAAAAAATACACTGGTTTTACGCCCGAGCTCCCAGGTGATCCCACCCGAGCGGGAATTGAGCTAAACGCCTACCCCACCACAAAAACGTTGGCAGTAGGTATCAATGTAGGTTTCTAAATCAGTGATATTCCAAACAAGAAAAGACATGAAAAAGCATCATATTTCGGTAGGCATATTGAGTTTGTTATTGAGCCTTACGGCCTGCAACAGCAGTTTTTTGGATGTTCCATTACAAGGAAAACCTACGGCTGATACGGATCCAAATTTTGCCCAAAACCTCGTAGTTGGGGTTTACAACAGCCTCATGTTGGGAGAATCTTTTGGCGCCGAAGGAGATGTTCACGGTATCGCGTTCGTCTCGGCAACCAATATCCTTTCCGACGACGCCGACAAAGGCAGCACTGCCAGCGACCAAGCTGGAACCGTAGGCGTTTTAGATGAATTTACCCACACACCTACCAATTTGTTCGTCCAAGCACTCTGGAGTGGTTATTACAACGGAATCGCCAAAGTAAACCAATCGCTCGTTGCCATTAGTAATTCTACCCTCGACGAGGCCACCAAAGCCCGTTTAAGCGCCGAAGTACGTTTTATTCGAGGCTATTATTATTTCAACCTCGTACGTTGGTTTGGAGGAGTACCCAAAATTCTTCGGGTGCCTAAAGACGCCGCCGACGCCAACAATGACCCCGTTTTCCAAACCCGCGCGTCTGCGGAAGAGATTTATCAAGTGATTATCGACGATTTGCAAAATGGTGTCAACACCCTTCCTCTTCGCAGTCAAACCCAAGCTGGACGTATCTCAAAAGGAACAGCGCAAGCAATGTTGGCAAAGGTATATATGTACCGAAAAGAGTGGCAAAAGGCGTATGATTTATCCAAAGAAGTCATCAATTCAGGTCAATATGACTTGCTGGCTGATTATTCGACCATCTGGCGACAAGTTGGTGACAACAGCAGAGAGGCTATTTTGGAAGTTCAAACGGGTCAATTCAATAATTCAGACTTTGGAATCAGCAACTATTCGATGTTCCAAGGACCACGCGTGGGTGGCAAAGGCGGCTGGACTGATTTGGGTTGGGGCTTTTGTAACCCCACTACCACCTTGGCAAATTCTTACGAAGCAGGTGATTTGAGAAAAAATGCGACCATCATTTTTATCGACAACAGTGGGACGTACAAAGGCACCGTTTTATTTGATGGTTTCCGTGTCCCAAGTGCTGACTCTGTCGAAAACCTTAGATACAACTACAAAGCGTACCACAGCGAAAACAAAAACGTCGAAAGCTGGCTGGGCAACCGCGACCGCAAGCAAAAAAATGTCCACTTGCTACGTTTTGCCGAGGTGTTACTTATCAACGCCGAAGCGGCCAACGAGCTAGGCAGAAGCGGTGAAGCACTTACTCCGCTGAATCGGGTTCGCCAAAGAGCAGGGCTAAAAGCTGCTACCTCTACCGCTCAAACGACCCTTCGCGAAGCCATTTGGCAAGAACGCCACGTCGAATTAGCGATGGAACATGATCGTTTTTTTGACCTCGTCCGCCAAGGCCGTGCTGCTGAAACATTGCAAAAAACAGGCAAAAAATTTGTCAAAGGCACGCATGAGCTATTGCCAATTCCTGCGCTTCAAATCGCGCTAAGTGGCGGAAAGTTAATTCAAAACAGCGGCTACTAAGCCCCCAAAAACACATCAAGCATTTTACTTTCAATTTTTCTTATTCATTGTTTCAACTTTTTTTTAACACATCTAAAAATCACATGAAAACTAGCAAAATCCTCTTAGGCGCATTGGCAAGTGCCATCATCACAGGAAGCATGTTGACATCTTGCAGCAAAGAAGAATCATTACCTCCAATCGGTGGTTACAACAACGCCGACGAAGTAGCAAGCTCAAACTTAGTGGCGTATTGGGGCCTTAATGGCGACCCTAAAGAAGCAAAATCTGGAAGCGCTCCTACCAAGTCTCAAAACGTATCCTATTCAACAGGTATCAAAGGGCAAGCGGCTAACTTTGCCGCAGGTTATTTGGCATACGATGCCATTGCGTCATTAAACAGCTTACCAAATGCTACCATCAGCCTTTGGGCCAATGTGAAAAACAATGGTTCAAATCCATCGGTATTTTTTACGCTTACTCGCCCCAATGAATGGGCAGGAAACATCAACTTGATGGCTGAAACAGGTTGGAGAAAAGCAGCTTCTGATACTTTGGTATTGAAAGGGTTGGTTGTTACTAAAGTAAATGGAAACGACTCTTGGCAAGACTCGCGCAACGAACCTACCAAAGGTGGAGTACAAGCCGCAAAATTTGGTGGTACATGGACGCACATAGTTATGACATGGGATGGCGCGACGTCTAACTTCAAAATTTATGCAAACGGCGTTAAAGTATCGAACCCAGAGTGGGAATTGAGAGGAACAACTGGTACGCTCAACTTCACAACTCCAACCAAGCCAATCATTGGCGCATGGGGAACCAACATTTCGGGAACGCCTGACGCATGGCAAGTACCTTTGACAGGTATGATTGACGAAGTTCGGATTTGGAACAAAGCCCTTTCGGAAGGCGATATTAGCTCCCTTTTCCAGCTTGAAACTGCTGGACGCTAGTTGTTAGCTTTTATTTTTTACCCTACTTTTTATGATAACAAGAGCACCATCTCCTCCGAGGGGTGCTCTTACTTTAGGCACTCAAGTCATTGGCGCATCCTAAAATCACATTCATTATGGTTACCCTAAAACCACTCCTTTACTTTGCCAGCGTATCTACGCTTATTGTTTCAACGAGCTTTTTTTCCTGTAAAACCCAAAACGTTGCTACCCCTGAGCAGTTTTATTATAAGCTAGTGACCGTCAACGACCAGCAGTCTGGCGGGTTTTATGCCAACAATACCAATCTTTTGCCCAAAATAGAAATCAGTTTTTCGGCACCACTCAATACGACCTCAGCACCTGCCGCAATTTCGTTGGTAGAGCGCCAATCGTCGGCAAAAATCCCCCTCAATTATACTTTTTTTAAGGCCGACAGCGCGGTTCGACTTGTTCCGCAACAGCCCTTGAAAAGCATTACTCAGTACAGTATTTTGGTAGGACCTGAGCTACAATCTCGCAAAACTACTCTCCTCAATACCAACATTAATTTTGGACTAACAACTGCTCTCGATACCGCTGATAAATTTCCGCGCATTAGCGACGATGAGCTGTTGACCTTGGTACAAAAACAGACATTTCGTTATTTCTGGGAGTTTGGTCACCCTGTCTCTGGACTTGCTCGCGAGCGAAATACCTCGGGCGATGTGTGTACTTCGGGCGGCACGGGTTTTGGCATCATGGCCATGGTGGTGGCAGTTGAGCGCGGTTTTATCACCCGTCAACAAGCGGTTGAGCGTTTGGCTAAAATGACCGATTTTCTAAAAAACAAAACCAAAACCCACCACGGCGTTTTTCCACACTGGTTGAATGGCACCACGGGCGCGACCGTTCCTTTCAGTACCTACGATAACGGCGGCGATTTGGTAGAAACTGCCTATTTGATTCAAGGATTAATGACCGCTCGCCAGTATTTTGACAAAAAAACAACCGAGGAAACCGCGCTTCGACAAACCATCAACGACATTTGTAATGCCGTAGAATGGGATTGGCACACCAAAAACGGCGAAAAAGTCTTGTACTGGCATTGGTCTCCCAACTATGAATGGCGCATGAACCATCAAATTCACGGCTGGAACGAGTGCTTGATTACGTACTTCCTCGCCGCTGGCTCTCCTACCCATAGCATCAACAAAGATGTATATACCAATGGCTGGGCAGAAAATGGCAAAATGAAAAATGGCAAGCAGTTTTATGGCGTAACCCTACCGCTTGGATTTGACTTAGGCGGACCATTGTTCTTTTCTCATTATTCGTTTTTAGGACTCAATCCGAAAGGATTAAAAGACCAATACGCCGATTATTGGCAACAAAATTTGGCGCATACCCAAATCAACTATAAGTACTGCTTGGCCAATCCTAAAAATTATTCGGGCTATAGTGCTGATTGTTGGGGACTTACCGCCAGCGATACAAACACAGGCTACGCTGCCCACTCTCCCACCGAAGATTTGGGGGTCATTAGCCCTACCGCAGCGATTTCGGCCATGCCTTACACCCCACAAGAGTCGATGCGGGCATTGCGGTTTTTCTATTACAAATTGGGCGATAAGATTTGGAAAGACTACGGTTTTGTGGACGGGTTTAACCTGACCAACCTTTGGTGGGCAAATTCATTTTTGGCCATCGACCAAGGCCCCATTATTTGCATGATTGAAAACCACCGTACAGGATTATTGTGGAAACTTTTTATGTCGTGCCCCGAAGTACAAACTTCCAAAACCAAGTTGGGTTTTGAATAAACATTGCTTCAGAACGTGTGTCGGGCTACTTTCAGCCCGACCACTGCTCTAACATTTCCTACTCCTCCATAGCCCTCCCCAAAGGGTTATTTCGTACTTTCGTGCCGCAATTGCCCAAACATAGCCCCACAAAAGCCTCCAAGGCATGAAAGTTAAAGCAAAAAAACACTTAGGACAGCACTTTTTACGCGATTTGGACGCATCCAACCGCATCGCTGACCTTCTCTCTGGACACGGAGGATACGACACTGTGCTCGAAATAGGCCCAGGAATGGGGGTATTGACGCAGTTTATTTTACCCAAGGAACAGTACAACACCTATGTGGTTGAAATAGACCGTGAATCAGTCGCCTATCTAAAAGTAAATTTCCCCAAACTCGAAGGTAAAATTATCGGTGGCGACTTTCTCCGAATGAACCTCAACGAATGGTACCAGTCTATTCAAAATGGTACTTCAACGGGGACGGGACGATTTGCCCTGATTGGCAATTATCCTTATAATATTTCGTCCCAAATTCTTTTCAAAGCCCTCGATTACCGCGACCTCATTCCCGAAATCATTGGAATGTTTCAAAAAGAAGTAGCGCTCCGAATTGCCGCGCCTCCAGGAAAAAAAGATTACGGTATCTTGAGCGTTTTGCTTCAAGCCTTTTATGACATCGAATATTCCTTTACTGTTCCGCCTGAAGCGTTTGATCCGCCTCCAAAAGTCCAGTCAGGCGTTGTTCGGCTCAAGCGCAACCAGGTTGACAAACTAGATTGTGATGAAAAACGGTTTACGCAAGTAGTAAAAGCAGGTTTTAATCAACGACGTAAAACGCTTCGAAATGCGCTCAAACCGCTCGGAATCACTTTTAATCACCCCATGCTGGACAAGCGGGCTGAGCAACTTAGCGTAGCTGATTTTGTATTGTTAACCCAGCTTGTAGAAAATCAACCTGCCAACGGCGAATAGCCGAATAAGACGCATTGAAGGCATGACGTTTGAATTAACCAAAGAGTTTCTCGAAAAAATTGAAACGGCCATCTCGGGGCGTAACGATACGTTGCTTCGGGCAGAAATGGATGAATTGTACCCTGCCGACATCACCATGTTGCTGTATGAGCTGGAAACCGAACCCGCCCATTATCTTTTCAGTTTGCTCAATACGGAGATAGGTGCCGAAATTTTGGCAGAAATAGAACCCGAAGACCGCAAACGTTTTTTGGAGAATTTTTCGTCCGCCGAAATTGCCCGTTACATCGAAGTTTTTGATTCGGACGATGCCGTGGATTTGCTCCAAGAGCAGCCCATTCAGGTACGGGAAGAAGTTATTGGATTGCTGGAAGACCGTGAGCAAGCCCGCTTTATCATCGACCTCCTCCCCTACGACGAAGATGTGGCGGGTGGTTTGATGCAAAAAGAATTGGTGAAAGCCAACGTCAATTGGACGGTGAATGAGTGCATTGAAGAGATTCGTAAGCAGGCCGAAGACGTTGAAAAAGTCTATGCCGTTTATGTAGTTGACGACAATCAGACTTTGCTAGGGCTTATTTCGCTCAAGAACTTGGTTTTGGCCCGAAAAAATACCAAAATCGGCAACATATACGACGAAGACATTCACTACGTCGAAACTTACCGCCCCGTTGAGGAAGTATCCGAAATCATGCAACGGTACGATTTGGAGGCCATTCCTGTCGTAAACGTGCAAAAACGCTTGCTTGGCCGCATCACCATCGACGACGTTTTGGACGTTATTATCGAAAAAGCCGAAGAAGATATTCAAGCGATTTCGGGTATCACAGGCGAAGTAGAAGAAGACGATAACCTTTGGCAACAAGTGAAGGGGCGTCTGCCATGGCTGATTGTGGGCGTAATCGGAAGCTTAATGGCGGCTACTGTGATTCGGGTTTTTGAGGGCGAACTGAGCAAAATCGCCGCCCTTGCCATGTTTATTCCCATCATGGGTTCGACGGGGGGAAATGTAGGCATTCAAACGGCATCGTTGATTGTACAAGCCTTGGCCGACAAGTCGGGGTTAGAAATAAGCTGGAAAGAACGTTTACTCAAAATTATTGTAATTGCCTCCCTCAACGGCCTCATTATTGGGCTTTTAGCAGGGCTATACGTACTTGTTTTTAGTGAAACCCAATTGGTGTGGGTGGTAAGTCTTTCCCTAATGGCGGTTGTATTATTAGCGTCTTTTATGGGCACCATTACCCCCCTCATCCTCGACCGCTTTGGCATTAACCCTGCCGTTGCTTCTGGACCTTTCATCACCACCGCCAACGATTTGGTAGGCATCGGCACCTATTTTTTAATCGCGCATTTTTTGTTGAAAATGTAGAAGAGTATTTTACCGTCAAAATCCTAAAAATGCGATGAAAAAGGAAATTCAAAAAGAGCTTTTACGCTTAGAAAAACAACACAACATCAAAATTTTGTTTGCAGTTGAGAGTGGCAGTCGTGCTTGGGGATTCGCTTCTACCAATAGTGATTGGGATGTCCGATTTGTATATATTCATACGATAGATTGGTATTTAACAATCGACGAGAAACGAGACAGTATCGAGGAAATGTTGCCCAATGAGCTTGATTTATCAGGATGGGAGCTTAAAAAAGCCTTGAGACTTTTTAGAAAATCAAACCCTCCCTTGCTAGAGTGGCTACAAAGTCCTATTGTTTACTTAGAGCAAACTTCTACAGCCCAACAACTTCAAACACTGACACAGGAGGTTTTTAATCCAAGGACCTGCCTTCACCACTACTTACACATGGCAGAAGGCAACTACCGAGATTATTTGTTGAAAGAACAAGTCCGCTTAAAGAAATACTTTTACGTTCTACGCCCGCTACTTGCCTGCGACTGGATACTAAAAACTAACAGTATGGCTCCTGTAGAATTTGACGTACTCCTTGAAAGTCAGGTTGATGACCCAAGTATAAAAGCCATTATTCAAGAATTATTAATACGAAAAAAAGCGGGTGAAGAGTTAAATGAAGCAGACCCTATCCCAGCTCTCAACCTTTTTTTAGAAGACAAAATAGCGTTTTATACAAATTTAGTCAAAAGTATAGAAAAAATTGACCCTCCTTCCAGCCAATTACTCAATAGCATATTTCGCAATTCATTGAATGAAGCTTGGGTTTCAAGTTGAACGCATTAAAACAAAAAGCTGCTCCAGAGGAGCTACATCTTAGTAGCAAAAATGCCATTCATCGAAGCACTCCAACCCTCCACCGCCGCTGCCGTCGCCCAGTTGGCTACTCAACTGTGGCCTGATACTGAGTTGGTAGAAATGCAAACCCACTACTCAGACCTTTTGAAACAGAATCAAGGGACTTGTTTTCTTTTACGAACCTCCAGTCAATTCATTGGTTTTATTGAACTTAGCATTCGGAACGATTACGTAGAAGGTGCCGAAGAACTACCCGTTGCCTACATTGAAGGGCTCTACATTGATAGCGATTACCGACAGAAAGGTCTGGGGCAAATGCTTGTCACACGCGCCGAACAATGGGCTGTCCAACACGGCTTTAAGCAACTTTGCTCCGATGTTGAAATGGAAAATCAACTCAGTATTCTCTTCCATGAAAAAGCAGGTTTTACCGAAGTGGCGAGAATCGTGTGTTTCGTTAAAAATCTTGACTAGACATTTTATCTGCCAAAATATTTTATAACACTGTTTATATCTAACAATGTAACGTTTTTCCCTATTCTTACCTTATAAAATATCTTTTTTTTGGATAGAGGCATATTTTCAATTGTTTAAACAATCATTCTCCAGCTAATACCTACTAATTTTGCATTTGTTTTGATAAACACTTAGCGAATAAGCAATCACATTTAATTTTAATAATAAAATGTCAGTAGCAACAGGAACGTACGTACCGTACAAAGTTAAAGACATCACATTGGCCGATTGGGGCCGCAAGGAAATTCGTTTGGCTGAAGCCGAAATGCCTGGTTTGATGGCACTTCGTGCTGAATATGGCGCTACGAAGCCATTGAAAGGCTCTCGTATCGCAGGATGCTTGCACATGACTATCCAAACTGCCGTTTTGATTGAAACGTTGGTTGAATTGGGTGCTGAAGTAACTTGGTCTTCATGTAACATCTTCTCAACGCAAGACCACGCTGCTGCTGCTATTGCTGCCGCAGGTATCTCGGTTTATGCTTGGAAAGGTATGACAGCTGAAGAATTTGATTGGTGTATCGAACAAACACTTTTCTTCGGAGAAGAGCGTCAGCCATTGAATATGATTCTTGACGATGGTGGTGACTTGACAAACATGGTATTTGACAACTATCCCGAGCTCATTGCAGGAATCGGTGGTTTGTCGGAAGAAACAACAACAGGTGTACACCGTTTGTACGAGCGTATGAAAAACGGCACATTGCACCTTCCAGCTATCAACGTAAACGATTCGGTTACTAAGTCGAAATTTGATAACAAATACGGTTGCAAAGAGTCATTGGTGGACGCTATCCGTCGTGCTACTGACTTGATGTTGGCTGGTAAAGTAGCCGTTGTAGCAGGTTACGGTGACGTAGGTAAAGGCTCGGCAGAATCACTTCGTGGTGCTGGTTGCCGCGTGTTGGTTACCGAAATCGACCCAATCTGTGCATTGCAAGCAGCGATGGATGGCTTTGAAGTAGTTACAATGGATGAAGCGGCAACGCGTGCCAATATCTTTGTAACGGCGACAGGTAACATCAACATCATCAAAGGCCGCCATTTCAAATCAATGAAAGACAAAGCAGTAGTTTGTAACATTGGTCACTTCGATAACGAAATCGACATGGCTTGGTTGAACGAAAACTACGGCGCAACGAAAGAGCAAATCAAACCACAAGTTGACCTTTATACAGTAGATGGCAAAGAAATCATCGTCTTGGCAGAAGGTCGTTTGGTGAACTTGGGTTGCGCGATGGGTCACCCATCTTTTGTGATGTCAAACTCATTCTGTAACCAAACATTGGCACAAATTGAATTATACACCAACCCAGGAAAATACGAAAAACAAGTATATATCTTGCCTAAGCACCTCGATGAAAAAGTAGCTAAATTGCACTTATCACACATTGGGGTGAAGCTTGAAACCCTTGATGAAGAGCAAGCAGCTTACATCGGCGTTACGGTAGCAGGGCCATTCAAATCAGAATTGTACCGCTACTAGGTTACAATTTGTCTTTTTGCTCGGTCTGACTATCGTCTGACCGAGCAAAAAGACCAGAGGGGTCAGACGATAGTCAGACCCAAACAAAGGCAAAAAAGGGAATATTCGGTCCGACTATCGTCTGACCAAGTATTCCCTTTACTTATTTGGTTGCGCAGTATAACGCAAATATGGCTTGACGATTCGCAAATCGCTGTATTTTTTCTGAGCATCTTCCGTTGAAACAGCAGGTACCACAATCACATCTTCGCCTGGTTTCCAGTCTGCTGGCGTAGCGACTTGGTTATAAGCCGTTAGTTGAAGCGAATCAATCACGCGAATAAGCTCGTTGAAGTTACGGCCTGTTGAAGCAGGGTAAGTCAAAGTAAGTTTGATTTTCTTGTCGGGTCCAATCACAAACACCGAACGAACCGTTGCTTTCTCACTGGCGTTGGGGTGAATCATATCGTACAACGTTGCCACGTTACGGTTTTCATCCGCAATGATTGGGAAATTAACTTCCGTGCCATTTACTTCGTTTATATCTGGTACCCAACGCGCGTGCGAATCCAAATCATCCACGCTCACCGCTATTACTTTTACGTTTCTTTTTGCAAATTCGCCCTTCAATAACGCCGTTTTGCCCAATTCCGTGGTACAAACTGGGGTAAAATCGGCAGGGTGAGAAAATAACAATCCCCAAGAATCACCTAACCATTCGTGGAAACTGATAGGGCCTTGCGTAGTATCCGCTTGAAAATCTGGGGCAATATCGCCTAATCTAAGTGACATGATAAATAAGAGTTTTTGTGGAAAGAATATTTTTACCTATAGACTATCGGCTTTATATGGTTTATCCGATAATTGAAAGCCTCTTTCTTGGGAGGCTTGACAAATGTAGTACAAACGTACGTTAAAAATTGTTCCAATTAACAAAAAATAAAACTAAACCTTCTGAGAAAAACGTTATTGAAAATAATTGTTTTAGCGTGAAGTACAGCATGTTTCGTAAACACCTCATCTATCTATTTTTAACCACATTAACCATTCCTGCTCGAATGTGGGCAGCTGACGTTGACTCCACCTCTGTCAAAACCAGTGACTCTACCCGTACCCCTAAATCACTCAAATTTCTCAAAGAAATATTTTCCAGTAGCCAAGACAGCATGAGGCGCGGCCCCAACTTAATGTACACCCTCAACTGGGACGCTAGAAGTTCGTTTATTGACAAAAAATTTGTTAATATTTGGGGGGTAAATACGGGCATAAAATTTGGGCGGAAGCGCCATGAACTTACTTTTGGGTATTATTGGCTTACTTTTAACTCATTTCTAAGGCTCATTGATTTCCGTAAAAATGCTTCGCAAGTCATCAATTTGGGGTATTATACCAAAACCGACCTTTATTTTTTCAGCTTAATGTATTTTCCAAATATCATTGAAAACAAGCGTTGGCGTTTTAGCATACCTGTTGAACTAGGGGTGGGAGCAACGCAAAGTTCGAGAAACAAACTTCTTAATGATTTGATGATTTGGCGACGAAACGATATTTTTATGCCTGCACAAGTTGGCCTTTTTCTTAAATGGAAAGCAACACGGTGGGTAGGTTTTAGTGCGCAAGGAGGCTACCGCTACGCGCTGTACCAAAAAAATGTACCCTCCAATTACAACGGCCCCTACTATAGTTTAGGCTTTACACTTGAAAGTGAAGTTTTCACAGATTCGTATCAATGGGCTAAAAAAACGATTAAAAAACGCCAAGAAAAACGGAGTAAATAGCCCAAAACTTAGCTTTACAAGGTATGAAAAAAATTGTTACTTTCGGTCAGATTATGATGCGGTTATCACCGCCTGCTTTTGCTCGTTTTAGCCAAGCCCATCGTTTTGACATTACCTACGCTGGTGGAGAAGCCAACGTTGCGATTGCGACTGCCCAATGGGACGTCCAAGCCGTCCACGTGACCCGTTTTCCCAACAACGACATTGGGAAAGCTGCCATCATGTACCTGCGTAAATACGGCCTCGACACCTCCGAAATTCAGTTAGGCGGCGACCGCATGGGGATTTATTTCGTAGAAAATGGCGCCAACGCCCGTGCAAGCCAAGTGATTTATGACCGCCTTAATGACTCGTTTTGTACCCTTGAGGCTGATAGTTTTGATTGGGAACGAATTCTGACGGAGGCCGATTGGTTTCACTTCACGGGCATCACCCCTGCCCTGTCGGAAAGTGCCGCCCAAGCCTGTTTAGAAGCTGTACAAACCGCCCGAAAGTTGGGCGTTAAAATCTCGGCAGACGTAAACTACCGTAAAGGATTGTGGAATTGGGGAAAAACACCACAAGAAATTATGCCCGAATTGGTGTCTTACTGCGACCTCATTGTCTGCGGCAATAGCAATGCCGACGATTTGTTTGGCATCAAGCCGCTGTCCGAAGATAAAAACAAGTGGGTATCTACCTCAAAACAAATCATGGAAAGGTATCCCAACATTAAGCTGATCCTTGACACCAAACGTGACTCCATCAGTGCTTCCCACAACCAATTGAAGGGAAAAGCGTGGAACGGCGAGAAGTTTTACAAAACCACCACCTACGACATTCATCACATCGTGGATCGCATAGGGAGTGGTGATGCTTTTATCGCTGGCTTTTTGTATGGCTATGACTATTTTGACCAAAGTGTGCAGCACGCCCTTGAGTTTGCTACCTCGGCGGCGGCCCTCAAACATACCGTGGAAGGCGATTTTAACTTAGTGTCTGTCGAGGAAGTTGAGCGGCTATCTTCGGGCGATAGCTCAGGAAAACTTTCTCGATAGAAAATTTTTATATAAAATTTTTCTATATATATTGCTTTATAAAATATTATCTTTAGTTTCGTAGTTAGAAGAGTAAACCTCCTACAACTATGAAACTATTTTTTTTATCGTCTATCTTCTTCGTTAGCTCATTGGCGTATTCGCAAGTGAAAATAATGACTTTTTCAGAAGCAGAAAGCAAGCGACTGAGTATAAAACAGTTGGACAGCCTGTATCCTGGATCTAAAAAGTTTTTTGATGGTTCAGCCAACACCTATTTTAAATCTGAGCAAGCGTTTTTACTCAATGTCAACAGTCAGGCAAGGAAACTCAGCAACAAAAAAGATAACGGTACTTTGTGGAGCCGTTTTTATGTAAGTAAAGAAGGACGGTTTGACTATTTCCTTTACAGTTTTGAAGGTAAAGTTTCGGAAGAATCAAAAACAAGAATCTTGGATTCTCTCCGTACTTACTTAGACAATTATCGCTTTCCCGTTAAGATTACGGCCGCCCACTCCTTCCACCAATTTATCAACATTGGGGTGATACGTCAGCTTCCCAAAGGGCGCCACGTCATTAGCACCCTTGAAGAGGCCGTCGCCACCACTCGCCCCGATACGGTCAAGGTTCTTGCCCTCAATCAGCTGGAATTGAAGGAAGTGCCTGATGTCATTTATAAATTTACGGAGATGAAAGAGCTAAACCTAGGGGGAAACGAACTTAAAAACGTCAACCTCGATTTGACACGTTTGCCTAAACTTAAACACGTGTGGCTCAACAATAACCAACTCACCAACAACAGCTTAACGTTTACGGAGAACAAAACTCTCCGAATTTTAAATATCCAAAACAATCGTTTTACTGACGTACCAGCGGCGGTTCAAGCCTGCAAACGGCTCTCCAGCTTATGGCTCGGTTACAACAAACTTACCCAACTAAACGATGATAGTTTTCAGGGTTTAAGACGACTACGCGACATCAATTTATATTCGTGTGACCTCAGCACCTTACCCCAAGGAGTCAAAAAGTTAAGAAAATTAGAAGTGATTGACCTCTATCATAACAATCTTTCCGAACTACCTTCGTCAATCGGGCAAATGCGTCGATTACAGCAGCTAGCCCTTTCTAATAATCAACTGAATCAACTTCCCGCAAACCTTCGGAAGTTGAGACGCTTACAAGCCATCTATGCACATCACAATAAATTGTCGAGCCTTCCTAATCTCAAAAGATTGCGGCGGTTGACCATCCTTGACATCAATCATAATCAGTTTAGTACCTTGCCCAACTTTATTGGCACGTTGCGCGTGGTAGAAGAAATCGACGTTAGCTATAACAATCTAAGTGAGCTACCGTCGCAAATGCCCAAACTGAAACGCCTCAAAAAACTATACCTTCGCCAAAACCCTGTTACTGAAGACCCTATGCTACTGAGTCGTTCAAAGCCCATCATGGAAGACTTAACCCAAAACAAAACGGACGTTTCTTATTAAAGTATTTTTTGGGAAAGTAGTTGCAAAAATCGAATCGAAACTACATCTTTGCACTCCGTTTGGGGATGTAGCTCATCGGACTGGCGTACCAGCTAGCTAGAGCGCTTAGCTAAACGTCACGCAACTAGTTCTTTTTTTCGGGGATGTAGCTCAGCTGGCTAGAGCGCTTGCATGGCATGCAAGAGGTCGTGGGTTCGAATCCCATCTTCTCCACCCTGATTATCAAAGAGTTACGACCACAATCGTAACTCTTTTTTGTTTCTGCTCAAACATTTTAGGATTGTTTGAGCAGTTTAAAGAGTGTCTTTTTCTTCTCTTAACTGGCTAACATCAGCACATCCCCATCCTGACATCTGCTTATAGAACTCCGGCCCATCTCCTATTGCACTTAATTTGCACAATGTAGAACCATAACTCATCCAACTTTTACGTCTTTTACCTCTAGCACCTTCAACGAAAAATAAATTCGTTAGCCGTATTGCAAATTATATTTTATGTCTTTTTATTTGAGAAATGATTGTGTTACGTATCAGTTACAGTTAGTTACCTAAGGTATTGCTAGGCTTTGCAGCATCACAAGCAGCCAATAATGATTACGTACAAATCAGAGATAGACGACACGCTAAATGACAATAAACCATTTCAAGTACTAAAAAACAATATTGTTGCGGCTATCCAATCATTAAAAGGAATAAAAAATAAAATCATGTATATCTCAAAAATAAAAATAAATAACTTTCGCAACTTCAAAGAAAAAAAAATTGAATTTACCGAAGGAGTAAATGTAATTATTGGGCATAATAATGCGGGCAAAACTAATCTTCTCAAAGCCTTAGCATTAGTATTAGATTTTAATGGGTCTAAACGATTAGGTATAGATGACTTTCATAAAAACGCTACTACTACATTAGACGACCTAAAAAAAGATTCTCCAAAAATTACGATTGAAGTAACAATAAAAGGCAAACATGATGCAACCAAGACTGATAACGATGACTTAGTTACGGTGAGTAATTGGCTAACAAAATTAGACGCTGAATATGAAGCCCTATTAACTTATGAGTTTTTTCTTCCCACCAAAGAAAAGGATAATCCCAAAAGAAAATATGAAGATTTGATGAATGATGCACAAGATATAAAACAAGCGTGGAAAATTATTGAACATGATTTTCTACGTTATTATGTATATCGTATTTGGGGTGGAACAAAAGACAATCTTAATCAAGCAGATAGCGAATCTTTGCAAAAAATTGATTTTCAGTTTTTAGATGCCATTCGTGACGTTGAACGAGATATGTTTTCAGGCAAAAGCACTTTGTTGAGAGATGTCATGAACTATTTTTTAGATTACGAGGAAGAAGAAGAAACAAAGAAGAAGAATAAGATAGAGTTTAGTAATAGCATTAGTCCCATTGTTGAACAAGTTCAAACAAGATTACAAAAAGGCAAAGCACAAATACAAACCTATGCTAAAAACACAGGTGCATCTTTCCATGGGAATACTAAACCTGAGTTTGATGGTAGCATTTCAGAACAAGACATTTTTACTGCTTTACGCTTAATTATCCGTCATGAAACGGGCATTGATATTCCTGTAAGCCATAATGGATTAGGGTATAACAATCTAGTTTTCATATCTTTACTGCTGGCAAAGATGCAATCTGACACAAGCAAAGATTATAAGGGAGGTAATGCCAAAGTATTTTCTATACTAAGCATAGAAGAACCTGAGGCTCATCTGCACCCCTCTATGCAATATAAATTTTTGAAATTTTTAGACCAAAACAGGACACAAAATAAGGTACGACAAATTTTTGTCAGTACTCATTCAACACACATTACCTCTGCGGTTCAATTAGATGATATTATTTGTTTACATAATGAAAATGGAGAAACCATAGTTGGCTATCCAGGAAAAGTATTTCCAGATAATGACCCTAAGAATAGTAAAAAGTACATTCAACGCTTTTTAGATACTACTAAATCTAATATGCTTTTTGCTCAAAAAGTCATTTTAGTGGAAGGTCTTGCGGAACAATTACTTATTCCAACTTTGGCAAAATATATTAATGCCGAACAACAAGAAAAATTCGAGCGGGACAACCCCGATAAAAAAGAAGAATATCAATCTACATTGTTAGAAGATAATCATATTGCTGTTATCAATGTAGGAGGGCGTTATTTTGAGCATTTCCTTCAACTCTTTGATAGTGAGAAATCACCTTTTGCGATACCCAAAAAAGTGGTTTGTATAACAGATAGAGACCCAGAAAGAAAGAAAAAAAATACTGAGGGTGCTAAGTTTGAAAAATGCTATCCATTTGAATATAATCAAAATAATTCTGAATATGAATATAAGGACAATTCTTCATCTTTAATAAATCAATACGGTGTTCACTCCAAAATCCTTTTTTTCAGTCAAGACGCAGTTAAAGGTAAGACTTTAGAGTATGATTTAGTAACATATAACCCAAAATCTACGATGCTGATTATTAATGGAATGACAAATGAGAAAAATTTAAAAGAATTGATGTCCTTTGATTATACAAAAAGTATTGAACATTATTTTGCACCAATGAATAATAGTAAAGAAAAAGAACGAATTGTTGACGGGATAAGAAAATGCAATTGGGAAGGAGATGAAGACAAGAAAAAAGCCATAGTTGCATCCTATTACCTTAATTCAGTAGGCAAAGGTGAAAACGCTTTAGATTTATCCGTTGCCTTAGAAGTAAACCTATCTAAAAAGGGAACATCTGAATATCATGATTTCCAAGTACCTCAATACATAAAAGACGCAATAGAATGGATATGCCAATAAGTTCTGATTATATCATTACCAATATTGAGCAGCACTTTAAAGTGTCTGCGGGACCTGGTGCGGGTAAAACGCATTGGCTTATCGGACATATTAAAAATATACTAACTCACTCTACTCGCTTGGGGAGAACTCGCTCTGTTGCTTGTCTTACCTACTCAAATGTGGGTGTAGATACTATTAAAAGACGCTTAGGTACTTCTGCACAGCAGGTAGAGGTAAGTACAATTCACAGTTTTTTATATAAGAATGTTGTAAAACCTTATGCTTTTGCAGTGGCAGGAGAATATAGTTTGAACGTGGCCAAAATGGATGGGCATGATGAGGATTTTATGAGCAAAAGTAAATGTAATGATTGGATTAAAAATCACCCCAATAAAGACAGTCTAAAACACCCTTTTTCAGAAAATCAACTAACCAAACTTGATGACAATCAAAAACGCTTACAAAACTGGCTGACTTCATTAAACTACAAAACCAATAGTGGTAATATTGAGATTAAGACAGATAGAAATAAAGCAAAAAAAGATATAAATGATACTAGTTTAAATAAAGCGTGTTTAGATACATTGGAAAAGGGATTGCTAAACTACAAAAAACTCTATTGGCAAGAAGGAACAATAAGCCACGATGACGTTTTGTTTTTTAGTTATCAGATTACAAAAAACTACCCTTTTGTTTTAGAGGTACTTAGGGCAAAATTTCCCTACTTTTTGATAGATGAGTTTCAAGATACAAGTCCAATACAAACAGCTATTTTAAAATTATTAGCAGAAAAAGAAACGATTGTGGGTGTTATTGGCGACCCTGCACAGTCTATATACAGTTTCCAAGGTGCGGACGCAAAACAATTTGAAAGTTTTACCTTGCCCAATATACAATTTTATACAATAGCCGATAACCATAGAAGTACAATTCAAATTATTGATTTGCTTAACCACATTCGGAAAGAAATGACACAAAATCCGTGTAAAGATGGAAATGATAAAGTGGGCGAGAAACCTATTTTATATGTTGGAGACAGAGAAAAGGCTTTGAGCGAAATAAGAGAAAAAGTTGATTCTTTTCATGTATTAGCACGCCAAAATGGAACTGTTGCAGCCGTGGAACAACAACAATCTGGCAAAAGTGAGAATTTATTAAAAATATTAAAAGAACAAGATACTACAAGTGATAGAACACGTTGGATAGAGGCTTGTGTAAAGGCAGTTGCCTTCGCTAAAAAGGATAACTTTAAAGATGCCATTCAAGAACTTGTACGTTTATACCGCAGACAAGCAGTAAAATCAAATACTCCAATTGATGAATTCCAAAAGTACGAGTGGCGGAAACATGCCCTTGAAAAAATACAAACACTACTGTCTAATTTTGATAGTGTAAGTAGTAAAAGCATTGCAGAGTTTTCAAATCAATACTTAGCAAGAAATGGAACTTTCAAAATGGAGATAGCCAAAATCAATGGAAACAAGTCATCTCATCAAAAAACTTTTGGTGATTATGTAAAGTGCGTTGAAGTTAAGGAGAATAAAGGCGAGTATCGAACGATACATAAAGCCAAAGGTGATGAATTTGAAAATACCGTGTTGATTTTAGAAGACGAAAAGGAAGTTGAGTTTTTGATAAGCCCTGATTTATCAAAAGAAGAGCATAGGATTAGATATGTTGCCGTAAGTAGAGCAAAAAATAGATTGTTTATTTGTACTCCTACATTGAAAACTGTTCCACAAGGTATTGATTCAATTGTATTAGACACTACTTAATCTGACAGTTGTGAGTTAACTTACAGTTTGCTGTGTGAAAAGAAAAACAGGTTCAATTCTTTTTTCCCAAGCTAATTTGGCCGCATCCACAAAGGTCTGATAAGGCGT
>Ga0209794_1000223_pt1 | contig 119707 bp, 85 predicted proteins | sample EBPBio232013_DNA_FD_185869 | JGI IMG/M metagenome (GOLD analysis project Ga0209794, IMG submission 185869) | Wastewater treatment Type I Accumulibacter community from EBPR Bioreactor in Madison, WI, USA - Reactor 1_5/23/2013_ DNA (SPAdes)... | ecosystem: Engineered > Bioreactor > EBPR >...
CCTGACGAATTACAGGTTTATTATTATTTTTGTTTCTGCGGAAAAGGCTCATATTCTTGAGATGTCAGATACCTCAAAGGTTTGAGTTCTTTTCCGTATTTTCTATCTAAAGTTTCGGATAGTTGTGACAAAAGGCAAAAAAAAGTTAGCCAAATTGGATGAACTTGCAAAAACAAAGATTTCAGAATAATGCCAGCAAAAGAAAAGGCTGCCAATCTTGCCCTGTTAAGCTTTAATAATCAGGCTTACCTGTGTACCTTCACCCGGATAAGATTCAATCAGCAACTCTGCCCCCATTTCAGATGCACGCGACTGCATATTTTTCAATCCATAATGCCCCTTGCTCTGCCCTTCCTTCCAATCAAACCCATCGCCATTGTCCACAATGCGAATCTGAAAAAGCAATTGATTATTGCTTATAAACTCAATTCTCAACTTCGTTGCATTGGAATGCCTAAGGGCATTGCTAAATGCTTCCTGAGCAATACGAAAAGCATTTAGGGCCAATGCAGGAGATAGCGATCTTGATTCGCTAAAGTCTTCGTAAAACTCAACCCCAACAGCAGCATTAAATTCAAGCAGTTTCAGAGTAAACTGTTTAAACCTATCGGAAAAATCATCCACCGATAAACTGGAATTACTGATTGCCCAAATGGTTTGCCTTAAGGTAAGAATAGCATTTCTACCTGCTTCACTCAATGCTTCCAATCGTTTCCGTTCCTCAGCTTGATCGAGCTGGTCCGGATGATTCAACATCCAATCTACATTGGTAATCAAATAGCTTAACTGGGCGCCTACATTGTCGTGTAAATCGCGTGAAATACGCAAGCGCTCTGCCTCGAGGTTTCGTTGAACTTCATAGGCTCGTTCAAGTTTTCTACGTTGAAACCTCAGGAAAACATACATCGCCAATCCTATTAAACCTACTCCCAAAAGAACACATAAACCATAAAACCAACTTGTTTCCCAAAAAGGCGGTGTAATAGAAATAAAAAGGGCTCGAGGAGTTTTACACCAAAATCCATCACCATTAGCCGCCACCACTTTAAACACGTAATCTCCAGGAGGCAAATTGGCATAACGAGCGAAGTGAAGCTTACCACTTTCAATCCAATTTTTATCATAGCCTTCCAAAATATACTTATAGGTGTTTTCTTCTGGCTGACTAAACTCAAGTGCAGCGAAATCAAAGGAAAGTGTGTTTTGTTTGTACGGTAAAACTAGACTTGATAGTTCATTGTAAGCAGAATCTGTAGCCATGGGCAAATCACCCACCAAGATTTGATTAATGGCAATTCGAGGCTCATTCTTATTGACAGGAACAGCATCAGGATCGATTACATTTACCCCATTAACACCCCCAAAATACAACAACCCTTTTTCATCTTTGTAATAGGCACCCGTATTGAACTCATTGCTTTGAAGGCCGTCTTTAACCGAATAATTCGTAAAGGTGTTCTTTTGGCTATTGAATAATGATAGGCCTTTATTGGTGCTTAACCACAATGCACCGTGTTTATCTTCAAGAATGCCATATACAAAATCATCAGGAAACCCGGGTTGGGTTTCAAATTGCTTGATTTGCTTGCCATTCAAATCAAATAAAAACAATCCTGTATTGCATCCAACCCAAATTCGCTTTTGGCTCTTTTGGTAATAAATGGTTTTAACAAAATACCTGCCGGGTAGCTGCCTCAACTTACCGGTTCTAAGGTTGGCAATAAAAAGTTCCTTATTGCTTCCCACCCACCAAATACTATCGTTTACTTTTTCAACTGCAGTAATTTGATTCTGGAATAGTTTATAAGGCAAAATGGGCTGAAGTTGATAGGATTTATTCAGCTTGAAAATTTGGAAATCACTAGAATAATAAATCTGCGAATCTATCTTTCTCAAACAAGGGGCATACATGTACTCGCCATTCTTCTGCGTGTAGCTCGCCGGATAATGCAAGGTGCGATTTTGTCGGGTTACCTGGTTGTAAACTTGAAGAAGCCCTTGCTTTACGTAAAGTAAATTCGGTCCATCAGCAAGAATGGCAAGAACATGATTCAAATTGGGCGACCAATGGCTCCAGGGCAAAACTTGAGCATCACCATTTCTGCTAAACTTAACAATTCCTTCCCCAAACACACCTGTATAAATTTCCCCTCCCGAATCAACTGCAATAGAACGAATAAGTGAGAATCGGCTTTGAGCAGTTGAATAATGAAGAAATTTATTTCGATAAGGAGAATAAGAAAAAACACCTGCTCCATTGGTGCATATCCATAAATTCCCGGAAAGGTCGCTCTTTAAATTTTCAATATAATGAAAGCCTACTTCCTCCTTAGGATTGAATGAAAGGATACGCTCTTTTATTCGCGTTAGGCCTGAATCAAAAACAAACAACCCGTGGTTATTTCCTAACCAATAGCGCCCTTGCCAAAATAGCATCTTACTGTAAGAACAACGCTTGGGAAATGGAAAGGAACCTGGAATTAATAGGCGCTCGCTAAATCGATTTTGTTTAACATGATAAAAGAGAAGTTTACCAGGATCGTAATGGCAAAACAGGCTATCGTTTATTCGACTATACGAAATCAATTCCTGATGTACCTTGTGTTGCAAATCTATCCGCTTGCTTGATATCGAATAGAGAAAAAAGGTTTGAAAACCATCATCCAAGGAACCAAAAATATAATCTCCACTAATAAATGCATTGAGAATACCGCCGCGACGGTGATTCAAATTATAGATAGTTACTGTGTCGCTAATGATTCCAGTTGGTGAAATGCAATACAATCCTGCTCCCATTTCCCAACACCAGATATTCCCTTTTGCATCCTCTCCTAACAAGCGTGTATGAGATTCACTTCTGAGTTGATTCCTGGAATGAATATGGATATTGAAAAAGCAATCCCGATGCCTATTATATAAGCTAATTCCCTTGTTGTGTGAAATCCAGAGTTGCTTTCTTGAATCTTCAAAAAAATAAAGACTTGTACTACCTGCCAATGAACTTGAATCCTTAATATTTGGCCGGTATTGCTTTATCTTATCACCGTCAAGACGTGTTATTCCGTCTGCAGTTCCAAGCCACATAAAACCTTTATAGTCCTGAAAGGCATCCCATACTGAGTTTTGTGCTAAACCATTATCAACTGTATAAGAGGTGTAGTTCCGCTGCAATTGAGCGGAAAGCAATTTAACACATAAAAGCAGTAATAAGGTGAGGGGATGTTTCATAAACTCATTAAAAATACTGCATCTGCTGTATTTGGCAAGATTTCTTTTAAAAAGTCATTTGTATGTAGAAACAATTCACCTGTGAACTATGAAAAAACTTCTACTTATTCTGCTATCCGCTAGCATGGCATTTCAGGTAATGGCGCAAATTGAACTGAGCAAAACTTTACCTCCAATTGGCTCAACACTTGCAATTCTTCAAGCAGCCAACACCAGCTTAATCAGGCCTGCTTCCGGAATCAATCAAACATGGGACTATAGCTCTATCAGCTTTACTCCACAATTTACTATTGAGATAAAAGCCTTATCAGCTGTTGCAAAAAGATACCAGGACTCTTGTCCGAGTGCAAAGTATGTTGAACAGATTGAAGTTCCAGGAGCTCCTTCACCGGATTACCTCCCTATGGAGTTTTTTGAAGATAAAGGAAACTATATGGTTCGGGTTGGACAAAAAGGCTCAAACTTGAATCTGGAGAAAAAGAACGACACCGTTTTTGTATTCAACCTCGGATTTGAAACTGCTGAAATTTACTCCGGAGCCAGACGCAGCTACAGTGGCTCAGGAACCTTGAAAATAGGCAACGAAACCTATACCAATGTGGTATTGATTAAAGGGAAAAGTGTGGTTAATGAAAACCAAGACACCGGATATACATTTTTTCAAATTGCACCCTATTGGACAAGAATAGCTTCAGTCATGTTTTCCAATGGACAATCCATTGGTATAAGCTATTGGAAACCTGGCCAAAACAGCACCTACATAAAGGAACAATATCAAAGTCTTGAATTTAGTGTATTCCCCAATCCTTCTCAAGGTAGTATCTGCATACAAAGCAATTCTACAAATAAGCAACTTCAATTCTCTTTAACAGACTTAAGCGGTAAGCTTATTCATTCGGGTAATTTAAGTGCAGGTCCAATCAGCTTAAGTGGACTTGAAAAAGGAATTTACCTGCTAGACGTAAAAAGCGAAAACGAAAGAGGATACAAAAAAATAATTGTTGAATAATCCTTATCCGAAATCTGCTTAAAGAAAAAAATTTAGTTCTTAACCTACTCGGTTTAATCCATAGTAACAAAAAACAAATCAGAACCACCATGAAAAATATTTTAACCATAACGCTTGGATTATTATTTTCTCAAGCCTTGCTTGCTCAGGTAGAAGTAAGCACAAAAAGCTTCGAACTTGAATCTCAAAACAAACAAAAAGGTTGGTATGTGCTTGAAGCAGGAAAAGAAGGCAATTCCGGCGATGTCTTTGTAAAACTTGGCAAACCCAAATGCGACGTCAGCGCTTCAAGCTCGGGTAATATTGTCTACACCACTTTTCACGGACTCGGATGGACCATTGATAAGCTAATCTTCAGCTCGGCCTTTGAATTCAAAAGCACAAGTTCTAAAAGCTATTCCAATACACGTGAGGCCTTGGCTGCTGATGAAAATGTATTTGGCAAAAGTTACAAAGCCGTTCCAGGTAGCAGTGTGGCTGATGTTCTAGCAGGAATGGCCATGCCAACCAATGCCATAAATAACTCGTTTATGTTTACCAAAATTGTAGTAGGAACAGCTGGTATTACCGGATTCAAGGTTGGAACTTCTTACATTAGCACTAGGGTAACAGGGCAGGTCACTCGCAAAGGGGACTTTTGTGGCGAAAATCCAAGTGTTTTTAAAATAAGTGCAGTAGATGCCAAAGAAGAAAAAGGACAAAAATGGATTCCCGTTTACAACAACCCGGTTCCCAATGGTGGCAATATCCTTTTCAATACGGTTGGTGTAAGTGCCGACCCTAATGTCCAATACTATGTATTTCGCAAATACGACGAAAATGGCAGTGTAATCAAAGAGCGCACCTTATCCTTCAATTATCAATGCTTACCCAGTGTGAAAGAGATTGAAAAGGCTCCAGGCAAATACGACTATGTCCTAATTATGTCGCCTATCAATTACAAAAAATCAAAACTTAGCGTTTCCCCTGCCAATGAATATGAATACATAATGATTGATGGAGAAAGTTTTGAAATCAAAGATCAATTTAAATTTAGCATGACCTACTCCTTGTGGAGAATGACCCATGCCATTGAATCAAATGGAGCCATTTATTTGGCTGGAGTTGCAGGCGCCAAGAACTCAGTTTATCCCGATTTCTCGATGCCCAAACTAGCAGATTTCCCCAATTTCCAAGTGGTGAAAATTGCAGGTGGCAAACTGGCTTACGCAACAGCATTAAATGAAAGTCAGATGAAACTTGCTGCAAAAAGTATTGAGGGATTAAAAAGCAAAACCGATTACAATCTCCACCTGAAAGATGTTCAGTTAGTTGTAAAGGATGGACGCCTTATAATTTCAGGACAACAGGAAACAACCTCAAAAAGAAGCAGCTTAATTGCAGCAGTTTTCAATAGTTTCGGACAATTAGATGCCTATTTAGCGAAAAGCGCCAATGAATTTGGACGAAGCTCAATCAGTTTCAATGCAGACGGAAGTCGCTTATACTGGCTTCTTGAAGACTTAGGTGAATACAACGAGATACTTCCGGGCAATGCACTTTTGGCCAAAAAGGCCAAAGAAATTATCAGTGCAGTTGAAGTAGTTACCTATGACTTGAACAAGAAACAGCTCATTCATTATCAATCCTTGAAAAATGAAGAATGGGCGATGAACTACCAAAATCCCATTCTATTTGAGAACGAAAACGAGCTACTGCTTTTGGGAAATAAAATCACCAAAAAGGCCAAGGAAAGCGAAGTGGTTTTTATCAAAGTAAAAAAGTAAAAATCTGTCTTATCCACCCGCAAATGTAAAGCTCAATTATAGGCTGCAAGTATTCAATTCATTTAGCAACTGTGGCACATGCTGTAAAGATTTCAGTTGGAAATAATAGGCAATTCAACCTGTAAATAATCGGAATACAAAACAAAAAAATGAGGCATGCTTAACACGTTAAGCATGCCCATGTCCTATACATACCCAATACAATTCAAACCCAACCTCTTTACAAGACAAATGAAAAAGACACTACTCTACCTGGTGGTAATCGCTCTATTTATCGACCAGGCTTTTGCACAAAAAAAAGACAAAAAAAGAGACTATCATTTAGACCGTGATATTTATGCCTTCAACGTTTCACATACCGGAAATCTATCCTACTCCCCTATTGGTGAACCTGCGATAAGTTCCAGTGGGGGCCTAATGATTTGTCCGGGACGATTTGATTGGATTATGCCCGATGAAGGTCAATATGGCTATTCGGAAGGTAGTGGTTTACTTTCTTCCGTCCTTGGCGTTCCTATTCCTACTGCCGGTTTCCTAGAAATGGGTTATGGCTGGATGTTCAACAACAACAAAACAAAAAGTAAATCCAGATATGTAAGTATCCAATATGGAATGGGAATTGGTTTTGGTTTCAGACAATTTTGGGTTGAACCCCAAAATACCGGAACCCTCTATGGTGTATTGTGGCCTGAATTTTCAGGGATTATCAGCATTGGCAACCGGTTAGAAATTGTTCCAAAATTCATTTTCAACCCGCTTTATTCCGGAAAAGAATGGGGATTACGAACAGGTACTGAAGCCATGTTCATTTACCGAGCCGCTGGTCCACTTTCTGTTACATGTCGTCTTGTTCGTGAGCGAATCAATTTCAACGAAAAATGGGAAACCGATGGAAAAGGTTTCAGTGGCATAGCAAAAACCGGCTCCATGCAACTTGGCATCGCTATCAATGTTGCCAATTGAGTTAGCAAATCAACTAGAAATTTAACATCCCTTCACCTAAAAACCTTTCTAAATTGAAGAATAAACGTCCATTAGCCATGAAGAATATCATCCTATGCCTGAGTATCATCTTCCTTTTTGTGTCCTGCAAAAAAGAAACAGATGACAGTTCTGTAAAAGGAAACTTCTTTAGTTCCGGAGGTAAAAGCTATGCTTTCCAGGACTTTTACAAGAACTGCAAATTTCAAGTTTTTGACTGTTTTACATTCAGCGAAAACGGTGGAATCATTTACAACAAAGTACCTGGGATGCAATTGGTCCTATTAACCGATAGGAACAACCCCTTTGGCGCTGAAATTTCGGTAACATTAAGTCTATTTGGTGAAGAGAAAGGAACCTATTCAGGCATATCAAACCTATGCGGAAACAATCGCATTAGAAACTCAAGCATGGTTCAAACCAGTGATGGAAAACATGCCTCTATTTTCGGAGATGGAACTGTAACGATAACTGAGAAAAAGGGAAATCTGGTTTCAGGAAAATTCAGCATGAAGATGGCCGTCAATAAGGAATTTCTGAACGACAGCCTTATTAGTGGGGAGTTTACAAACATTCCATTGCAATAACATCTATGCGTAATTTAACACTATTGCTTTGTGCAATTTTGGGGCTATTTGCTTGCAAAAAAAACAGTTCTAACTCAGGTGAGCTAGAGATTGCCAATCCCATCACAGAAAAAAAAGGCTGGAGCCTCGTTAAGTATTCCCCTGAATTTTTCACTTATGCCAATGACCCTATCGTAATCAATAAACTTGAATTAGTAAAGGAACACAGCACCGGTATTGATATTCTATACAGTTCCATGATGGAATTTCAGCGTGATGCACAATTCATCAATGTGCGCTGGCGGGCTTATTCAGATGGATTGAATGAAGTGAAGAAAGTTGACGTGACCCAAATAGCCAGCTTTGATGAGTTTAACAGACCCATTCTAAGTAGATTGGTCAATGCCTATTCTGCCGGAATGGGCGAAAGTCAACTTTTTGTTTTAAATGAATTACCCCTTCGCCTTCAAGGCTCATCATCGGAATTTGATCACACCTACCAACATTTCAATGCCAAGGCCAGCAGGGTAGTTTTGAATGAAAGAAAATTCAGCCTGCGAAGTACTCAAGTTCTTAAGGGAGGTATAGGCAGTGCAAATCCGAATGCTCCGTTTGTAGTAAATGGTATGAATTCCTGGAGAGTTGGTGAAAAACTTGGCGCACTTGCTACAGGCTATGCAGGCAGCTTGGGTGCTGCACCCAAAGGAAATGGACTTGTAATACTGGCCTTAAAAGATACCCTGCTTTATATTCTTGAAACCCAAGAGAAAACCCACATGTATATCAGTGGCACCTATTCGGAAATTGTAAAATCAGCTGTCATTAAAAATGTTTACAACCTCAATGCACTAACCAAATCAGGTATTGGCGAATATTTTAGCACTTCAAGATTCATGTTTAATCAGGAGTACCTGTTTGTATTTATTGGCATGACAAATGGCCACCATCGCTACTTTAAAATCAACCTAAACACCTACCAACTAAAGAGTGATAATGAAGACCTGTATGAACAAATAAAATTAGATGGAATTAAAAATATTATTCTACCCGAAGACCGACCGGGCGAGGTAATTGCCATGGAAATGGATGGAATTTACCACCTGTCTGGAAGCACCAAAACACCAATTCCTTCTGTTTCTGTACTTGCTGGAACATCGGGCACAACAGTAAATTACTCAAATGGAAAAATTTGGCAGATTCTGTTTGACAAAAACGGTTCGTATTTAATTAACAGAGCACTATGAGAAACACATTACTTGTTCTATTCACGTTGATTAATTTATCAGCGATTGCGCAAGACTACCATTGGGATTTTGCCATGAGTGCCGGCACTTGCCGACTCCAACCCGGCCCGCTCTATGAAAACTTAAGTTTCCCTCTCCAGCTGGAAACAGATCATGCGGGAAATGCTTATGTGCTTGGAATCTTCCCGACAGCCCTATATGATAGGCAATTTGTCCTTTCGTCTGAGGTTTCTCTATTTGCGAGATCTGGCTCAATGAACAACCAACTATACCTTTACAAAATAAACACGTCCAATAAAATTGAATGGGCACTTTGCATTGAGGCAGAAAATGCCAGTTTTGAAAAAGGTGTCTCCACGCCTGAATTAACTGTGAATCCTTACTCCGGCAAATTTTACTTGCTCATGCAGCCTTATTCTGCACTATACGTCAACGGGAATCCTATTTATCCCCAGTTGGCAACAGGAACGCGCAAAATGATGTTATGCTTTGAGTCGGATGGCCGTTTCAATAGAACCATCTCATCGGAAGGAATCCTAAACAAACCTGTATTTGCATCAGCAGAAAGGGGTGTTTACAAGGGTACACGAATTGTTCCATTTACCAATGGATTTGACTCAATCACATTCTATACTTTTGATGCCATTCAAGATACTGTTATATTTAATAGATACTCCTACTATGATAACTTGTTGTATTTTGACCAGATAAAGCAAGTCTTCATTACCGAGTATTTAGGGGAATACGACTTGAATCTCAATCGAATAAAAGGTCCGGTTTACCAGCACACCCTTAACGATTTCAGCTATTTAAAAATTCAGCACAAACAAGACAAATCAGGCAACCACTATTTCCATTACAAAAACAATGTAGTTCCTGGCCATCCTGCAACCCAGTCCTTATTCAAATTGGACGCATCATTTAAGGAAATCTGGAGAATACAATCCGCCACCGGATTCCAAATGGATACCAGCGGAAACCTCTGGTTATTTAAACCAGGCGACTTCAATCCAAGCAAAGACAATACCCGACTGAACCCATCCGATGCAATGCTTGTTCAACTAAATCCCGACAATGGACAAGCCAACGGCATTCGGATTGTACCAACCAACTTAATCGAACAAAGCTATGTCACTGAAGAAGCGCTTGCGCTATTCAAGATTTCTTCAAAAAATGAATTTTGGATAAGCGGAAATCTCATCAATGAAGCAGAATTTGGGAAGTACACAATAACTGGAAACTGTTCAAGTAAAACCGTTCCTTACCAGCATTACCTGGCCAAAGCAAAATGGGGTTGGAGTCAGGATAGAAAAAACTTAAGCCTGGCGAAGCTCAACACACTTCAAGATATTCCACTTTACCCAAATCCGGCAAGCGACTTCATTAATCTACCTGATAATATAACTCAGGAAGTAACATCTATTGAGGTCTTTTCATTCCAAGGTCAGTTAATTACAGACATAGAACAGGAAATGGGTCGGATTGACCTTCGAACCCTAAACCCGGGAATCTACTTTATGCGCATTCAAGCAAAAAAAGGAACTTATTCAGCTAGGTTCATTAAGCGCTGATTGATCCAGAAAAAATTAAGTTGATTAAGCTACTCTATTTTTAGAAAATTAACCCGACTTCATGCATTGATAATAACCACGCAAAATTGGGATTGAACCAGAATCATTTCCATTGGACAAAAACCAACACCTTTATTGCAGATAATATGCAGGTTTAATCGGTTATTGAAAGAAAACCAATAAGATGCTTTAGCGGTGATAAAACCGATTAATCCGGCTTGAAAATTTGCAATAAACTATGACTAATTCAAGAATTTACAATCTGCTTAAATCCTGGCAAACTGCCTATGCGTATTTGGCCAGTTTGTTCCGGAGCATTATCAGCATAAATGCGCCATCGAATTATCGAATCTGAAAACGACTTTAATAAAAGCCGAGGATTTTCACCTGTATTTATTTTTAACTTTTCAGCACGACTTTGCATTTTAGGCAAAATGGGGTCAAACCTCGAAGGCCCTAATTTAGGGACTGCACCTGCTGCTGTGATTTCGGTATCAACAATATCCCTTATGGTATTTTCACCATAATATTCAATAAACTCTTCTCCGTTAGCTTCTCGCCTAATTACTTTATAATTACTTTGCTTCAGAAACAGGCCATTAATTTCTACAAAGTAATTGACATAGGATGCAAAAACAGTACCAGTATTCTTTATCCGAATGGAAAGATAATACTCTGTTTTGTATTCCAAATCCTTCTGCCAATATCTTGGTTCATTCACTCCAGTAACTATCTCAATATCCAATGTTAGTTGGGGATATGTTCCGCGGTTCATCACATCTCGCACTTCATAATCGAGCATGGCTACCGCTTCAAAATTTTGCCGCTTATAATACCGCTTGTCTTTTGTATTCTGTTGCGCGGTGTGGCTTTGAGGCACCTCTATTGCATAGGCCACCTCGTTTACATTTTCCAACTCAATTGGATGGATGAGCAGTCCTTCAATCTTGGGCATGATATTCCCATTTAATAGCTGCTCGATGCGTTCTTTACTAAAATCTTGGCGCTTAATTGGAGTAACTTTTTCCGGTAGATGTTTACATTCAATGTCATTGAATTCTTTAATGCCGTAAATAATTACACCTCCGGCAGAATTGGCCATGGCACTTACATCTTTTATCAACTCTACAGCTCCGTCTTTACTGCCACCCTTGTTACCTATTTGTAATAAAGCATCAGCACTTTTATATTCAAGGTTGTGACTTTCTTCTACTTTATTATAAATCAGTGCTAGTAACTCTGCATAAGTTTTAGGCGGCTTAATCATTTAACTCCCTTTTTAGCGGTTGTTATGTGTGAATTAGTGGTCATTAGGTAACGAATAGCTTTGTAAATGTCCTCAATTTTATAATCAAATTTATCCTCCAGTTCTTGTATTTTCTTCTCCAAAATTTTGTTTTCAGAAAGAAGTTCTCGTAGTTTAATGAATACACGAACTACTTCAATGCTTGCAGCAATTGCTTGTTGGCTATTGAGTACGCTGGCCAACATCACCGCCCCATGCTCTGTAAACACGTAGGGTAAAGTTCTACGACCACCCCAGTTTGAACTCGCAGATTGTGCCTCTAAGGGAGTTGAGGTGCCAATTTGGTACTTCAAAGTCTCCCATTCTTGCGCAGTAAGTTGAAACATAAAATCATCAGGAAACCGACTTAAATTCCGCTTTACAGCCCTGTTTAACATTTTTGTTTCAACCCCATATATCCTGGCTAAGTCGCTATCCAACATAACCTTCTCGCCTCGCACAAAGTAAACTAGATTTTCAATTGGGGTAAAGGATTTTATAAGCTTAGGCATAGGCTTACATTTTAAGCGGTAGTTGGATTCTTAATTAGTTGTCTCATTTGGTAAGCTATTCGATTGTTTTGGTTTCATTCCTCGAAAATTTATTTTCTCCAATAAAACCAGAGAATGCAAATTAGCTCAAACGAAACTATTCTGCTCAATTTTATTTCCTGTACTGAATACGAGTAATTGCCTTCTGCTCCAAGCGCTCCAGAATCATACGTGCCAGCTGTGGCGCAATCTCAATGGGCTTTCCATGCGTAAACAACTGCTTTACCTTTTGTTCGTTCACATCAATTCGATACAAGATGTTCCATAGCCGTTCTGAATCATGCAACATCAATCGAACCAACTCCTGCTGGAGAAGCTCTAGCAATTTTTGAGTTTCCACTCCTTCCTCAAAATCGAAATGCTGAACAACAAGCTTATTGCGTATGTCATCAATCTCGGTGCTCATCCTGTTCTTCCTTTATTTGCCTTTTGATTGCTTACCTGTGTATGGCCGGGTAATTAACCGAATAGCACGTTGGTAGCTCAGGTAATTCCATAACCAGTTAACAAAAACGACTAAACGATTTCGATATCCAACCAATAACATCAAGTGTAAAAACATCCATCCCAACCACGCCAAATAGCCCTGCATCTTAATTCCAAACGATTCCAAAACAGCCTTATGCCTACCTACAGTGGCCATACTTCCTTTATCAAAATAACGGAAGGATACTAAAGCCTGACCTGCTAATTTCCGTTCCAGATTCTTGGCAAACAGGTTCGCTTGCTGAACTGCAACCGGCGCAACCATGGGATGTCCATTCGGATACTTTTCATCAGCACTCATAAAGGCTACATCTCCAACAGCGAACGCATTCTCATAGCCATTGATTTGATTGAATCCATTCACCAAAATGCGGTTTCCTCTTCCCAAATTTGAAGCCTCAATTCCAGCAGGGACTTCCCCTTTTACGCCAGCCGCCCAAATCAAGGTATTGGTTTCCATTGTACGTCCATCCGAGAGTTTGAGTACCTGGCCATCGTAACTTTGAACCGCAGTTTTGAGATGTACCTTCACTCCCAACTGTTCAAGAAATTCTTTGGCTTTCTGGGAGGAGTTCGCCGACATCGCAGCCAAAATACGCTCTGAAGCTTCAACCAAATGAACCTGCATGAGTGTTTTATCAAGTTCAGTATAATCGGAAGGCAATACATGCTTGCGGATTTCGGCAAGGGCACCTGCAGTTTCTACACCGGTTGGACCTCCTCCTACCACCACAAAATTTAATATGCGCTCAAGCTTTCCACTTTCGGTTCCGGATACGGCCTTCTCAAACTCTTGCAGGATTTTACTTCGTAGGTCCAAGGCTTGAGGAATGCTTTTCAGCTCCATGGAATTTTCTTGAAGCTCTTTGTTGCCGAAGAAATTGGTGGCCGACCCACTGGCAATACATAGGTAATCGTAACTGAATTCCCCAATATCGGTACGAACCAATTGATTCTCCAATTGGATTTCTTCAACCTTAGCCATTCTGAAGGCAATATTGGGGATACGACCAATCAACTTCCTTAAGGGATAGGCAATGGCATCAGGTCCAAGTCCACCTGATGCTACTTGATACAACAAGGGTTGAAAGGTATGGTAATTGTTTTTGTCGATAAGGGTTACCTTGATGGGTTTCCCGCTCAACTGTTTTACAAGTTCAATCCCGGCAAATCCACCACCAATGATAATCAAATGTGGAGATTTCAATTGCTGGTAGTTGATTGATGTGGTCATGGTATTAGCGATAATGGGTTAAATACGCCTTGCTCAATTCAATATAACTCAAGGCATTTTTTCTGATTTTTTCCATGTGCATTTCAGTCACTTGTTTCACAACCTTTCCTGGTGCTCCCATCACAATGCTGTAATCAGGAATAAGGGTTCCCTCGGTAACCAACGCATTTGCACCAATGATGCAGTATTTACCAATCTTGGCTCCATTTAATATGGTTGCATGCATACCTACCAACACATGATCATCAAGCTGGGCTCCATGTACAATGGCTCCATGACCAATGATGCAATGTTTACCAATATGTACCGGAAAGCCCGGGTCTACATGGACTACAGCCGATTCCTGAATATTGCTTCCTTCACCAATTCGTATTTCATCTCCATCACCACGAACCGTTGCTGAAAACCAAACCGAACTGTTATCACCTAAACTTACTCTTCCAAATACGCGGGCATTATCGGCTATCCAAACCTCTTTACCTTTCTGTATTGGAGTTGAAAGAATCGTTTCTAAATCAAAAGGAACCGTGGCCATACTTGTTAATTTGAGGGCAAAGTAAACAGGAAAGTATCAAATATTTAAGCGGTTTAAGGGTTCAAGCAAAAAGCCAAATTCGCTCGCCTTGCAAGCTTTTTCAAAAAAACAATAAGCAAAACTCGAATCAACCTGCATACGAGAGCAAATACCGCCCTAGCAAAGCTGAATAATACCAGGCTCATCTGCATACTTCTTCAAGAAAACATTCAGGAAAATTGACCAAAAAGGGAGAATACTTGAGACAAAATCTTTTTTGAAAAAACCAATTCTCCTTACATTCGTCGGTTTAATGTTCACTATGGTTATTTTTCTTTTTCTTGTTCTCCATTGGTATCTTTCCCTATTTGGTCAGACTTTTTTCCTACACCGTTATGCAGCCCACAAAATGTTCACCATGAATCCCTTTTGGGAAAAATTCTGGTACACCTATACCTGGGTCATGCAGGGTTCATCGTATCTCAACGCCCGGGCCTATGCAATTCTTCACCGCATGCACCATGCCTATTCAGACACCAAAGAAGACCCGCATACACCTCACTTTTTCAAAGAGGTTTTTAGTATGATGTGGCATACTCGTAAGGTGTACAATGGCGTATTGGAAGGCACTTGGAAAGTGGAAGAAAAATTCAACAAAAACTATCCGGTTTATCCCAAAATCGATAAGCTTGCAGATTCCTGGACTATGCGTATTCTGTTTGGCCTTAGCTATGTAGCATTCTACTATTTCTTTGCCACAGCATGGTGGATGTACCTGTTTCTTCCTATCCATTTTCTGATGGGTCCCATCCAGGGTGCTGTAGTAAATTGGGCTGGTCACAAATACGGTTACCGCAATTTTGACGAAAAGGATCATTCTAAAAATACACTGATTATTGATTTTCTGATGTTGGGCGAATTGTTTCAAAACAACCATCACCATGCAGGTGCCAGACCTAATTTTGCAGTTAAATGGTGGGAGTTTGATCCCGTTTATCCGGTTATCAGGCTATTGCATGCCCTTCATATCATTCGTTTGGTTCCGTTGGCATCAAGCAACAGGTAATAATTTTTCAAAGTCTTTTCAAAGCCCGAATTCAAAGCGATTCGGGCTTTTTGTTTTGATAGACTTACATCAACTTGATATTGATAAACGAATTGCAGCTGTAAGCTTAGATTGGAATAACGTTGTGCTTCATACTTAAAACCTGAACTAAGCTATTTGCATAACCATCCCAAAATGCCCCATATTGTAGCGCCTGTAACTTTTAACTTCTCAAATCGTTAGAGCTAATTAAATTCGTAATCTATGAAAAAACTACTGCTACTTTTTGCGCTGTTAATTGGTCTTTCAGGAACAAGCTTCTCCCAACGCATGTATTCAAGTATGAGCTATGGGGCTCTCTATCATGAGGCAGGAAAGCCACATCCCCAAATAGCCGAGGCTGGCTATACAGGAGAGAACTGGCAAAGAAAGGATATCAAAAAGGGCCTATTCTACTCCCATCAACAAAAACAATACAACCCTGAAGGCTTTTTGATTTCAGAAATCTCTTACCGAAAAAAAGGCAAAAAAATAAGAAGCTCGAGGTATTATGCTTATAACAATGGCAAGCTCAGTGCTCACTGCACCCTCAATGAAGATGGAGATAGCCTTAGCTGGGCAACCTATACCTACAAGAACGGCAAACAAACAGGATACAAGCAATTCTCAAAAAAAAATCCAAGCACGCCATACTATTCCTATGAAACGATTCTCGATGAAAAGGACAGAACTTTAGAAACAAGATACCTGAGAAAGGGCAAGCAATTCTCGCGCTACGTAAACCGCTATTCCGAGGACGGAAAACGTGTTGAGTCAAAATACTACAATAATAAAAACAAACTGGTTGCTATTACCAGTTACGCCTGCGATGCAAAAGGTGAAACTGTAGAAAAGGAAGTAAAGCAACGAAATTTTTGCACCCGTAAAGAGTCGCTTCCTAATGGGAACTACGTTGAAATAAACGAATACACCAACCACAAAGGAAAGGTATTTCGTAGCGTTACTACCTACAACAAAGACTCATTACTTATTGAACGCGTCAGCTATACACCCAAAGGCAAGGAGAGCTACAAACAAGTGAATACCTATTCGACAGGTAAATTGCTTAGTAGAACAGAAAGCTTTGACCAAGGAAAACCAAGCTGGGCCTATGAACTGGATTACACAGATAAAGGTTTTGCAAAGGCTTCAAGAACCTTTAATTCCAAAGGTAAACTGGTTGATGAATTTAAGATTGATTGGTCGAAATAAGCAATTGCTTCCCTCTTCATTCCGAGTAGTTTTGGGATTTGAATTGTAAAAGGCCAATTAGGGGATGTATATTGGGACCATGAAATGGCTCAAAACCACATTCGCTGTCCTGCTCCTACTCTTCATTACGGTTGAGATATACTTGGCAGCATCCGATAAACTTTTCGTAAACTACGTGATTGCCGGCACCTTGTTAAAAGGGAAAACAGGCCCTGATATTGATGAGCTAAACGATTTCCCTTCCCGCAAGCTGGAAAGTCATAAGCCTACTGCATGGCCCATACATACTGCTTATGGAAAAGTGGCTCCTGCTCCAGAACTCCTTGCAAAAGCAATGGAATATGAAACAACAGCACTCGTCCTTATAAAGAATGATAGTCTTTTATTTGAAGACTATCGGGGATTTGGAGAGGTTCATCAAGTGAGCAATTCCTTCAGCATGGCCAAATCCATCACCGCTGCTTTAATTGGAATAGCCTTAAAGGATGGCCTAATTAACAGCTTGGATGATGCTTTAGGTAAGTATATTCCTGAATTCAACACCGAAAAGTACAGCAAAATTACCTTGAAACATTTACTCTGGATGGGCTCCGGGTTGGACTTTCACGAGAGCTATGGAGACCCCTTTGGCTGGCCAGCAAAAGCCTATTATGGAAAGGATGTAAATGCAACCGTAATCAATCCGGATATCAGCCTTGAACCTGGAATTCAATACGTGTACAAAGGAGGTGATACACAACTATTGGGCATAGTGCTTAATAAAGTTAGCGGTAAATCTGTTGCTGAATTTGCCACAGAAAAATTATGGAAACCACTGAATGCAGAGGATGCTGCCTATTGGAGCCTGGATACCGAAAACGGAATGGAAAAAGTTAGCTGCTGTTTTTATGCAACAGCCCGCGACTTTGCACGCTTGGGAAGCCTATACCTCCACAAGGGAAATTGGAATGGCAATCAGCTGATAGATACCAGTTTTATTGAAGCATCCCTGCAGGCGGCCCCGCTTCAAAACTTAGATGGCAATGCAGTAACCAATTACGGCTACCAATGGTGGTTAACTCAACACAAAGGACTTGATGTGTTCTATGCCCGCGGAATACGAGGTCAATACATCTTTTGCATTCCGGAGAAAAATTTGGTACTTGTTAGGCTGGGCCATCGCAGGGCTTCTAAAACAGGAGATGAACTGCCCGAAGATGGGAAGGTTTACCTGGATATGGCTCTTGAAATGGGCAAAAATTAAAAATTACATTAGGTAAGCAAAGTTTACCCTTTGTAAATTTTTAATTACGCAATCTTGAGCCATGAATATTGGTTTGAGATTAAAGCTCGCACGCATTGAGAAAGGTTTGACTCAGGACCAATTGGCTGCACGAATTAACAAAACCAGACCTCTTATTTCCCTTATCGAAAAGACAGGAAAAGTAAATTTCTATACCCTAAAAGCGCTTTGTGATGCGCTAAACCTAAATCCGGAAGAATTCACGGATATGGCTTATGGGGAAAGCCCTGTTGCTAGCGAACGAGAGATAAGTGCAGCGAAAATCCGCATCCGTGACCTAGAAAACCAACTGGCTGATTACCGAAAACTCGTTGATTCCCTGACAGAACAAATTGATTTACTGAAAAACCTGTTACAGGAATCAAGAACAGAGCGCTTAAACAAAAAAGACAAAAAATAGTTTTCACTCAAACAACTTGTGACTTGGGCTGTTAACTTTAGTTACAGAAACAAGAACATGGTAAAAAATATCATTTTTGATTTGGGTGGTGTATTGCTCAACCTCGACCAGGAGCGAACCTTGAGGCGTTTTAGAAAACTCGGTTTGGATTTGGACGAAATCAATATTCAATCTCCCGTATTCAAGGATTTTGAAACCGGAAAAATGCGGGAAGAGGAATTCATACATTTTCTGAAATCGGAATTAAAGGGTACTGCAAACGATGAGGATGTATTGGATGCCTGGAATGCCATGTTATTGGATATGCCAAAAGAACGGGTTGATTTGGTGTACGCACTTCAAGCTAAATTCAATATCTATTTGTTTAGCAATACCAATACCCTTCACATGAAAGAAATTTTCAGGTACACAGACAATCAACTGGGACCCGGAAGATTTAGTGGCATGTTTAAAAAAATGTACCTTTCTTATGAATTAGGTATGCGTAAGCCAAGTCCTGACGCCTTTCACAAAGTTATGCAGGATGCAAATTTAAAAGGGTTTGAAACTGTTTTCATCGACGATAGCAAAATTAACCTTAAGGGTGCTCAGGAGGCAGGCCTGCATACCATCTATGCCGCACAGCCTTTCGACAAATGGGCCTTGAAAGAAATTCAAGCCATTCGAACTTTACAAATGAACTAAGCGAAAACGCAACTTTCTGGCAAGTGAACCATAATCTGTTTTTAGTCGCTGTGCCACTTTTCGAACGTCCTTGAATTCCTGAAACGCATCCAGCAAGAGGATATCAAACACAGAACTTTCAACAAAAGGCAACTCCATCCCAAAGCCGCAAACACAGAGCGCATTGGTCTTTCGAAGAAAGCGCTTGATATGTCTCAAATCGGTATTCAAAGTTTGACATGAACCAAAGTGAATAATTCGATCACGGCAATTATCCCCAACAATTTCAGCCAACTCATCCAGGCTGATTGGTGTTTTATGGATAAGAATTTGTCCGGGTTTGCCATGAAAAGCAAGGTAAAGAATGGAATATTGGTTGTAGCGCTTAAGTCGCCATTGCTCCAAGTAATGCCTGAAATTCTCAGGGGTTCCGCAATGCCGGTGAATGAAATTGATGTTTCGGTTTTGCTTTAAAAACAAGAGTGCAGCCTCTATGCTGTTGTTTTTCTTTAAATCCCGAGTCCAGTCTCCTTCAAGACAAAACACATCCTTTTGGTAGGCTTTGGCAATTTTCATAGTATTCCCGAAGGTACAGCTTGAAAGCTTAGAAATGAACCAACTGCAACTGAATTCGCAAATTTCTGAACAATCAGAAATTCAATTCCAAAACAGTAGGCATAAAAAGAGGCTGCCTCTTTAAGACAGCCTCTTTAAGAAGGACGGTAGTAACAACTACCCTAAACTTTTTATCTCACTTACCAAATCGGTAAGAGCCTTCTTGGCATCCCCAAACAACATGCTGGTTTTAGGACGGAAGAACAATTCATTCTCAATACCGGCATAACCGGCTTTCATGCTTCGTTTGTTCACAATAACATGCTGTGCATTTTCAACATCCAAAATAGGCATACCATAAATGGGAGATGCAGGATCTGTTTTTGCAGCCGGATTCACCACATCATTTGCTCCTACAACCAACACCACATCTGTGGTTGTAAATTCAGGATTGATTTCCTCCATTTCAACCAATTTATCGTAAGACACATTGGATTCGGCTAGCAATACATTCATGTGTCCGGGCATACGACCAGCCACCGGGTGAATGGCATACTTAACTACAACACCTTCGCTTTCGAGCAGATGCTCCAACTCGTGAACAACGTGCTGGGCCTGGGCTACAGCCAGTCCATAGCCGGGAACAATTACTACCTTCTTGGCATATTTCATCAGAATGGCAGCATCACTGGTGCTCACTTCTTTCACCGAGCCTGTAACCGATCTGGCTTCTCCAGATGCAGCTGCTCCTCCACCAAAGTTTCCAATAAGTACATTGAGCAATGAACGATTCATGGCATTGCACATAACAATGGTAAGCAATGTACCTGCTGAACCTACCAAAATACCACCTACTAACATCACTTTATTATCGTACAAGAAGCCACCAAATGCAGCAGCCACACCGGTAAAGGAGTTTAACAAGGATATTACTACCGGCATATCGGCACCACCAATCGGCATTACAAAAAGAACACCATACAGAAGCGCAAGGCTTAATACCAAATAAAACCAAAGTGGCTCCTGAGTGCTAGCGGCCATATACCCCAATACCAAAATAACAAGCAGCAATCCGATATTGATTACCTGTTGCATGCCAAAGGAATGGTCTTTGAAATTGCCGCTCAGTTTTCCCCAAGCAACAATACTTCCTGAAAAAGAGATTGAACCAATAATCATTCCTAGGATAATGATGATAAGGTGACCAAGTGAAGATGCGGCAGCCGGATTGTGCTGTATATGCTGAAACTCAATAACAGAAATCAGCATGGCACAGGCACCGCCCATTCCATTAAACAGACTCACCATTTCGGGCATGGCTGTCATTTGTACTTTTTTAGCGGCAAACCAGCCAACAACGGTTCCTACTACTAGTCCGCCAAAAATGAATGGCAGGTTTTTGAGGTGATTGCCATCTACATCGGTATAGAGAAAAATGGTTCCAAAAATGGCAATGGTCATGCCAAATGCGGCAATCAAATTACCCTTGCGCGCAGTTGCAGGGTTACCCAGAAATTTTAATCCTATAATAAAGGTTACCGAAGCAACCAGATAAATGAGTTGTAAAAGCATACGATTACTTTTTCTTTTTAAACATTTCAAGCATACGGTCGGTAACCACAAAGCCACCTACCACATTCAGGGTTCCCAAAACAACGGCTAAAAAGCCTAAAATAAGCGAGGCAATCTGATCGGCCTGGCCCATAACAATGATAGAGCCAATGATTACAACACCATGAATAGCATTGGCTCCACTCATTAAGGGTGTATGCAATACGGAAGGAACGTGACCAATGAGTTCAATCCCTACAAAAATCATCAGAATGATGAGATAAATAAGTTCTAAGTTTTGCGTTATAAATTCCATAATTAGATGCGCTTTGTACCCTGATGGGTGATTAATGTTCCTTTTGTAATATCTTCTTCCAACTCAAACTTAAATCCATCCTTGGTGGCCAGATGATTTAGCAGGTTCTGGATATTCTTAGCATAAAGTTCACTAGCGTTTTGAGGCAAGGTAGATGGCAAATTGCTTACGCCCACCAGGGTCACCCCATGCTGCTGCACAACCTGGTCCTTCACACTGAGTTCGCAATTCCCTCCCTGCTCTACCGCCATATCCACAATTACAGCACCAAGTTTCATCTTGCTAACTTGCTCTGCCGTAATTAGTAAAGGGGCTTTTCGTCCCATAACTAGGGCTGTGGTTATTACCAAATCTGCTTGAAAGAGACTTTTATCAACCGCTTCTTTTTGCTTTTGCAAGTAATCTGCAGAAACTTCTTTGGCATAACCTCCTTCTACTTTTGCAGCCTCAACTCCTTTTACTTCAATAAATTTGCCTCCCAGTGATTCAACTTGTTCCTTGGTTTCGGGACGAACATCTGTACATTCAACAATGGCCCCAAGGCGCTTGGCTGTTGCAATGGCTTGTAGTCCGGCAACACCAGCACCATAAACAAGTACACGGGCCGGACTAACCGTTCCGGCTGCTGTCATCAATAATGGAAAAATTTTGCCCAGGTGATTGGCACCCAGAATTACCGCTTTATATCCGGCAAGATTGGCTTGCGAACTCAGGGCATCCATGTTTTGCGCACGCGAAATGCGCGGAATGGCATCCATTGAAAATGCAGATAATTTTCGTGCAGTTAACTGCTCAACCAATTCTGGATTTAAGGTAGCATACAGGTATGAAATGGTTGCAGCCGATTCGGGCAAGGCTTGAATCTCATCCGCATCGGGGGCATTTACCTTCACCAAAACCTGCGCCGTTTGAAGCACCGTCTTCTTATCGGCAAGGGTACATCCAGACGCAGCGTACATCTCATCGCTGAAATTGGATGCATAACCTGCCCCCTTTTCCACGCTGATTTCATGTCCTGCCTTAATCAGCTGTGCACAAACCTGCGGACTTAAAGCCACACGGTTTTCGCCTTTTCGGCTTTCTTTTACTATACAGAGTTTCAATTTGATTTGAATTTTAGCAATCCAAGTTTACGGAAAAGGCAGGAATTAGCAGCCAATCTTAGACAGGTTTAACCATTGAAACAGGTAATCATGAAAAATAAGACAGGTCTTATCAATTGAAAAATCAAGAGAAGCGGGCTAGTTCCCTTAGTTTTGCATCAGCCTTTGCATTGACAAAAATCATGTTAAAAATTGCCTGGACACCTGCTTATGCGCACCCTTTACCGGAGGGTCACCGATTCCCCATGATGAAATATGAATTGATTCCACAACAACTATTGCGCTTAGGAATCATTCAACCCGAAAACCTCTTTGAACCCAAGCCTGCAAGTAGAGAATTGCTTGAATTAACACATCATCAGGCTTATCTTAATGAGCTGGAACTGCTAAGTCTGGATAAAGCCCATATCCGACGAATCGGATTTCCATTAAGTAAAGAATTGGTTGACCGCGAATACCGTATCACCCAGGGAACTGTTGATTGTAGCTTATATGCATTGGAATTTGGCCTCTCGATGAACATTGCCGGCGGAACCCATCATGCTTTTGCAAACCGCGGAGAGGGCTTTTGTTTGCTGAACGATATGGCCGTGGCTGCGAATTTTCTACTAAACAAAAAGTTGGCAAAACAGGTCTTAATCATTGATTTGGACGTTCACCAGGGCAATGGGACTGCTTCCTTGTTTGCAAACGAACCCAGGGTATTTACATTCAGCATGCATGGCAAAAACAATTTCCCCTTTCACAAAGAAAAATCAGACCTGGATTGTGAATTGCCGGATGGCATGGAAGATGAGGCCTATTTGAAGCTCTTGCAGGATTCGCTGAAAAAAATTACTCAACAAATCAAACCCGATTTTATTTACTACCTCTGCGGAGTAGATGTACTGGAAACCGATAAACTAGGCAAACTTAAACTAAGCCTAGATGCTTGCGCCAAACGCGATGAACTTGTTTTTGAGTTTGCAAAGGCAAAAAAATGCCCGGTTGTTTGTGCCATGGGAGGTGGCTATTCCGAAAAACTTTCCGTTATTGTAGATGCCCATTGCAAAACCTTTGAAAAAGCAAGCGAAATATTTTTTTAGTTTTTTGCTTGGGTCCTTGATTTTGTTGGGACTCACAATTTATTTCACGCCCTGAAAAAGGAAAGCCTTTCGCTTGCCTTAACCAACCAAGAAAACATAAATTTGTATAAGCAATAATACCGCAACATGACTAAAGCTATCAAACCGGCACCCCCGAAGGCTGCAGCAAAGAGAAGTGCAGCAAGCTCGTCTTCAAAAGTGACGGCTGCCAAAGAAGCCACCAAGAAGCCAATCTTAGATGATGAGGATGAAGACGAAGTTGAAGAAGACGATCTTGATCTTGAATTGGATGAGCTTGAGATTGATGAACCTAAAACCTTCGAAAGCTTTGACGACGACGAGGATGATTTTGACGACGACGACGACTTTTAATTAACGGCGTATCCAAACTATCGGCGGGGTCTCTGCAATATTGCTTTTGTGGAGTGCCCTGTCGTAAATATAAAACCGGTAAATGGTTGTATCCTGTGCATTGGGATAATAACTTGGTCCTATACTCACTTCCACATCCCCACGGATGGCCTTATGTCTTCCATCCGGCGTAATGCTCTCAAACCGGTAAGCATACGTTAAGGTATCAAACACATTGAAGGGATTGGTTACAAAATTGAAAACTCCCAGGTACTTTTCGCGGTATTCAATGTGTATGTTGTTGTAATACGGATTGATGGATTTTCCGGTTGAATCAATTACCGGATTAAATGGAGCCAGGGTATCTGCCTGACTCAATCCCAAATCCCCATCACCATCTTTGAATGAAAACTGAAGAATCAACAAGGAATCTAATCCGGATTGATCACTTAAAAAACGATAGGATTTGTATTCAATACTCGGTGTTTCAGGGTAAATTTCCTTTTTTTTGCAGGCAAACACGGTCGTAACCAACAGCCCGATAATTCCCAAATGATAGAAAGCCCTGATTTCTGGTCTCATAACGTTGTTCGTTCAAATTTAACAAATTTTAACGAAATCTGCTTGCAAGCCTTTGGCTGGCAATGGGCTAATAACCCGGTTTACCGCCAGTTTTGCTCGCACTTGGGAATAAACCATACCGAACAAATTACTTCCTACAAACAGATTCCATACCTTCCGGTTGAACTCTTCAAAACGCAAAAGGTTTATGCAGCGCATCAAAATCCGGAAAAAGTTTTTGAAAGTAGTGGAACCAGCCAATCGGGAAATAGCCATCATTGGGTGCGCAGTTTAAAACTGTATGAAGATGTATTCATTCGCATTTTTGAATCCAATTTCGGCAGCTTAAAAGGCCATTGCGTGTTGGGCCTACTTCCCTCCTACCTGGAACGCGAAAACTCGTCTCTCATTTACATGGTAAAGGGACTAATGAAGGCTTCAGGTCATGGCTTGAATGGCTTCTTCCTCTATGAACAAGAGGCTTTGGCCGAACGTATCCGAGAACTTGAAAAGAAAGAAAAAAAATACTTCCTCTTTGGCGTAAGCTTTGCCTTGTATGATTTTGCCAGCCGCTTTGCTTTGGAAATGCCCCATGCCGTTCTCATTGAAACAGGTGGCATGAAAGGTCGCAGGAAAGAGATTACACGCGATGAACTCCATGCGCATATTCGGGCCGGACTTCATCCCGGAAAACTGGTATCCGAATACGGCATGAGCGAATTGCTGAGCCAAGCTTATTCCGATGAATCTGGCTTGTATGCGACGCCACCCTGGATGAAAATTTCACTGGCCGAAATCAACGACCCATTCAGCCAACCAAAACCCGGAAAAACCGGATTGATTCAGGTAATCGACCTGGCAAATATTTACAGCTGTCCATTCATTAGAAGCTCAGATTTGGGCAAAATCCATCCAGATGGACGTTTTGAAGTACTGGGTCGTGTTGACCATTCAGATACAAGAGGTTGCAGCCTGTTGCTTGCTGAATGAGGACTGATATCCATTCCTGTCTAGGTATTGTACTGGCTTTTTTTCTATGTTTGAAGCCAAACCTACCAAATTATGACCACCCGTAAGGAACACGATTTTCTTGGTGAACTGGAAATTCCAAACCACTTGTATTATGGTATCCAGACTTACCGCGCCAAAGAAAACTTTCACATTACCGGAATTCCAATTTCCAAAGAACCGTATTTTATTCGTGCATTGGGCTATGTTAAAAAAGCAGCTGCACTTGCCAACCGCGACTGTGGCGTGTTGGATACTAAAATTGCCGAAGCCATTTGCGTGGGCTCCGATGCCATAGTTACCGGCAAGTACGACGACCAATTTGTTTCCGATTTAATTCAAGGCGGTGCAGGTACATCCTGCAACATGAATGCCAATGAGGTTATTGCCAATATTGGCTTAGAATACCTGGGTTACAAAAAAGGACAATACGACTTCCTGCACCCCAATAACCATGTCAATTGCTCCCAGTCAACCAACGATGCCTACCCTACGGCTTTCCGCATTGCATTGTACATGAAAATGGGCGACTTCATTGCCAAACTTCAACTGCTTGAAAAAGCATTTGCCGACAAAGGCAAGGAATTCAATCGCGTATTGAAAATGGGAAGAACTCAACTTCAAGATGCCGTGCCTATGACTCTTGGCCAAGAGTTCCAAGCCTTTGCAACAACCATTGGCGAAGACATTAACCGACTTCAGGAAGCCCGTCAGCTGGTGCTTGAGGTAAATATGGGCGCCACCGCCATAGGAACACGCGTAAATGCTCCCGATGGATATGCCGAAAAATGTGTGGAGTACTTGGCCAAAGAAAGCGGAATTCCCGTTGTGCTTGCACCCGATTTAATTGAAGCAACCGGTGATACCGGAGCCTATGTGCAAATCATGGGCACCTTAAAACGAAATGCCATCAAGCTTTCCAAAATTTGCAACGACCTTCGCCTTTTGAGTTCCGGCCCAAGAACCGGATTCAATGAAATCAATCTCCCGCCCAGACAGCCCGGTTCATCCATTATGCCAGGTAAGGTTAATCCTGTAATTCCGGAAGTAGTGAATCAAACCTGCTTTTACGTGATTGGACAAGATTTAACCGTAACCATGGCCGCAGAAGCAGGACAATTGCAACTGAATGTAATGGAACCTGTCATTGCATTCAGCATGTTTACATCGTTGGAATATCTGGGCAATGCCATTGAAACTTTAATTGACAAATGCATTACAGGTATTACTGCGAACGAAGACAGAGCGCGTGAAATGGTGATGAACAGCATCGGCATTGTTACCCAACTCAACCCAATTTTGGGCTATGAAGAAAGTGCAAGCATTGCCGGAGAAGCACTAAAAACAGGCAAAAGCGTACACGATATTGTGGTAAATGAGCGCAAACTCATCAGCCAGGAAAAATGGGACGAAGTATTTTCTATAGAAAACCTAATTAACCCGCGCTTCATCAACAAATAATAAAAGAAAATCCCCAATCCGGTTTAAAGTTAGATTGGGGATTTTTTCAAAACCTTTAAATATATCAAGCCTATTCCAAATTAAAGTAAGGCTTATTCGCTTCTGTGGTTGTATTCCTTTAAGACCGGCAATACCTTAGGATTCTATATCAAACTACTTTAATCCCAAATACAAAAAGTAAGCCAAGCCTATTACCAAAGCCAGCCACACCAAACGTATCAAGGCTTTTACCAACATGGCAACATAACTCAAAACCGCAATGCCTGTAAAAACCAAAGCAATACTCAACATTTGCTGCTCATACCCTGATAACATATCTACTCCTTTTATTTGAGTCATATTCATCAAGGCCTTTCCAAACGGATAAGTTGGTTGCGCTTCCAAAAATTTTACCTGAATCCATTCATAGCCTGCCTTAATAGCAATTAAAGGTGCGGCTATCATCAAGGCAATTCCAAGTAATTTCTGAATAAGTTTCCAGGTCATATTAACGAATTGCTTTTTCTACCAAGGCAACAAGCTCATCAGCTTTCTTGTGATTTGCATCTAACACAGATTGAGCTTCGGCCACAATTCCATCAGCCCAAGATCTGTCTTTTAAACCTTTGGCATTAACTAACACATTGAAATAGGCGCCTCTTACTGCTGTTTTCACACACAAAACGCCTACACCTGCATCGGTTACCGAATTCTGATTGCCTTTGGTAATCATAGCTTCAAGCATTTCAAGCGAAGAAAAGGCCGTTTTCATCACCTTCAACGGAACTTCACAAGCATATTTTGTTGCATCTTCAATCGCAGCAGCCCTGGCTTTCTTCTCTTCTTCTGTTCCTTTTGGCAATCCAAATGCCTCCATAATGGTATTGAATGCACGTGTATCTTCATCAACAGATTTTAACAAAGCATCCTTAATCTCCTGCCCCCTTGCAGCCCAATCGCTGAAATAGCCAACCTGATCTTCCCAACCACGTTTACCGGCAGAAAGGTTTGCAACCATTGTTCCAAGTGCAACACCTAAACTTCCGCAATAGGCAGAAATGGAACCTCCACCCGGAGCTGGACTTTCACTAGCTGTTTCATTGGCAAATGCAGTAAGCGTCATGCCAATCAGTTTTTCATCGGCCTTGTTACGCAGCTTGTATTCAATAATTTTCTGCTCCGGATCAAAGGGTGCTAATTCATCAAGACCCATGGATTTAACAGCAATCTGAATCAACTCGCTCTCAGAAACTCCAATTGAACGACCTTGTTTTTGAAGATAATGCTTTCCTGCATCCAACATAGCTTTCAAGGGAATCAAACCCACCAACTCACTTCCAGTTACACGCATACCTCTGCGTTCGGCGCTTTTGCATACTTCATCAAAAGCCTGATGCACGGAGGTAATGTTGTAATTGATAAGATTCATACTGATTTGTGCAATTCCATACTCTTCAATAAACCAACCAATAGCCTTTACAGCTTTTAAGGTTCCAGGAATACGTACATCATTTCCATCAGCATCTTTCACCACTTTACCGGTAATTGGATTTCCTTCCCGTTTTACACGTCCGGCTTCGCGTACATCAAAAGCCACGGAGTTAGCCAAACGCACCGATTTGGTATTCAGGTTTACATTGTATGCAATTAGAAAATCTCGTGCTCCAATAACCGTCGCACCGGATTTTGCAGGGAATTCCGCCGGACCAAAATCAGGCTTCCATTCCGGTAATTTTATCTTATCAAAAAAGCCTTCGTACTCACCTGCACGAATAACGGATAAATTGTTGCGGTTCTTGTTGGCTTGTGCATACTCATATAAATAAACAGGAATAGCAAGTTCCTCTCCTACCCGCTTTGCTAATTTAATGGCCCATTCCGCGGTTTCTTCCATACTAATTCCACTAACCGGAATAAGTGGACAAACATCGGTAGCTCCCATGCGAGGATGCTCCCCTTGGTGCTTACTCATATCAATCAACTCAGCTGCCTTGCGAATGGCTCTGAATGCAGCTTCCACAACGGGTGCAGGTTCTCCTACAAATGTAACAACGGTGCGGTTGGTGGCTTTGCCTGGATCTGTATCCAATAGCATTACACCTTCAACCGATTCTATTTCTGCGGTAATTTGACGGATTACCTGAAGATTCACGCCCTCACTGAAATTTGGAACGCATTCGATGAGCTTTCTCATGTTTATGGGATTTACTTGCAAGATTAGCGCCAATTAGGCACTTGCGCAAGCCTTAAAGCCCTTAAGGACTTCCCTCAATTTTAAAAAGCCTAAGTACAAAAATCAACCAATATGTTAATTTATCAACCTGCCTTACAGCAACTTAAATTCAAGACTAGAGCCTAAAAAACTTTTCACCCATCTTTGAAGTGATGAGCAATCCACGATTAGAACTGGCAAGAACCTTAATTGAAGAAACAGGGTGTAACCTTTTTCTTACTGGTAAAGCCGGTACCGGGAAAACAACACTCTTGCGCGACTTGGTTCAGCGAAAATCAAAGCAAATGGTAGTGTTGGCACCTACCGGAGTTGCAGCAGTAAATGCGGGTGGACAAACCATGCATTCCTTTTTCCAGCTGCCCTTTCAACCCTACGTAAAAATGGGAGCTCCAGGAGCTGCCTCGCGAAATTCAATGCTAAAAGAATTGCGCTTCTCCCGCGAAAAACGGGATATCATCCGAAATCTTGAACTATTGGTAATTGATGAGGTGAGCATGGTTCGCGCAGACATGCTGGATGCCATCGATGATATTCTTCGTTATGTTTGCCAAGATAATACCAAACCCTTTGGCGGAATTCAGGTACTCCTTATTGGTGATTTGTACCAGTTGCCGCCGGTTTGCAAAGAGGAGGAGCTTCCATTAATCGAAAGACACTACGGAAGTCCCTATTTTTTCAATTCGGCTGCATTTCGTTTATCTTCTTTTCGCTCCATTGAACTGGAACAAATTTACAGGCAAGAGGACCCTTTGTTTATTGACCTCCTCAACCAAATCAGAAATAACCGCCTCGACAATACTTCAAGAGAAATCCTTGATCTGCTTTCCCATCCGCAAAAAGAAATTAACCTCAAACATCCTATCCGCCTTTGTACCCATAACTACCAAGCCGATCAAATTAACCAAAGGGAGTTCAATAACCTCAATTACGAAAGTAGAGCTTACCATGCCGAGTTTAGTGGCGTGTTTAATGAGCGTAATTGTCCGGGAGAACCAATTCTTGTTCTAAAACCCAATTGCAGGGTAATGATTACCCGAAACGACAATCAGCTGAGTCCAAGATTTTATAACGGAAAATCGGGAATTGTAAAAGAGTTGAAACCAGATACCATTACGCTAATCTTAGACGATGGCCTTCAAATTGAATTGGAACGCTTTGAGTGGATAAGCTACGAATACCGTTTTGACGAGGATACCGGAGAGGTAATAAAAGAGGAAAACGGTATGTTCAAACAATTTCCGCTGCGACTGGCTTGGGCTATTACTATACATAAAAGTCAAGGATTAACCTTTGATGAAGTGGTGGTTGATGCCGGAAAAGCCTTCGCCCCTGGTCAGGTATATGTAGCATTAAGTCGTTGCAAAACCTTAACAGGACTCGCACTTTCAAGTAAAATAGATGAAAATGGAATCTTTTGCGACCCTACTGTTTTGAAATTCATGAACTCGCGGGAACCAGTTGAAGCCTGGCTTCCGGAAATTGAAATCGACAAACAGCTTTACTTACTTCGCCAAAGTGCCCGCTGCTTTAAAGTTCCTGAACTAAGCAAACAGGAAGAAGAACTTCAAACATCTTTACGCATAGCAGGCCTAATGAACTCTACAGAAAATGCCGATGCTTGGGAACTCGTTCTCAAAACCCATAGAGAGATTGACGACACCGCCTCGCGCTTCTCGGAGGTTCTAAATTCAAAAAACGGACTCAGTGTGGATGAAAGACAATGGCTGGAATCCAAATTAAATGGTGCCAAAAAGTATTTCCTTGAAAAAATGAATCTGGGAATCTTTGAAGCCCTGGATATTTTGAGGCAAGCCATCAAGGAGAAAAAACAGGTTAAAGGACTCAAAAAGGCTTATGAATCCTACCTCAAACCTTGGCAGGTGTATAGAACTAAAATTAGCAATTTCAATTTGCCCGGATTTGAAATTGAAAAACATCAACCCAAAGAACTCCCAAAAATTAGCAGTAAACCCGTAAAAGGTGAAAGCCAAATGCTAACACTTGAACTTGTTCAAACAGGCAAGACAATTGAGGAAATAGCAACTGCTCGGAATATGGCAACCTCAACCATTGAAGGACATATCATTTCACTCATTGTTGAAGGAGCTTTGGAAAAATCTTACCTGTTAAGCGAAGAGGCATTTGCAGAAATTGAGAAAGCCATTGAGAACCAAACTGAACCCGGGCTTGGTCCTGTATTCAATTCCTTGAGAGGAAATTATTCCTATGGGCAAATAATTTTAGTAAATCGTTTAAAGAAGAAGGCTGCTGAACAAGAAAACGAAAATCGCTAATCAGCGAACGATTACTTCATCAACATAAGCATCGCCAAAATACTCGTTCACCAACGACAACAATTGGCTCCGTTGATAATGCAACTCTTGTTTTAGAGGTGCTGAATCCATATACAAATAAAGCTTACCCTGGTTAACATACATTTTACGGGTGTGGCGTGAAATGAGAGGACCTGCAATTTTCTCCCAATCCGAAATTAAATTGGCTTCCTTAAGCTGCTTCCCTAATTTATTGTCTTTTAAAAATCCCTGTATCAAATCTTTCAGGGGTTGCTCATTATTCTGCCGCATTACACAAAGTTAGGCTGTGGTTTATCAATTCGTTCTTAATTCATGAAAGCGAACTTCAACAGGCAGATTTTCAAAGGCCTCCTTTAATCGCTCAATATGAGTATCAGTAATAAAAATTTGTCCAAACTGTTCACTGGAAATCTTTTCCATCAAATGGCTTAGCCTACCTGCATCCAGCTTTTCAAAAATATCGTCCAAAAGCAATAAGGGCATTTTGCCGCTACGTTGTTTTAATACATCAAAAAAGGCCAACTTTAAGGCAATTATGAATGATTTCTGTTGACCTTGGGAACCAAAATTCTTTATTGATTGCTGATTTATACGGAACAAAAAATCATCCCGGTGTATTCCTCGGGTAGTTCGTTCCGCCGCCATATCAGCGCGTCGTTGAATCGACAACCAATCTGCTGCGCTATGCTCATTTAGGTCGGATTCGTACTCCACATCAACTTGCTCTGTACCTGATGAAAGTTCTGTGTAGTGCTGCTGCAAACCAGGCATTAGTTGTTCAAGAAAAGACTTGCGCAATTGATAAATGGCTTGGCCATTGCTAGAAATCCCATCCTCGTATATGCCCAACAAGCCTGAATCAACAGAATAACCTTGTGCCATATCCTTTAGCAGCTTATTTCTGGAGTCCAAATTCTTACGGTAAGCAATTAACAAACTGAGAAAAGTTTTTTCAGAAGAAGAAAGAATCAAATCAAACATCCGACGACGATCTTCCGCCACATCCCGAATTAAACTGATATCACCGGGAACAATCATGACCAATGGAATCTCCCCAAAATGATCAGAAAAACGGGCAGGCTCGTTGTTGTTCACAAACAATTTTTTGCCAAGAGCCTTCGAATAATACAAGCGGATATCACTACAAATCTCGTTTGTGATTAATCGGGTTTCAAGGGAGAACCAGTCTCCACCGTTTTTTATTGCAAAAACTTCTTGATTAAAAAAATAACTTTTGGTGAAAGCCAGGTAATGAATAGCATCTAGCAGGCTTGTTTTTCCCACCCCGTTTGGACCTGTAATGCAGTTCACCTGCTTGCTGAATTCCAGCATTTTAGAACCATGGTTTCTGAACTGCTGCACATGCAGGTTTTCCAAATACATGGTTGCAAATTAAGAAAAAGCCATTTGCAGGAAGCCTAAAAATTGATACGCACTGATAATGAGCGAGAAAGCTAGATTTGGCAAAAAGATGATTTTGGTTACTTTTGCACTTCCCGAAAAATGGCAAAACAAACATTTACCAAAGAAACTTACCTGAATTGGTATGAATCGATGCTTTTGATGCGTCGCTTTGAGGAGAAGTCTGCTCAACTCTACGGACAGCAGAAAATCAAAGGATTCTGTCACCTGTACATAGGACAGGAGGCTGTTGTTGCAGGTACTATGAGTGCCTTGCGCAAGGATGATCGTATTATTACTGCTTACCGCGACCATGCGCATGCCTTGGCCTGCGGAATACCAGCCCGCGAGGTTATGGCTGAATTGTATGGAAAGGTTACCGGATGCTCAAAAGGCAAAGGTGGCTCTATGCACATGTTCTCTAAAGAACACAATTTCTTTGGTGGACATGGAATTGTAGGTGGCCAAATTCCTTTGGGTGCAGGAATTGCTTTTGCAGACATGTACCGCGGTGGTGAACAAGTAACCGTTTGCTATTTTGGAGATGGTGCCGTGCGTCAGGGTGCTTTGCACGAAACCTTCAACATGGCTATGCTGTGGAAATTGCCTTGCATTTTCGTTATTGAAAACAACGGCTACGCCATGGGAACCTCTGTTGAACGTACCTCAAACGTTGAAGAACTTTATAAAATTGGTTTGGCTTACGACATGCCTTCTGAATCAGTTGATGGCATGAAAGCCGAAGCCGTTCACGAAGCCATTGCCCGCGCTGCCGAAAGAGGTCGTAAAGGGGAAGGTCCTTCATTGCTCGAAATTAGAACTTACCGCTACCGTGGACATAGCATGAGTGATCCTGCCAAATACCGCACAAAGGAAGAGGTAGAAGAATACAAAAAGCAAGACCCGATTGAGCAGGTAAAAGCGGTCTTGGTTGCTAAAAAATGGGCATCTGAGGCCGATTTAGAAAAAATTGAAGAAAAGGTAAATGAAATTGTTGCCGATTCGGTGGAATTCAGCGAAAACTCGCCGTTCCCTGATGAATCGGAATTATTTACCGATGTTTACATGGAAGAAAACTATCCTTTTATAAGAGAATAACACGTTGAACCGCTAAGGAAATGGAGAATACGGAAGAAAAAAACCAGTTGGATCTGGATGCAACACTGGTAGAAACCAGTCACAAAATTGAAAGCTTTTACGAAAACAATAAAAAAGCCATCAACTATGGCATTATTGGAATAGTTGTGGCAATCGTTCTGTATGTAGGCTTTAAACAATACTACTTAGAGCCAAAAGAAAAAGAAGCCCAAGCTGCCATGTTTAGAGCACAAAGCTGGTTTGAGCAAGACAGTTTCAACCTTGCTCTCAATGGCAAAGGGGATGCAGAAGGATTTAATGCCATTGCCGAAAACTATGGCATGACTAAAGCTGCAAATCTTGCTCACTACTATGCTGGAGTTTGCTGCATGCGCACCGGCGACTTCAACGGAGCAATTGACCATTTAGATGATTTCTCAACAGATAATGAACTAATTGGTCCACTTGCTACAGGTTTACTTGGCGATGCTTACGTAGAAACTGGCGATATTGAAAAAGGTGCTGGTTTGTACATGAAAGCCGCTAATCAGAGCAAAAACAAACTAACTGCTCCTTACTTCCTGAAAAAAGCCGGTACTGCCTTTGAAGAATTGAAACAGTACGGAAAAGCGGCTGATGCTTATTCAAAAATCAAAAAAGAATATGCAGAAAGCCAAGAAGCCGGTGATATTGACAAATACATTGCTAGGGCCGAAGCTTTGGAAGCAAACAACAACTAATTAATACTCCTGAATGATTAAGGCTGCAAGCAAAATCTTGCAGCCTTATTTTTTTGAATATGGCTACACACTTAAAAAACTTATCCATAACCAGCCTCGAATCACAAGATTGGTTTTCAGGCTTGAATATTGCCATCGTGGTTGCCGATTGGAACCCGCGCGTTACTCATTCTATGCGGGATGCGGCTATCAACTTCTTGGTCGAAAAAGGAGTACCCGAATCTCAAATTTTTATTCATCCGGTTCCGGGCACATTTGAATTACCCCTTGGTGCGCAATGGGCAGCTCAACTTCCAACTATTCATGCAGTCATTGCAATTGGATGTGTAATTCAGGGTGAAACCAGGCATTTTGATTTTATTTGTGATGCCTGTGCAAATGGAATTAAAGATGTTTCATTGAAATTTAACAAACCAGTAATTTTTGGGGTCTTAACTACCCAAAATCTTGAACAGGCGCTAGATAGAAGCGGAGGGAAACATGGGAACAAAGGAATTGAAGCCGCTGAAACTGCACTTTCCATGTGCTTACTCTACAAATCATTGAACGAGACCGTTTGAGGTCCACACCAATTTGGTTAAGTTTGAAACCTATTCTATTCTCCGGCATGAGAAATCTGTTAACATTATTCGCATTGTCTGTTCTGCTTCTTGCAGGAGCCTGTAAAAAAGGATTTGAAGGTGAACGAAATCCACTCTCACCACCAGAAACTTTTATGGCCATTGATACTATATTCAGAACCGGCGAAAATAGACTTACTACAACAGTTACAGCCAATTGGTGGGCAACCTCAAAAGGTGGATTCATTAAAGGTTATGAGGTTTCCGTTGACAATGGCAGCTCGTGGAAATACACCACAGCTCAAGACAGTACGTTCTTGCTGGATATACCACCCGGAAAAGACACTGCTGATGTAATCATTCTAGTTCGGGCAATTGACAATTTAGGACAATCAGACCCCACTCCAGCCTCTAGCCTATTCCCGGTAAAGAATTCAGCACCTACTGTTTCATTTGTTTTTTCCCAAGTAATTGCGGGAATTCCCTCCAGTAATCCAACCAATGTATTTCCTGTTATCCGATACTCAATTACAGGTATAGACCCTGATGGCGAAACCCTTCAGAACTATGAACTATTCATAAACGACACCAACGGCACTCCTTTTATTTTACCCGGCTCTACAACTTCGTTCATGCTAGTTTCCGAAAATCCGAAATCAGATTCATCTACCTGCTCGGTTTTTGTTGGAAATGCTAGTAAAGCCTTAGATGAAAAAATTAGTTTCATTCGTCAAGGAACATTCAATACCATTTACATTCGAGCAGTTGACAAGGCCTTATCTAAATCCAAATTCAGTGCAGCACCTCGCATTTGGGTGAAAAAACAAAGCTCGGATGTACTCTTTATTAATGCCTACAATACCAGCAAAAACTTTGTTCAGAATTTCTACCTTCAACGCCTTGCAGCCCTAGGAGTTAACAAAGTTGATACCATGCAGGCCACCGAGGTTATCAGTAGTAATTACACCCAATTACAACCTGATGTTCTAACTCAAACCAGAACCTTTGCCCTTTTCAAAAAAATCATTTGGGTTGGCGATGACGCCAGTTTCACACTGAGCCTTGGCCAAAGAAGTACAGCTTCCTTTTTTGATGCGGGTGGTAAAATGTATTTGGCAGTTTCTATCAATTCAAGCTTCGATCCCCTTAGTAACTTTTTAGATTGGACCCCAATTCGCAATTTGGTAAATCCACCCTCAGGTTCTGTATTTCGGGTTGATAACAACGCCATTGTAAATCCTGTGAACCCCAAATGGCCCAGAATTAAATCAAGCCAGATTATTCCATCTGCCAGACCATTTGAATTGCCTGAAGCCACGCCAACAGTAGGTTTTGATTCGCTTTATGCCGGCGGAATCATTGAAAGTAAAGCCGGTCAAAGTCCGGCACCTTGGACCGGCAAATCAACCGTAATCGCCAAACGCTGGTCGAAATCGAACAATCAAACCAACTTTGTAATCAGTTCCATTCCGCTTGAACGCTTCAATGCAAACAACAATATGGACTCGGTTTTTAAAGAGATTTTCATCAATCAGCTTGGCTTTTGAGCATGAAGAACATCGTGGTTTTTGCAAGTGGAAGCGGCTCTAATGCATTAAAACTTGCTCAAAGTTTAGAAGGAAATTCCTTTGTAAAGATTGCAGCCTGTTTTTGCAACAACAAAAATGCTGGCGTGATTGAAAAAATGAAAAGCAGAAATATCCCCGTTGAACTTTTCAATCGTCAGGAATTTAACAATTCAGAAGAATTTCTTACCCGCTTGCAAGCCTATCAACCCGAACTTATTGCCCTGCTTGGCTTTTTGTGGTTAATTCCATCCTGGATGGTACAAGCCTATCCTTCAAAAATTGTCAACCTACATCCCGCACTCCTACCCAAATTTGGAGGTAAAGGTATGTATGGCATGCATGTGCATGAAGCAGTAAAGGGAGCAGGCGAAATTGAATCCGGCATTACCTTGCATTGGGTAAACGAAAAATACGATGAAGGAGGAATTATCGCTCAGTTTAAAGTAGCCCTTAACGCTTCGGACACGGCAGAAACAATTGCTGGAAAAATCCATGAACTGGAACAAAATCACGTAAGTCAGGTACTCATTTCACTCCTTTTGCAGAATTCCTGAGATTTCGCGAAATTTTCTTTGCTTCGGGAAACAGATTGCCATCGCTTTCTCCTACTTTTGCAGGCTCAAAATTGTTCCGGAATGTCTGCCGAAATTCAAATCAAAAACGCCTTAATTTCAGTTTATTACAAAGATGGCTTGGAGCCAGTGGTAAAAGAACTTCACCAGCTGGGTGTAACAATCTACTCAACAGGTGGTACCCAAAGCTTTATCGAATCATGCGGAGTTCCGGTAGTTCCAGTTGAATCCCTAACCGGGTACCCATCCATCTTAGGTGGAAGAGTAAAAACACTTCATCCCAAAATTTTTGGTGGCATCCTGGCCCGAAGGGATGAAGCAAACGATTTGAAGGAACTGAATGAATTTGAAATTCCGCAATTGGATTTGGTTATGGTTGACCTCTACCCTTTTGAGGAAACTCTTGCCAAAACCAGCGACGAAAGCAGCATCATTGAAAAAATTGATATCGGTGGAATTTCGCTTATTCGCGCTACAGCAAAGAATTTCAAGCATACTGCCATTGTTGGCGACAAGCAAGATTATCAAAGCTTGCTCGAATTGCTGAAAAATCAACAAGGCAAAATAACCCTTGAACAACGTAAAGCCTTTGCTGCAAAAGCATTCCATATCAGCTCGCATTACGACGCCGCCATATTTGGTTATTTCAATCAAGCCGAACAATTACCCGTCCTTAAGTTGAGTTCGCAAGAGGCAACTCCCTTACGTTATGGAGAAAACCCGCACCAAAAAGGTACATTCTACGGAAATCTCGACAACCTGCTTGAGAAATTGCATGGCAAAGAACTTTCGTACAATAACCTGCTGGATGTAGACGCAGCTACCGGATTAATTGAAGATTTTGAAGAACCTACCGTTGCCATTATCAAACACAATAACCCTTGCGGAGTAGCATCAAGAAGCACATTATTGGAAGCCTGGACAGATGCCCTTGCCGGCGATCCGGTTTCTGCTTTTGGTGGTGTGATTGTCTTGAACAGAGCTTTGGATGTGGAAACAGCCAAAGAAATTGATAAAATTTTCCTTGAGGTCCTTATTGCACCTGACTATTCAGCAGAAGCCCTGGAGATATTAAAAAGCAAAAAGAACAGAATCATCCTAAAAAAGAAGGCGGATCTGCCCAAGCATCAAACAGTGAGGAGCGCGCTAAATGGCGTTTTGGTTCAAGATAAAAACCTCGTTGTTCTGGAGGCATCAAACCTTAAGCCCGTTACAAGCAAAACCGCTGATGAGGCTGCAATTGCCGATTTACTCTTTGCTGATAAAATAGTAAAACATACAAAATCCAACACCATTGTATTGGCTAAAAACAAGCAATTGCTAGGTATTGGATGCGGCCAAACCAGCCGAGTAGATGCCCTGAAACAGGCCATTGAAAAAGCTAATGCGTTTAATTTTAATTTGGAGGGAGCAGTAATGAGTTCGGATGCTTTTTTCCCTTTCCCGGATTGCGTTGAGATTGCCCATCAGGCTGGAATTACCACCGTAATTCAACCTGGTGGCTCCATCAAAGATGATGCATCAATCTCCTACTGCGAAAACAATGGATTGGTGATGTATTTCTCAGGTGTAAGACATTTTAAACACTAAGGGAAAAAAACTCGGTTTATATTGACTTCAATTGTTATAATTTGCAATTTCCTAACCCTATAAGCGGCAAATGAGTGTTTTCAGTTTTTTAACGCAGGATTTGGCCATTGACCTTGGTACTGCGAATACATTAATCATCCACAAAGATCAGGTTGTGGTGGATGAACCTTCTATAATTGCGGTGAATCGCCGCACGGGGAATGTGATTGCCGTTGGTAGTCAGGCCCAGCAGATGCATGGAAAAGTGCATGAGGATATCAAAACCATTCGTCCGCTAAAGGACGGTGTGATTGCAGATTTCCAGGCTGCCGAACACATGATTCGGGGCATGATAAACATGATTCCTCAAAACAGCAAAATCATCAAGCCTCAGCAACGCATGGTAATTTGTATTCCTTCGGGAATTACAGAAGTTGAGAAACGTGCCGTAAAGGACAGTGCGGAACGCGCCGGTGCTAAGGAAGTTTATCTCATTCACGAACCCATGGCCGCCGCAATTGGTATTGGCATTGATGTGTTTGAACCAATGGGAAATATGATTATTGATATCGGTGGAGGAACTACAGAAATTGCAGTTATCGCTCTTGCCGGTATTGTTTGTGATCAGTCCATTCGTGTTGCCGGTGATGAATTTACCGAAGATATTCTTGATTATATGCGCCGCCAACACAACTTGTTAGTAGGTGAACGTACCGCAGAAAAAATCAAAATTGAGGTTGGTGCAGCCCTTCCGGAACTGGACAACCCACCACCGGATTTTGCCGTAAATGGTCGCGACTTAATGACTGGCATTCCCAAACAAATTACCGTAAGCTATAGCGAGATTGCCTCCGCATTGGATAAATCTATCTCCAAAATTGAAGAGGCTGTTTTACGGGCACTTGAACTTACTCCACCTGAACTTTCAGCTGATATTTATTCAACCGGACTTTACCTTACCGGTGGAGGAGCACTGCTTCGCGGACTCGATAAACGGATTGCAACCAAAACCAAACTTCCTGTGCATGTCGCTGAAGATCCACTTCGCGCCGTTGTACGTGGAACCGGTATGGCTCTTAAAAATTTGAAGAATCATAAATTTCTCATGACCTGATAGGAACTCCGAGAAATGAGGAACCTGCTATTCTTTCTGTACAAGTATTATACATTTCTCCTGTTCTTCTCCCTTGAGTTGTTTTCCCTTATTATACTCTATCAATACAACACCTACCAACGGGCAAGTTTTCTCAATACTACTGGTGCAGTTGCAGCTGCTTTCTATGAAAAAGTAAACAATACCACCAGCTATTTCAGCCTGAGAAGAATTAACGATAGCTTACTTACCGAAAACGCCCGTTTGCGAACTTTGCAACTGAATGCGTATTACCAAAATGGATTCACGCTGAGCACGCTGAACGACACCAGTTACAAGCAGCAATACAGTTATATTTCCGCAAACGTAGTGAACAATTCGGTTATCCGCAGAAACAACTACATCACCATAGATAAGGGACGCTTGCATGGTATAGAGCCTAATATGGGCGTTATTAGTAGCAATGGGGTTGTGGGAATTGTCACAGCTGTTTCAGAACATTTTTCTACCATTCGATCAGCCTTAAACAAAGACACTAAAATCTCGGCGATGCTTAAAAAGAATGGTGCGTTTGGTTCGCTGGAATGGAAAGGCGATAATCCCAAATACACAAATTTGGTTGACGTAAATAAACATGTTCAAGTGAAAGTTGGGGATGAAGTAATCACAAACAATTTCTCTACCATATTTCCTGTTGGGATTCCGGTTGGTGTTATTAGCGAGCAATCTTTGGATGCAGGTGATAATTTCCACACCCTCAAAGTGGAACTTTATACCGATTTTAGTACCCTCAGAAATGTTTATGTTATTCGAAATAAATTCAGGGACGAACAAGTAGAATTGGAAAGGCAGGTGAAAGGTGATCATTGAGTTATTGTCATACTTGGGAAGATTCATTATCCTGTTACTGCTGCAATTGCTTGTTATCAAAAACATTGAGCTCAGCACATTTATCAATCCCTATATTTACCCGCTGTTTATTTTAACATTACCGGTTTCAACCAAACCCTGGCAAGTGGTGTTAATTTCTTTTATTACAGGTTTTATTGTTGATAGCTTTTATATCCCATTTGGACTGCACATGGCAGCAACCACCTTTATGGGTTATCTCCGAATTTTCTACTTAAAATTCGCCGCCAACAAAGAAGACTTTGATGCCAAACTGGCTCCCAACCTTTCCCGAAAAGGTCCTGTTTGGTTCGTGCTATATTGCTTAGTTCTTATCTTCGCACATCATACGGTTTTGTTCTATCTCGAAGTATATAGCTTGAGTGAATTTTTCAGAACCTTCTCACGGGTTTTTGCTAGTTCTATTGCCTCTGTTGCGCTAATAACTCTGGGGCAGGTTCTTTTCTACAAAGCCGCTCAACGGAAATAACATGGATAAAACCTTCAAACAGAAAACGCTCCTGCTTATTTTCCTCAGTGTGGCGCTGATTTACATTGCGCGACTGTTCTACCTTCAATTGGTTGATGAAAGCTATTTTTTAAGTGCACAAAACAACGTGTTGCAAGAACAGACAATCTATCCTGCTCGTGGACTTATTTACGACCGCAATGGAGAACTGCTGGTTTACAACGATGCCATTTATGATTTATCTGTAATGCCAGAACAGGTGAAAGACCTGGATACTGCTGCCTTTTGCCAAATCTTGAATATTACCAAAGAGGATTTTATCCGGAAGTTTGAAAAAATGAAAAAGCAGAAAGGATATGCTCCTTGGAAACCTGCAGTTTTCGAACGTCAAATCACCATTCCTACCTACGCTGCTTTTCAAGAACGCTTATACGATTTCAATGGCTTTTTTGTTGAAGTGCGAACCGACCGAAAATACCAACACAACAATGCGGCTCACGTAATGGGTTATATCAGTGAGGTAACCGAAAAGGATATCGAGAAAAGTGATGGTTATTACCGCATGGGCGATTTCATTGGCAAATCGGGTGTAGAAAGGACCTACGAAAAAGAATTGGGTGGACGAAAAGGGATGCGCTATGTGTTGGTAGATTCAAAAAGCAGAACCCAAGGCCGATACAAAAATGGCGAATTTGACACTCCTGCAGTTGCCGGAAAAAACATCGACCTTAGCATCGACTACAAGCTACAAGAATTGGGAGAACAACTTCTAACCAATAAAACCGGAAGCGTAGTAGCCATCGAACCAAAAACAGGTGAAATACTTGCCTTGGTTTCAAGTCCAACCTACAATCCAAACTTGCTTATTGGTCGCGAACGAGGAAAACATTTCATGGAATTGCTGCGCGATCCGATGAAGCCCCTTTTCAACCGCCCACTTGCAGCACCCTATCCACCGGGGTCAATTTTCAAAATCCTGATGGGTCTCACAGGTCAACAAGAAAAAGTACTTTTCCCTGAAACGGCTTATGGATGTCACGGTGGATATATGTTTGTAGGTTGTCACCCTCATGGTTCACCCTTGGCACTGAAAGGAGCAATTGCTGTAAGTTGCAACGCCTATTTTTGCCAAGTGTACCGATCGGTTGTAAACAACCCCAGATACCCACATGCCGAAGACGCATACAATAGCTTTTACAAACACATTTCAAGTTTTGGATTAGGCCGTAAACTGGGTGTAGATTTATTTGGTGAAGGCAAAGGCTTGCTTCCCAAGTCAACCTATTACGACAAAATTTATGGACGCTACCGTTGGCAGGCAACAACCACAATCTCATTGGGAATTGGTCAGGGAGAACTAGGGATAACTCCCCTTCAAATGGCCAATGCTACTGCTGCTGTTGCAAACAAAGGCTACTACATTGTACCCCACATAGTAAAACGCATTGGCGGAAAACCCAATCCAAATCCATTGTATCAAACCAAAAACTGGACCAGCATAGACACTTCCTATTTCCAGGTAATGATTGAAGGCATGGAAGAAGTGGTTAAACATGGTACTGCTTATGTAGCTCAAATACCTGGAATCAGCATAGCCGGAAAAACCGGAACTGCTCAAAACCCACATGGTAAAGACCATTCGGTTTTCTTTGCATTTGCACCTGTTGAAAATCCCAAAATAGCCATCGCCGTAGTGGTAGAAAATGCAGGTTTCGGCGCAACATGGGCCGCACCAATTGCCTCCCTCATGATTGAACAATACTTGACCGGAAAACACGATACCCGCAAACACTTGCTCGAAAGAATGCTGAAAGGAAACCTAAATCACCGCAATGACACCACATCAACCCAAACCAAGCCGAATTGATTGGAGCGTCATTCTCCTTTACCTTTTGCTAACCGGCATCGGGTTAATAAGTGTGTACGCTTCCGTTTACAAAGAAACCAATCCTCATATCTGGGACCAAGGAATGAACTATGGCAAACAATTGCTTTGGATTGGTATTTCACTCTTTGTAGCCACCATGATAATGGTAATCGACGAAAAGTTTTTCTACGCATTTGCCTACCCCATTTATGGTCTCACCATTATCATGCTTTTGCTCGTACTGGTAGCAGGTACAACTGTAAAAGGCTCATCTTCGTGGATTGAAATTGGCGGTTTCCGCATGCAGCCCGCAGAATTTGCCAAGTTTGGAACGGCACTTGCACTTGCCAAATACTTAAGTGGATACAACAAAGACTTCGCACGCCGAGCTATAGACCAAAACATTTCAGCAGGAATTATTTTGTTGCCAATGGCCATTATCCTGCTTCAAAACGAAACAGGCTCAACACTGGTATTCTTCTCATTTGTACTCGTTTTGTATCGCGAAGGTTTACCCGGTTGGATTCTATTCGCAGGATTGATATTAGCAATACTCGCTGTTCTGGCATTGCTAATTCCACCTTTGTATTTAATCATTGGATTAGTGGTTCTAGCAGGAATTTTTCTGATGCTGGTAAGGCGAAGCAAAACACTCGTGCTAATTACCGCGGCAGTAGTTATTGCAGCATCCTTAATGGCAAGCAGTATTGATTATGTATTTCAAAATGTATTGCAGGCCCACCAACGTACTCGTATCAATGTATTATTGGGCAAGGAAGTTGATATCAAAGGGGCAGGCTACAACGTGCAACAATCGAAAATTGCCATTGGCTCCGGAGGTTTACTCGGAAAAGGATTTCTTCAAGGCACCCAAAACAAATTCCGTTTTGTACCCGAACAAAGTACCGACTTTATTTTCTGCACCATTGGCGAAGAATATGGTTTTGCGGGTTCAGTTACTTTTATTGGACTCTATATGCTTCTGCTGTGGCGACTCCTTGTTATGGCAGAGCGACAACGCCAAAAATTCAATAGGATTTACGGTTACAGTGTGGTAAGCATTCTGTTTTTTCATTTCCTTATCAATGTAGGAATGACACTTGGTTTGATGCCCGTAATCGGAATTCCTTTACCCTTCATCAGTTACGGAGGCTCAGCACTATTAAGTTTTACGGTATTGCTCTTTATTTTTATTCGACTAGATGCCAACCGCGTAAACGAACTCAAGAGCTTTGAATAGAAATACAGCTATGGCTGGAAAACAGCTATGGCGATGGCTTTTAATGCTATCAAATTGGATAGCTTTTGGGAATTGCCAACTTAGAACTCAACTTGACTTTATCATGCCTTCATTCCCTTCATCACTTCATGGTTAATTCCAAAAAGGCTTTGGCTGGAAAACAGCTATGGCGATGGCTTTGGAAGCTATCGAATTGGATAGCTTTTGGGGAATTGCCAACTTAGAGTTCAACTTGACTTTATCATGCCTTCATTCCTTTCATCACTTCATGGTTAATTCCAAAAAGGCTATGGCTGGAAAACAGCTATGGCGATGGCTTTGGAAGCTATCGAATTGGATAGCTTTTGGGAATTACCAACTTAGAGTTCAACTTGACTTTATCATGCCTTCATTCTCTTCATCCCTTCATGGTTAATTCCAAAAAGGCTATGGCTGGAAAACAGCTATGGCGATGGCCTTAGATGCTATCTAATTGGATAGCTTTAGGGAATTGCCAACTTAGAGTTCAACTTGACTTTATCATGCCTTCATTCCCTTCATCACTTCATGGTTAATTCCAAAAAGGCTATGGCTGGAAAACAGCTATGGCGATGGCCTTAGATGCTATCAAATTGGATAGCTTTAGGGAATTACCAACTTAGAGTTCAACTTGACTAGGTCTAGCCTTCATTCCCTTCATCCTTTCATGGTTAATTCCAAAAAGGCTATGGCTGGAAAACAGCTATGGCGATGGCAGAAAATGCTATCAAATTGGATAGCTTTGGGGAATTGCCAACTAAGAGCTCAACTTGACTAGGTCTAGCCTTCATTCCCTTGATCACTTCATGGTTAATTCCAAAAAGGCTATGGCTGGAAAACAGCTATGGCGATGGCCTTAGATGCTATCAAATTGGATAGCTTTGGGGAATTACCAACTAAGAGCTCAACTTGACTAGGTCAAGCCTTCATTCCCTTCAAGGTTAACCCAAATTAGGCGAGGGATGAAAGCTCCACTTAGGTTGTTTAAAGTCATTGAATCTAACCCTTTCAATGTGGACCTTGCTTACAAAATAGTTGGCCATGCGAGCAACAAGATCAACTCTTAAAACCATTCACTTCCTACTTGGCTTGATTCTACTAGTTTCAATTCTAAAATCCAACCCCGTAGCTGCACAGCAATCCAAGATACGTGCAGGTCTTGAACTCGATTTACTACCCTACGCAACTGGGGGCTATTTCGCATGTGGCTTTGTTGGAATCGAACAATTCAGAGTACGAGCTTTGACAGCATCGGTAAACAAACCCAATTGGAGCATCAACAACAATTACCGAAACAACCATATTCAAGCCTATGCATTGGTACTTGATATTTACCAAAACAAAGATTGGAAAGGTTGGTGGCTAGGAGGAGGCATTGTGTATTGGCAAAGTAATATTCAAAGCAAAGAGCTCCTAGAGACTGCACATTTCTCCAATTTTCTGTTAAACGGAAGTTTGGGATATCAGATTCCACTTGGTAAGCATTTTTATGCAAGTCCCTGGGCGGGAATTAGCCTTCGCGTTGCCGGAAATAAAAATGTACCCGTTGATCAATACCACTACACTCTTCCCTTTATCAACCCGGAAGCCTCACTAAAATTAGGCTATAGATGGCCATGAAAACCCATGAAAAATATTAACCCCTGTTAAGGAGTTTAAAAATTAATAACTACAGCGAAAGCCAAACCTAGTAACAAGTGAATAGCCTTCTACCGCTATTGTATTTCAAAATTCTAGAAGCATTCACGCTAAAAAATTTGGTTTTCAAACATGGTACAATAAAGCAAGCATCCAAGATTTCACCTGCCTTCATAAACCGCCCCGGAAGTTGGAGTTTCGTGAAGCTCAACTTTACAAAGCATAGGCAAGGAAGGCTTTACCTGCTCCCACAACCAAATGGCGATTCGCTCGCAGGTAGGATTTTCTAAGCCGGGGATGTTATTCATTAACTTATGGTCGATGCGCTTGATGGTGGGTTCCAAAACCTGCTTCAAATCTCCAAAATCCATTACCCAACCCAATTCCGGATTTAACTCCCCTTCAAAATAAAAAATCACCCGATAAGTATGCCCATGAATCTCTTTGCATTTATGGCCATCAGGAACATTGGGCAAGAAATGAGCCGAATCGAAGGTAAACTGTTTGAAGATTTGCATACACCAAATTTTGCTGCAAGTTAATACGGATTTCCGGTCTCACCTTGATTTGAATCATGGTTTTACGCTTATCACATAATTCCAGGGGGATGGAGCTTTTGGCTCCATATTCTTTAAAGGATTCATTTGGTTGGGTTGATTGAAAAACAAAATTGAATACAAAGTAGATAGAAAAGAAAAAATATCAATCACGACCCAGCTCCCGCAAAATCCATAAACAAGAACTTGAGTCACTCACTCAGATAAACAGGCCGTAACTCATTCGGAGTTCTTCCGAATGGCCTTACGGCAATTGAATTGCGCTTCCCGAAAAACACCATTCCCCAACTCAAAATAACAACAATAAAAACCATAGTATAATGTGATTTTATCTGTTCAAACAAAGAAAACGACTAACTTTGATATCTAAATCACATTATAATGTTAGTTGAGCATTTGGGACAAATCATAAAAACGCGAAGAAAGGAACTGAGTATTACCCAACCGCATTTGGCAGAATTGGCGCAAATAAGCACCAATACACTTTATAAGTTGGAAAGAGGCCAGGGAAATCCCTCCTTGGAGGTAGTTAACAAACTGTTGGAGGTTCTAGGCATGGAACTTATGGTAGTAATTAAAAAGAAATACTAAGTGAATGAGGAAAGCGGAAGTATATTTCAATAAAATATTGGCAGGAGAACTCGTGGAAGAAAATCAAAATCAGTTTGTCTTTCGATATACAGATAGCTATTACCGTGATTCCAATTTGCCGGCTATCAGTTTAACCATTCCTAAAACAAAACAAGAATATCGGAGTGACTCAATCTTCCCTTTCTTTAGCAATATGATTGCAGAAGGAACTAACCTTGAGATTCAAAGTCGCTATTTAAAAATTGATGAACAAGATACCATACGCTTACTTGGCGCTACCGCCGGAACTGATACAATTGGTGCAGTAACGCTCAAACTAATAGATAAGCAATGAATCTGAACAAGCTAAACTTTTGTCCATGCACCTTGTCGGAGGGATTTGACAGCTACAGTCCTGCGGCTTTACGCTTACTTTTTAACCGAAAAAAAGTAAGTCCTATTTTAGATTATAATGCGCCCAAACTAGACAAAGAGGTTGCTGAAAAATTAAGACAAAACAGCAAAAGCATTTCAATAAGCGGAGTACAGTTTAAACAATCTTTGGTACTTGAAAACAATAAACTCAGGCTAACAGAACCAGGGGAACAAGGTATGTACATCCTTAAACCCATTCCATTCCGCCCGGCCTTTGGAAGAGAAGAAGAGTTGCCGGCTAACGAACATCTAACCATGCAAATTGCTAAACAAGCCTTTGGCATTCCAATTGCAGAATGTGCCTTGGTTTTCTTTAAGAATGGAGAACCGGCATACATTACCAAACGCTTTGACTATGCAAAAAATGGATTGAAAATTGCCCAGGAAGATTTTGCAACAATTACCGGAAAGTCGAAAGAAAAAATGGGTGGAACTTATAAAAACAGTGGCAGCTATGAAGAGATTGCACAATACATGAAAATACACGTGGCAGCCTATGCTGTTGAAGTTGAAAAATACTATGAACGGATAATTTTCAATTATTTATTCTGCAATGGGGATGCACACTTAAAAAACTTCTCTCTACAGCAAAACCACCGTGGAGATTATTTACTTAGCCCTGCCTACGATTTAATCAATACTTCTATTCATATTCCAACCGACAGTTTCTTTGCCTTGGAAGATGGTCTGTTCTCGAACAATTACGAATCGGATAGCTTTAAATCCTTGGGCTTTTATGCCTATGATGATTTTTATGAATTCGGATTAAAAATAGGAATGATAGAAAGTCGTGTGAAGCAGTTACTAACAAAATACCGAACAAAGAATGAGCAGGCAATCCTGCTCATTCAAAATTCGTTTTTATCGCCGCCCGTAAAGGACCTTTATTCCAATCATTACTTTGATCGCTTGAAGATGTTGAACATTTCATTTGCCAAAAAAGTATGAAAAGGATAAAATAGGTAAAGCAAAATCGCGGAACGAATCTCTCACGTGAGGGACAGCAGCGGTACCCCACAGAACCTGCGGTGGAGCTAATGCCCCTGAGCAAAAGCGACCCTAGAAGCTCTTTGCTCAGGGTGCATTAGCCAACGCAGGGGCGAGGAGTACAAGCGGATGGCCAGGCCCGGCTGTACATGGAAATTTGAAATGAAACCAAATGAAATTACAGCCGGGACACGCCCAAAGCTCAAATAAGATTTGCTAATTGGTCAAGAAATTCGTCTCTGCTAATTTCCCTTGCCCCCATGCTCTTGAGGTGATTGGTGCTTTGCTGGCAATCTATCAATTCTATGCCTTCTTGCATGCAATGGTAAGCCAAAAAAATGAGCGCGGCCTTGCTTGAATTGCTCACTTTTGAGAACATACTCTCTCCAAAAAACACCTTCCCCATTCCTACTCCATAAAGCCCTCCAACCAGTTCATTGGCATCGCTCCATACTTCCACCGAGTGGGCATAACCTTGCTCATGCAATACCAAGTAAGCTTGAATAATATCCTCGCTAATCCAGGTTCCATCGTCGCGGCGAAGGTCCCGGCAACTGCGAATTACTGCTTCAAAATCGGAATTTAGAGAATAGCTGAAGGTTTGTTTCTTGAGTACCTGCTTCATACTTGAACTCACCTTTACTTCTTTGGGAAATAGCACCAGACGTGGATTTGGCGACCACCACAAAATGGGTTCATCTTCATTGTACCAGGGAAAAATTCCATTGGCATAGGCGGTTAACAGCGTATCTACCGATAAATCGCCGCCTACGGCCAGGAGTCCATCTTCGTTGGCCAAAGAGGGATGCGGAAACTGATTGCCCTGAATAAAATACATGCGTCAAAAATACAAAGGCTTAGCTTTGTGTGATGGAAGGAAATCCGGAAATTTTATTGAGCCTTGTAAAAAACAAAATGCCTTTTGGCAAATACCAAGGCAGATTGCTTTGTGATTTACCCGTAAGCTATTTGGAATGGTTTGCGCGCAAAGGATTCCCTGATGGCAAGCTGGGCATGCAATTGCGCACCATCCATGAAATAAAAATCAACGGTCTGGAAGACTTGTTAACTCCACTAAAAAAGGGCTGATAACGTTACCTTTACAGCTTTAGTATACCTAAAAAAATGAGTGACAGAGATGTAACAAATTAACACTGACCGCCGTTTTAGGAGCATTAATACATTGCTCATGAAACCCATTTACACCCTCTTACTGGTTTTGTTGATTACTCAAAGCCAGGCTCAAGAACAGCGCAACTTGCGCATTCTCTTTAAATCGGATGAATTTGGTTTAGACCAAGAAGACAGAAAGCTTTTGGATGAACTTAGTAGCCAACTCAAAACCCGAGCCTATTACGAACTTAGCATAAATGGACATACCGATCATGATGCGTCTAATGCATACAACGAGGCGCTTTCGGGACAACGTGCAAACATGGTAAAAAACTACCTGATAGAAAATGGCATTCCTGCTGAACGACTTCGCGTAAACTGGCAGGGAGAAACAAAACCGCTGGTATCGAATGCCCGTGAACAAGGCAAACAAAAAAACCGGAGAGTTGATATCGTGGTTACCGAATATCAACTCAAGAGTATCAGCGACCTGGTAGAGCAGACTACCCCTGCATCTGTCCAGGCGTATGCGATTGATTCTAGAAAAGCCAATGTGGTAACCGCGCAAGAAGGGACAAGGTTTAAGATTCCGGAAAATGCTTTTTGTTTTGAAGATGGAACACCCTATTCTGGGAAAGTGGAGTTGGAAGTAAAAGAAATCTTGAGCACCTTGTCTGCCATTCAGCACAATGTATCAACTGTAAGCGATGGAAAACCTTTGGAAAGTGGTGGCATGTTTAGTTTTGAAGCTCGTGCAGAAGGAAAGCAACTTGAACTTAGACCCGGAAAAAATGTTGATGTTGAAATGCCGAGTAGCTATTTGAAACCTGGCATGACTCTATTTACACCAGTTAAGAATACCAATGGTGTTACGGAATGGAAAAATACAGGTCAGGAATTTGCCATTCGTCCCTCCTCTGCGGTTCAACTACCTACTTATCGCCTCAACAGCAAATACCTGCGGAGTTTGAAGGTGGATGAGGATAGCAGTAAAGAAAAACATACCGAAATAAACTGGACCTACAAATTCCCCAAAGCACCTGTTCCACCAGCAATTGGAGTAAAACCCAAACCTTACAACCCACCTGTTCGAAGGGCTTTATTTTCAAGACTTGAGAACATTTTTCTACCGGAATGGGTAAAAGAAAACAGGTATCAGGCAGAACTTTCACGGAGGAACAAATTGTATCAATCGAAACTGGACAGGTACAATCGAAATGTAGAAAACTACCAACGACTAATTGCAAAATATAAAGCAGATTCTGCGGCCTTTGAAGAGCGGGAATTGGAAAAATTCAGAACCTGGCTGGCCCTAAAGAAACTTGAAGTAGAAAAACGAATAAAGCCTTACCATGCCAAAAACCTAAATTTTGCACTTGAGTATTTTGCCACAAATAGCGAGAAGGACGGACTTACTGCTCCTACCCCACTTGCATTGTTTAAACACCTGAGCAATATCAAACGTAGGGATTCCGAATGGATTCACCGGCTAACAGTCGCCTATCAATCCATTCAAAAACTTGAAAATAAAAGTCTAACCCAGGTTATGAAAAAGTGCAAAGGCCAATTGAGCTTCATATTATTTACAGAACCCAATCGGGAGGATTTTGAATGGTTTGAAAATCCATTGGCCATGGACCTGCTGGATAGGGAACCTGAATTATTAACAATGTTCAGTAATGCCGAAATTGAAATTCGGAAAAAAAGAATTGAGGCCGGATTCGCAAGCAATGAAGATATTGAAAAAGTGTATGGTATCAGCATAGGAAAAACCGGATTGTACAATTGCGATAAATTCAGCAATATCCCTCCAACCCAAATGGCAGGTTTTCGGATGGAAACCAAAGGAAGCACTCAGGTTTATTTTAAAGTTCCCGGGATAAACTCCTTGATATATGCCTATTGCAACGGAGCTGTGGCTTATTGTTCACTGCCTAAAAACATGGATATCACCATGATTATCATGAGTATTCATCCTGAAATGGGACCAACATTTGAAAAGAAAACCATTAAGCTGAGTCAAAACTTGAATTATTCCTATCAGCCCAAACCCATTTTATTGGCCGAATTAAAAAAAGAACTCGCCTCGCTTTAATTATCAACCTGAATACCAGACACAAACTATCAACACAAGAAATTTTCTCAGAAATACTTTGGCAATATCCGAGTTTACCCTACTTTTGCAGTCCCAAATCGCGGAGTGGAGCAGTGGTAGCTCGTTGGGCTCATAACCCAAAGGTCGTCGGTTCGAGTCCGGCCTCCGCAACCAAAGAAAAGCCCTAAAAAGGGCTTTTTTTATGCCCTAAAGTGTTCAATTAAAAGGGATTTCCACCTTTGAGCTGACGAAAAACTGATTCAAACTGCAAAATCAATCCGTTAACTTGCCCTATGTTTCAAAATTTTCGAGAACGACTGCAAGGATTCGGCATGCTTTTAGGCGGAATTTTGATTCTGTTAACCGGACTCTTTCTCTTGTTTTGGGGAAATGAACAAGATGCATTCACCCGAATTTTCCTAAGTCCAGATCTCGAAATAAGACTAAGCAGCACCCAACAATTGGCATTAGGTGGCCTTTGTTTTGCATCCATCATTGTATTATTTGGAAGGAAACCTGGGGCCCACTAAGAAGAAGCAACAGCTTTTCCCTTTCTTTGCAGTATGTCATTCAAATCCGGATTCGTATCAATTATCGGCAAACCCAATGTGGGCAAATCAACTTTGCTAAATGCCATTTTGGGAGAGAAATTATCCATTGCCACTCAGAAAGCACAAACTACGCGGCACCGGATTAAGGGCATTTACAATACACCTGCCTGCCAAATTGTATTCTCCGATACCCCGGGAATTATCCAGCCACGCTACAAACTGCAAGGCAGCATGATGAAGTTTGTGAATGAGAGCTTAGCCGATTCAGACTTGGTTTTGTTTATGTCTGATTTTGAAACGTACAACGAAGAAGAAGACCTGATTGAAAAGCTAAAACTGATTGAAACACCCATGATTATGGTTCTCAATAAAATTGACGAACATAGCCAGGAAGAGGTAGCAACCAAGTTGGCTTTTTGGGAGGAGAAAAAATTATTTTCACGAATAATACCGGCCTCAGCCTCCAACAAATTCAATACGGATTCCATTGTTAACTGCATTTTGGATTACCTACCCGAGGGTGCCCCATTCTACGACCAGGATCAACTTACAGATAAATCGGAGCGATTCGTAGCTTCTGAAATCATTCGTGAAAAAATCATGCTCCGCTACAAGGAAGAAGTTCCGTATTCGGTTCAGGTTGAAATTGAAAGCTTCAAAGAAGACCCGGATATCATTCGTATTTCTGCTTTGATTTATGTGATGCGCGACTCTCAAAAACAGATTCTCATTGGGAAAGGTGGCATTGCAATTAAAAACATGGGCATTGCTGCAAGACGTGACCTTGAGAAATTTTTCAGAAAAAAAATATTCCTTCAAACCTTTGTAAAAGTGAAAGAAGACTGGAGGGATAACGATTATTTGCTTAAGCAATTCGGGTACGAAAGCGAATAATAGCCCAGGCTCTTTCAACCTTAAATTTCGGGATACCAACTGAATTGCCTAACTTTGCGGGCTAATTTTTTGAAACTGTGGGAAATATTGTTGCCATTGTTGGAAGACCGAATGTGGGTAAATCTACCCTATTCAACCGGATTATGGGCGACCGTAAAGCCATTGTTGATGATTTCAGCGGAGTTACGCGCGATCGTCATTATGGAAAAGCAGAATGGCAGACCCGGGAATTTGTATTGATTGATACCGGTGGATATGTACCAGATAGTGAAGATATTTTTGAAGCTGCCATTCGTCAGCAAGTAAAAATTGCCATTCAGGAAGCAGATGTACTTCTCTTTTTGGTTGATGCACAAACCGGAATTACCGATTTGGATAGCACTTTTGCTGATTTGCTTCGAAGAAGCAAGAAACCCGTTTTACTGGTTGCTAATAAAGTAGACAATTTTGAAAGTTCATTGAACGCAGCAGAATTTTACAGCTTAGGCTTTAAGGAACTTCACGAAATTTCGTCCGCATCAGGAAGTGGAACAGGAGATTTACTCGATGAAATCATCAGACTACTTCCAGCAGAGGACTTGGTTGAAACGGAAGAAATTCCATTACCGAAAATTGCGGTACTTGGAAGGCCAAATGTTGGAAAATCCTCCTTAGTAAATGCACTCTTGGGTGAAGACCGAAATATTGTAACCGAAATTGCAGGAACCACGCGAGATGCCATTCACTCCCATTACAATTTGTATGGTAAAGAATTGATTTTAGTGGATACGGCAGGAATTCGCAGGAAGAAAAAAGTAGAGGAAGATATCGAGTTTTATTCTGTAATGCGTTCAATCCGTGCATTGGAGGATTGCGATGTGGCTGTTTTGGTTATTGATGCCAATATTGGACTCGATCAACAAGACCTGAACCTGGTAAACTTAGCCGTAAAAAACTCTAAAGGGTTAATGGTGGTAGTAAACAAATGGGACTTGGTTGAAAAAGATACCAAAACTGCCAGAACCTTTGAATTAGCTATCCGTGAAAGACTTCGTCCATTTGATGATGTTCCCGTACTTTTCATTTCAGCCATTGAAAAGCAACGCATATTTAAAGTTGTGGAAGATGCGCTGAAAGTTTACGAGAACAGAAGCCGGAGAATTGCTACCCATGAGTTGAATGATTTCTTCAAAAATGTGATTGATGCCTATCCACCGCCATCGGTGAAAGGCAAGTTTGTAAAAATCAAATACATCACTCAATTGCCAGGAAGAACACCAAAATTTGCTATGTTTTGTAACCTTCCGCAATACATTAACGACAGTTACAAGCGCTATTTGGAGAACAAATTGAGGGAAAGCTATGATTTTAATGGAGTTCCAATTCAGATTTTTTTCAGAAAAAAATAAAAAACTGTTGACATTTTTTTTCTGACTTGTATATTTGCAACGAATTTTAGAAATCAAATAACAAAAAGCAAAATGAAAAAAGTATTATCAATCCTTGCCGCTTCTGCTATGTTGGCTATCGTAGCTTGCGGTGGTGAAACCAAACCTGCTGAAGCTCCTGCTACTGAAGCTCCTGCTACTGAAGAAGTTGCTGTTAACACTGCTGCTATGGCTGTAGACACTACTGCTATGCCAATGGACACAACTGCTGCTCCTGCTAACTAATTTCACCAATTAGGACGGAAAAAGCTGTCAACCGGAGGTTGGCAGCTTTTTTTTTCATTTGTCCTGAAAATTTGAAAATCCACTTGCGATAACGAATAATATTCCTATCTTCGCAGTCCTTAAAAAAACTAAAGGTCATGGCACAACCAACTTTTAACCCGTCGATCAGAAAAAGAAGAAATAAGCATGGATTCCGTGAGAGAATGGCTAGTGAGTCCGGCAGGAAAGTGTTAGCTGCGCGCAGAGCCCGTGGCCGCAAAAAACTTACTGTATCCGACGAAAAACGTCACAAGAAATAATTGGCCCATTTCCATTTATTTCAAAACAATATTATCCGCCTCTGGCGGATTTTTTTTTAGATGGCTGGACAGGAATTTCCAAAATCAGAAAAACTCTGCAACAGGTACCTGATTGCCGATTTGTTTAAAAAGGGAAATCCCTATTTGAATGCTGGCCCGGTGAGGTTTAGTTGGATTGGGAATGACCAATTGCCCGTTCCTTGCCAGGTTCTTTTTTTAGTGCCCAAAAGAAGGTACAAACGAAGCCATATCCGAAACCGCATAAAAAGACAATTGCGCGAACTTTACCGCTTGAATAAATCCCTGCTTGTTACGGAACTGGAAAGCCAAAACAAACACCTTGTCCTGATGATTTCCTATTCAGGACCTGAAAATCTTAACTTTGCAGAAACTAAGCAGCACTTTCTGCATAATCTGAACCGACTTGTTGAACGTATTCAAAAAAGCAATCAGCCTACCCTTTCTGCTGACCATTAAACTGTATCAATGGTTTATTTCGCCTTTGTTACCCAATGCATGCCGGTACACCCCTACCTGCAGTGAATATGCTATTCAGGCATTTCAAAAATACAATCTCATTAAAGCCTTTTGGCTGAGTTTAAAACGAATTTCGAGCTGTGGCCCCTGGGGTGGCCATGGACATGACCCTTTACCTTAACCAACATCATGCTTCATATTCAAGGATTTACATTCAATCATTTTCAGGAAAACACCTATGTGTTATGGGATGAAACCGGTTCATGCATGGTGGTTGACCCGGGATGCTATTTCCCTGAGGAAAAGGAACAATTGAAATCCTTTATTGAAGAAAATAAGCTGAAACCGGAATTGCTCGTAAACACCCATTGCCATATTGACCATGTGCTTGGAAATGACTTTGTGATTGATACCTGGAAACTTCCGCTCCATCTTCACCAGGGAGAGTTAAAAACCTATACGGGCAATAGCGCATTTGCTGCCATGTTTGGCATCCCCAAGCCACAAGTTCCTGAAAACCTAATTTTTCTGGAACCCAACTCGAAAATCAAATTTGGCAATACCTCTTTCCAAGTGCTTTTCACACCGGGACACTCCGTTGCATCCGTTTCTTTTTACCAGAAAGAAAACAAAATTTTGCTGGCTGGAGATGTTTTATTCAAGCAAAGCATTGGACGAACGGATTTACCCGGTGGCAATCACCAGCAATTGATTGACAGTATCAAGCAGGTACTTTTCAAGCTACCGGACGAGTGCATTGTTTTTTCAGGTCACGGACCTTCGACTACACTTGGAGAAGAAAAGCTGAATAACCCCTACCTTAGCTAGTATGGATTGGCAAATAATTGTAGTTGGTGTGATAGTTGGATTGGCAGCGGCCTATTTGATAAAACGGGCAATTCCCTCCAAAAAAAGTAGTTCTTGTAACAAAGCCAATTGCGGCTGCCATTGAGCATTCAGGATTCTATTATAGATTAGCAATCTGATATTTAAAGGATTGAAAAGAATATCCTTAATTTATATTAAGAAAAAACAAAAAGAGTTGATGGGTTCATTTACTTTGAGTTAATACTCGATATGGGTGGTATGTTCTCCACAAAACACTTAGCAATAGAATTAACTTTTAGCCTAATTGGCGATTTTTTTTTCTTACTTTTCATTTCTTGTGGAAACTGCACCAAACAAAATGAAAAAGAGAATTTCACAAATCCAGCAGATAGTGCAAAAATTGAAGAAACGATAGTTTTATCGGAAAATGTTATTCTCAAACGATTTGCAATCCCAGGTATTGCGGTTTGGGACATTCTTGAAATAAACGGTAAAAAAGTAGATTCACTTCCAGGAAACTTCCTGCTTGATTTAACCGAACAAAACATCCATTTCAATAAAACCAAAAACTCTGCTCCCTTCGTAATTTTCAACAACTATCTTATTTTTTCGAAGGATCAGGTACAAGTGGTAAAAACTCATGTTTATTACATTGGCGCAAAAAAGAAACTAGCCTCGTTTCAATCTGAAGACATTTGGATAGATACAACAACCTCTGAATTAATAATAGTACATGACAGGGGGATCATTCGGAACTACTTTCTAAAATACAAACTAGCAAATGAGGCAATTTTTTTGGTTGATTCTATACCTCTCAGAAACAAATTTGAGGATCGAATAAAACAGGAATAATAATCCCTTTCTCAAAATGACTTAAGGAAAATGACATTTAGGGGTTAACAATTGAACCTAAATAGTTGTTCCTCAAAAAGTCTTTATTTACGTTTTGAATTTCTCATTCAGATTTTAACTCGTCTTAAAAATATCGATATCCATTTAGTTACTTATTGATGATATTTAACTTCTGAGGTGTTTAGTTTTTTTCTGCTGTAACTTTTGTAGCCAAAAGTCACCAAAAGCTTTTCCTGTTTCCCGGATTAACCGGGATCACCCTACAGGCCAACCTCGGTCAAAATCCATCCCTGCCTTTTTCCCGTAATAAAACGGGACAGCCCTTCCCGCGGATTTTGCCCGCACGCATCCAAAGATTCCGCCCATGCGGAACTGCCATCCCAAGATCCCGATTTCTTCGGGAACAGGAAAGTTCCATCACACAACTTAAGGGAGTTTCCTTTTTTAGATTCTGGAATTCTACATCGGTTAACTCACTTATTTCCAATTAATACTAGGGTCCGTTTTTGTTAAGCAATTTGCAAGGTTTTTTGTTAATCGATTGATTTCCTTGCAAACTAGTGGTATTACTTTTTGACCTAAGAAAATGAAATTCAGTTGCTCGAAGACTTTTTGAGGGTAGACTAAATATCAGAAAAATTAGATTAAGACCTAATACATTTCCGAACAGCTATTCAGCAAAGCTCAATTATAGAAGCATTCGACTCTACTCCTATTATTTGAAAAAATAGCCGACCCATTGAGCCGGCTATTTGTAAGTTAAGACTGCGAAGATGTTGCTTTTAGATTTTCAAGCATCACCTGTGTCATTCTATCTAAATCAAACTCCGGTTTCCAGCCCCAATGTTCACGAGCTTCTGAATCATCAATGCTTTGTGGCCAACTATCTGCAATTGCTTGCCTGTAATCGGGGGCGTAATTGATGGTAAATTCAGGAATGTACTTCCGGATACTTGCAGCAATTTCTTCCGGATCAAAGCTCATTCCGGCAATATTGTAAGAGCTTCTGATTTTCACCAATTCCGCGGGAGCTTCCATTAAACTGATTGTGGCACGAATGGCATCATCCATATACATCATCGGAAGAATTGTCCCAGCCTTCAGGAATGAAGTATAGGTTTTGCTTTTTAATGCCTCGTGATAGATATGTACGGCATAATCTGTGGTTCCACCACCCGGTGCACTTTTCCAGCCAATTAATCCGGGGTAGCGAATGCTTCTTACATCAACCCCGTACTTCTGATGGTAGTATTCACAAAAACGCTCTCCAGCTTGTTTACTAATGCCATAAATGGTATTGGGTTCCATTACGGTATATTGGGGAGTATTGGCCCTTGGAGTGCTTGGACCAAATACTGCAATGGAGCTTGGCCAGTACACTTTCTTAATCAAACCTTCTTTAGCTGCATCCAGGATATGAAACAAGCCGTTCATGTTTAAATCCCAAGCAAACTTAGGATTCTTCTCAGCCGTGGCACTTAACAACGCTGCCAGCAGATAAACCTGTGTGATTTGGTGCTTCTTGATAATCTCCAGAAAACGGTTTTTATCCAATACATCCAACAACTCAAACGGCCCCTCTTGAAAATCCAATTTCCTGAGATCGCTGCAAATCACATTGTCATATCCAACATGTTGGCGCAAGCTTGCTGCAAGTTCAAGGCCTATCTGGCCATTGGAACCTATAATGAGAATTTTTTCCGTACCCATGATTAAGTTTGTCTTCAAACGTATAAAAAATTAGGGTTCTTTCTATTGATGTTTTACCTTGAATTTTCCACCTAAGGACCCCTTTAACTCAACATAAGGCGTATCCTCAGGTGCTATCCAAATTACCTTGGAGGTGTCAATGCCCATGGCTCCCAACCTGTTTTTGAAGGTGTACGACCATCCGGCATCAATTGAATACGAATCCTCATGTCCTTTCAGCAACTCAATCTGACTTTTTAGCTCAGAAGCTTTTGCATATTGACTATTAAAAATCACCGGCAAAATACGATATGTATTGAATGCCAAAATTAATAACAACACATACGCTGGCCATTTCCAGCCCTGAACATTTAGAACCAGCGCAATCGGATAAAATGCCAGCAACCAAAGCCAGGGAACATATCTAAAAATCCAAGCTTCGGGAATGAGTAAAACAAAAATCCAAAGCAAACCAAAACCCAGTGCCTGATTGAGTTTTCGTCTCCTATCAATGGCACCCAAAAACAGCCAGAAAATAAAAAGCAGCTGCGATAATGTAAATGCCTCTGCAAACAAAGGACCCATTCCCGATAAGTCAGGTAAGCCATCCCCATAAACTCCCAAGCCTGAAAATTCAAAAATGGATTTCAATTGTGCATGGGCCGGATGCCTTATCCAACCCGACTCAGCCCACAATGAAAACGCAAATTTGAAAACACGATTCTTACCAACAAAATTGCCAGGGTAATTGTCCTCCTTGAAAAAATCAGGTTTGCTTACAGGAAACAAAGGATGGCCCTTCTGTTGCCAATTGGTAATATAAGGATGCCAATCGGCAAGGATTAAAGCCAAGCCTGCAAAAAGAAGAATGCCAAGTGCACGTTTTTTGATTTGCTCGTTCTCAATGCCTTTAAAACTGGCCACGAATGCCAATAATCCAATGAGCAATCCAATGAGAGCCGCACTAAATTTTAAGTTCATCAACCCAAAACAAGCTGCAAGAATCAAAATGAGAAAAGACACTGACCTTTCTTTAAAATAAGCAAACAAATGCAATAAGGCCAAGGAACTAAGCGACGCCACCGGTCCATCTGCATAAAAAGAAAACAGGTTTTGCGTTGCCACCGGATTTAAGGCTAAAATCAAGGCCCCTACCCAGACCCAAAAATCATTCAGGCTGAAAATCTTTTTCAATAAAAAAGGTGCACTCAGGAAAACACTCAATATCAGAAAGAGATTAAAGCCTTTACCAGCCTCAATACTTGCAAAAAGTTGATACGCAATTGCACCTAGGGCCCAATGCCCTTTTGGAAAATGGTTGATATAATCAGCACAATAAGCTGTCTTTGATTCTTCAACTGGTCCGGAATAGGGATTCCATCCGGATACAAACTGATAAACCCCATCGTGATGATACCAAATGGCATCAAAAAAAAGTTCCTGGCTCCTGGTTCCAATCCATAAACATGACAGGGCAAGCAATGGAGGCAGAATGGCAAAGCCAACTGATTCAACACTGGTGCAGGATTCATTACGAAAGAACAACCAAGAAGCTAGGCCAAAAATCACAAGGCCAGTAAAACTCCAAACAGGCAATGGAAAATTCAATCGAAGCGAAACCAAAGCGCCGGCCATCAAACCAACATAAAAAAGCAATGCGCTGGAACCTACACGAAATGCAATCAACTTGGGGTCAATCCTGCTCATTATCGCTCTCCTCCTCAGGTTTTCCTTTTGGACTCATCAACAGGTCTTTTCCTTTAATCCAATCGCTTGTGAAATTGCACCATTCACAATCCTCTTTGCCACAACCTTGGGTAAACTCTCTGGCTTTAATCTTCTTGTACACTTCAATTACCTGCCTTTTCACAATCTCCAAATCACCTGGAAGGATGGTCACTTTCTCTTTGTGAAAATGCCCATCTTGCTGATCGGGTTCTACAAAATCAAATTCCGCACTCTCCATCTCCCAATCCTTGGTTGGATCATTGTCCATGAGCAATTTGTAGAAAACTGCCTGTCGCCAATAATCTCCACCATACATATCTTCAAATGCCGGTTCCTTTCCTTTGGCAATGGCCTCTTCTACTTTGGCTTCATCGGGACGACCAAATTTCTTTAGAGCCTTTTTGTAGTTCCCCGTTTTGTAATCAACTACATTAACCTTTTTACCATCAAACTCAAGCTTATCCAGTTTCCCATTCATAGGAACACCACCAACTACTACATTGCGATAACTGCGCTCAATGCTGGTAACTTTGTTCCAGTAACTGATGTACTTGGTATAAAAATCGGAAAGAATTTTCTCGCCATATTCCATTTTGCGTTTAAAAGTTTCAGGCATAAAACTGTCTTGATGCTTGCGCATAAACCAGGCAAAATCGCGCAGCAATTGAGCAGAATCATGGAACTGCCTTTCCGGATTTTCATTCATTTTTTTGAACAACATCTCAAGTGCGTAATGCACCGCTGAACCAAAAGTTAGTGGCCCGCTTTTGGCAGCAGGAACCTTAATGAAGTTATTAAAATAGAAGGATAAAGGACAATGTAAATAAGCGTTGAGGTGGGTAACACTAAGTGTATACTTTTCAAGCAAACTTTCAATATAAGGAGTATCAAGAAGGTTCGCAGGCAATGCCTCCTTTTCCTCGCGGTACACTTCTTCCAAAAAGTCACCTAATGCTGCTTCGTCTAGCCGAATAAGCTCCTCTTTTACTTTTCCACTTTCTTTCAGTTCTTCAACAAATAAGCTAGCTTCAAGTTCCTTGCCTTTTAAATCCTGTTGTTGCCAGCAAACCAATAATTGCTTACGAGCCCGTGTTATGGCTACATAAAACAAACGTCGTGCTTCTTCAAAATCGTTTTCAGTAGAAGTTACTAAGTTATCAGGCATTTTATATTTACCTGAATTGCGTTGCGAATCCCATTTGCTACTGTTGGCACCAAGGATAAAAACTAAATCAAACTCCAATCCTTTAGAAGAATGCGCTGTAATTAAATTCACTCCGTTTTCACTGTAATACACGCGTTCTGCAGGCAAGGAAATTTCTTGCTCAATCATCAAATCAAGCATTGCTGTTAAGGAATGCAGAGTATGTGAAGGCTTACGTGCACAGGAAGCTTTAATGAAACCGAAAAATGTATTGATTAATTCCATTTGCCAGCTTTGGTCTGATTTACCCAATGCTTCCGTTAAGAATCCACAGCGGTTTATGATATCCTGAATCAATTCCTGAACCGTAACATTGTGAACAGCTTCAATCAATTCCCGAATTAATTTACTGAAATGCTTCCATGCTTTTACATCAGCAACGGGCTCAAACAAGCTCTCAGCCTTACGTTGGGCAAGCTTTGCAATTTCATCTCTCCAGGAAGTTCTTCGCTCATCAAAATTCTCTTTGGCTACTTTTACTGCCAGCTCTGCCAACTCTGAAAGAGGAATTCTGAATTCATCGTAATGCAAAATTTCAAATAGGAAATGCTCGCCACTATGCGGCTTCTTCGTTTCGGCGCTTAGGTACCGCATCAACCCAATAATTTTACGAATTACGGGTTGAAGCAATACATTTTCCCGTTTACGCGTATTTATGCCAATGCCTTTATGCTTAAGAAATTGAATAAGCATATCCGCCTGACTGTGGTTGCGATACAAAACCGCAATTTCACTCAATGGAGTTCCGGCTTGTTGAATTTCGAGAATTTTCCCACCCACAAAAGCGGCTTCATGCACCGGATTGATGCAGGCATAAATGGTGGGCCATGGGTTTTGCAAAGCTGCATTGGGACCTTTAGCAAGAAATTGCTTATTGGGCAAAACCCGCTGCTCATTGCGGCTAATAAGTGAGGCCGATGCATCTAGTATCAATTGTGTGCTCCGGTAATTTTCATCCAGACTTATCATTTCCATCTTGCCCTTGAATTGCTTTTCGAAAGCTTGTACATTCTCCACACTAGCCCCCTGGAACCTGTAAATACTCTGGTCATCATCCCCCACAGCGAAAATATTGGGTTCATCCCAATAGGAAATTAGCAATTGCAACAGATCGTTTTGTGAACCACTGGTATCCTGAAACTCGTCCACCAGCATGTACAAGTACTTTTCCTGATAGGTTGCTAACAATCCTGGATTTGTTTTGAATGCATGAATGACCCAGAGAATCATATCTGAAAAGTCATAACGCTTTAATTCTGCCAATCGCGAATCATATTCTTTGAGCAACAAGGCTGCGGCTTTAAGTAATTCCATCTTCCCGAGTTCCGCATTCAGCTTATCCTCATTCAAATCTCCCTTCTTATACTTGGTACCATCCTTTCGGGTTCCGGCGCGTTTGTATTCATACTCATCGCGGCTGGGCAAATCTTTCTCGTAGGCTTCCACTTTTTCTATCAAATACTCAGCAGTCCAGTCTTCCCGCTTCATGGTTTCAAACAAAGCTTTCATGCGTCCTGCCTCAAAATACTCCTCACCGGTGTAGCGCTTGAGAGGATGATTCTTGGGTAAATCATCAATAATTCCATGCAGAACAGTTATTTGCTCCAATTCATCAATCGGCTCCAGGTTTCTGAATCCAAAAACATCCAGATTCTCCTGAATAACCATATTGCAAAACGAATGGAAGGTATGAATGCCTATTCTGTATGCATCTGGGCCCATGAATGCGACTAACCTTTTGCGCATGGCAATGGTGCCTGCATCTGTATAGGTAAGGCATAAAATATTCTCAGGAAGGCAATCGGTTTGAACCAGAATATTCGCGATACGAGCAGCAAGAATCTGGGTCTTTCCTGTACCGGGTCCTGCAATTACCAGAACCGGTCCTTCAATGGTATCAACGGCCTTTTTTTGATTGGCATTCAGGCTATTTAAAATCTCCCTGAACTGTTTTTCATAATGTTCCCTGAGCTTCATAAGAGGCTCAAGTTAATGGCTTTCTAAAAGAGTTGGGCGATAAATTATCCTCTTTTCCGCAACATAACTGTGGCATAAGCCACAATCCCTTCTTCCCGACCAATGAAGCCCAATTTTTCATTGGTAGTTGCCTTGACTGAAACATTGTCGAGCTCCGTTGCACACAGACTTGAAATGGTTTCACGCATGGCAAGTGCATGTGGCATGATTTTGGGCTTCTCGCAAACTACACAGCAATCTAGGTTGTTTACTTCGTATCCTTTTTCCTGGATAAGTTCCATGCATCGTGCAAGAATTTTCTTACTGTCAATGCCTTCAATCGACTTATCTGTATTTGGAAAATGTTGCCCGATATCACCCAAAGCCAATGCCCCTAGTATTGCATCCGATACTGCATGCAACAAAACATCAGCATCGCTATGTCCTAAAATACCCTTTTGTGCATCAATGCGAACACCACCTAAAATAAAAGGCCTGCCCTCAACAAGTTGATGGACATCAAAACCAAAGCCAATTCTATACATTATTCAGCAATAAAATCTTCTTTCTTCTTTTCCTCCTTCTGACTTGCAAATGCATCAAAATCAAACAAGAAAGAAAAACGAAGGGTATTGTTTAATGGGTGATTTTGTTTCAGTGCAACCAAGTAACTCAAATCCAGACCAAAAACACTGAATTTGAAACCTGTTCCGAAAGTGAGGTAGTTCCTGTTTCCTTTTGTGGGACTTTCATGAAAGTATCCGGCACGGATTGCAAACTGTTTGTCATACCAATATTCCATACCCATGGAATAATTGATTTCACGAAGTTCTTCTTTGAATCCACCCGGCGCATCATAGAAGGATTGAAGCATGCCTTGAATAACTGGAACATTGGGATCCATCCCCTCAAGTATAACTGGCTGACCACCTGAAAGAACAACGCGTCCTGCTGAATCGGTTTGATAAACGGGATTGGTAGGCACTAAAAGCTTTGTGATATCCGCAGCTAGAGCAATGGTATTGTACTGGTCGATTTCAATTTGTCCGTATGTTCCCAAGCGAAGATTGATGGGAATGAAGTTCTCATACTGCTGACTGGTGTATGAAATCTTTGCTCCAATATTTGTAATAGCAGCTCCGAAACCATAATTCAGGCGATACGATTTATCTTCATACTTCACCTTGGTTTTATTTTGATAGTAAGCAGTGATATCACCCGCGAATGAATTACCAGCACCCACTGGGGTTTGACTTTGATTAAACCCTCCGGCCAAATCGGAGCGGATATACCGGAATGCAATACCTAAGGAGAAGTTTTTGGATAATTTAGAGGCATAACCCAAATCCAATGCGAGTTCATTTGGGGTGTAGTTTCCGGTGCTGTTTCCAAACTGGTCGGTAAAATTGATTTGACCCAGCGAAAAATACCTCAAGGAGCCTGCAACAACAGATTGCTCATTGATTTTTCCGTAAACCGATAAATATCCCAAATTAATATCCGGCACCAATTGTTTCAACCAAGGCGTATAATTTAAAGTAACTGCACCGGGCCTATCGTTAAAGGGAAATTTGGCCATATTCCAATGTAAGGCATTCGGATCATTGGGGGTTGCGGCACCAACATCACCCATTCCACCGGCACGAGAATCCGGTGTAATCATCAAAAAAGGTACCGCTGTTGTGATGGTATTTTGACGGCCATCCAATCCTGTCTTCGAACCTCCAACTGTAACCTGGGCGGCAAGCGGAGTAATTACTCCCGAAAAAACGGTGACAAGGCTCAAGGCCAGAATCGATTTATTCACTTTATACATATCTCTCCTCAACAAAAATAAGGTTCAACTTAACTTATGCAAGAATCAGGACAAAACCCTTTAATTGAAAATGACCAGTTTCTGAAATTGCTCTGCCGGCTTATCAGCAGTTGATTTCAGACGAACTTTGTACACATAAACTCCTGTGCCTATGCGATCTCCATAGTCATCATTCCCATTCCAACTCAATTCCTGAAAATGATTTCCAGTGGCAACTCCTTCCCAATTCAAGGTCTTAACCAACTGACCAGTAACGGTAAATACTTGAATTAGTACTGAAATCATTTGGCCTGCCTGGTTGTGGTCGAAATGAAAAACGGTATTCCTGGTAAATGGATTGGGGTAATTTAATACATGCTGCAATTCGGGCTTAGATTGTGGTCTTACCTCAAAATCCAGACTTGCTTCTGCCGGATTATTGAATGCATCAAAGGCCCTGAATTTTAAGCTATGCTTGCCCGGACTTAAACCCCTGAACTGATAACGAACCTCACCACTTTGGTAGGAATTGAGAGTAGCCTGGTAATAATCGTTCAATACAATACTCTTTGAAGTTTCATTATTCAACACTAGCGTAAGGTCTCTACCAATACCTCGTCCGGTTGTATTGATACCATTGTCATCAAACAATTTCCCGATAAATGTGGGATTTTCATCGGTTATTCCTCCATTTACGAATTTCTCATCATTCATAAACAGGTTCAATACCGGACCATTTTTATCTAATCCTACCGAATCTCCGGTTCCACCAACAACCAGACTTTTGTTGAAGCCAGTAGCATCTGTAGTTGAACTGAATGCGTAAGCGGAAAATTTGCCTAATCCGTATTGGTAGCTGATATCTTTGGGAATGATGAAACTAAAGCTAAAATTGCCATTGCTTACGGTGGCCCTTCCACGATACAATACATTGTTTTGCATGGCAAACTCCATTAAGTAACTCTGAGCTGGATTGTTAACCAAAGTTTTATATGTCTCTGCTTTATCTAACAAAAGTGGGAATACCTCTCCATTAAAATCAGTCAATACATTGCCCAATCTATCGGTAACTATTCCAGTAATAGTGACTTTTTCTAATGCTTTCAAGGTATCAGAAAAACTCTCAAATGGTTTTCCATTTACACTTACAGGAATAATACGATTTCTTGGGTAAGCAAGGCTTAAAAATGGGTCTCCTAAAAAAGTAAAGTTTCGGGTGTTTTTATTTAGGTAGGCATTCTTAGTTTTCATGGATACCGTTCCCAGAGATGGCGGATTTACCTGTGATGCTGAGTCAAAGCCAGCATTGCGGAAAAACATATCATTCAAAATTTCATTCTGACCCGAATACACGAGACGAACAGTTGTAAACAGGCCTATTCCTCCTCCTTTGGTACTTAACAAAACCTGCTCTCCAGCTGAAACCCTACCCGGGTCATCAAACCTACTGAACTCACAGGTTGCTGTAATGAATAAAGCCAATTTGTCCTTATTACTCCAAGAATTAATATCCTCAATTCCTAATACCCGTTCAGCTGTTAGACCAACCTCTCCGCCATGTCCGGTGTAGTTATAAATCAAACATCCTTTTTCAATTGCGTTATTTAAGGCCTTATTTGCTTCCGGATAGCGTGCCCCTCCAGAGGTTGATTCACGCTGGTAAGCATCCAAAAATATTTTTTGAATATTGTATTCCGGGAATCGGGTGCCGACCGTATTTGCCAAATTGTTAGATTGGTTTTGGTGGATATTGAAGTCCTCATCGTCGGCCATAAACACCATCCGATTTCTCCAATCCCCGAAGGCGCTTGACTGGGTATAAGAAATCAATTTTTCAACCAAGGCATCGGCTTCTGAAGAACTTGAAACTGGTAAGCGTCCAAGTCCAATATCCATCAATTCCCCGGCATCTGAACCCATATCCCAACGCCCTTCGCCATCATCCAAAAAGCCTATAAAATCATCACTGCAATAGGATTCCGTTGGATCAAAAGATTCAAAACTTTCAAAAACGGGTATAAAATTGGAGTTTGATTTGATGCGGTATTTGTAATCGTAGGAAGCCCTACCCATGAGTAAAACTTGTTTTAGGTCTTTGTTCCCGCCATTACCTCGCTCATAAAACATGCGTAAAAAATCACGGATTGCAGAAATATCCTGGGAACCGGAGCCGAACTCATTGTAAATATCTGTAACATTTATCACATGAATGGTTTGTCCGGATCTTTCCCTGTGAAATTTTGCCAATTTTTCTGCGGCCACAAGAAAATCAGGATATGAAATGATGATACCTTCTGCAAGTGGCAAGCCATGCAGATTTTGGTTCAGAATTTTTCCAACACTTTTAGGCTGAAGGAAATTGCTTCCGTCAAAAGCAGAAAAAGTTCTCAAGCTATCTGATTTGGCCAGAAACGAAAAGGTATTACCCGCTAAAGTGCCACCAATTTCAAATGGCTCAACCGGATTACTTACATCCCAAATACGCAAAGCTCTGGAACTGTTGATTGAATACTTAGTAACATTACCTGCACCAACTGAGTTCTTATCCCTTACCAAAAAATTCCCGGAAATATTCCTAAGATTAACGCGTGCACTTAACTCAAAAAAATCAAGCCAGCCTATGCTGCCACTTGCTGGTTTGTTGTACGTGTAAGTTACCTGAAGATTTGAAGCATTTGTTGAAAAACTTGCAGCATTGTAGTTCAATCCTGAAGTGAAAGGTTTATCGTAACCGCCTACAATGCCTATCATACTGTGACTTAGAACGGGAGTTCCATTCACAATCACATTAAAAGTACTGGGAACTATAGACCTCGAAGTAACTGAGGAAACAAGTCGCAATGGCTCAGCAGTTTGCAATTCCTGAATACTCAAACTAAAGCTTTGGGTAAGTACCCTATCAAATTCTTCTCCCAGCCAAACCTTTCCTGACTTTGTCAAATTAACACGCTCATTTTCGTACAAATAAGTAAAGTCGCCACTGCTTGTACTTCGGTTCTCAGTTAAGGATTCCGAAACAGTAGAAATTCGTTTTCCCGGTGCAGAGCCCACATGGAGAAAATAATATGTGGTATCACTAAAGAAATTGTACTGGTGTGAATAGGTTCCGCTTTGCGCATTAAATGTCCAACGGTCGGTTTGCGACTGTCCATAGAAAAGTAAAAAATCGCTGGTATTGAACCTCCCATCCTGCTCGCCTTGCACAAAAACAGGAATTTCATGCAGGTCATCGTATCTGAAATCTGAAACCGGAGCAGGAACCATCCCAGCACCATTACCATATAATTTAAGGTGTTGTGGATTGATTTGATCTGGATTGATGCCCAAGTTTTTGAGAAAATTGTAATCAATCCGATGGATTCCATTTTGCGTGGTTGCTATTTTATACCAATCCCCCGAGGCAAGCACTGAATTTGACGCAAAGCTTTTTTTACGAAGATTCCCTGATGATTTCGCTTTCGTTACAATTTTCAGGTCAAAGCTTTCCAAGAGTTCCGCGCCAAGAGCATTTTGTGCCAAAGCTTGAATCTTAATAAATACTTTATTTTTCTTACACTCAGTATGAACCGAAAATTTCAGGGTCAATTCTGAAGGAAGGGAACTTAACAAGGCACGATTTCCAACAGGCTGACGTTTAGTGTCTTTCCTTAACCAATCTACACTCATGAGCTCGTCGCTACCAATTTCTACCCACATAGCCACCCAATCTGGGCCGTGGAGTTGGTCTAAGGGACTTACTGATTTAATAATTGGCAAAACATCTGTACCCTCTGAATGCCAAGAAATCTTTCCCGAAACCTGCAATTCTGCGGCACTAACAGGTGTAACAGAACCCAGTACCCAACATAAAATTGTAAGTATTAAGTTCTTTTTGAGGGAATGCCCTTTAAAATTTTGCATACTAAAATTCAAAATTCTTATTATTGAAAATTCGTTAATGGGGTTAAAACGCAAACAAATTAAAACAAATTGTGCTGTGGTTTGAAACATTGTTAGCGGAAACCTTATAATTGCAAACCTTAAAAAATTGAGTCTTTCATAAAAAGATGGCCAAATTGAATTCATTTCTGAAAAAAACGCTTCAGGTAAGCCTGTTGTTTTTGGCCGTACACGGAAGTTCAGTTTTTGCTCAGGATCCTCAGTTTTCGCAGTTCTACGCTAACCCGATTTATATTAATCCTGCATTCGCCGGAACTCAAACTGTAGGCAGAATTGTGACCAATGTTCGCCAACAATGGCCAGGAATTCCCGGTTCATTCCGAACAGGAACCATTAGTTACGATGAACATTTTGATGCCATCAATGGTGGATTTGGAGTTCAAGCCATGTTTGATGAGCAAGGAATTGGCACATTAAGAACGGTTAGTTTGAACTTGATGTATTCCTACCAGATTCCGATCACGCGTAAGTTTACGATGCGCGCTGCGGTTCAGGCAGGTATTACTCAAAAATCGGTTGATTTCTCCAAACTCACTTGGTACGACCAAATTGTTCTAGCTACGGGTTTTGTTAATCCACCGAGCGAAGGTGTTTACTTGCAAGGCGGCAATCTTAACCCATCCATTTACCTCACAAATTTTGCTGCAGGTATTACAGGTTACAGCAAGAATTTTTATTTTGGACTTGCAGCTCACAATATCTTCGAACCTACTCAAGACTTTTTTGCCACGGCAGATGTTGAGCGCCCAAATATCATTCCAAGAAGGTTTACAGGAAATGTAGGTTTGGTAATTCCATTGGTTGAAAGTAGAAATCCCAAGTACCAATCCAACCTATACCCAAATGTGGTGGTAAAATCTCAAAGGCAGTTTCAACAACTTAATTTGGGTCTTTATGCAAGCAGGGGTTCATTCCTTGCAGGTTTGTACTACCGAGCAAATATGCAAAATTCTGATGCCGCAATCATTTTACTTGGAATTCGTACTCCAAAAGTGCGCATCGGGTATTCATACGACGCTACACTAAGTGAAGCTCGTCCAGGAGCTGCCAATTCGCATGAAGTTTCATTTGCTTTTGAACTCAATAAAAAGGTGCGCAAGAAAACAGTTCGCGCCATGAGATGTCCTGATTTTTAGGCTTTTTTTTCGATAGTGTTTTCAAAAAGATTTTTCTAACTTGCAAACTCCTGTTATTAAGATGAATCTTATCGAACGGGAAATCAGGGCAATGAAAAAAATTTACACCTTTCTGTTTTTGTTGATTGGTTTTGCGTCGAGTTTACTCGCACAGGACCCCCAACTAAGTCAATACTACGCAGCATCCTTGTACACCAATCCTGCGATGGCGGGTGCTTCCCGAAATATTAGACTTGCCGTTTCAGGTAGATCACAATACACCGGCTTAAGCAACAATTACCGAACAGCGGTTGCAGGCTTTGACATTTATGCACCCACTTTAAATTCGGGATTTGGAGTTGTTGCCATGCAAGACGTAGCAGGAGATGGCTTTTTAACTACCAGTTCCGTTTCGGGAATTTATTCATTCAATGCGCGCTTAAATCGCGACTGGGGATTTAATGCGGCACTTCAAGGAGGCTTGGTTCAAAAGCGCTTTGATGCATCCAAGTTCATTTTTGAAGACATGATAGATCCTGTAAGGGGAGCTGTTTTGCCAACTGCAGAGGTAATTCCGGTTGAAAACAGGTCGTTTGCTAATTTTGGCTTTGGCACTTTGATTTTCAGCAACCGCATGTTTGCAGGTATCGCAATGCATAATTTATTGGAGCCAAATCAGTCCTTCTTCTATCAAAATGCGGACTCCTCTTCCCTTCGTCTTCCCAGACGCTACACCGTTCACGGTGGATTCAATATTTATCTAAACCAAACGCGCTACGAAGAAGACCGGATTATTCTTTCTCCGAATATCCTTTTCATGCAACAAAGGAATTTCTATCAGATGAACGTTGGTTTCTACGTTAAACAAAAAGCTCTCACTTTGGGCGCTTGGTTCCGTCAAACCTCGCGAAATGCAGATGCTGCTATCTTTATGGTGGGCATGCGTTTCCCGAATTTTAAACTTGGATACAGTTACGATGCTGTAATTTCAAAAGCAGCTACGGCGGCAGTTGGATCTCATGAGCTATCTATTATACTGGAAATCAAGCCCGACTACAAAGGTCGTCGTCGCTCGAGCAAGACTTTGAGATGCCCAGACCTATAAAATCTTTGATTAGACTTTTTTTAGTAAAATTCCGTTATATTTGAAAATTCCATCTCTGGACACTGTTGATAAGTTCGTTCAGAATGAAACAATAATAGAAGTAAACAATAGCATCTGAAATGAAAATACGTTCAAAAGCGCTGTTATTCTCACTGGCAGGAGCCCTTGCAATCTGGGGAACTTCCTGCAATCGTGCAGGAAAATCAAGCACCACCGGTTGGAAATACAACGATGCCAAATGGGGTGGCTTTGAAAAACACAAATTCAAGGACCAGGAAACTGGCCCAGGTTTGGTGTTTATTGAAGGTGGTACATTTACCATGGGTCTTGCCGAGCAAGATTTGACTTTCGACCACAATTCATACAAGCGTCGTATTTCGGTGAGCAGTTTCTACATGGACGAAACCGAAGTAACCAATTTCCATTACCTGGAATATTTGCATTGGCTGATGCGTCAGTATGCTGATAACCCTGTAGTTTATACCAAGGCTCTTCCTGATACTTTGGTATGGAGAGATAAGCTTTCGTACAACGAGCCTTATGTATTGTACTATTTACGTCACCCTGCCTACAGGGATTATCCGGTTGTAGGTGTTAACTGGGTTCAGGCTGCCGAGTATTGCAAATGGCGTACCGACCGTGTTAATGAAATGATCATGGTTCGTGAAGGTCTAATCAACCTTGATATTCAAAAACAAACCGGTGATCAAAACTTCAATACTGAAGCTTATTTGCTTGGTTTGTACACGCCTTCTGTTAAGAAAGAACTTCGTGATTATGCTCCAGGTGGAAAAACCCGTGGTGTGCGCATGGAAGATGGTATCCTATTACCAAGCTACCGCCTGCCAACTGAAGCAGAATGGGAATATGCAGCAGGTGCCTACCGCTCAGCTTCATTCAATGAAAACATTGATGCTAAACGTATCTATCCTTGGAATGGCTTAACACTTCGTCGCAGTGATACTGAAAAATCACGTGGACGTATGTATGCCAACTACACCCGTGGACGTGGTGACGGAGCCGGTATTGCAGGTAACCTCAACGACGGAGCTCTTTACACACACAAAGTAAAAGACAAAAAATTCCTTCCTAACGATTTCGGTTTGTTCCACATGTCGGGTAACGTGAGCGAATGGACAAATGATGTTTATCGTCCACTTTCTTTGGAGGACAATACCAGCTTTAACCCTTATCGCGGTAACGTGTATAAGAAATACAAAACTGATGCAGATGGATACATCTCTGAAAAAGACAGTTTGGGTCGTTTGATTTATGTTGATGTAACTGAAGAAGAAAACATCAAACGTCGCAACTACCAAAGAGCCGATAATATTGGATTCAAAGACGAACTTACCTACACAGACATTGAACAAAAATACGATTACGGTGCAAGTACATTGATTGACAATGCCGCTCGTGTTTACAAAGGAGGTTCGTGGGCAGATCGTGCATACTGGTTGAGTCCTGGAACTCGTAGGTATTTGGATCAGGAACAATCTACAGCAACTGTTGGTTTCCGTTGTGTAATGGACCGCGTTGGAGAGATGACCAAAAAAGGAAAATAATTCGATTGATATCCATAAAAAAAGCTGCTTCAAAAGGCAGCTTTTTTTATGGGTTAAAGTTATTGAGACTTTTACTCAATCGAATCTATAAGGCTTTCCAGTTTCATACCTCGCGAGCCTTTCAAGAACACAAGTCTGTTTGTTAAAGGATGGTTTTGAAGTTCAATCGCAACATCTTCTGTGCTGGCAAATTTCCGAAAATCAGATTGTGTGGCAGTGAAAGCCTTGCCAACCAACCAAAATTCTGCCTGCTTGAATTGCAAGCACCAATTGACCAATGCTTGATGTTCTTGGGCCTCGTAAACGCCCATTTCAAACATATCACCAAGAATTAACAGCTTATTGGACTGCGGCATACCCATAAAATTACGAATACTCAACTCCATGCTGCTGGGGTTTGCATTGTAGGCATCAAGAAAAATGGTGTTCTGTTTCTTTTGTATCCATTGCGAACGCAGGTTGGCAGGTTGATAGGAGGAAACCCCCGTTGATAATTCCGTACTGGTCAACCCAAAATGATGACCAATACAGATAGCTGCAGTGATATTATCAAAATTATAGTCCCCACTTAAAATACTCTCCGTAGTTTCTCCATTCATGCTAAAGCGAATTGTGGGTTGGAGAATCTCTGCAAGTAAGCTAAAATCAGCATTGACAGGAATTCTACCTGGTGAAATCCCGGAATAGGTAATACGCTTATCAACTTGTTCAGATTCATGCATTAAGGTATCATCATAGGCATTCACGAAAGCGGTTCCATTGTGTTTTGCCAAATAAGAATACAATTCACTGTTTGAGCGAATCACACCTTCAATAGAACCAAATCCCTCCAAATGATCTTTACCATTATTGGTAACAATGCCATAGTCGGGTAATGCAATTTCACATAGCAGGGCATTTTCACCTTCGTGGTTAGCACCCATTTCAATTACAGCTATGTAGTGGCTTTCATCAAGCATTAACAAGGTTAGCGGAAGTCCAATATGATTATTGAAATTTCCCGGAGTTGCCAATACCTTGAAACGAGTGGATAATACAGAATTCAGCAACTCTTTGGTTGTCGTTTTTCCATTTGAACCAACGATTGCGATTACTGGAATACCTAATTGCTTGCGGTGGTGGGAAGCGAGTTGTTGTAATGTTGACAATACATCATCCACTTTCAGGTAACGCTCATCCAACGCCTCACCTTCATCAATAACCACATAAGACGAACCTAGCTCAAGTGCCTTTGAAGCGAAGGCATTTCCATTAAAACTTGGGCCTTTCAAGGCAAAAAATATAGAACCAGGTGTGATCTTCCGGGTATCCGTACTTACAGAACCCACATTTAGGAATTTAGAATAAAGACTATTGATATCTATCATTAGGTAACATTTAACACTTTTATCAGCAGGCAAATTCGCTATTTTTACATAAATTTTTGAGTATGAGACAGCTTATTTTACTCCTTGCATGCATTGCTTTTCTACCCGACCTTACTGCCCAAACTGTTCGATTTCAAAGGAATTTCCCTGCCGTTGTAAAAAAAGAGGGGAACCAAGACACCCTAAAATACAGTTTTGCTGGAGGACTGAACGCGCCACAGATCTCAGAAATTGACTTGAACGGCGACAATAAAAAAGACATTTTCATTTTCGATCGCGCGGGTGCAAAGGTGAGCTGCTTTCTTAGAAACACAGACAACACCTTCACATTTGCTCCTCACTATGCTGCGCAATTTCCGAACCTAATTTACTGGGCTTTATTGCGCGATTACGATGGTGATGGCAAAGAAGATATTTTTACCGAGGTGGATTACAATGCCACTCCAGAACCCGATAAATCCATTTGGTCTCAAGGAGTAAGAGTACTAAGAAACGTTACCGGAAGCGATGGAAAACTCAAGTTTTATCAATGGAGAAACCAGGTTTTTGATACGGGTAGTGCAACTCTTCCCCCGAACAATATAGCCATTCAAAACCTGGATATCCCTGCATTTGAAGACATGGACAATGATGGAGATTTGGATATTGTTTACATGGGCTATGGAAAAAACACCTTCTCTTATGCGCAAAATGTAAGCGTTGAATCCGGCTTCAAAAAAGACTCATTGCTATTTGTTTTTCGTGATGATTGTTGGGGATATACCTATTATAAAGTAAATACGCATGGTTTCCAGCTTCAGGACAATTCCAATTGCTACAAAAACTACAAAACCAAAAAGCACAATGGAAGTACCATCGCCTTGTTTGATTCAGACAATGATGGAGATAAAGAAATTTTATATGGCGATGTTGGGTTCAAGGAAATTATTTTCCTGAAAAATGGAAAAACTCAAAACTCTATTGGTCGTGATTCCATGATTGAGGAGCGTTTGAATTTTCCAAACGCCCTAAACCCTGCAGGCGAAGATATTTTTCCTGCCTCATTTTTCGTAGATATTGATGGCGATGGTAAAAAGGATTTGGTGGTTGCGCCCAATGCCGATGTTGCAGCAAAAAACAAGAATATGGTGAACTATTACCGCAATACAGGCACAGCGCAGGTTCCTCAATTCACCTTCCAAAACAACAGCTTGTTTGTTGGAGAACAACTTGATTTAGGAGGAGGTGCAAAACCCGTTTTGGTAGATGTTGACAACGATTCAGACCTGGATTTGGTAATTGCCACCCAGGGTGAATTTACCCAAACCCAAAACAACAACGATAGGCTTGTATGGTATCGAAACGACCTGGTTTCAGGAAAGGCGAACTATGTTTTGGCAGATACCAATTTTCTTGGAATCAACCTGAACAGCTCCACTCCTATCTTTTCAATTCACCCCAGCTTTGGCGACCTTACCGGTGATGGAAAAGCTGATTTACTGATAGGTGATGGAAATGGAAAATTGCATTTCTATGAGAATACCGGCTCAAGTGGAATCACTTCATTCACCAAGAAAAGCTCCGATTATTTTTCGATGTATGGAGGAACCTTTATCACTCCACAATTGGTGGATATGAACAAAGATGGCAAGCTGGATATTGTTGCCGGACGTAAAAACGGCAGCTTGGTTTATTTTGAAAACAAAGGCAGTTTAACAGAACCCAATTTTAATTCAACTCCCGATATTGACTCCATTGGCAAAGTAAGCTCAGCCGAAAAATCAGTAAGTGGCACTTTTGTTTTTTATTTTGATGGTTATTCAAACCCAACTGTTGTGGACATCGACAAAGACGGAACCTATGAACTTTTCCTGGGAGGAGACGATGGAAGCCTAAAATTCTTCACCAACTTTGATTTGAACCCGGGCAGAAAATGTCCGGAAATCACAAATGCCTACTATGAAACCAGCGGGAATGAAGGTTTCAACCTGCGTTTTGGCAGAAAATCTGCGGCGGCAATTGGAGATGTGAACGGAGATGGCCAACTGGACTTATTTGTAGGAAATACCCGCGGAGGAATTGAAGTATTCGGCATCAGTTCGAATGGAATTGTAAGTTCGGTTGCAGAGAACTTGAAAGAAAATAATTTCCTGAATGCCTATCCAATTCCGGTAGATGATATGCTTCAACTTGATGCTGAGGCAATTTTACTAGGTGCTACATGTGAAGTGCTCGACATTAGCGGAAAGCAACTTATGCAATTCAAGTTGAGCAATTACCAACAATCCATTTCCGTCGCTCATTTGCCGGCCGGCTTCTATACCTTAAGGGTTTTTCCAGACCAGGCAGATCCACTCATTCGTAAAATCATTAAGAACTAATGAACCAATAGGTTAAGCCCCGTCACTTTGCGATTTGACGGGGTTTTTTATTTTTGCTCCACCAATTACCAAAACCATGTACGGAGGATTACAGGATCAACTCAAAAAAGAATTAGCCGAAATTGAATCAGCAGGTCTTTATAAACAAGAACGCATTATTGCTTCTCCGCAAGGTGCTGAAGTAAAACTTAGCGACGGCAAGGATGTACTTATTTTCTGTGCCAACAATTACTTGGGATTGTCGAGCCATCCACGTGTATTGGAAGCTGCGAAACAAAGCATTGACAGCCATGGCTATGGAATGAGTTCTGTACGCTTTATTTGTGGAACTCAGGACATTCACAAAACGCTTGAGAAGAAAATTGCTGAATTCCTGGGTACAGAGGACACCATTTTGTATGCAGCTGCCTTTGATGCCAACGGTGGAGTTTTTGAACCTCTGTTTAATGAAGAAGATGCCATAATTAGCGATGCCTTGAACCATGCTTCTATTATTGATGGAGTGCGCCTTTGCAAAGCAGAACGCCATAGGTACGAGCACAACAACATGGCAGATTTAGAAGAAAAGCTTAAAGTAACGCAACATTGCAGAAACCGCATCATTGTAACGGATAGCGTATTCTCGATGGATGGAACCATTGCACAATTGGACCATATTGTAGCTTTGGCTGAAAAATACAATGCGCTTATCATGATAGATGAATGCCATTCGAGTGGATTCATGGGAAAAACAGGACGTGGAACCCACGAATTCAGAAATGTGATGGGTAAAATTGATATTATCACCGGCACATTAGGCAAAGCCTTGGGTGGAGCCATGGGCGGATTCACTTCGGGAAGAAAAGAAATTATTGATATGCTTCGTCAGCGTTCAAGACCTTACCTTTTCTCAAATACACTTGCTCCTTCTATTGTAGGAGCCAGCATTGCGGTTCTGGATATGCTTACCGAAACCACTGCATTGCGTGATAAGCTGTGGGACAATACACAGTATTTCAGAAGTAAGATGACCGAAGCCGGTTTTGACATTAAACCAGGTGAACATCCTATTGTACCTGTAATGTTGTATGATGCCAAGCTATCTCAGGATTTTGCGGCAGCATTGTTGGAAGAAGGAATCTATGTGGTTGGTTTCTATTATCCGGTAGTTCCAAAAGGACAAGCACGTATTCGTGTGCAGGTAAGTGCGGCTCATGAGCGTGAACATCTTGACCGTGCCATTGAAGCCTTTATAAAAGTTGGAAAACAATTGGGTGTGATTAACTAATTGTTAACTGAACCCAAATTCACAGAATACAAAAACAATTTGGACAAATGGCCGCTGCTCGCATGCAGCGGCCTTTTGTCGTTTGGTAAGCAGCTGGAATCCATTAGAAAGCCTTCCTGCTTAACATTTGCTTAACGCAGGGCTAACATTCACTTTACTTAAGATTAACCTAGCATTAACCTCCGGCCCGAATAGCCGCTCTACTTTTGTGGCAGATCAAAACTGCTATGAATTTCAGCAACAAACACGTTATTAAGTTTTTCATGATTATGCTCCTGACGGCATTTGCAGCTCAGGCACAAACCGGAAAAATTGCCGGAAAGATAATCGACCAAAAAACAGGAGAAGAAATCCTAGGGGCTACTGTGGTAATTGAAGGCACCAGCTTTGGAGCCGCCACCGATTACGAAGGAAAATTCAGCATAAACAATGTTAAACCAGGTAAATACAACCTGATTATTTCATTCATCTCCTACCAAAAGAAAACGATTTCCGGTGTTGAAGTAAAAGCCAACGAAGTAACGCAGGTAAACACTTCTTTATCAGAAAGTAAAAGAGATTTGAATGAAGTTGTTATTACCGGTGAACTTAAAAAAGAAAATGCTTCCGCCTTATTGATTCAGCAAAAACGAAATATCTCCATTTCGGATGGGGTATCTGCTGATATGATCAAGCGTACTCCCGATGCCACAACCTCTGATGTGATGAAGCGTGTGAGTGGAACATCCATACAGGATAACAAATTCGCTATCATTCGCGGTTTGAACGACCGCTACAATGTAGCCTATATCAATGGTGCACCACTGCCTTCAACCGAAAGTGACCGTAAAGCATTCTCCTTCGATATTTTCCCTTCAGGCATGATTGACAATATGGTAATCACAAAAAGTGCATCTCCTGATTTACCTGGTGATTTTGCAGGTGGTTTGATTACTATCAATACCAAAGATATTCCTGAAAAACGTTTTGTAAGCGCATCTTTAAGTGGAAGCTCACATAGCTTGACAACCGGTAAAGCCGGCTTCTCTTACGAAGGTGGAAACACCGATTGGTTGGGAATTGACGATGGAAAAAGAGCACTTCCTTCAGGTATTCCTGCTCGTGGAGAATTCAACAACCAAAGCAACGAGCAATTTGTAAACTCGGCCAAGCAGTTCAATAGTTCTTGGGCAACCGAGCGTATTGCTGCACTTCCTGTAAACAGCTCATTTCAGGTATCGGGAGGAAACTCTTACAAAATGGGTAAAAACAACGAGTTTGGATTTATTGTATCCGGTTCACATAGCAACTCTTACAGGAACAGTTATGTGGAGCGTAACAGCTTCAATAACCCCATGGGTAAAATTGACAACCAAATCAAAAATTCATACATGGACTCCATCACCAAACGCGAAGTATTGGCAGGAGCTATGTTAAATATGGGTTTGAAATTGGGTAACAAGCATAAAATCTCTTTCAAAAATTCCTACATCGTTAACTCAGAAGACAATACCATTCTACGTTCAGGAAACGATGATTACTTAACCGAGTCATTGCCTTTGATGCGTGGAACCTTTTACAACTACTCTGAGAGTCGTTTGCTTACCCAACAATTAATTGGAGACCACTTTATCAATAGCCTGAAAATAAAAGCCAATTGGGTATTGAACAACAACATTATTCAACGCAATATTCCAGACTTTAGAAGATTCACAACTACAGCTAACTTAATTGATCCGGGAGCAAACGATGGTGTTTACACCAACTACGCAGCCCGCATATCAAGTAGCAATCCCGACATTACTCAAATGGGTCGTTTCTTCTCAAAATTGGATGAAACCATTCGCTCTGCCGCCATAAACTTATCTATTCCTGCAGACCGCATTAAAATCAAAGGTGTAAAAACCAGTTTCAAAACGGGAGCACTTTACCAAGTTAGAAGTAGGGATTTTGAGGCACGCGCCTTTGCCCCTATCCTGAATCAAAACACACCCGGCCGCCAAGCGATTTTGGAAGCTTCTCTCGACACCTTGTTTGCTGCAAGCAGATACAATAACAATTTCTTCTTCAAAGAAGACTTCCGCGCACAGGACGTGTATTCGGCAAGTTCAAAACTTGCAGCAGCTTACTTGATGGCCGATCAAAAAATTGGTGCACGCATTCGCATGAGCTATGGAGTTCGTTTAGAAAGCTACCGCCAGCAATTGAACTCGTTTGAATTGAACAGCAACCCTCCAAAGCCTTTGAAAGTAGATACAGTATTCAACGACATTTTACCGTCTTTGAACTTTACCTATGAGTTGAACGAAAAAACAAACCTGCGTTTCTCTGCAAGCCGTTCAGTTGCTCGTCCTGAGTTTCGTGAAATTGCTCCTTTCCAGTTTTATGACTTTAACCTAAACAGCGTGGTAACTGGAAATCCGGCATTGGTAAGAACCCGTATTGACAACTACGATGTACGTTATGAATTTTATCCTGGAGAAGGACAAATGATTTCGGCATCTGCATTCTATAAAAAGTTTACTAACCCCATTGAAGTGGTGTATGAATTCCCCGGTTCTGATTTGGTACAAGGTTATTCAAGCGATGCCAAAGCAAACAACTATGGCTTTGAAATTGAATTGCGTAAGAATTTTGACTTTGTTGACAAATGGATGAGCACAGATTGGGCAAGAAGATTCTCTGTAACTTTTAACTATGCTTATATCCTTTCAAAAGTTGAATTGAATCAGGCTGTATCTGTTGCAGGTAATCGTCCATTACAAGGACAATCGCCCTATATTTTGAACGGAAGCTTCCAATACTACAATGAGAAAAGCAACCTTGCCTTTGCTGTATTCATTAACCGCATTGGACGTCGCATTGCTTTTGTAAGAGAGAAAAATGGTTTAGCTCCAGATATGTGGGAGAATCCAAGAACTGTGATTGATTTGTCAATTTCAAAACGTTTCTACAACAAGTTTGAAGCAAAACTGGGAATTGGAGATTTGCTTGCTCAAGATTTGGTATTCTACCAAGACAACAACGAGAATGGCAAATTGGATAACTTCAACAAGGCTGCACTATTGAATCCTGCAACATCAACAGCAGAAAAAACGAATATGGACAATGTGATTTTCCGCTACAAAATGGGTTATACCATTTCAGCAGGTGTTAGCTTCAAGTTTTAATTCATAAACTACTCGTTAATCAGGAAGCCAGTCAGCACATGACTGGCTTTTTGTTTGCCTGGTAACTTGACTTATCCCGGAACATATTTAGTACGTTTAATGGGTTGAAGAATTTACCCATAGCACGTTGCGTGAGGGATGGAAGTGGATACCCGCCGTGGCCTATGCCTTGCTGCATGCAGCGCAGGGCCGGCGACCGAAGGAAGCCCGGACAGGCGCTTGCATGCAGCTGGCTTAGGCCACGGGGAGTAGGAACAAACAGCCCGGCCGCTTGCGAAACGTTTTTTATAAGAAATGAGGAATTGACCTAAGCAAGCGGCACGCCCCATTTAGTTAAACGATAAAACCAGTTGGCATTCAAGATATCCATGATTAAAGATGTGTTAGAGGTGAAACGAAAAGAGGATTGTGCAACAAGTATACAAGAAGAAGGTTTCCCTGCTTTAGGTTTAAATCATTATGCAATGAAAAGCCATGAAAAATCAGGTGCTCAATTAACCTTATCATAACATTAAGTTAAGATTGGCAAAACAGGCAGTAGGTTATTTCGAATCAAATTTTCAATCATGAAAAAACCTGTTTTACTCATTCTTTTATTTGTAATGATTGCACTCCAGGGATTCTCACAAAAAGTGAGAACACTAAGTGGAAGCATTACCTCGAACACCACACTTTTTAACGACACCACCTATATCCTGGATGGATATGTGTTTGTTAAAAACAATGCAACCTTAAGCATTCAGCCCGGCACTTTGATTCAGGGTAAAAAAGGAACCAAAGCTACGTTGATTGTTACACGCAACGGACGCATTGAAGCCAATGGTACTGCAAGCATGCCAATTGTTATGACCTCTGACCAAAGCGCAGGCAATCGTACCAAAGGAGATTGGGGAGGATTGGTAATTCTTGGAAAAGCAATTATTAACAGACCAACCGATTGCTCATCATGCGCAGGCGCAGCTGTTGCCGCTAACGAAGCCGGTATTCAGAATGCCATTGAAGGCGACTTAGACAATGCCAATGGTGATGGCCTTTATGGCGGAACAGATAACAGCCACAGCTCTGGAACCTTGCGATATGTACGCGTTGAATTTGCAGGAACAGTAATTACTCCCGGCAATGAAATTAACGGAATTACATTTGGCGGTGTGGGTAATGGAACCAAAATTGAATATGTTCAGGTTTCTTTTGCCGACGACGATGCCTTTGAATGGTTTGGTGGAACAGTAGATGCCAAACACCTGGTTTCATACCGCAACGTAGATGATGACTTTGATACCGATTTTGGTTTTACCGGTAAAGTACAATTTGGTATTGCCCTGCGCGATTCATCTTTGTATGATATTGGTTCTGGTCCAACCACCAATGGTTTTGAATCTGACAATGATGCATCGGGTACAGAATCACAACCCTATACCAATCCTACTTTCTCTAATATGACCATCCTTGGTCCATTGGCTAACGGAACGGCATTGTCTTATTCCAACTCCTTCCAGAATGGTGCACGCATTCGTAGAAACTCTTCTAATTCTATTTACAACTCTATTTTCATGGGTTGGAATGATGGTGTATTTATTGATGGTGCACGTAGTGGAAACAAGTTTATCAACGATACACTTTCCTTCAAAAACAACTTACTCGCAGGTAACCTTCGTGCAGTAAACAACAGCTCAGCTCCGGCAGGTGGTTCAGTTAGAAACAAAATTATGAACCAAAACGACTCCTTGTTATCATCAGCTGGCGTATTGGCAGATCCATTTAACTATACCAATCCTAACTTTTCTGCACTGAGCACTTCTGCTAGCACAGGTGCATCTTTTGCTGATGCACGTGTTGCTGACCCATTCTTTACACAAACTACCTTCCGCGGTGCAGTTGGAACCGATAATTGGACAGCTTGCTGGTGTAATTTCAACCCCAACACTACAACGTATTCAAGTCCTATCAACCTGATGCCTGTGACCTTTAATGCAGGTAAAGATTCAAGCATTTGTGCTGGTAAAACGGTAACACTTGGACAAACACTTTCTGGTCCTTACAAATTTAGCTGGGCACCTGCAACAGGCCTTTCAAATGCCAATGCAGCGCGTCCGGTTGCTAGTCCAACAGCAAACACAACTTACGTTGTAACCGTAACTGACTCCATCACCGGATGTTCATTAAGAGATACGGTAGTTATCAATGTAACTCCAAATCCAACAGTAGATTTCACATCAAGCCTTGGAAGCAACGGACAAGTTAGCTTTACCAATGCCAGCAGCAACGCATCATCATACAGCTGGAACTTTGGAGATGGCAACACATCCACTTCACAAAACCCTAATAATACTTATGCAGCAAATGGTGTATATGCTGTTACCTTAACTGCATTCAACGGTTCATGCAGCGCATCTGTAAAGAAATCAATCAACGTATCAGGAGTTGCTTCACCGGTTAGAGCATTTACCGGAGACATTACAAGCAATACAACCTTCTACAAAGACAGTATCTACATTATCAATGGATATACCTTTGTTAAAAACAACGCTACCTTAACCATTCAACCTGGAACCATTATCAAAGGTGGAGCTAATAAAGCAACCCTAATCATTACCCGTAACGGTAGAATTGATGCCCAAGGAAGCAAGAACTCTCCTATTGTATTTACCTCTGCTAAACCTGCTGGACAACGTGCAAAAGGCGATTGGGGTGGAGTAATCATTTTAGGTAAAGCGGTAATTAACCGTCCTACGGATTGTTCAACTTGTCCGGGAGCTGCAGTTGCTGCAAATGAAGATGGAATTCAGGCAGCTATTGAAGGTGATCTTGACAATGCCTCTGGTGATGCCTTGTATGGAGGTACAGATAACAACCACAGCTCTGGAACATTTAGCTATGTACGTATTGAATTTGCCGGAACTGTAATCACTCCAGGCAACGAGATCAATGGGTTAACCATGGGTGGTTTAGGAAAAGGAACAAAGCTTGACCATATTCAAGTATCGTTTGCAGACGATGACGCTTTTGAATGGTTTGGCGGAAATGTAGATGCCAAAAACCTGATTTCTTACCGCAACGTTGACGATGACTTTGACGTGGACTTTGGCTTCTCAGGTAAAGTACAATTTGGTATTGCACTGCGCGACTCATCTTTGTACGATATTGGTTCTGGTCCAACAACCAACGGATTTGAATCGGATAACGACGGTAGCGGAACAGAAGCAAAACCTTTCACCGACCCTACTTTCTCTAACATGACCATTTTAGGACCATTGGCCAATGGCACACCGCTTTCTTACAGCAACTCTTTCCAGAATGGAGCTCGCTTGAGAAGAAACTCATCAACATCAATCTATAACTCAGTATTCATGGGATGGAACGATGCCGTATTTATTGATGGTGCACGCTCAGGAAACAAATTGATGAACGATACCTTGTTCTTCAAAAACAATGTACTTGCAGGCAACCTGCGTGCAGTAAATAACAGCTCTGCTCCTGCTTCACAAGCCCGTGGGAAAATCATGGCCGACAACGACTCAATTTTCTCTTCGGCAGGTGTATTGGTGAATCCATTCAACTACAATCAACCCGATTTCAGAGCCCTTGCTGCTTCAGTAGTTAGCGGTGCAAACTATATAGGAACAAAAATCAGCGATCCTTTCTTTGCCCAGGTTCCATTTAAAGGAGCTGTTGGCCCGCATGCAGATAGCAACTGGACCAATTGCTGGTCGAACTATGACCCACAAAACAGCGATTACAATTCATCACCTATTGTGAATCCTGCTGCAGAAGCCAACTTCACTTTTGCAACAAGCATGAACAATACCAAAGTTAGCTTTACCAATAGCTCGAGCTTTAGCAAACATGTGCTTTGGAACTTTGGAACCTCAGCAACTGATACAACATCAAATCCAAATCCTGAATTTACTTTCCCTGGAAATGGCACTTATGCAGTAACCTTGATTGCCTTCAGTCCTTGCGGAAACAACATGATTACCAAAAATGTTACCGTAAACGATACTACCTTGAATCCTGTTCCGTCATTTACCTGGACTCGCAAAGCAGGAACGCTTGAGGTAAGCTTCACCAATACTACAGTCAGCAAAGGACAAACACTTAGCTATACCTGGAACTTTGGCGATGGTGATTCATCTGATGCAACAAACCCTGTTCATACTTATAAAGCCAATGGTGTTTATACCGTTAAACTAACAGCTAAAAACACCGAAGGATTAACCTACAGCACCGAGCAGGAAATTAATGTTACAACGGTTGGAAACAGGGAAATGAACAAGCAGTTGAACGCTGTAAAGGTTTACCCAAATCCTGCTACCAATAACGTAACAGTTTCTTTTGAACTGAACACAACCGAGAACTTAAGCATTAGCATCCTGGATGCAACCGGCAAAGAGTTGATGAGCGAAAACAGAAATCAGGTGAATGCAGGTTCGTATGAAATTGACCTGAGCACAGAAAGCCTATCACAAGGCATTTACATCATCCGTTTGCAAAGTGGAAACAGCACCAGCAATAGCCGTTTGATGATTGTAAAATAATATTCCAAAACACGGCTTGTTGAATAAATAAGCTCTGTTTTGATCGACAGAATAGGCCTCCTGCGGGAGGCCTTTTTCTTTTTATGGGTTGGATAAAAATATGCGGGTCAATATTGGTTTTTGGATGTCCAATCCGTTTCGGATACAAGAAATTCAATCAATCACCCAATTGTTAAACAAACCTTTAATCCATTTCGTATCAATTAATTTCATGAACTAACATATTGGTCTATAAACCTGCGATCCATTCTGGGTCGTGGGCATATACCCAATCAATAATTGGCCTATAAACCTGTGACCCCTTCAGGGTCGAAGAGATTAAATCAACCCCTATTTATTCTATAAACCTGCGATCCATTCTGGGTCGTGGAGATTAAATCAACCCCTATTTATTCTATAAACCTGTGACCCATTCTGGGTCGTGGGCATATACCCAATCAATAATTGTCCTATAAACCTGCGACCCCTTCAGGGTCCATGAATGGAATAAACATCCAAATTGGGCTATAAACCTGCGACCCATCCTGGGTCGTGGAATAGCATTCAATCAATTATCAAACTGGGCTATAAACCTGGGACCCATTCTGGGTCGAAGAGAATAAATCAACCACTATTTATTCTATAAAACTGTGACCCCTTCAGGGTCGTGGAATTGCATTCAATCAATTATCAAACTGGTCTATAAACCTGCGACCCATTCTGGGTCGTGGGCATATACCCAATCAATAATTGTCCTATAAACCTGTGACCCCTTCAGGGTCGAAGAGATTAAATCAACCCCTATTTATTCTATAAACCTGCGACCCATTCTGGGTCGTGGGCATATACCCAATCAATAATTGTCCAATAAACCTGTGACCCCTTCAGGGTCCATGAATGGAATAAACATCCAAATTGGGCTATAAACCTGCGACCCCTTCAGTGTCGTGGAATAGCATTCAATCAATTATCAAACTGTCCTATAAACCTGTGACCCCTTCAGGGTCCATGAATGGTATAAACATCCAAATTGGGCTATAAACCTGCGACCCCTTCAGGGTCGTGGAATAGCATTCAATCAATTATCAAACTGGCCTATAAACCTGTGACCCCTTCAGTGTCGAAGAGATTAAATCAACCCCTATTTATTCTATAAACCTGCGACCCCTTCAGGGTCGTGGAGATTAAATCAACCACTATTTATCCTGTAAAGCTGTGATCCGTTTCGGATCATTTAATTTCAAACACCACAAGTTGTGAAATAAAACTGCTTCCCTTTCAAGACATATGAAAACAGGATGCCAAAGCTAATTCATGGAAATAATTGAACACTGAGCTTTACTCATCAAAACAAGCGGGTCTGCTCCAATGCATGGAAGCGACCTATTAACTCCCGTATAAACTCGTAATGCTTTACATACGGGTTGGGAATCATGAGCAGTTGAATGCCTTTTGCGTTCAAGTACTCCGATTTAACCCGATCGGAGTTCATGCGCTTTTTGTCTTTGTAATGTTCAATGCCATTCAACTCAAACACCACTTTGGGCTGCTTGCCTTCATACAAGACCCCATCAAATTCTTTTTTATTCAAGGCAGGATTATTGAGCTCTTCCGGGAATAAGGAAACTAGCTTCACATTGCGCTCAAACCGAACCTGTTTGATGGTGCAATAATGCTGCATGGTCTTGTAAAACTCATTCTCAAAGCGGGAGTCGTTTGAGAATCCAATGGTGAATTTAGTCGACGTACTTTGTGCTACTTTTACCTCTCCGTTCTTAGCCACGTATTCAATCAACGCATACAAATCATCATCCCTGTTCGAGAGCGTTGCAATGGCTTTGGGGTCGCATACCACAATCAAATTTTCCTTGGCGCGGGTTACTCCAACATTAATCAATTCACTGTTGTTTTTAATCCAGTTGTACGTGCGTTTGCTGCTGTTGGTTGCCAAAGCAGTAGAAACTACAATCGTTTTATTTTCCTGGCCCTGAACCTTGTGAATGGTGCCGCATTGAACCGAATCATCTACCCGACCAAGTGCTTTGGCTTCTTTCAAATAATGATTAAGCACTTCTTCCTGATTCCGAAATGGAGTCAGAATAAACACATCGGTTAACTTGCTTTCCTGAATATACCGCACAATCTCTACGGCTTCTTCCAGTTGTGAATTCTTGCCTTTCTGGTTGTGATTAGAAACCTTAATCAATTTCAAAGTTCCCAGTTTCTGTATGGCATCAATATTCAGCTTGTTTTCGTAAAAACGTTGATTGCTGTAATTGATTATTTTCTTTCCACAGCGGTAATGGTAACTCAATAGAATATTTCGCGAGATATTATCAATCCGCTTAAAAACCGAAAGGATTGAATTCTCCCGGTAATTGTACTCCTCTTGAATGTCTAGCTTCTGCATGAGCTCTTCATTCCGAAACTCATCCAACAAAATAATCGGCTTTAGTTGATTGGTATCTCCAATCAAAACCATATTCCTGCACTTTGAAATGGGAACCAAACTGGTTGGAATATCACATTGTCCCGCTTCATCTATCACCAACAAATCAAACTTGTAGGTATGGCCCAGGCGATGCGCAGAAATATTCGTTGTTAAAATCACAGGAAAAACCTTAAGCAACAATTCCAAATTGGCATCCACACCCAACCAGGAATTGAAGGCTTTGATTTGTTCGTCCTCAAACTCAATTTTCAGGATATCCATCAAGGGCTGAAACTCCTTGCCACGAAGGCGTTTAATGCATTTCAGGGATTCAAAATAAAAGAACTGCAACAGCGAATGATTGCCCTCTATCACTTCAAATATGCCTTTCAGACTTTCTTCCGAAACAGGTGGCATTGCTTCCAATTCTTCCAACAATTTGCTGCGCTCTTTTTCCAGCAAATAGTAGCTTCCTTTGGCAATCAATCCTTCTACAAATTCAAGATTCTGCTCAAGTTCCAACCGCGACTCAATGCTCTCCAAACGCTCATCCAGTATGCGATTGCGGACTTTCGACTTCTCCTTCAATTGCGAAAGCAAGTTCTCTCGCGGAATATCTTTCGACTCAAATGCTGCATACTTTCGAATGGTTTCTAATGCTTCTAGGGTATACGCTTTATTGCCTAAGCGAAGGATTGGAAACAGAATGGGCTTGTTCTTGTAAGTGCCTAATTTCAACTTGGCTAAAATTCCATCAATCGGTACATTGTTATTCGAGCTAATCAACAAGGTTTTATTGCTCGTAAAACAGTTCACCACAATATTCAAAATGGTCTGGGTTTTCCCCGTCCCTGGAGGCCCTTGCACATAGGTAACCGGATACTTCAAGGCATTGTAAATGGTACGAAGCTGGTCTCGGTTCACCTGATCGTCGTACAAAACAATATTGGGTTTGGTGCGGTTTCGCGTGTCCAGCGACGACATGTTCTGAAACAAGGCCTTCAAGGGTATCTGCAAAGTTCCGGCATTCAACTCCTCTTCAATCTGGTTGTAAATGCGTGAAATATCAAATTGCCTGTAGCCCAGCACAACAAGCTCCGGACGCGTATTGGCAAGCTCTCCCCTACGAAATTGTGCCTGCAAATGTTGAATTACCTCCCCCTTGTTTGCAAGGTACCAATTCTCAAAATCGACTTGAGTCATTTCACTGTAATACGACAAGGCATGCTTGACACCTTGGATATAAAAACTTGGATTGAAGCGAACCTTATTGCCCACAACCAGGGTTCTGCTCACCGGGTCGAAACTCAGCTTCCGATAAGCAACCACAAACTTCCCTCTGGATTCCAGGTCAATGGAAAACTCACAAAGTGCAAGCTCATAATCCTGGTAGCGTGGATAATCATTTTGGTAAATTTCCGCAATGAGTTTCTTCTGCTGCGCACTATCCAACACATAGGGGTTGGTAGCTTGTAAGGTATGCAAATCAATTCCAGGGATTAGGTACTGTTGATACAGAAAAGGGTCGCAATTTGCCCTGTAGCATTCGAGATAATAAGTAAGAATGCGGTTGTGATTTACATGCAAACCATAAGGCTCCAGCGATGGGTCGCTCTCAAGCTTCTTTAACAAATAAGGACCCGGCTCATAATGCGAAAACCTTAGGACTTCAGCTGACTGAATGCGCGAAAAGTAAATCTTCTTATTCAGCAAAGGCTCTTCCTTGGTTACATTAAACATATCAACCTTCAACCTATCGTTGGGAAGGATATCGAGGATACGAATCCAAAAAGGCGTGATAATATTCTCCTGGTTCTTGTAAGTTATAGCCAGGTACCTGCCCTCGCGAACAGCCTTTCCAACCAATGCCCCAATGGAGTAACTAGCCATGCATTAAACCGACAAAGCGGGGTAGCATGAACAAGAAAAAGTAGTGATGGATGAATGCTAAAAACAAACCACCGGCAAAAGAGGGATACTGAAAATCAGAAACCGAAAACTTCCGGAAGCGGCAATAACAAAAACAACTCATAATACTAGTTATTTCAATGGCTACCCGAAACTAAACAGAGTTGGAACCAAAAACAAGCGTCGCCGCTACAAAAGCGCTTGATTTAAAATAGAAACAAAAATCACATGTAGGATTTTTGGGCGTTGCCCGGCTATGAAAATGGCATAAAGCACAAGCCTAATCTCCAGCCGTGCCGGGCTATCCACTGCTATCTTTTTTGCAGGCCCAAGCACCTTCCCGACCTGCAAAAAAGGATATCCGTTGCTATCCCTAACGCGGGTTTACGTGGGGAAGACAAAATGCATTCCAACTAGTCAAGCAACCCAAACGGGAGAAAATCTACGTAGTTAATTAGTATGAATTTGCAGGCAGATTGAACAGTTTCTTGCATTTCGGAATTTGGGAAATCTTTACCTCAACCCTAAAATTTCAAGCGAACACAAGCCTTTCAGGCCCTGGCACAAATTTCTTCCGAGCTCTCAGTGTTTTGGCTCAATTCTTGAAATCGAGAGCGCATGTCCACTTGCGCTATAATTGACACCAGTTACCTGATTTTATGCAGGTTCAACGGCCTTATGGGAAGAATAATTTACATTTGCAGGACATTTAACCCGCCTAGTTTAAGTGTATGAAGCATTTCTACCCTTTTCAACATTCTCTGAATTCTGCTTTTCTAAAAAAAGGCAAGCTGCATTTTGCCTTGCTTTGGCTTTTCATTCTGGTATCCCAAAGCTTGTTTTCACAAGGGTTCAAAATCAATAGCTTCCTTGGAAACCGATGCAATAACCAAAGCTTCCAACTTGTATTTACCTACGATACCCTAAACGCTCCAACCGTACCAATTATAGCTGAACTTTCAGATTCCACAGGCAGCTTTGGGGCGCCAATAAGCCTAGGTTCAAAAAGCTCCTTAAGCGGCGGCTTCGATACCATCACCTGTTCTTTCTCAGGCATTCCTGCCGGTTCCAATTACCGCATCCGAATCAAAAGTAACAATAGCCCCCCATGGATGGACACCTCGAGTTCCTTCAGCATTTCCATTCCATCGGTGAGTTTTACGTTTACCAACAACAATGCTTGTGCAGGTGCTGTAGTTCTTTTCTCGAATACATCAACTGGAGTAGGTAGTCTGAGCTGCAATTGGGATTTCGGAACCAATCCAGGTTCGCCGGGAACATCAACCCTTTGCTTCCCTGGTGTAAGCTTTTCACCACCACCCGGAGGAGGTTCGGTAAATTACACCGTTTCGCTTACCGTCACCGATGGACAAGGTTGCAAAGCAAGTACCACAAACATTGTGACTGTAAAGCAGAATCCAAATCCTTTATTCGATACCGCAAACGTCACATCAACAGCAACGTTTGATCAATCACAAAACCTATTTATTGGTGACTGCTCTGTTACGATGCAGTCTCCAAACTTTAACTTCGTAATTGGAAACACATCGACTACGTCTTCAAGTATTACGAGCTATTCAATAAATTGGGGAGATGGAACAGCCAATACAATTCTACCCAATTTTGTTACCACAAGCCATCTTTACACCCAACTTGGCCTTTTTAACATCAATCTAACGGCTACAGCAGTCAACGGCTGTCAGTTCACAAAAACCTATCAATTTTTTAACGGAAACTCTCCTTCAGGCAATTTAACAACTATTCCAAATATTAATGATTGTGTACCTTACACGATTACATGGCAAGTCGACACAAGTACAACCAATTCAAATCCACCAGGAACAACTTATACTTTCGAGGTAAATGACGGTTCTCCCATCCAAAACTTTACGCAATCTACCTTGCCAACTAGCATTTCTCACACATTCACCGTTTCATCCTGTAGTATTCCACCCTCAAATTCATTTACAATTAAGTTTACTCCAAAAAATCCATGCCAACCATATCCGACTACTTTTACAGCGAGACCTTCCCAAAAACCGGTTGCATCATTTACAACAAATCCATCAAACACTATTTGTACAAATACAAATGTATCTTTTAATAATACATCAATCGGAAATTACTTTGTAGGCTCAACCTGCTTTTCAAATTTTGAAAAATACTGGTTCATCACTCCAGCAACAGGTTGGACTTTACTTTCAGGACAACTCGCCCCTTCACCCACAGCTATTAATGGCTCCAATAATCTCAATTTGAGTTTCCAACAACCTGGTAATTATCAAATAAAACTTAGGATTGTCAGATCTAATTCAGGAGGAAATCTAAGCAGGTGCTTTGCAGATTCTGTAATACAAACCATCTGCGTTCAACCCATACCCATTCCCTCTTTTACCTTAAACGTTTCTCCTTCTTCCAATTGCAAGCCTACCCTGGTTTCGGCTACCAATACTTCCAATACCTTGAGCAGTTGCGCGCCTCCGGTGTATACCTGGACAATTCGCGATAGCAGCACAACAGGCTCTACTCCTGTGCTTCCGGGTACTCGCTTTATTTTTGCCAACGGAACCGATTCTAACAGCATCAACCCCAGCTTTCAATTTCTTCAAAAGGGGCGTTACATCATTCGCTTGCGCATCAGCAATACCTGTCCGGGAAATTTCTTCAAAGATACACTCATCATCATCCGCGATATTCCCGTGGTTGGACTTCGTCCGGATATCATTTATTGTGGTCCGCAAAGCCTTTCCTTCTCTTCATCAAACCCTGCCCATGTTGCTACGTATGATTCCAGCTTTAGTCCTATCAGTTCATACGCGTGGAGCATTAGTCCTGCAAGTGGATACAGCTTTGTAAGCGGAAATGCATCCAGTCCTTTTCCAACCATTCAGTTTACAAACACTACCAATCTTCCTATCACGTATCGCTTAATCCTAACTGCCACCAATGCCTGCGGAGTTTCAAACCCCGATACGCAAAACATTACCATCAACCCAAAACCTATTGTAACTGCAAACTCCCTCAACCCTGCATTCTGTTCGGGAGGTACGGCTCAAATCACCCTAAGCCATAACCTGGCCGGTGGCGTTTTATATGGCTGGCGAGCTTACCCAAGCTCTCCTAATATTTCGGGATTCAGCAACAGCAGCAGTCCGGTTAGTGGACCTATCAACCAAACCCTTTTCAATTCAGGCTCAACTACCGAAACAGTGACTTACAAGATTGCAGCCTCACAATCGAGCACCAATTGCTTTGGCGATTCAAGCTCGGTGGTAGTTACGGTTTACCCCATACCCAAGGTGCAAGCCATTGCACAAGCTATTTGCTCGGGTGCAACATTAAGCCTGCCTTTGAATTCAACTGTTTCAGGAGCCTTATTCACCTGGACAGCCAATTCAAAAGCCTCATTGGTGTCAGGCTTTAGCAACAATCCAACTCCGGCTCCTGGACCCATTCTGCACACGCTTATCAACTCGTCCAATTCAACTGTCGATACCGTTCGATACACCATTCGTGCGCGTGCCAATGGATGCAATTCTCCGGATACCTTAATCCAAATTCGGGTTTCACCCACACCGGTAGTCAGCGCTTCCAATCAAACCCTTTGCAGCGGAACCCAATTAGGCCTCAATGCCAGTTCCTCTGTTGCGGGAAGTAGTTTTGCTTATACAGCACAACTCATTTCGGGCACAGCCACCGGGTTTGGCGGAGGAACAAGTATCCCCATCAATCAAACCCTTACGAACACGGGCACTACGCCGGCACTCATTCGGTACAGCTTAAGCACCACGAGTCCGGCTCCTGCATTCTGCCCCAGCGCGCCAGTTTTGATTGATGTTACGGTTCAACCCAAACCCGCTTTATCTGTAAGTAGTACAAGCACCATTTGCAGTGGCTCATCTACCTCCATAAACTTGAGCAGCAATGTAACAAACACGCTTTACCGGTATAACGCAACCTTAGTCTCAGGCAGCTCAACCTTTGGCTTTTATTCCAAAACCACCGACACCCTTGGCCCCATTTCACAAACCCTTTTTAACAATGGAAGTACAAATGCTGTTGTGCGTTATTTTATCACGCCACGCATTGGGAATTGTTCAGGCGATAGTGTTCAACATGAGGTAACGATTATTCCAGGACCCATACCCGGAACCATTGGCAGTATGGGACCTTTTTGCAGTGGCAACAATGCATTCAACTTACAACTTTCAGGAAGCAGTGGAACCATTGTGCGCTGGGAAAAAAGTGTTGCTCCATTCACAAATTTCGACCCAATTGCAAACACCAATGCCATATTGCCTCAAAGCGGTCTAACTCAAACCACCAAATACCGTGTGGTAATCAATACCGGAGCAGGTGGGGCATGTGGTTCAGTTACCACTCCAGAAGTGACCGTACAAATTGATTCAATCTCCTTGGGAGGAACCTTGAGCGCTTGGGATACCGTATGTACCGGAACCAATAGCGGCAATCTTACGCTATCCGGCAGCAGGGGCCAAATTCAAAGTTGGCAAAGTGCAAGCAATCCACTGGGAAGCTGGACAAACATTAGTGGAACAGCCAATCAAAGCAACTATACCTTTTCAAATCTAAGTAACACTACCTGGTACAAGGTACTCGTTAAAAATGGGGTATGTCCGAGTGCAATTTCAGACAGTGTGCGGATATTGGTTGACCAACAGCCCTCCAATGCTTTGGCATTTGATACCAGCTTTTGCTTGCTTACAGCCGGCATACCTATAACAGGATTCGTTCGCGCTCAGGCCATATCCATTGGCAATGGAAACTGGCAATTTTTATCGGGACCAAGCAGTTCAAGTGTAAGCTCACCCCAATTGCTTAGCACGCCAATTTCCAATTTACTTCAAGGCGATTATTACTTCACCTGGAGGGTATCGAATGGAAAATGTCCATCAAAAGTTGATACTGCCAAGGTGAGTATTTATCCGCCATTGCAAAGCAGTATTGGCAGCGAACAAACCATTTGCCAGGGCCAAACAGCAGCCACACTTACGGGTTTGGCAACAAGCGGAGGAACCGGGACCTATACCTACCAATGGGAGCAAAGCACCAACAACATTATCTATACGAACATAAACGGCGCTACCTTATCCAATTATAGTCCGGGAGCATTAAGCAGCAGCACCTGGTTCAGAAGAATTACCCGCTCAGGAACCTGTGTTCATATTTCAAGCAGTGTAAAGATTACAGTGCTACCTTCTATTGGGGGAAATAGCATATCAGCAGATCAAGCCTATTGCATAGGAAACACATCCAACCCAATTACAGGCTCCTCCCCAACAGGAGGCGATGGCACATTTAAGTACCAATGGCAACGCTTTAGCGGAGGTACTTGGGTAAACGCAGGCGGTGCAGATACGCTGCAAAACTATGCACCCGGAGCCTTGAGTCAAACCACCCAATTTAGAAGATTGGTAACAAGTAATGTTTGCTCAGGCGCACAGCAAAGCATAAGCAATTCCGTTACGCATACTGTGTATCCGCTACCTGTGGTGCAAGCCGGGGCCGATATTATCAAATGCAATAACCAGCCTAAATTCAAACTGCTTGGCAATCCTTTGTCGGGAACTTGGTCTGGACCTCAACCCATAGTGGCTGACAGCATTGACCCTACACAATATGCTTTGGGAACCTATTCGCTAATCTATACCTACACGAATAGCAATGGCTGCACAAATCGCGACACATTAAACTTTACGGTAATAGCTCCACCGGTAGTGGATGCCGGAAGCAATTTCAGCATTTGCCAAAACAGTCCTGCGGTGCAACTCAGTGGCTTCAATCCGGCAGGCGGCACATGGTCGGGACCAGGGGTAAGCAGCGGTGGATTATTTAACCCAAGTACGGCCGGCGCGGGCACCAAGCAACTGATTTATTCCTTTACGGCTGGAAGCGGTTGCAATGGAACTGATACATTGCTTATTATGGTGCAACCCAAACCCGACCCGGGTTTTATTTTACCTGTGCGTGCTTGTGCCTTGGATACAATCCTGCTTTCAGCTACAAGCAATCCTTCAGCAAATCTGGCCAGTTTAGTTTGGAGCCTAAGCAATAATGGTGGAATGAGTAATGCCATTTTGGGCAGTACAACAGCTGCAAACACTCAAGCCATATTCCCCGAAAACCAAGGCAATACAGACATTACCTATACTGTTAAACTGATTCAGGTTACCAATCAGGGTTGCTCGGATAGTATCAGTAAAACGATTGTCCATTTAAGAAGGCCATTGGCCCAATTCAATACCGGTAATGCTATCAATTGCGGACCTGCCTCCTACTCTATTTTCAACACAACATCGAATGTAGCGAGCACCTATTTGTGGTCGGTGAATCCAACAAGCAATGTGAGCATTGTTACGCCAACAACTGCCAATCCACAAGTGAATTTACCGGTGAATACCAGCAATGCACAAATCAGCTATCAACTGCAACTGATAGCCACACGCAATACCGGCGACTTAGGCTGTAGCGATACCGCCATTGCCAATTTGATTGTGTATCCAAAACCTCAAGCCGCGTTTACTTTATCGCCGAATGCGGCAGGATGTTCGCCACTTCCCGTAACATTTACCAATGCATCAAACCCAAAAAATGGAGAAAGCATCAACGAGATGAGCTTCAGTTGGACCTTTGGTGGATTAGCTGCTGATACCAACCGAGATCAAAACAGAACCTTCTTCAACCGAGGTGGAGTAATTGATAGCTTATACACCGTTCGATTAATTGCCACAAGCAAATGGGGTTGCAAGGATACAATCAGCAATACCGTGACGGTGTATCCATTCCCTAAAGCTGATTTCACAGCCAGTGTCGTTTCCAATTGTGCACCCTTTGCAATTGGCAGTTCTGTAATTGGGTTGAATCAATACCCTATTGCCAATGATACCTATACTTGGCACATTTTAGACAAAGCACAAAACATACTAAGCACATCAAGCGGAACAAGTATTCCAAGCCATACGCTCAATCAACCCAACGACACGGTGTACTACCGACTCATTACCTCGAATGTACACGGATGTAAACCGGATACGTTGATTCGCATGTTTAGAACCATTGAAAATCCGAAAGCTTTATTTAGCCTGAGTGATTCGGTAGGCTGTCATCCTTTGACTATTAATCTTACAAGTCAAAGCACCGCCGGAGTGAACCATGCCTGGAACTTTGGAAATGGCGCAACTAGCACGACAATCAATCCAAGCCAAAACTTTATCAATACCAGTTTTACCAAAGATACTACCTACTTTGTACGCTTGGTGGTAACCGCTGGAACAGGTTGTACAGATACACTCATCAAACCGCTTACTGTCTATCCAAAACCACTGGCATCTTTCAACCTGGCGGCAAAAGCCTGTGCACTGGATACCGTTAGCATCAGCAACCAAAGTCAGTTCAAAGCCCCTGCTGCTACTTACAGCTGGACACGCATTAGTCCGGTGAACTCCCTCTTGCAATTTTCATCAACCAGCAGTGCAACACCACAACTCTTTCTGCCACAAAACAAAAGCAATGCAGATACCACCTATCAAATTCGCTTGCAAATAAGTTCAGTAAACGGTTGCATGGATGATACCATACGGCCCATCATTCAATTGCGAAAACCACTTGCGCAATTCAGTACCGGTACTGCTATCAATTGCGGACCTGCCTCCTACTCTATTCTCAACACGACATCGAATGTAGCGAGCACCTATTTGTGGTCGGTGAATCCAACAAGCAATGTGAGCATTGTTACGCCAACTGCTGCCAATCCGCAATTGAATTTGCCGGTGAATACCAGCAATGCACAAATCAGCTATCAACTGCAACTAATTGCCACACGCAATACCGGCGACTTAGGCTGTAGCGATACCGCCATTGCCAATTTGATTGTGTATCCAAAACCTCAAGCCGCGTTTACTTTATCGCCGAATGCAGCAGGATGTTCGCCACTTCCCGTAACATTTACCAATGCATCGAACCCAAAAAATGGAGAAAGCATCAACGAGATGAGCTTCAGTTGGACCTTTGGTGGATTAGCTGCTGATACTAACCGAGATCAAAACAGAACTTTCTTCAACCGAGGAGGAGTAATTGATAGCTTATACACCGTTCGCTTGATTGCCACAAGTAAATGGGGTTGCAAGGATACAATCAGCAATACCGTGACGGTGTATCCATTCCCTAAAGCTGATTTCACAGCCAGTGTCATTTCCAATTGTGCACCCTTTGCAATTGGCAGTTCTGTAATTGGGTTGAATCAATACCCTATTGCCAATGATACCTATACTTGGCACATTTTAGACAAAGCACAAAACATACTAAGCACATCAAGCGGAACAAGTATTCCAAGCCATACGCTCAATCAACCCAACGATACTTTGTACTACCGACTCATTACCTCGAATGTACACGGATGTAAACCGGATACGTTGATTCGCATGTTTAGAACCATTGAAAATCCGAAAGCTCTATTTAGCCTGAGTGATTCGGTAGGCTGTCATCCTTTGACTATTAATCTTACAAGTCAAAGCACCGCCGGAGTGAACCATGCCTGGAGCTTTGGAAATGGCGCAACAAGCACGACAATCAATCCAAGCCAAAACTTTATCAATACCAGTTTTACCAAAGATACTACCTACTTTGTACGCTTGGTAGTAACCGCGGGAACAGGTTGTCGAGACACCTTGATCAAATCACTCACCGTTTATCCGAAGCCATTTGCAGCATTTTCGATAAGTCCGCAAGCATGTGCCAAATCGGTTGTGAGCGTTGTTAATAGCAGCCAACACAAAGGAAGTTTCGCCACATGGAATTGGAGCAGAATGAGTCCAACACAATCCTTGCTTCAGGCATCCGACAGCACCTTACGCGAACCTCAATTTGCATTGCCCGACAATCAGGGAACCAGTGATACGAGCTATACCCTCAGGTTACGCGTAACCAGCGTGGATGGATGTTCAGCAGATACATTCCGAAGTTTTACCGGATTACGAAGACCCTTGGCAGGTTTCAATTTACCAAATCCAAACTGCGGACCCGTGTTGTTGAATTCAAGCAATACCACCAGCAATGTTGGGGCAAGCTTCCAATGGACATCACAACCTGCAGGAGTAAGCATTAGCAATCCCAACGCAACTTCACCCAGCTTCAGCTTCCCATTAAACGGCAGCGCCGATTCACTTAACTACCGGATAACTTTATTGGCCATAAGCTCAACAGGTAATTGCCGTGATTCCATCGGCAAAACAGTTACCGTATATCCGAAACCCATTGCCAGCTTCAGCAGTAATGCCCTTGATAGTTGCGGACCTAGAAGGATGGAATTCATCAATAACTCAGACCCAAGAAATGGAGAAGACCCAAACAGCATGACCTGGAACTGGAGCTACTTGGGCAAGCAAATTTTTAGCAAACATGCAGCAGACTCATTCCGAAACAGTGGCGTGGTGGATAGCATTTATCCGGTACGTTTGATTGTTACCAGTCAGCATGGTTGTAAAGATACCACAAGCAAAGACATTCGAGTACGCCCCGATGCCAAAGCGGAATTCAGCAGAAGCCTGAGCATCAGTTGTGCACCCTTTCAAATCACGAACAGCATTATCAGCACAAGCGTTTTTCCGGATGCCAATAGCAGTTACGAATGGTATGCCAATCAAAGCTACTTGGGTTCAGGCATAATTTTCCCAGGGTTTATCTTAGCCAATCAAGCCGATAGTGTTTTGATTAAACTAAAAGTGTTGAGCAAAAATGGCTGTAAGAACGATAGCATGTCGCTTTGGTTTTATACCATTGAAAATCCAAAGCCGAATTTCATCGCCATTGACAGCGTGAGTTGCAGCGGCAAAACGGTTCAGTTTACCAACTTATCTACTCCCACAAGTGGTTTAGCCTATACCTGGCAATTTGGAAGCAGCACGCAAAGCAGTAATCAAAGCAACCCCAGCTTTAGCTTTACCAATTTTGGAAACACCGACACAACGGTATTCATCAAACTGATAACCCTTGCAGGAGGAACAGGTTGTAAAGACTCGCTTATCAAAAGCATTGTAATTAAGCCATTGCCTAATCCCGATTTCCAGTTAAGCGATTCGGTGAATTGTTATCCATCTCCTGTATTGGCCACTATCAGTTCAGGCAATCAACCACCCATTAACCCATCCACTTACCGCTGGGTAGCCGGACCAACAGGAATTAGTCTGCTCAACGATACTGCATCTGTAAGCAATAGCTTTCAATTTACCGACAATCAATCGGGCAATTCAAATGTGTATTGGGTGCGTTTGAAAGTAGCCTCCAATTTTGGATGTATTGACAGCATCAGCAAAGCCTTACGCATACCTAGCCGACCCATTGCCTCATTTGTGTTTAATCCGGGAAATGGCTGTGGACCATTCAGCAGCATAGCCACAAGCAATTCAAGTTATGGCACTAGCTATACCTGGAAAGATTTAAGTCAGCAAGGAACGGTGAACAACCCAAGCGCATCAAGTACAGGCATTAGCTACCCCGTGCACCGTGGCAATCTGGATTCTATTTATGCCCTGCGATTGATTGTAAGAAGCAATGAAGGTTGCTTAGATTCAATTAGCAAAACCGTTACGGTACATCCTAAACCCATAGCCAGATTTGTTGTGGATACGAGCAGCGGTTGTGCCCCATTGCACATCAACTTTAGCAGCAATTCCATTGTAAAAAAGCCTGCCAGTTTGAATTGGAACTTTGGAGATGGAAGCGCGATTGTTATCAGCAGCAATGACAGTTCAAGCCATACCTATTTGGGTTCCAAGTGGCAGGACACCAGCTTCACATCGCGACTAATTATCCAATCGGCCGATGGATGCAAAGACACCGTTTACAAATCCATTTTTGTTCAAAGTGGTGCCTATGCAGATATTGTTCTTCCCGATACCCAATTGTGTTCCTCCAAACTCAATCCGGCATCGCTGCTCATTCAAAACAATTCCTATGGCAGTGTTGATACCTTTTACTGGGACTTTGGCGATGGACAACAACTAATTACCACAGCAGATAGCGCCATTCGTCATCCATACAATCAGGAAGGGTATTACAAAATTACCTTGCGGGCAAAAAATGATTGTCGTGAAAGCTTTGATTCGGCTTATGTACTTGTTCAAACCCCACCCCAGGTTCAAATAAGCAAGAGCGATTCGGTAGGCTGTAGTCCGATGAAGGTAAGCTTTAGCAACCTAAGCACCGATACATTCAGGGCGCAATTCTTTTGGAACATGGGCAATGGAACCAGCTATACAAGCTTCCAAATACCTGAGCAAACCTACCTGCAGAGCGCAGTTACAGATACTTTCTATTACATACGCCATACCATAAGCAATGTTTGCGGAAGCTTTAGTGTTCTGGATACCGTTCGCGTATTGCCTTTACCAACTTCTTATTTCCTTACCAATACCGATTCAGGATGTTCGCCCTTGGCTGTAACGGTGCTCAATCTCAGCTATGGCGTTCCACAAACCTACAATTGGGATTTTGGAAACGGCTATATCAGTACACGCAGAAATCCCAATCCGGATTCTTTGGTGTACCGCACCCTTGATACGCCTACAGTGTATTTGATTAAGTTGGTAGTAAGCAATATTTGCGGAAGCGACAGCAGTTTCAAACGCATCAAGGTGATGCCTAATACCGTGAACTCGTTCTTTACCGCAGATGTGCAAAACGGTTGTGATGCACTTACGGTTAGGTTCACCGACTACTCAAGCGGCGGACAAAACCTGAGTTGGAATTTTGGGGATGGAACGGGCAGCACCGCAAAAAATCCAAGTCATACCTTTACGCAGCCGGGCATTTACCGCGTATCGCAATTTGTAAACAACAACTGTAGTTTTGATACCAGTTCGGTACTCATTCAGGTGTATCCAAGTCCGGCCTTTAGCATCGCCAAACAAAGCAAAGCAGCTTGTGTGGAAGAACCTGTGCAATTCAGCGCTACCTTAACAGACCCAGGCACATTGATTTGGTATTTTGGGGATGGAGATTCCTCCTTCCAACAAAATCCGGTGCATCGCTACACCACATCCGGAATCAAAATCATCAAAGCCGTGATGGTATCGGCATTGAACTCCTGCACGAAAACGCTTTGGGATACGCTACTCATCAATCCATTGCCCGGTGCGACAATAATTGCAGATACCAGCAGAGCCTGTCAAAATGAAGGTTTCCATTTCATGGGCACAACTCAAACTCCTGCTTTCCTGCATTGGGATTTTGGGGATGGTAGTTTTGGAAACGGAAATTCAGTAAGCCATTACTTCAATCAAGCCGGCAGCTTCAGCATACGCTTGGTAGCCACAAGTGCTGCGGGCTGTTCAGATACCGCACAAAAAATAATCACGGTATATCCTGCTCCGGATGCATCGTTTGTAATGAGTCCGAGAGACACCTGCAATGGACCAGCTTGGGTTAACTTTACCAATACCAGTCCGGGAGCAAATACTTACCTCTGGCAATTTCACGATGGAAGCAGTTCAAGTTCCATCAACGAACGCAAATTTTATTCAGGACTAGGCAGCTATGCCATCCGTTTGATTGCTACGAACGGCTTCCTGTGCAAGGACACAGCCATTGACAGTTTCGCAATATTAGACAAACCGATAGCTGCATTTGATTTCACACCGGAAGATTTGTGTGAAGGAGAAAGCGTTCAGTTCAACAATCAAAGTTTAAGAGGCAAGCGATTCACCTGGTATTTTGGCGATGGAGACAGCTCGCAGCAAGAAAATCCAAGCCATCGTTACTTGGATTCGGGCGAATACCGGGTAAGGTTGATAGCCTATGCAGGCAGTGTTTGTTTGGACAGTTTAACTGCATCAAAAACGGTGAAGGTGCATCCGAAACCGAGGCCTTCAATGCTCATTCAAGTTGACAGTACAGAAAAGCCAGTACGTACCGTAAGCTTTGCTTATACAGGCACACATGGCAAACGAGTAAGTTGGAATTTTGGTGATGGCTCTGAATCGCAAGGCAATCAGGTAATGCACAAGTACACGTATGGGTACAACGACTCTTGCTTCAATGTAAGCGCATCGATTCTGTCCGATTATGGCTGTGACACATCGCTCATACAACGCATTTGCCTACCTGCCTACAAGTATGGCTTATTTGTTCCGAATGCCTTCACACCCGACCATGGCATAGCTGAAGTAAGGGAATTCAAACCGGTAGGAAAAGAAATCAAAACCTATCATTTGCGCATCTTTACCAAATGGGGAGAATTGGTGTTTGAGTCAACCGAACTGGCAGATGGAAGTCCGGCAAAAGGATGGGATGGCAGGCACAAAGACAGCGGAGTACCCATGGATCAGGGCTCGTATATCTGGACCATTGAAGCCGTGTTTACCAATGAACAAGCCTGGGATGGAATGCTATTTCCGGGAGCAAGCAAAAAAGTAAAAGTAGGAAATGTAACGCTAATCCGATGAAGAAGTTAATCCATTTATGCGTGTTGTTTTATGCTTTGAGCTTGCAGGCACAAGACCCTATGCTTATTCAGTTTCAGAATCAAAAACTGGAACTGAATCCTGCCTATGGAGGACATTCCGGCCCCGGAAGTTTGCATTTAGCATTTGCAGGTCGAACCTCGTTCTATCCTGTAAGAGGACCCTTTAGTTATTCAAGCGCTGCTATTGATTTCAGCCCATGTAAACCAGAGAATTTGGGAATTGGATTGCTCGTTAATAAAGAACGTCAGGGCGATGGTTATTATGATAAAACACGAATTGGTTTGAATCTAGGCTATGCAGTTCCACTAAACAAATCGAATTCATTATCTTTTGGTTTGAGGCCGGGGATTGTTCAACAATCCATTGATTGGAATGAATTCACCTTTTCAGACCAACTTGATCCATTAGAAGGAATAAAGCAAGTCTCATTTAACCATCAAGCTCCATTAGATTTATCAAATACCATGAATTGGGATGCAGGTATAAAATACAACCGATACAAAAGAGGTTCACCGAAATATATGTTAGGAATAAGTGGTTTTAACCTTATTGAACCTAAAATTGGATTACTCTCTACCTATACGCTCAAACGTCGTATTAGCTTTCATGGTTCAGTAACCTTTTTGGATAAAAACCCAAGCAGATTGCACAGAACAAGCGTCCGAGCAGATTTTCAAAACACCAATTATCTCTTTGCATTAAATCACGAGGTGCTTCTTGAAAACAGGCTTGGTATTATACTTGGAGCATCAAGCCCAGTTAATACAAAATTTACTAGTGATGTTAGTTTATTCTTTTTATCTATTGGTGCATCCTATCAACCAGTGCCATCATTGCTCATTTATGCTTCTTACGAAAACAATGGAAGAGGAAAACTGGTAAGAGGAAGAACTAGTTCATTTGAAATTGGTATTGTTCTGAAAACAGGAAACTCGTTATGCAAAGTCAATAGCCTAAAAGAAGCTTTTGACTTCAATCCAAATAAAAAAATCACCCGACCTATGGAGTGTCCGAATTTGCGACCTGATGATAAAATTGAAAGCTTCTAAGCAACCTTAATCAATCTTTTGCCATGAAACAAAGTCCTGGGGAACTTTCCAATCCAACCGAAGCCTTCTTGTATTATTTGGAGCGCAGAGACCTGGAGATGCTGGACTTGCTCTTGGATGAAGAAGCTAGCTATTTCGGGGTAAGCAAAGCCACCTTCTTGGAAGCTTTAACATACATTTTCAATCAGGTTAAGCTTGCCGGAAGTCCGCATGCCATTTGCATTAAGAAAGTCAGTTCCGCAAAAAACAGGTACCGGATTTCCTGGTTCAATTTCAATGATTGGTTGGTGATTGATATTTTGGAAAAGGACTCCCGAATAGTTGAACTAAAACTAGCCAAAAAGCCACCCTACTATGTGGAGGAGAGGAACACCTTTTACCTGTGTTTTGGTGATGATGAATTGAAGGATTTCAAACCCTCTGTGGAGTACCTACTCGAGGTTCAGCAGTATCAGAAAGCTTATGAAGAATTGGTTCGGGATGAGCCCGTGGTGATGGACTTGGAAGACTTACAAAATTGGTTATGCCGACATCAAGCCTTGTATGAGGAAGCTGAGCAAAAAACCAATTATGCCAAACCAAAACCTTTTAGAACACTCTACTTCAACATGGAGCTGTTGCTGGAGGAACTTGAACTGGCCCCGCAAGCGGAGTATGCATTGAACCGTTTTCGGAACATGAATAAGATAGACATCGAGGAGTGGTTAGCTGAGTTTAACCGCTTGTACTATTGCGAGACCATGGGCTATGAACTGAATTTTCAGGAAATGAATCCGCAAGATTTCAGTCTAAAATCAACCCTCTATCCCAATTTGTATTTCAAAGGAGAGGTGTTTTTTACCATGCTTGAATTCAACGAACGCTACAAGCATTACGCTCGGGAATTGTACGAGATTCCAAAGCCCCTAAAAGAGGAGGATTGATTGGTGTTGGCTGTTTAACAGCTTTAAAATGGAACAGTTAGTTGCCCTAGTACTCTTGGATGAGGATAAATTTTAGCACACAAATGTCAACAGTGTTGTCACAAAAACTGCTCCCAATTCAGGGCAATTTCAATAGTCTTTCCTAATCCCAACATTCCATCAACAGCAGGTCGCCTTGTTGGTGTTTGATATGTACCTGGCCATCTTCTAAGGCTTCATTTGAACTACCTGTTCTGTAGCCCAGTTCCAGACTTTCCTGCTTGAGGTTATACTTCAAGCCACTGGTTTCAATGCCTTCTACCTTACCTAAAGGCATCAAGGACAAGGGTGTTCCCTTGGTGTACCATTTGGTGTAAGAACGCTTGAGCAAAAATATTCTGGAGTAATCATCCAAAATCACAATATCTGCCAAGTCGCGGTATCTGGGCAATAGCGCAATATTGTTCAAGGTATGGTCGGCACGAAGTCCAGTTGCCCAAATGACATTGATGGATTGATGTCCGCGCTCAATTAACAATTCGATTCCCTTTTCAAGGTCGGTTTTGTTTTGATCGGGCAAAGCAACTATTTCAACCTGCTGATAAGCCAGGATAGCTTCGGGATTGCGGTTGCGATCGAAATCACCAGCCAAAATATCAATCTTAATCCCCAGCTCAAGCACGCGATCCACAGCGCCATCGAGCACCAAAACCACCGGACTCCATTCCAGCAATTGGCCCAATAACTCGTTGGAACAAGAAGCTCCATTGGCAATAATCAAAGCAGGTTCCTGCTTATCGCGAACAACATGATGTGATGACATAGTTTATTAACCCGAAACGCAAAGCTAATGTTTGCCTAAGCATTTCATAAAGCTTGCTTAACCTTTTCTTAGCAATGGCTCACGTGCTTTGGACAAATTTATCATCCATGATGAAACCTGTTTCCAAACTTTTCTTTTTCGCTTGTTTGCTTGCCTTTGGAGCATTCCCCAAAGCAGGCAAAGCCCAATTGACGGCCCAGTTTCTGGGACGCTATTCAACAGGGTATTACGACAAAGCTGCTTCTGAAATTGCAGCCTATGACCCGGCATCCAAACGCATGTTTGTAATCAATGGTCCCGACACCAGTCTTCGGATTGTTGACATTTCCAATCCGGCCAACCCGGTTCAAACTGCTTTTATTTCCATCAAACCTTATGGCATAGACTTAACCTCTGTTGCCTGCAAAAATGGGCTGGTAGCCACGGCTGTCATCGATAGCAATGGAAAAACCAATCCCAGCTCCATTGTATTTTTTGACGTGAATGGCAATTTCATCAACAAGGTAAAAGCCGGTCCTAATGCCGACATGCTTACCTTTACACCGGACGGAAAAAAGGTTTTGGTTGCCAACGAAGGAGAGCCCAATGTAGGCTATACCATTGACCCGGAAGGCTCAGTATCTATTATTGACATTTCAAACGGTGTTGCATCTCTATCTCAAGCACAGGTAAGTCATGCAACATTTACAGGTTTTAACAATGCAGTGCTTGACAAGAGTATTCGCATTTTCGGTCGCATTCAATCAGGAGGAAATTTCCTAAGGTATTCAACTGTAGCAGAGGATTTGGAGCCTGAGTACATCACCATTTCTCCCGACAACAAAACCGCCTGGGCCACTTGCCAGGAAAACAATTGCATAGCCGAAATCAGCATTGACAGCGCAGTGGTTCGTCGCTTAATTCCACTGGGCTTTAAAAACCACAACCTGCCCGGCAATGGCCTAGATGCATCCGACAATGGTAGTACCATAAACATTGCCAACTATCCACTTTTTGGTATTTACAATCCGGATGCCATTGCCTATTCCAATGGATTTTTATTCACAGCCAACGAAGGAGATGCACGCGCAGATTGGGGTGCAGCCAATGTTGAAGAAATTCGATTTGGAAACAGTGCTTATGTTCTTGATACCGCCAAGTTTGGCGGAGCTGCCGCTGTTGCTGCTTTGAAAGCCAATTCAGCCTTGGGGCGCTTAACGGTTTCCAATCGCTTTGGAGATTTTGATAACGACGGTAAAATGGACTCTGCATTCTGTTTTGGCGGACGTTCTTTCTCGGTTTGGAATGCCACAACAGGTGCACTGGTATGGGATTCAAAAGACCAGTTTGAACAGTATTTTGCCCAAAAGTATCCCAACAATTTCAACGCATCGCATACAAACAATACACTTAAAAACAGAAGCGATGACAAGGGACCAGAACCAGAAGGATTGACCCTTGGTAAAATTGGCGACAGCACCTATTGCTTTATCGTTCTGGAACGCATTGGTGGAGTAATGATGTACAACATTACCAATCCATTGAACCCTTATTTTGTTGAGTATATCAATACCCGGAATCTGAGCGTGAGTCCCTCTCAAGCCAACCTAAATACAGTTGGTGACCTTGGTCCTGAATCTGTAACCTTCATTCCTGCATCCCAAAGTCCAAATGGGAAAAACTTACTCTTGGTATCCAATGAAATATCCGGCACTGTAAGCATTATTCAGTTGAATACCCGTTCTGATTTTCAATTACAGGTATTGCATTCATCGGATATGGAATCGAGTTTGGAAGCAGTAACGGATATTCCAAACTATGCCGCTGTTATGGATAAGTTGGAAGATGAGCATGTGAACACTTTGAAATTATCATCTGGCGACAATTACTTACCCGGACCATTTATGTCGGCCGGCGAGGATGCCAGTTTACAAGCGCCTTTGCGTGCTACTGCCTCTTCTTATTTTGGAGGAACACAAGCCCTTCGCGCAGCCATTGGTCGCCCCGACCTTGCCGTGATGAACATTCTCGGCTTTCATGCATCAGCCATGGGCAACCATGAATTCGACTTAGGAACCTCTGAAATGAACAGCATTATTGGGGTTGATATCCGCAACAATGGCAACGACAAACGCTGGATAGGCGCTCAATTTCCATTCCTAAGCGCTAACCTGAATTTTAGCAATGATGCGAACTTAAGCTATCTGTTTACCAATCAGCGCTTGCATGTTGACTCCTTCAAAACAAAATCAACCATTACAACAAACACTCAAAAGAAAGGCATTGCGCCTTCAGCCATTGTTACCTTGAATGGACAAAAAATAGGTTTAGTTGGAGCAACCACTCAGATTTTGGCCAAGATATCATCACCGGGAGCCACCACGGTAACTGGTCCAAATCAAGATGATATGCCTGCCCTTGCAGCCATTCTGCAACCCGTTATCGATTCGTTGCGCATAGGAGAAGGCATCAACAAAATTATCTTATTAAGTCACTTGCAGCAGTTATCACTTGAAGAAGCATTAGCCCCTCTGTTGAAGGGAGTTGACATCATTATTGCAGGAGGTTCTCATACCCTTCTTGCCGACTCAAACGACAGACTCAGACCAGGACATAGTGCGGTTAAATCGTATCCAGTATTGACACAAAACGCCGATAACGAGCCTGTAGCCATTTTGAATACTGCTTCGGAATGGAAATACATAGGGCGTTTCGTAGTTGATTTTGACAGTACCGGAAAAATCATTCCTGCTTTGTTAAACAACCAGATTAATGGAGCTTATGCAACAGACAGTTTGATGGTAAGCAGTTTGTACGGTGATTACAATGCGGCCTTTGCTACCGGAACAAAAGGTGCTTTGGTAAAACAACTCACCAACGCCATTCAAAATGTAATTATTGCCAAAGACGGTAACAAATTTGGCAAGGCTAATGTCTTTCTTGAAGGCCGCAGGAATTTTGCACGTACCGAAGAAACCAATCTAGGTAATTTATCCGCTGATGCCAACCTGTGGATGGCCCGCAGAGTTGACCCAGGCGTTACAGTATCCATCAAAAACGGAGGAGGAATTCGTTCAGCTATTGGCGAAGTATTTGCGGTTGGAAGTTCAGTTAGTTTGTTGCCTACTGCTCCAAATGCATCAGCAAACAAAAGCCGCGGTGATATTAGCCAGCTTGATATTGAGAATTCATTACGCTTTAACAACAAATTGTCTATTCTTACTGTAAATGCAGCAGGATTGAAGCGATTGGTTGAACATGGTATTGCTGCCACAAGGCCAAATCAAACACCTGGTCAGTTCCCACAGGTTGGAGGTATTCAATTCAGTTACGATACTACCAATGCAAGTGGTTCAAAAATTTGGTCGATGGTGGTGCTCGACAGCAACAATGTACGCAGAGATACTATCGTTCGTAATGGCCAGTTGTATGGAGATACAAGCCGTACCTTTAAAGTGGTAACACTTGATTTTCTTGCAGGTGGAGGCGATAATTATCCATTCCCTGCCAATGGATTTAACCGTATCAATCTTGATACGGCATTGAAAGATGCCATGCTGGCAAGCTTTGCAGCCATTGGCTCGGAGCAGGATGCCTTTGCCGAGTATATGTTGGCGAAACATACAAGCAACCCTTATTCCATTCGCGACACCTCACTACTGGGTGATACCCGCATTCAATTGCTGAATGCGCGTAAAGACGGCATATTCCCGGAAACAAACCCTGCAATAAGCATTGCTGAAGCCAGAGCTACATCTGCACCCACATTGGTTCGAGTACGCGGAATAATTAATCGAGCTTATGGACGATTCATTTATATACAGGACCAGAATGCCGGCATTGGCGTGCGTCAATCAACAGGTGCACTTGTAGATGCCATTGCCACCGGTGCGCTTGCAGAAGGCGATAGTGTTGAAGTTATAGGACCTAGAAATGAATTCAACAATTATGCGCAGATTCAATTGAATTCCGGAGCATACACATCAACCAATACAGTAATCAAATTGGCTTCCGGAAAAACCATCAACCCGATTCAGCTTACTGTAAAACAACTGCTAGCCAATCCAGAAATGTACGAAAGCAGACTGGTGAAAATCACTGGACTTCGTTCGGTACAACAAGGTAATTTTGCGGCAAGTGCTAACTATACCGTATTTGATGGAACCACTGTTGGAGATACTGTTGTACTTCGTGTAATTGCCGCGGCAGATACTGAATTGGATGATGCTCCGGCCTTGGCCATTCCAAAGCAAACCTTCACCTTTGAAGGCATATTGGCTCAATTCTGTTCTTCACCTGCTTTAGGTTGTACAAACGGTTACCAACTTTACGCGGTGCGCAAAAAAGATATTACTGCCGATGTATTCCCATTGGGTGCATTTGCCCTTGCTACACCTGCTAATAACAGTCGCTTGGTTACTGAAGCTGCAACCAATTCAGCTGTGAATATCAGTTGGACTAAATCTCAGCATGCAATTGGATACAAATGGATGATAGATGCTGCAAGTGGTAGCTTCAATCCCGCTTTGTTAAGTCTTCCTTCAACTAGCAACGGAACAGACACCAACCTTACACTAACTGTTTCTACCATTGATGCTTTCCTTGCCGGAGCTGGATTAAAACCTGGAGATAGCATTTTAACCAAATGGACTGTTCGTGCGTATGGTGCTGCAAACGATTCGTTGGATGCGGCACAAAGCTTTAATCTTACCTTGGTACGCAAACCTGTGCTTGGAGCATTCAGTTTGATTGCTCCCGGCGACAATAGCCGTTTGTCTGTTGAGGAAGGAAGTGGAACACCTGTTCAAATCAGCTGGAACAAATCGAGCCTTGCTGTTGCATACAAATGGATGGCAAGAACCTCAGCAGGAAACTTTGAACAAGCCTTACTCAGCATTCCTTCCGACAGATCAGGCTCTGATACCTTGTTAAGTTTAACATCAGGAATTGTTGATGCGGGGCTGGCAAGCAACGGCATTGCCAAAGGGGATTCAATTGATTTGGTTTGGACCGTTTTTGCTTACCTCAATCCAATGGATTCCTTGAAAGCAAGTCAAGATTTCCGTGTTCGTATCGTGAGAGCTAATCCATTGAATGCATTCAATTTGTTAAGCCCTGCCAATAACAGCAGAGTTGTTACCAAAGCAGGTGATAATACTCCGGTTGAAATAACCTGGAGTGCATCAAACAGCAATGCGGACTATACCTGGTTATTGAGTGCTAACCCAACCATGACACCTGTGTTGAGCAGCCTACCATCGAACAATGCAGGAAAAGCAACATCTTTAACCTTGACACTTGGAGCAATAGATGCCTTGCTTGCTAGCAATGGGCTTGCTGAAGGTGATTCAATAAACCTATTCTGGACAGTTAAAGCCAGCACAGGAATTGAAAGCAGAAATGCAGAACAGACTTTTGGAATTCGATTGGTAAGGGACAAAGCAACCGGAATTGTAAAAATCATTCTTATGGATATATACAGCATCTATCCAAATCCTGCAAAAGAGCTGCTTCATATTGAAAGCAGTAGTTCTGAAGCCTATTCGGTTGAGGTGTACAACCTAAATGGACAACAAGTTGCCAAATGGGAAAAGGCAACTGGAAACCGAAGTTTACCCGTACATCAATTGGAAAAAGGTATATACCTGATTCGTTTGAAAACAGACTTTTCAGAAATCAACAAACGATTATTGATTGATTAATTGAACCACTTTTTAAAACAAGAAGGGCCATCGGTTTTCCGATGGCCCTTCTTGTTTATTCTCAACTCAATTCCAATGAGCAAACTTACTAAGGAATGTCAAGCTTATGACCTCAAACCCATTCCGATTTGAGTAAACCAAATAGCAGAGAATCTTCGAAGTTACCACCGGTGAGGTAATGGCCACGCAGGCAACCCTCGTAACTAAAACGGTTCTTCTCAAGCAAACGCTTGGAGGCATGATTTTCGCGACTTACAAAAGCCTCGATGCGGTTTAAGTTCAAGTGCTTGAAACCGGCATCGATAACAAGTGGAAGCACCTCTCCCATATAGCCATTTCCATGGTTGGCGGTATCATAAATGGCATAGCCTATTTCTGCACGATTGTGGAGTGTTGCCCAGGTATGATAACCACACCAGCCTATCACCTCATTGGTGGATTTCAAGGCCATTAAATAATAACAAAAGCTTCGGTTATAGCCTTCCATTCCCTGCTGATGAATGAGCCTTTGTTTTTCAAGTGCTTGTTGATTGGGTAAGCCAAACATACGCATCAGGGCGGCATCATCAAGATCTTCAAATGCACGATTGAACATACTGGGCCTTATTTCCCGAAGTTCAAATCGCATAGATTGCAAGGTATTGAATTCCATAACTAGTCCATTTGGCTGATAGTTCCAGAGCCACTTTCTTCTTTTTCCAACTCCGGATTTCCCTTGTATCGAATAACACCTGAGCCACTCAAAATGGCTTTTAAGTGTTTGTTGGCTTGCATTTCAATCAAACCACTTCCACTTAAATCAGCATCCGCAACTTCTGCTTTAAAGTCCTTAAGTTCGATCTTCCCGCTTCCATTTAAATCGGCACTTACTTCTTTGGCAGACCCTTTCAATTCAACATTCCCAGAGCCTCCTAAGCTCACACTAAGCGACTCACTTTGCCAGGTATTGCTACTTGTAATTTCGCCACTTCCTTCCAAATCAATTCGCTGCGGAAGTACGGGTGTGTACAATTTTATCTGGGGTGTTTTGCGAAACCCAAAGCTTACTTTCTCCGTGGAATAAATCAGGAGTTCATCTCCCCGGTGGTTCCATACAATCTCTTCCTCATGACCATTTTGATCAAACAGTTCAATTCTAACCTTTGGGGCCTGAATAATTTCCAAATCGGCAGCAGCATCCAGACGCAAAACGCCAATTTCAGATAAGTCTTCCGAAGAAAGCATGACTTGATTTCCCTGACCTTGTTCGCATGCCGGGAACAAAACAAGTCCGGATACCAGAACCAAACATAATTTTAAAAAAACAGGAATAAGTGTTTTCATAAGGTTAGCTTTCTACGAAGATGATAGATTTAAGTTGAAATAGGCACTCTTGATTTATCTGATTCAGGTCTGCTGTTAAAGAGAAATGGAGCCAAAATCACGATCATTTCTGACCTTCCTTTTTTGTGAATGTTACAACAATGGCATAATGGTCGGAAGCAAAATGAGTAGAAGCCTTTGTTGTTATAACCTGGTAATTGATTGGCTTAAGCGCAACAGACTGGTAAAAAATATAATCGATGGGCCCTACAGGAGCAAGGTCTTCCCGGAAAGCGTTGAATGTACCCAGCTTGTCCCAATTGGGATTCACTTTTGCAGCATTGTTCAGTTCACCAGAAAGCAGTTCAATTCCCGGGGCATTTGATTCCATATTAAAATCACCGGTAAGGATAAGCTCATCTGATCTGCTGCACAAATTGCGAATTTGCTGAACCAATAAAGCGGCACTTTTTTCCCGTGCCTGAACCCCCAAATGGTCGAAATGGGTATTGAACACCCAATAGATTTTACCTGTTTTATATTCCTTAAGCTTTACCCAGGTACAAATGCGGGGCAAAGCCGCATCCCATGCTTTGCCAATGGAATCGGGATTTGTGCTGAGCCAGAACTGCCCTTGTTGAAGCAAATAGAAGCGATCCTTTCGAAAGAGGATGGGAGCAAATTCACCCTTGTCGTTTCCATCATCCCGACCTTTTCCAATTGCTGTGTAATGCATGAGAAAAGAATCGACAAACTGAAGCTGGTGTTTTAAAACCTCTTGGAGTCCAATAAAATCCGGATTCTGCTCCTGAATCTGTTTACAAAGTGTAAGCTTGCGCAGATCCCAGCGATTGGCAGCATCACCCGGATTATCGTATCGGATATTGAAGCTCATTACTTTGATTTCGTAAGCCGAAGCCGCAACCGAAAGGAGCAACAGAAGAAGCAATGAAGCACAGTTAAGCTTTTTCATTTCAACCAAGATAGTGGTTCATCTTTAAAATATTAGTTTAAATGATTGAACTTTTTATCTAGGAATAAGATGGCGAACTAAAAAACAAAAAAACGTCTTTCAATAATTAACTTGGCTTTAGAAAAATTATGGAACCCACACAATTAGACACAATTCAAAATAAAATCTTTAGTGTGAGAGGCGTTCAAGTGATGCTTGATAGCGATTTGGCAATACTTTATGAAACAGAAACCAAGTTCATTAACAGAGCTGTAAAAAGAAATCAATTGAGATTCCCTGAAGCTTTTGCTTTTCAACTAACCGAATCAGAATGAAAAGCTTTAAGGTTCCAAATTGGCACCTTAAAACCTACATCGGGAAGAGTAAGATATTTAAGTGGATAGAAACCAAATTTTCAAAACAATAACGAACGAGAGGATTTCTAAAGCATTATGAATCTTGGAAATAAATATTAACCCATTCATTAGCGTGCCTAATTATGTGGCAACCTTCAAATGCATCTATACTCAATGTCTTAGACTAAAAATCTGAAACACATATTGGGAAATACAATTTGTTTTGTACATACGATTATCCTAACTTTTAACTCAATCAAAACCGCTCCAAAACAGAATTGTGAAGTAACAAGTTGCCTGATTTGATTACTGGGGAGAAAAGGAAAAAACATATTAAAACAATGGCAGAAATAGGCTGGATAGATTTTAGCAATAAAGATCGAAAAAAGGCACAACAGTTGCTTGCGATAATAAGGCCCGAAGGACAATTGGATGAATTGGGTGTAGGTTATTTGCGTGATGCTCTGGCCAATCAACTCTTTCCAGGTATTTCTACCATCCAAACAAGGGCAAAATATTTTTTCATTATTCCTTACATTTTGCGGGAATACCAAAAACTGTCCCCTAAAGAAAAAAGACGCACAACTGCCCGACAGTTTTTAAAAGAACAAGAGCATAGTATCAAAAACTACCTGCGTGAAATGTACAATCGTCAGGAAGGCCTTGGTATAATTGGCGTAACCTTAAGCAAAAACCAATACATCAAGCGTAATCCTTCAGAAATTTACTGGAACGGATTACAGGTCTATGGCTTTATGAACGATAAGCAATTAAGTCTTGATCAATATTTACGTAATCTGTCTGCGCAACATGCTTTGGAAAAAGCAAAAACACCGGATGAAGAAGATGATTTAGATAGTACGTATGAAGAAGTGTTGCACATAAATGTTCCGGTAAATAATAATTGGTTTAGTGAGTTAAGCATTGAATTAACAGCAGATGAAGCGGATTTTTTTCATTCACAAATCGTACAAGTCAGCACCCGGCACCCGGCTTCTTTACTCCCGGTATTACTTCAAAGCGAAGAGCTGGGTGAAGCCTTCTCTGTTTCAGAAAATTTCCAGCAGTTTGTTGCGGTCAGTCTCGAATACGATATAAATAAAGAAGTAAAAGATTTGCTGATACTGTCGCATGATTTTGCCTTATTAATGGAAGGCATACACCTTCTTTACAATCATCTGCTGCAGCTGCATATCTTCCCAAACGATTATGATAACAGCTTTGAAACGGAGTGGCTGGATTGGAGAAAGAATTTGCAAAACAACATGATTGACTATGCTAACTTCTCCCCCGCTGAGGTATACAAGTTTACAAAGTATAAAAGGATGAATACCGAAGTTTTTGTAGATACCTGGTGGAAGTTGATAAGCGAATCGAATAAGGCAGCACTGCCCGCGCAGCAAATGAAAGAACTGATAAAACGGCGGGAATATTCCGCCAAAGGCAAAAAATCAAGACTGGGCAAGCCTGGATCGGCAAATACAGATGTTACATTGCACAAACGCTTAGGTTTAAGTTTGTTTCAGTACCGATTTTATAATGCTAAAACCATTTTTAATGATATTAAACATCCACAATAAACTGCATGCTGCATCCTAAAAATAACAGAATAAATTTTGGTCATGCGATGCGCCCTATTGAAGGCTACGAACTGGATTACGCCATAGGCACCAGCTATTCCCTAGACCTGGAAGCAATCATGTTTTTGCCAGTATCACTTTTTTTTGGTGAAGACTTGAATATTGAAAAGACATGCAGTAACGAATTGCTTACTGCCTTAACCGAAGTACCGCAAAAGGTACAACTGTTTTGTCAGCGGGGCAAAATATCGGCACCATGGTTTTATCATAACATTCTGGAGTTTTGGGGAGACAACATTGAGCAGGTGCAAATGGATGAATACAGTCAGTCGTTCCACCCAAAAATTTGGTTGATTAGATATGTGTCGATAAATAAAAAGGAAAAGCCTCGTTATCGCTTTATTTGTACCAGTCGAAATCTTTCAAAAAGCTCGGATTGGGATATAGCCATCGTGCTGGAAGGTATAGTAGAAAAGATGATTGTAGAAGATAATCGACCTCTGCAGGACTTTATAAAATTCCTGGATTCAAAAGCTAAAAAGAAAATTAAAAAGGATTTAATAGCTGAAATCCTTTCAATAAACTTTGAACTACAGCCCGGACAGGACAGGGTTCAATTTTTCCCCATTGGTAACGGACGATTACATCCTTTAATAATGCCGGATTTTAAAGCATCAGAAATACTCGTTATTTCTCCTTTTTTACATATAGAAAGCATTAAAGCATTAGCAGCCAAAACAAAATCTTTAACAGTGTTAAGTTCCGCTTATGAATTGGATAAGCTGCCCATGTCGATAGAAGAAACAGTAGATGAACTATACCAGTTTAATCCATTGCTTGAAGAAGATGTGGCCATGGCCGAAGAGAACGATACAATAAAAGACCTGGCTGACTCACAAATAGACGAAGACGAAAAAGAAGAGTTTAGCAAAGGAAATAACATGCATGCTAAGCTTTACGTTTCCAGATTTGGCAAACAAATAAGCTGGTATATAGGATCTGCTAATTGCACAAACCCGGCAATGTCTGACAGGAATATAGAATTTCTAACCGCCATTAGCGGCTCTGAAAAAAGTTTGGCTAGTCCTAAGAAATTGCTGGAACAACTTACAGAGTCGGACCAAAAAAGTCAGGGAATATTTGTTCATTATGAAAAAAGAATTCAGGCGAATAACTCCGAGGCCGAGCAACTAGAAAGGGACCTGCGCCAAACGATTTTTGATATTTCAAAGCTGCACATAAATGCAAGTGCTAAAGAAAATGAACAATATCTGTACAGATACCAGCTTCATATACCTCAAGCAAAAATAGTTAAACCAAATAGCTGGAAGGTATATGTGCAACCCTTATCGGGAATGAAAGCGGCTATGCAAGAAATAAAAACGACCGACAAACTACAGGAATTATTTTTTGAAGATTATGAAATGCATCGGCTAACCCCCTATTTTTTATTTACCATCAAAGAAGGTTCAGCCGTACTGAAAACGTTGGTTTTAAAACTGGATATTGATTTTCCTGAAGGAAGAATGAAGAAAATATTCAGTTCATTGGTAGGCGATTGGGAAAAGTTAATGAAGTACTTAAGTTTTCTGCTGGGTAAAGAACAAGTGGAACGATTAATTGACTTAACAGAGGATGGAGGAAATGGAAAAAGCACCTACACCATAAAAAGTTGGCAGGAGCAATTTCCTTTGTATGAAAAATTATTGGTAGCAGCCAGTAGGGATGTGCAGTCTCTTTTAAGAGCAATTAAAGTAGTAGAAATGCTAGCCGATGAAACAGATGCAAAAGGAAATCTGCTAATTGAAGACAATTTCAAAAAAATGATACAAACGTTTAAAGAAATTATACCGAATGATAATTGATGAACAGGTAAATAATGCGATGAATCAACTCAAAGACTTCCAGCGGAAAACAGTGGAAGTGGCAGTAGCCAAATTGTTAAATGGCCAGAAACGTTTTTTAGTTGCCGATGAAGTTGGCTTGGGTAAAACCATAGTAGCAAAAGGCATTATTGCACGGTTAGTGCAAGCAAATCAGGGTACAAATAGCATGTTCAATGTTATCTATATCTGTTCTAACCAGGCATTAGCCAAACAAAACCTTGATAAGTTGTCTTATGTTCGCAAAACCGGTGATGATGATACTGATTATGACAATGTAATTGATTACTCCCTAGAAGACGACAGAATAACAGCTTTAGCTTATGAAGAGAAAGTCAAAAAAAACAAATACGGTTTACACATCAAGGCATTAACACCTGCTACATCTTTTGATAATGGAAATTTGGGAAGGGCGGACGAGCGGATATTATTATTCAGGATTTTATCTTCTTTTCCAGAATTCCAGCATCGACACATTGCCTTAAAATGGTTTTTACGGGGCGGAAAATCTCCACGTAATTGGCATAGGGAAATCAGTCATGTACTTCAATACGGCAACAATGAAGAGTATGGGTATAGAAAGATAAGATCCAAAATTTATTCAGCTTTTAAGCGAGAGTTGAAATTGCCTTTAGATAAAAATAAGTTTAATAAGATTTATAAGCATTATGAAATTACTGACGAAACATCTCTTTGGAAAATTTTATTGCAAATAATTGAAGAAAGAAAACAAAACAGAAGTTTTTTTGCATTGGATAAAGATGGCAATTATACGGGGTCACTCCTTACAGATTTTAGCCCAATGCACTTTAAATTGGTCGCAGAGTTACGATTTAGGCTTTCGCTTGTATGTAAAGAATTTTTACAAGCAGATTCACAACTATCCGAAACTTTAGATAGAAAATACGGAAAAGAACTCAAACCTTTGAGGTATCTGACATCTCAAGAATATGAGCCTTTTCCGCAGAAACAAAAATAATAATAAACCTGTAATTCGTCAGG